>WNFB01016744.1_pt1 | contig 13200 bp, 10 predicted proteins | sample 5400501 | NCBI WGS metagenome assembly WNFB01 (sample SAMN13153341, study PRJNA577476) | soil metagenome | isolation source: 200 cm saprolite under Douglas fir tree site 2 hole 1 | place: USA:California | collected 2015-04-18
CAGTGATGAACAGGGCGCTGGCGAAAGATTATCATCAGCGCTTTGAAAGCATCCAGGCATTTGCAGACACGCTTGAACGGGCTTCTCGTAGCAACACAGTGCCTGAGCCAGCTCCCGCGAGACAGGCAGAGAGCGAACAGAGCCTGGATCCCCCGCCGGAACAACATCGCGAGGAACGCCGCCGCTCGCGCCGCTTCATGCTGGCCATGCTGGGCGCTGCTGGTGCGCTGGCGGCCGGGGGCAGTTATCTGGGCTGGCGGGCGTTGTCTGGTGCCAGTCCACTCTCTCAGAGCTCAAAACATCAGCAAGCCTCGTCGCCAGTCAGTACAACAGGTACGATTGGCAAAACTGTCTATATCTACGGCGGACTTAGCAACACAGGCATTCAGTCTTTCCAGCTAGATACGCTGGCCTGGTCACCTGATGGCACACGGATCCTTTCAGCAGGCAGCGTAGCAGGAGAAAGCGCGTTTCCGATCTTTGGCAAACTCACCGAGTGGCACGCTTTTACCGGCGAACATATTCTCACCAGTGACACCTATTCAGGAGCAGGAAATCCGACGTATCCCTATGGCAACAGGAAAGGGGTCACCTGGTCGCCTGACGGCACGCGTATTCTGGCCACAACCACAACCGATGTAACCAGCAATAGCGTCTCTTTCGGGGTACACATTCTCGACGCCGCGACAGGCAATGTCTTGCTCACCCCGCCCGCCGGTAGCATAGCCCAGGACTGGTCGCCTGATGGAAAATCGATCATCTTACTTGGTGGATATACTGATCCGAACAATATCCCTCCTCCAAGCCAGGCTAAGGACCGGCACATTGTCATCCTGGACGCGACCACGGGTCAGCTGATACTCAATCACGATGTGGCATCCATGAACACGATTGATCCGCCCGCTCTCTGGACGCCCGGCGCGGTAGATCTGGATGTCTGGGCGCCGAGCGACCGCTATCTGGCCTCGTTTTTAAACAGCAGCGTCAATATCTGGGATACATCGAATACGCAGTTAATCTCACGCTATCACGGCGACGGATCAGCCCCCCAGAAATTCGCGCTGGACTGGTCGCCTGACGAGCAGCACATTGCCTCCGGCTGGGGCTCTGCTGTCCATATCTCCACAGTTCTGACTGGCGAGCATGTCCTGACCTACCAAGGACACACCCAAACCGTCAGAACCGTCGCCTGGTCGCCTGATGGCAGCCGCATAGCGAGCGGAGGAGAAGACGGTACCATTCAGATCTGGGAAGCAGCTACTGGCAAACTGATCGCGACTTACCGCGAACATAACGCAAACGTCCTCACGCTGGCGTGGTCGGCTGACAGGAGCTATATTGTTTCTGGGAGCGCAGACGGAATGGTGTATATATGGACAGCAAAGTAAAACAACAACAGGTGCAGCAGACGCAACAACAGGAGATCAGCAACTATCGTCTGCTTCACGTCATTGGTCGCGGCGGTTTCGCTGATGTCTATCTCGCCGAGCATAGCTACCTTCAGACGCGGGTCGCGTTGAAGATCTTTCGGACTCGTCCAGACGATGAGCAGATGGAACGCTTCCTCGTGCAGGTTCGCAAACTTGCGCGTCTGCACCATGAACACATTCTCCCTATTCTCAGCTGCGATCTGCGGGATGGCTCGCCTTTTCTCGTTCTGCCCTATGCCACCGGTGGAACATTGCGCCAGCGCCATCCCCGCGGGAGCCAGCTGCCGATGGAGGTAGTGCTCACGTATCTCCGTCAGATCGCGCCAGCCCTGGATGCCGCTCACCGGGCCGGACAGATTCACGGGGATATCAAGCCAGAAAATCTGTTGTTGGGAGAGCAGGATAAGCTGCTCCTGAGCGATTTTGGGCTCGCGCCAGTGGTCGAAAACATGCCTGGTAGGACTCAAGCTCCAGTCACCGGAACCGTGACCTATATGGCGCCAGAACAGCTGGCAGGACAACTCGAAGCCGCCAGCGATCAGTATGCGCTGGCCATTCTGGTCTACGAATGGCTCTGTGGGGAGCCGCCCTTCGCCGGCACCTATACAGAGGTAGCGACGCAACACGCACTGATCGACCCTCCCTCGCTGCGCCAGCGTCGTCCCGACCTCGCGCCACAGGTTGAGCAAGTGCTCTCGCGCGCGCTGGCCAAGAATCCTCGCGAGCGTTTCTCCAGCGTCCGGGCGTTCGCCAGCGCGTTGGAGCAGGCGAGCAGCGCGCCAGTAGCAATCAACCAGGCAACAAAGCGAGGACTTTCGCGGCGCGCGCTTTTGGGGGGTCTGGTTGGCGCTGGAGGCGCAGCTGCCCTTGGCGCAGCAGGCTTGGTCTGGAGAGTATCTTCCAATCCCGGCCAGAGCGCCCTGCTGCCTCTCTATACCTATCACGGGCATACTGATAAAGTCTATGGCCTCTCCTGGTCACCAGACAGTACGCGTCTGGCTTCAATCGACCTGAGCGGCACGGCCCAGGTCTGGCAGGCTGTAGCAGAAGGCAAGACAGCTCGCGGAAAGCTGCTGACTTCCCGCACAATCAGTCCCGCCGTTACAATTAATGGCACTGGCGATGCAACTGGCCTGGCCTGGTCTCCTCGCACAGAGCTCATCGCGCTCGGCGACAGCTCAGGCAAAATTCTGGTATGGGAGGGTGCTAACCAGCAAAATCGCAGTGTCTTGCGCGATTACTCAACTCTCGGCGCGTGTGTTGCCTGGTCGCCCGATGGCACGCAACTGGCCGCAGCCTATACAGATACACAAAACGCGCTGTTTGTTGCTTTTTGGGACATTGCAAGCGGTAACCGTCTCACCAACCTTCAGTTTACCGGCATGCTCGAAATTTCTACGACTTACACACCGACCCCCATGCTCATAGCCTGGTCGCCTGACGGCAAACGCATTGCGCTCAGCAACGGGAACAATGTAACTCAAATTCGGGCGTTGCCCGGCGGCCAGGTCCTCTCGACGCTCCACATCGGACCCAACAGTCTGGCCTGGTCTCCTGATAGCAAATACCTTGCCGCAGATAACCAGGTCTGGGACGTGGCCAATGGTCGTCTGCAGCACACCTATGGTCCACAGAGCCAGGCAGTGGACTGGTCGCCCGACGGCAAATATCTTGCGACAGGTGGCAAAGACATGCGCGTCTCCATCTGGGATACCCGGAGCGGCAAGCTGGTCCAGACCTACCAGGGCCATAGCGCGCCAATCAACGCGCTACGCTGGTCACCAGATGGATCGTTGATTGCCTCCGCCAGCGACGACCAGACCGCGCGCATCTTCACCGCATAGTTTGCCTGAAATAGGACGCAGACCCAGAGGGTACATTTTGGAATGCTATCGGACTAGAAGATAAGGATAAAAGAAATATGGCAGAGTTTATTCAGGTAATGACAGCGATAGGGTCCAGGGATGATGCTCTAAAAATCGCGGAATCAATCGTGGGGAAACGCCTGGCGGCATGTGCCCAGGTGATTGGCCCAATCACAAGCACCTACTGGTGGCAGGGCGCGATGGAAACAACCGAGGAATGGTTGTGCCTGGCGAAGACTAGAAAGGACCTGTACAAAGAACTTGAGCAAGCGATTCGACAAGCTCACACATATGATGAACCGGAGATACTCGCCATGCCCGTGGTTGACGGGAGTCAGAGTTATCTCGCATGGATAGAGCGCGAGGTGAGACAATAGGTAGTCTAAGAGTCTTTACCTCAGCGCCATGTGATGGAAAGACTCTCCGTACGTATACCCATGCTCGACACCGATCAGGCGAGCACGCTGGCGCACAAACTCATCGACATCAGGATTACTTATCTGACTCGTATGGCAGTGTAACGCTTCCAGCTTCTTGTCCATATAATCGCTGACATCAACCCAGTGATTCGGCTGACTCGTCGAGAAAAAATAGACCTGCTTCAAACGGTGTGCCGCAAGCTCATCCACGAGTTGCTCAGGGTAATACATCGGCATACGCGCCGACGCCACTGCATCCAGTGCGCACAAACCCACGTTACGATGATCGGGATGAATCTCGTAAGGTCTCCAGGGATCAAAAGTAAGAAGCACCTCCGGCTGCACGCGCCGTATGGCATACACCAGCTCGCGGCGCAGTGATAGGCTTACCTCCACTTCTCCGTCATTATAACCAAGAAACGTTACCTCGCGCACCCCTAACATCTCGGCAGCACGCCGCTGCTCCTCCTCCCGTATCCTCGCAAGCCGCTCCATCGTCATACCGGCCTCGTGACTACCGCGATTGCCGCTCGTCACCAGCGCATAGTGAACCTCCCGGCCCTCGGCCACCAAGCGCGCTATAGTCCCCCCGCAAATGAACTCGGCATCATCGGGGTGTGCCAAGATCACAAGAATGCGCTGTCCCCCAGGGGGCAGCAGCACAGAAGTCTCATTAGCCATAACGTTCACTCTGCTCCTTGCTTATCAGATGCCGCCGCCACCTGCCAGTACAACTGGCGGCGCGGTATGCGGCGTAATAATCCACGGGTGGTTTCCCAAACACGCGCCGGGTTAGCATTATTGCGCCAGTAGTAATAGCAGCCAACTCCATCAGGCTCGACATTGAGGATGCGGGAGAAAGCCGCTTCCAAATCCCTCTCATTATCTTCATCGAGATCGAAATTTTGAAGCCAGAGCTGGCTTCGTTTTTCGAGCGGGCGCGTCATCTCGACAATGCTGCGACCCCACTCTTCTACTATTGTAACGTTCTCCTTGAGCAAACTCCAGAAAAGGTGGCAGCCAATCGTATCCAGGTTCGGCATCAACACCAGGTCCTCAATCAAGGAAATATCTTGCGGCAGTAGCACCAGGGTCGTCCTTATATGCTCATCAACTCCTTTGACACACGCGCACAACTCACCCAGAAACTCGATCATCGAACGCCGTCGAAAGCGCTCAAGGTCGGTCACGTCGGGACAGAGCGCCCGGCACACCGAACAGAAGCAGGTCACCTCCAGGCTGCGCGGCTCGTCGATCAGGATACCGTTGATGGGGTACCTGGTAATATAATGCTCGATCTCTTTGAAAAGCCAGAGACGAAACGACTGGTGATTAAAGCAGGAGATCTCGTGATGCCTGCCATGACGGTCCATCACGCGCGATTGCGGGTGACGAAACGTATACCAGCTTGGCACAAGCGATGGGCCAGCAAAAAGATTCCCGTAACGCCCAAGACTCAAGTGTACTTTCAGGCCCGCGTCCTGGGCCTGGGACAGCCCGCGTTCCAGGTCACGCGGCCAGCGCTGTTCCTCCTGTTCGTGTATAGCATAGACAATACTTCCTGCACCTGCCGAGCGAATCTCTTCAAAATCACGTTTCGCATTATCAGGATGCAGCAATGGATGAAAATAAGCGACAGTAATTTCCATGCAACCTACCACAAGATGGATAAATGAAGTGTAATACAGGATTTAAGGGATGTAGCTTTACTTACCTACCTGTACCAGCCAGAGTATAGCACAGGCACCGAACATACGCTCAAGAGGCAGTAATTATGGGCTATTATTCTCGTTTTCCGGGTGCTATGCTTGACAAGTATCTCATTTCTATGCACAATGCACCCATGAGTCACGCACAGCGAGCACAAACTTCTGGCGACGTTTGCTTTGTTCGAGCGTATGCGAAGATCAACCTGACGCTCGATGTCCTTGGGCGTCGAGCTGACGGCTATCACGACCTGGCAACGGTGATGCAGACCGTCGATCTCTACGACACCATCTGCCTTACTGCTACCGAAGATAGCCAGATCCACCTGGTGTGCAGCATACCCGAGCTCAGCAACGATGCAAACCTGGCTGTACGCGCTGCGCAACTGTTGCGCCAGCGCCTCGCACTCAGGCATGGAGTTTTGATCGAATTGCACAAACGTATCCCCGTGGCAGCCGGCTTAGGGGGAGGAAGTAGCGACGCCGCTGCTGTTCTGCGTGCATTGCAGCAGTGGTGGCAACTGCCGCTACCCCCGTCAGACCTGCTCGACATGGCGACTGCATTGGGTTCAGACGTCCCGTTTCTCCTGAACGGAGGACTTGCGCTTTGCGAGGGACGTGGTGAACGAGTGACCACTCTCACCCCTTACTGGCCCAGGTCAATGCGCTGGTTACTCTTACTCAGGCCAGCGATTGGTATAGCCACTGCGGCAGTCTTTCGTAACCTGCCCGCCAGTGATTACAGCGATGATGCGCATAGTCGAACAGTCAGCGCGGCATTCAATGCAGGGCAAACACCGCCAGTGCAAGACCTGCATAATGCTCTCGAGCGCAGTGTACTGGAACACTATCCAGAGGTCGCCCAGGCCAGGGCAGACCTGCTACAAGCGGGCGCTCCATTTGTGGGTCTTTCTGGAACAGGTCCAACACTCTTTGCACCGTTCTCTGAACTTGCTTGCGCTCACAGGGTACAGGAGCAATTACGAACACAGGGATACGAAGTCTATCTGTCGCGTGCGATACACCCCAAGGCGGGGAATGTAGCTGTTTATTAGAGGACGTAAGGAGGCAACTTCACCATGGCTGATCTGTATTATTGCGTCAAGTGTAAAACCAAGCGCGAGATGAAAGACCCCCAGAGGGTAACCATGAAAAACGGTAAACCCGCCCTGAAGGGTCAATGCTCCGTCTGTGGCACAACTATCAATACCATTCTCGGTGCCGAGAAAAAAGCCTGAGACGACCGGGAGCGGTAATTCGTAATTGTAATAAGGGGGGGCGCTTGCAGGGCGACCGTATGCAGGGCGACCGCGTGCAGGGTGACATTGTAAGCTTGCAGGGCGACCGCGCCCCTACCATACACGGAACGCCTGACCCTGTCGTGTATGGTAGGGGCTGGGCTTGCCCCAGCCCTGAGTGCCCCAGCCCTGAGTGCGCCTGGCCGGAAATCGTATCAGCTTGCAGGGCGACCGCAAGGGTCGCCCCTACCATACACGGAGCGCCTGGCCGGAAATCGTATCAGCTTTCTCCATCCTATGAGTCTGAGGATAACAGCGAGCACAATGGCAAGTACTGATGTTACAACCCCCGATCAAAACCAGGATCATCCAGATGCGCAATCTGACCAGGACATTACTGGTGAGAGAGCGGCCCTTATCCCAAATACCACCTTGCGTGCAGCCTTTGAGACCGGCTTGATTGTAGCAGGCCTGCTGGCTATCTGTTTCTTCTTGCCACATCATATCCTTGGAGATGGAATACTGCGATTTCAGGCGATATCACTGCTGCTCGAACACGGCAAGCTCTCAGATATGCCCTACTCCATGGTAGGGCCAGCATTTTCAATTCCATTCTGGTTGCTTGGCAAGCTGTTTATGACGCCCGCGTGGTGGATCTCACGCTACAACCTGTTCGTCTTCGCGATTGGACTGCTTGTGCTCTATTTCCTGCTGAGAAATCGCATGGACCGTGGGCTAATCCGTACATTTTTCCTCGTCCTCATTGTCGCTTCCATGTTCGCCAATCACCTGCTAGACTACTACGGAGAAGTGTTTACCGCCATCCTTGTCGCCGTGGGCATCGTGCTGTTCATGACCGGACGGTCGCTGGCAGGATGGAGCACCGTCGTACTAGGAGTTATCAATACGCCGGCCAGCATCGTTGCTCTTGGATGTGTCGTGCTTAAACGAGCTCTTGACGACAAGCGCTGGCGCTATATTCTGGCCTTTGGCGCCGCCTGCGGGTTGATACTGCTCGAGTACAGGATTCGTCGTGGAAGCTTTTCTCTCGGCGGCTACGATAATTATGTGAATCCAGCGCACACGGTCATGCCCTATTCAGGGAAGCCAGGCTTTAGCTATCCCTTTTTCTTCGGCCTGCTTTCCATCCTGTTCTCCTTTGGCAAGGGCCTTTTCTTCTTCGCGCCAGGACTGCTGTTGCCCGTGCGCGGCCTGATACGCAGAATCAGGGCAAGTCTCAAGAAGGATCTTATTCCGACCGGAAACGCACTGCGTGCTAGTGCTGCGCACTCATCCGGTCGGATCGGTAGTATCGATCTGTATTCCATGTATCTGCTATGGATCGGCTTCCTGGTCGGCTTAGTGCTTGTCTATTCACCGTGGTGGGCATGGTACGGCGGCGTGTCCTGGGGACCAAGGTTTTTTCTTTTTGCATCGATCCCGGCTTCATTTGCGCTTGCCCTGCGCCTGCGTTATCGCAGTCGCTCGCTGTTTGTCAACGTGCTGACTACGGTAGTATTCTGTTTATCGTTCTGGGTAGGCATCAACGGCGCACTCTTTGACCAGCAAGGATTGAACATTTGCACAGCCAATTACTATGCTTTAGAGTTCGTGTGCCACTATACGCTCGAATACAGCGTGCTGTGGCATCCTTTCGTGGCGCACGAATCCATTCCCATCCAGGAGCTTCCTTATCTCGCTTACTCGCTCATTGTTTTTATCTACCTTGCGCTCCCTCTTCTGAAAGACCTGTTGACGCAGGTAGTACTGAAAATGGATGACCTTACTACTAGCTACTTCAATTTTAAGTTATGGCATTTCTAGCATTGGCACCTGATGAATGTTGACGACCGCATGGGGTCCTGTAGGGACAAGGGGCGGATGTGGGGCAGGGTGGGGGCCTGGTGCTTGTCCTGACGGCAACGCGATCCATTGGGGACTGCGTGGAGCAAACAGCTCGCACCCCAACCAGGACAAGCACCAGGCCCTCTCATCCACGCCACCCCGCCCCTTGTCCCTACAGGACCCTGGGCCGCAAGCACCCCAACCAGGACAAGCACCAGGCCCCCTCATCCACGCCACCCCGCCCCTTGTCCCTACAGGACCCTGGGCCGCAAGCACCCCAATGAATAGGATTACCCGATTCGGTCGTCAAAATTCATTAGGGGGTTAGACCAGCGATACGCGCTCTGCTATAATGAGGCGATACAATGAGGTTATCGTCGAAAAGTCAGGAAGCACCAAAGAGGCTACATTTTGAAACGTCTTCTCCGCACCTTGATCCTACTGCTAGTACGCCTGCTCGGCGCTCCCGGCACCCGGTCAGCAGCAAAGTCGATAAACAAAACCTTTTCAACCAATCCACGCATGCTACTACTGCGCCCTGACCATCTCGGCGACCTGGTGCTGACAACGCCCATCTTTGACGCGCTCAAACAAAACGCGCCCAACGCCCACATCACCATGATGGTAGGCCCGTGGTCAAGTGAAATAGTCGCCCGTCATCCCGGCATCGACCGCCTGCTGACCTGCCCATTCCCCGGTTTCCTGCGGACCCCGCAAAAAGCACTGACCCCGTACATCCTGCTCTTCAGCGTCGCGAAGCAATTACGGCGCGGCCATTACGATCTCGCCATCAATCTGCGCCCTGATTTCTGGTGGGGCGCGGCCTTGCTCTACCTGGCACGTATCCCCTGCCGTATAGGTTATGCTCTCGAGCCCGGCAAGTCATTCCTGACCCACGCTGAGCACTTGCAGCAGCCCGAACATGCCACCATTTCCAACCTGCGCCTCGCCAGCGCCGCGCTGCAGGCATCAGGCTACCCACCACTCGCCGAACCATATACCCCGGAACGCTATCCCCTCCAGTTCATCCCGACACCCGCAGAACAGCAATGGGTCACCGACCGCCTCGCCCAGGAAGGCACCGGTGCAGGTACTTCAATCGTCGTAATCCACCCTGGCACTGGAGCAGCGGTCAAACTCTGGCGCACGCGGGGATGGGCTACATGTGCTGATACCCTCACGGAATCATTGACAACTGCCGCTCCAGTTCGTATTATCCTTACGGGCAGTAAAAACGAGCAGCCCATGTTGGAAGAGATTGCCAGGGACATGCAATCACCCGCCTTGCTGGTAACGGATGCCACGGTAGGCCAGTTGGCAGCGCTGCTGGGCAGAGCGCTGCTTGTCTTGAGCGTCGATAGCGGGCCGCTCCACCTGGCAGTGGCGCAGGGTATACCCACTGTGCAGTTGTTTGGACCGACCGACCCGCGCATTTTTGGCCCCTGGGGCATTCACGAGCGGCATATCGTGCTCGCATCCAGGCAGCGCTGCCCAACATGCCCGGCCATTCCCTGTGGACGCCTCGATTTCTCGCCACAAGAACTGGCAGATCACCCGTGCGTGCGGCTCATAACCGAGCAGCAGGTACTGGAGGCAGTCGATAAACTCGTTCCACATTTATATCGAGATGCCGGTATAGGACAAAAAACAACGTGACGAATCGGAGACTACAACTTGATAAAAAGCCAATGCCATATACCTATGAACATAAACTGGACAACTACGGCTATCCTTTCGCACCAGGTCCGGGAGGAAGGCTGCGCAAGCAAGCCATAAGAACCAGCAAGAGCATCCTGGGCAAGTGTATTTATCTCATCATGAGCCTGATTGGAGTCCTGCTCTGGCTAGGAAGACGGGGCAGGAAACATCGCCCATTGACGCCGCTGAGCGCCCATCCACGGCGCATCCTGGTGATTCGCCTTGATCTTATCGGCGATCTCGTACTCTCGATGACCGTTGTACGCGCCCTCAAACGCACCTATCCAGAAGTTGAAATCGACCTGCTGGCCCTGCCCGCAAGCTCTAAAGTCGTGCATAACGATCCTGACCTTGCTGAAATCATCACCTACGACCCGAACGCCTGGCGTCGTCCTAAAGCCTTGATCCAGCCTAAAAACTGGCGAGACGCGTATACCCTGCTGCGTCGCCTGCGCGCGCGTCACTACGACATCGCGATCAGTGTCTTTGGCAACTGGGCAGGCCTGCTAGCAGTTCTGGGCGGCGCGAAACGGCGCGTTGGTTTCGGACGCGAAAGTTACCCTGGTTTTATGACCGACAGCGTGCCGGGGCGCCACTGGAGTCCAAACGACCACAAACACGAGGTGGATTATTGTCTGGAACTGGCGCAGGCGGCAGGCGCAACCATCACTCCGGCGGACCGCGTACCACGCCTGTATGTCGACCCACAGGCCAGCCAGCAACTGGAACAACTGCTGCTCAAGGAAGGTCTACAGCCGGGTAAGCCATTGATTGCCTGCCACGTCAGCTCCAATAACGGGCAATCCAAGCGCTGGCCCATCCCCTACTGGGCAACGCTGATCGATAAACTGACGCGCGAGCAAGATGCCCAGGTAGTCCTGACAGGAGCCTCCGGCGATTTGCCGCTCATCGAGAGCGTGACACGCCGCATGCAAGAGCACGCCATCAACCTGGCAGGCAAGACGAGCCTGCCCCAGCTTGTTGCGCTCCTGCAGCGAGCCGACCTGGTAATCAGTGGCGACAGCGGCCCGATGCACATAGCGGCAGCCGTTGGCACGCCGCTTATCGCGATACACGGCCCCACCGACCCGGTCCTATCCGGCCCCGTTAGCCCTACGGCCACGATCTTGCGTAGTGCTATCTGGTGCAGTCCGTGCTACAATGCAAGAGATACTGCCGACTGTCGTTTCTTTACGACGCAGTGCATGAAAAACATCCTGCCGGCGCAGGTATTCGAGGTCGTACAAGATAAACTGAGGGATGGCCTCCACCACGCGGCAGAGGAGAAGGTGCCAGAATGATCCTACAAAACCTGGCGACACCGGCTATAGAGGAGGCTATCATAGCCAGCTTCGTTGAAGAGATGGCGTGTTTTGGCCGCGGACTGCCGCAGGGAGAACTGCATAAAACTCCAGAGTTGCTCTGGCTTTTGACGCCCCTGCCTCCCGGCTTCAACGATGTACTGCACACGCGTTTTGCCAGCGACGACAAAGCATATATCGATGCAAAAATCAATGAAATGCTCGCTTACTTCCAGGTACGCCACGTGGCACCAGGCTGGTCGGTTGGACCCTCCATGCGCCCGGCCAACCTGGCAACCTTTCTAGAGTCACACAGCTTTGTCTACCAAAGTCAGACTACAGGCATGGCAGTTGACCTCCTGGCAGCGAACGAGAACATCCCGGTAAACCAACAGCTTACAATCACAGAAATCGAGGACCTGGAGACGTTGAAGATACTGCGCTCCATCGAGATGAAAGGTTTCGGCGCATCAGCAGGGGGCGCGCAAGTCTACTATGATACCTATGCCAACGTGGGATTTGGTAGGGGTATGCCCTGGCATCACTATATCGGCTGGCTGCATGGCGAGCCCGTCGCTATTGCCTCTCTGCTTTTTCATGCAGGGGTAGCAGGTATCTATGGTATCGCTACCATCCCACAGGCAAGGCGCCTGGGGGTAGGAGCAGCCATGACCCTGCATACGATGCGCGAAGCTCGTAAACAGGGCTACCGTATAGCGATCCTTTCCCCCACGGAGATGAGTATCGCTATCTATCGTCGTATCGGCTTTCAGGAATTTTGCAAATTCCTGCACTACTCATGGTCAGCAGGACAAAAATACTAACATCCATGCATAAAAAACAAATCACGCTTCCACCGGATGCGCATATCCTTGTCGTAAAGCTGGCAACAATCGGCGATCTCTTGTTAGCCACGCCCGCCCTGCGTGCCCTGCGCGAAACCTACCCGCAGTCCCGCATCGACCTGCTTGTCACACCCGCCTCGGCTGGCCTCCTCGATGGTTGGGAGGTCATTGACCACGTCATTGTGCTCGATAAATACCTGTTTGACTACCCGGAGCAGTTGCTCAAAAATCCACGTAACCTGCTCCGCCTCAGGCCCCTCTGGCACATCCTGCGTGATGGCGACTACGACGCCGTACTCCTGCTCCATCACCTCACCCTCTTCTTCGGTCGCTTGAAGCACCAGTTTTTAATGCGAGCCACCGGAGCAAAATGGCGCGCCGGCTTAGACAACGGGCATGGCTGGTTTCTCAATGTTCGTGTTAAAGACCGGGGCTTTGGGGCCATGCACGAAGCCGAATATAGCCTGGCGGTGGCAAAAGCCGTTGGTGCAACCACCGGCGATAAACATTTGACAGTGCCGATCAACGCTGAGGAACGCCAGCAGGCCCGCCAACTGGTATACGGGGATGAGCCAGCAGCCAGCATTAAACGCCCGATCATCGCTATGCATCCCGGCAGCGGCGGCTACAGCAGCGCGCGCCGGTGGGCTCCAGAGCGCTTCGCCCAACTGGCCGATACGCTCTACCACGATGCAGGCGGCCAGTTGTTCTTGATGGGCGGCCCAGAGGAAGCCGAACTACATCAACACGTTATGAGTATGATGCAATCGGGCATGCCTGTTCGCAGTTTTGCAGGCAAGGGCAGCATCCGCGTCGCAGCAGCAGTTCTGGCAGAAGCCGATCTCTTCGTTGG
>WNFB01003904.1_pt1 | contig 13199 bp, 17 predicted proteins | sample 5400501 | NCBI WGS metagenome assembly WNFB01 (sample SAMN13153341, study PRJNA577476) | soil metagenome | isolation source: 200 cm saprolite under Douglas fir tree site 2 hole 1 | place: USA:California | collected 2015-04-18
CGGCCCCATTCCGTGACATCGATGAACTCCCGTAACGCCTCGCGGACCGCCTCGCTCCGGCTGCGGTACCGGCGCCGCTGGGCGACGTCGTCGAGGCTCCGGAGAATTGAGTCGTCCATGCTCACGCTGACGATCGGCATGCTACTAACAACCGTGCACCTCGTACTTGAGGTTTATTAAGACCGGACAAATTCTTAAATAACGGCATCGGATGAGCCGCGGCACATGGTCGTCGTGCCGCCTCCTTCCCGGAGTCCGACCCGCGACACCGGCGCCGCCGCAGACGTCCTCCGGGTCGCGAACCTCGGGGTTCGATTGGACCACACCCCGATTTTGGTGGACGTCAGTTTCCACGTGCGGAGAGGGACCACGCTCGCCATCGTCGGCCCGAACGGGGCTGGGAAGACGACGCTCTTCCGCGTCCTCCTCGGCCTCGTGCCGCACACCGGGACGGTCGAATGGTCCGGCCCCGTTCGGATTGGCTATGTCCCGCAGAACTTCGTTGTGACAGATGTGCCGATTACCGTCCGGGACTTCCTGGGCTTCAAGAGTGAGGCGGGCTTTGAAGAGTCGCTCGCCGCTGTCGGTCTTGGCGGTGCAATCCTCCCGAAGCGGCTCGACGTTCTGTCGGGGGGGGAGATGCAGCGCGTCCTCATCGCATGGGCCGTCCTCGATCGGCCGAACGTTCTCCTCTTCGACGAGCCGACGGCCACGGTCGACATCGGAAGCGAAGACATGCTCTATGAGAGCCTCAACCGGCTGGAGAAAGACACGAACATCACGGTCTTTCTGATCACGCACGACATCCACATCGCCTCTCGGTATTCCGACGCGGTCTTGGCCCTCAATCGGACGGTCCGATTCTTCGGGGCACCCGGCCGCCTCTCGGAACCCGATCTCTTGATGGAGATTTTCGGGAGTGGTTCGGGCCTGGCCCAGCACAAGCACGACTTTGGGACTCGGGCGTTCCGATGACCGAAGCGGCCGTATACAGTCTCGTCGCGGGGATCTTCGTCGGGTTCGCCGCGGGCTACGTCGGATCTCTCATGGTCCTGAAGAGGATGGCCCTGGTCGGCGACGCGCTCTCCCATGTCGCCTTGCCCGGCCTCGCCCTCGGAATTCTGTTCAACTTCAATCCGTTCCTAGGAGCGTTCGCGTTCCTGTTTTCCGCCGCGGTCCTGACTTGGTACATCGAGAAGACGACGAGACTCTTCCCCGAATCGATTGTCGGTGTGTTGTTTGTGACGGCCCTCGCTGTGGGGATTCTGCTGACCCCCGAGGTCGATCTCCTGGAAGCGCTCTTTGGCGACATCACGACGGTCACCCTGTTAGACGCGCTCCTCGCGGTCGGAATTTCGGTTCCAATCGTCGTCGTCTCGCGGCTCGTATACCGGCGAGTCGTGCTGAGCATTCTGTCCGAGGAGCTCGCCCGGTCGACGGGGGTCAACGTGGCCCTCGTCAATTTCGTCTATCTATTTCTGGTGACCGTCGTCGTGGCGGTCGGGATCAAGATCGTCGGGACGGTCCTCGTTGGCGCTCTCGTCGTTGTGCCCGCCGCCGCAATGAAAAACGTCAGCCGAAGCCTGTCCTCCTATGCGCTGCTGAGCGGTCTCACGGGGATCGCGAGCGCAGCGTCCGGAATCCTCTTGGCCGACTACCTCCGTTTGCCCGCGGGGCCGCTCGTCGTGACGGTTGGGACCGCGATCTTCGTGGGTGCCCTCGTCGCCGGATGGATCGCCTCCAGAAGGTAGGGCGGCCCGAGACGGCCGGCCGCGCCGCCCCATTGGGTCGGGTCGCCCACCCCTCCCCCACGTCCCTTTATCCACCGCCGCCGCATGTCGGCGGGCGACTCGGAGGAAGGTCATGGCCGACGACGACAACCTGGATCTTGCGATTCACCACGTCGAGCGGGTTCTGGCGGACCAGCTGAATTCCGTGAACAGCCTCTCCAACAAGGCGAGCGTCGCGCTCGGCCTCGTCGTGACGGTGTTCGGAGCGCTCTTCAGTTTGAGCCGCGACGCAATCCACGCGCATCTGGCGGCGGCGCTGATCTCGGCGGGGTTCCTCGTCGTCTCGGCCATCCTGCTGTCCTCATCCTACTTGGTGACGAGGTACGACGATCCCCCGAATCCGGTCGAGTTGCTTCGGCTCATCGAGGACGATCCGAAGGTGCTCAAGAGGAACTTACTCGCACACCTCGCCCAGGCCCACACGACGAATGAGGGAACGATATCCGAACGGTTCCGGTACTTGAACGAAGGAATCCTTCTCTTTCTTATAGGCGTGGTCGTATTCGTTATCGGAGTCGTGTTTGCGTGAGCGGCGAAAGCTCGAAAGACCGGAAAAAGCGGTCCAACCCGGGACCCGAGACGAACGATCCGTTTGAGATCTTAGGCGTCGACCGGTCCATCGACCTGAGCAATCCGCTTGTCAAAGAGAGCAAGGCGAAAGCGTCCTCGAAGAAGCCCCGCCTGGCGAATGACTAACGATCGCCGCGGTACGCCTTGCCGGTTCTCGCCGAGAGACCAACCACCCATCCGCGACGGTCCGAGGACTATCGGCGGGTGACCCGGTCGGCCTCCCGCTTCGCCGGATCCACCGGCACGGACGCGAGGCCGCCCGCGGCGGGCTCCGGCATCGGCTGTTCACCCCGCGTTACGACGTAAGCGCCGAACAAGATCAGAGCTCCCCCCGCCAGGGTGTATCCGTCGAGCGGGTCCCGCAGGAAGACGAGGGAAAGGATCGCCGCGACGACGACCTCGAGGAGGATCAGGAGGGCGGAGATGGTCGGGGAGATCGTGCGCATGCTCGCGACGTACAGCATGAGGGGGGTGAACGTCGGGACGAGGCCCAGGTAGGCGATCCCCAACCAACCCGTGTCGTTCGTGGGCAGGGGCCATCCGACGAAGAACAACGGAATCGCGGCCACGATCGCGGTCGTCGCGAGGATTCCCGCGGTCAGCGCCACGTAATCCGCGCCTCGGTCCACCATCTTCTTTGCGCCGATCACATAGAAAGCCCAGACCAAACCGGCAATGAAGACCAAGACATCCCCGAGGAAGGCGCCTCCGCCCAACGACGACGGGTCGAACCGTGTCGCGAGGACGACCACGCCGAAGACGCCCAGCGCGATCCCGGCGACCTTCTGCCAGTGCACCGCCTCGTGAAAGAACACGACCATCAGGATCGCAATGAAAACGACGTTTACGTTCACGACGAGCGCGGTCTTCGACGCCGTCGTGAGGAGGATCCCCTCGTTCTGGAGGTCGAACCCGATTGCGTTCACGGCGCCGAGCAGCCAAACCATCGGATCGCGGAACAGCCGGGCGTTGATCCGACGCGTGACGACCAGGACCGACATGCCTAGCAAGGCGCCGAGGGCCATTCGCGCGAACGTCAGGAAGAGCGGGTCCACCGTGTTGACCGTGACCTTGCTCCCGGGGAACGACGTGCCCCACAGGACGCTCGCGAGGATGACAAAACCGTAGTCCCGAGTCCTGGAGGACAGCATTCGGCCCCTCGAACGAGGAATTTCCTTTCAGGTTTTCGCTCCGCGATCCGGTCTCCGGGGGCGTCTGGCGATCTCCCGGCTCAGGAACCTTTATCCGACAGGAGCCGCCATCCCTATGGCCGGAGGACTCACTTGGAGGATCAGGGTCCCGGCGCTCCACCGCCGACGTATGCCCCGTATCCGACGCCCCCGCCGCTGCCGTCGAGACGGGCCTCGATGAACACGCTCGTGCTGCTCTCCGGAGTCCTGCTCGGCGTTCTCGTGTTCGTCGGGACGCTGTCCTTCCATGCGGTCTTCCTGATTCCCATCCCCGGAGCGCCGACTCCGACGGATCCGGCCGTCGTTGCGTACCGGGATACGATTCGGATCCTCGGATGGACATCCGCCGTGGCGATGGACCTCGCGCTCGGCTTCTCTCTCACGACCGCCTGGATCGCCGGAGTGTCGAAAGGCGAGATCTCGGACGGGACGAAGCGCGGCATGTTCATTTTCGCGACCGTCTTCCTGGCCGTGTGGCTCGTGTTTTCGTTCTCCATCTATTCGGTCTTCCGAGCCCTGACCTTCTTTTGAGAAAGCACGGACACATCGTCCGATCGGGCACGCCCCGGCGTTCCTCGACCTTGAGGCTCTCCGGAGGGACCACTTCGCGATCGATTTGGAATCGAGCGCGCGCAGAAAACTGAGGGGGCGATGCCGGACGGCGAGTCGCAGCGTTATCAGACGGCGACGTTTATCCGGCGGGCCTGAGATTCCCGAGCGCCGATGGCCGCCGAGCAACTGCTACTCGACTTTGCGGTTGTCCTGATCGCGGCCGAAATCGGTGGCAGCCTGTTCCGACGAATCCGGTTGCCGAGAGCCGTCGGGATGCTCGTGGCCGGGATCTTGCTAGGACCCTTCACCCCGGGCTACGTCGTTGACCCGACGGGACCGACGCGCGGTGGCCTCACCGTCCGCGCAATGACACGCCGCTCCGAGCTTGAAGCCAGAAACGTTTATGCGAAGTCATCTTCTACGCGGCGTCTCCGATGTTCGAACGGCCTCGCGGGACGAACGACTGGGGTCCCGAGGACATGGCGAAGCGGCGCTTCGTCGAGTCGCGGTTCGTCCAGCTCGCCGAATCGTTCGGATTCCGCGAGGTCGCCACCCCCACGTTCGAGAGCCTCGATCTCTTCACGGCGAAGTCTGGCCCGGCGATCGTCCGCGAGTTGTACGCGTTCAAAGACCAGGGTGGAAGGGACCTCGCATTGCGGCCGGAGTTCACGGCTTCGATCCTCCGGTTCTACGTCTCCGACCTCCGGAGCCGCCCGAAGCCCGTGAAGGTCTACACCTCGGGCAGCGTCTTCCGCTACGAGGAGCCGCAGAAAGGTCGGTATCGCGAGTTCTCCCAGGTCAACGCGGAAATCATCGGCGGCGCGCCCCTGCCTTCCGACGCGGAGGTCCTCGCCCTCGGGATCGGGACGATGCGAGCCATCGGGCTCAAGCAGGTGAAGGCGCGGATTGGGAACATCGGAATCCTCCGCGGCTTTCTTCCGTTCGCGCCCGCGGACCAAGCGGTCGCCTTACACTCCCTCGACAAGCGGAACTTCGCGATGTTGGAGGCGGAGCTCGCGCGGTTGGGTCGCCCGGATTTGTCGGCGCCCCTACGACAACTCATCGGGCTGTCCGGTGACGCCTCCATCCTCGACAAAGCCGCGAAAATCCTCGGGGGCGCGGGGAGCGCGGGATTCGAGTACCTCCGGAGAATCGCGGATCTCCTCGATGCCTACGGCGTCTCTCGGAAGGATTACGAGTTCGACATGGGCGTCGTCCGCGGGCTCGACTACTACACCGGCATGGTTTTCGAGATCGACTCACCGAATCTCGGGGCGGAGAAGCAAGTGGGCGGCGGAGGCGCCTACAACCTGGCCGAGGTCTTCGGCGGAGAACCCATCGCGCAAACCGGGTTCGCGCTCGGCCTCGATCGGCTCGCGATGGCGGCGGAAGCGGAGCGGGCGATTGAGCCGCCGCGACCCCTCGACGCATACGTCGTGCCGATCGGAGACACCGCACAGACGAAGGCGATCGAGATCCTCACGACGCTGCGGGGGGCGGGCCTCGGCGCGGACATCGACCTCGTCGGTCGCGGTCCCTCCAAGAACCTCGACTACGCGAACGCGATTGGAGCCCGCACCGCGATCCTCGTGGGCGATCGCGAGCTGAAGTCGGGCAAGGCGACGGTCCGCGACATGAAGAGCGGCGCGCAGACCGAGGTCGCCCTCCCGGATCTCGTCGACGCCGTCCGCGGCATCGAACTTACCCGAGCGCCCGGATCCGCGCGGCCCAAGCGGCGACCCGCGGGAACGCGTCGGGCACGGCCTCGCCGACGGTGAGCAGCGGCGACGTCGATCCGTAGATCCCGAAGTCCGCCAGGCTCGGTTGCCCCAAGATCCAGTCGCGGCCCTCGAGGGTCGCCTCGACCATCGCGAGGTGCTTGTTCATGTCCTGTCGGAACTCCTCACGGCGCATCTCGAGGACGTGCCACGGCCCCCGGGCGCGGGTCTGCATTTCTTCGAAGACCCACCGCTCCCGGTCGTCGTGCAGGACGGGCGGGACCTTCGTGACCACATACCTCCACACGCGTTCCTCGAGGACTTGGTGGCCCCAATGTTCGAGCAGGATCGCGAGGCCCTTCTGACCCCACGGGTAGAGGGTCGGCTTCGGTTGCGCCGCCTCAAGGAAGTCGGGGATGTCCTGCCACGCGACGATTTTGCCGTCCCACACCAGAGTGGGCACGTAGTCCTGGCCCGTCGCCTTGATCAGTTCCTGCTTGTCGTGGTACGGGACGGGGCGCGTGTCGAACGCCACCCCTTTGAAGGCGAGCATCCGGTCCGTGGCGATGCAGTAGTGGCTGATGTCCATCGAGTACAGGAGGGGACGGGAGGCCATGACGGTCCGAACGCGCGGGCCGACTTGAGCCTATGGCCCTCGCCTCCCGGTCAACTCGACTTGACTCAAGGCGGCTTGACCAAAGCGTCTTGATGTCCCGTCGGGTTCGATGGCCGAGGGGTTCGTGGTGGCCGAGTTCCTGATTGTTCTCATCCCGGCACTGGTCCTCATGTTGGCCCTCCCGATCGGGCTGCGGTGGCGAGGAACGGATCCCATGGTCCGCGCGGTCTACCTGTTCCACTGGAGCGGCGACCCGCTCGCGACTGTCGCATCGGAGTTCGTGCCGCCCATGGCCGCGGCCGAGCTCGGCCCGGTTCTCGTGGCCGTCCGAGCGTTTGTCGAGGCGCCATTCGGAGGCATCACACTCCGGCCGACCGTCCAACGGTTTGGCGACGAGGCGATCGTCGCCGTGCGCGGTCGGTTCGTGAGCGCGTGCGCCGTCTACCGCGGATCGAGCGACGGACCACTAGGGCATGATCTCGTCCGGATCGTGCGCGAATTCGAGAGCGCCAACGAGCCCGCGCTCGGGAGCTGGTCGAGCGCGACATCGACCGCCGACGTCGCGTTCCGCGCGATGTCGGAGCTCGTGGCGAGCCGGGGGATATCCCGGAGGTCTGGCGAATCGTCCTCGGCACCGTCCTGGGCCGCAATGGCCGCGAAGGTCCCGGCGAACCGCGCCGCGAGCCCGACCTAGGTCAACTCGGCGTGCGCCAGCATCGTTCTCAAATCTGTCGTCTCACTTGCCTTGCGCCCGGAACGCCATGACGGCCAGTCCGTTCAGCACGATGCCGAACGCGATGATCGCCAGGAACGCGTTGCCGATGGCCGTCCAATCGAATCCCGTGAGGATCAGCCCCCGAGCGGCATCGGCCATGTAGCTGACCGGGTTGACCGTCGAGAAGCTCTGGACCCACGAGGGCAGGAGCGCCTTCGGGAGCAGCGCCGTGCTCAGGAACAGGAGCGGGAACGTGAGGGAGAAGCTCACCATCATCGTCGTCTCCGTGTTCTTCGTCCGCAGCGCGACCGTGTTCGACAGGCCCGAGAACGCGACGCCGAACGCCGCCGCGAGGAGCATGATCAGCACGGCGCCCACGGCCCCCGTGGCGAACGGGATGCGCCAGCCGAAGAGCGTCAGGATCGCCGCGATGCCGAGGATGATCCCGGCTTGGGCCGCCATCCGCAGGCCGTCGGCGAGCAGCTTGCCCGCCAGGACGCTGCTTCGGCGGATCGGCGCGACGAAGAACTTGTCCATGAATCCGGATTCCAGGTCCGCGACCATCCCGAAGCCGGACTGAGACGCGCTCTGAATCGCGGTCATGACCGTGATGCCCGGGAGGAGCACGGCGACATAATCGTAGGGGAGCTGCGTCGCCGCGGCTGAGAATACCGTTCCAAAGGTCTGACTGAACATGACGAGCCAGATCAGCGGCATGAACAAGCTGAAGAACAAGAGAACCGGAGTCCTCGTGAGCTTCACCAGGCTGCGCCACGTGACGAGCCCAATCTCGGTGAAGACTCCGCCGCTCGATTCCGCATCTCGCGTCCGCGTGATGACCCGCTGTGCGTGTCCAACGTCTGTGACCATGCTATCGCCTCCGCCTTCCGAATGAGCGCGACATCGGCTTCACTTCCTCGACGCGCATCTGCCGCCCCGTGTGCTGCAAGAAGACCTCGTCGAGCGTGGGATGTGCGAGCGCGACCTGATGGACGGGAACCTTCTCCGCGTCGAGTCGGCGCAGGACCTCGAGGAGCGTCGCGCCGCCGTCCGCGGTGTGGGCGCTCACGCCTTCGTCGAAGATCGTTGCGCGACTCACCCCGGGGATCGTCCGCGCAATCTCGAGCGCCCGGTTCCGACTTTGCTCGAACGCCTCGTCGCGGGTGATCCGGACCGTGATGATATCCGCGCCAATCGCGGCCTTCAGCTGCCCGGGACTCCCCTCGGCGACGATCTTGCCCAGGTCGATGATCGCGATGCGCTGGCAGAGCTGGTCCGCCTCTTCCATGTATTGGGTTGTAAGGAAGATCGTCATGTTCTCCTCCCGGTGGAGGCGGCGCAGATACTCCCACACCGCGACGCGCGTCTGCGGGTCGAGGCCGGTCGTCGGCTCGTCCAGGAACAGGATTCGGGGGTGATGCACGAGCCCCGCGCCGAGGTCCAGCCTCCGCCGCATCCCGCCCGAGTACGTGTACGCACGGCGGTCCGCGGCATCCTTCAACTGCAAGACCTCAAGGAGCTCCTCGACGCGCTGGTCGACGAGCGAGTTGGGCATGTGATACAGCCGACCGATCAGCCAGAGGTTCTCGCGTCCGGTGAGTTCCCCATCGACGCCGATCGATTGACCGGTGTAGCCGATGATGCGCCGGATTTCCGCGCCATCCCGCTCGACATCGAGGCCCGCGACGCTAACCGCGCCGCTCGTCTTCGCGAGGAGCGTCGTGATGATCCGGATGACCGTCGTCTTGCCAGCCCCGTTGGGCCCGAGGAATCCGAAGAACTCGCCCTCGCCGACAGAGAAGCTGACGTCGTTGACGGCCTTGATCTCCTCCTGGCCGCGGCCCCCGTACACCTTCACGAGGTGACGGACATCGATGACGGAGTCCTTCGATGAACGCGGCATGGCGGCCCTCTTCTTACCGTCAGGCCTGGGTATGGCTACTGCCGACATGGCGCCTCCCCAAGTGACCGTCTGCTAAATAGCTTGGCGCCGGGACACGCGTGGGACGTTCGCGGCCGCGAGAATTCCTCCCGGGTTCTTCGCGAGTCGCGGTCGGGATGAGAATGGGACCGAGGCACCGCCGCCATCACGCTTAAACGCGAACGGGAACCGTTTGGGGACCGGTGGTTATCACGAAGTATTTCTACACCGGGATCCGGGTGCGAGACCTCGAGCGGTCCGTCCAGTTCTACCGGAAGGTGATGGGCATGAAAGTCACCCGGCGGGGAACGATGAGCCACGGGGGCGTGTGGGTTGAACTGCGAAGCCCGGGTTCGGAACAAAGGCTGGAACTCAACTGGTATCCCGCGGAAAGCAAATTCTTCGCGCCGTACCGCAAGGGCGAGGAACTCGACCACTTGGCGTACCGCGTTGCCGACGTCGACGGCACGTTCAGAGAGCTGGTCGCGAAGGGCGCACGCCCAGAGGTCGAACCGTTCCGAGAGGAGCGATACGCGTTTGCATTTGTGAGCGATCCCGATGGCATCTGGATCGAGTTGATCGGCCGCACCAAGGCGGAGGCGAAGCCGAAACCGGTGGCCGCTAGGGGGCGTCGGACTCAGTAGCGCAAGATGATCGTCCGACAGTTCGTGCACCGGTACCCGTACACGACGACGCCCCCGAGACCTCCGGAGGCCACGACCTCACCGCCGCCGACCCCGAGCGGGAGGCCGACCATGAGCGGGTCCGTGCCCGGATCGAACCAGCGGGCGGTCCCCAGAGCTTGGTAGGTAGCGACGCCGAGGTAGCCGGGCTGGATCGGGGTCTTACAGTACGGACATTCGGGTGGCGAGGAAGGACGGGACTGCATATCGGCGCCTGTCCGGCACGAGCTCCCGAAGGGGTTAAGTTTTGCTGGGCCTACCCGAGACCCAAGGTCGCGGTTGAGGCACACGGCCGGGATGCGCGCTTATGGAAGAGCGGACGCGCGAACGGAGATCAACGCCCCTTCCGGCGGCGTGGCTTGGCATCATGAGAACCGCGAGAACGCTAACGGGAGGCGGCCACATTCTCTGTCGACTCCAAACGCCTTAGCTGTGTACGAGCCACTCCTTCTCCTCAACGGGAACCGAGTGCCTCTTGGTTAGGTCTGAAATGGCATCCAGGACACGTTGAATTTCATCGGGCTTGAGCTCGTACTCGAAACCGTCTACACGGATCGACTCAAGGTCGGTGCTCGCGACGAAGCGGATGTACACCCTCTCGTTCCTATTGTCTACTGGAAACGTTGTTTTCATTCGACGCATCCTCCTGGCACCGTACTGGACCTTCTCTACGCGGTTCCAAGGCAGGAGCTTCACGACGGACTTCCGCCTCAGGAATCGGATGGAGTGCGCGTCGACATCAAGCCTGCTCGGAGTGTGACTGTGGAGCGGAGGGTTGAATGGCAAGCTCAACAAGCCAAAGGATAGGATGGTGAACCCGAGGGTAGCATTGGAGAGAGCAACCCACAGGCCTATTCCTACCACGGCAAACGCTGCGCCAATCCATATCCATCCGACGAGCGGAAACGGCACCGGTCGTAATTCTAGCGAGACAGAAGTGGATTCGTCCTTCTCTCCGAAGATCAAACAGTTCGTAAACGACGCTCACGTCAAAAAGGAAGACCCTTGGAGTGCACTCGGCCAAGCGATTTCTTAGATTGGCGCCCGATCGAGTTCGAAAAACAGAATGAATCTAAATCGCCCTAGCCGATGACATGGGGCGAAGACTGTGACGTACAAGGCATACATAGACAACATCAAAGCCAAGACGGGCAAGGATGCGGAATACTTCCGAGCACTGGCGAAAGAGAAGGGGCTTGCAAAACACGGCGAGCTCCTCACGTGGCTCAAGTCGGACTGTGGGCTTGGACATGGTCATGCCAACGCGATCATTTTGTACATCCAAAACCCTAACCTCGCAAGAAAAAAGATACGGGAAGATTCAAGAAAAGAAAAAGACAAGAAGTAATGGGTCAAACGCCCCGGTCGGGGGGCGGTTTGAACTGGGAAAGTCCCTGCAAGACATGGCAGCGGGGATTTTTACGGTCCGAGCTTCTCCATTGCTTTACTCATCCTGACGGGACAATCAGCACCGCGACCCTTCAGACCTTCCGTGAAGGCCGAATCGGATTGTTCGTCTCGTGCCGGCTTAATCCTGCGCGTCCTCCGTCACGAACAGGGTGATGCTGGGGCTGACTTTCTCGTTGAAGTTAATGAAGCCTGCATCGATTGTGATCCCTTCCGTGACCCCAGGGAAATTGTTGCCGATCTCACAATCCACAACCAAGATCGCGTCGAACTTCAGTGTCACCGTAGGATCCGAGGCGGGGTGTGCCGTGACGCGGATCGCAATGACGGCATGCCCTCCCATGAAGTCTGGCCGACCTCCTGTCTCGGCGCCGAAGTTGTCGAAGCTCACGAGCATCTTCGCCTTCCATGTACCAAAGGCAAAGAGGGTTCCGTCGGCGGTCCGATGCTCGAAGGTTCCTTGGCCCGATGCCTCTCGTTCCTCGATGTCAAACTGGCCCGTCCCGACCATCGTGATCGTGTCACCGTTGGCCGCCCTAGCAACATCGGTCGGCGGGGCACCGAGTCGGGTCAGGAACGCGTCCCCGATGTGGAAGTCGAACTCGGAATTGTCATCCGCCCGCGCAGGCACCGCGGTTACCGCCAAAGCGGCGAAAAGAAACGCGCCCACCGCCAATCCAACGAATACGCGACGAGTGTTCGTATCCTAACCCCCCAGTATGACCCGTCGCCGAAATGCCGTGCGGAGTATTATTTCGTTCCGATGTTCCCAGGATTGATTCCAGATCTTTCAGTAGGGCGAAGTCGACCCGGTTCGGGCCGAAGGCGGGTGCCTTAATCAAACGGTGACCCATCCGGGGGCGATGACGCGTTCGCGCAGCTTAAGAGGGCGTTCTGGGTCCACGAGTACACACAACGGGAGAGACGCGCCCCGGTCGGGATTCGAACCCGAGCACCCGGCTCGACAGGCCGGGATCATAGACCGCTAGACCACCGGGGCAGCGGCCGTCGCAAAGTTCGGAGCCTAATTATCCTTTCCTATCAGGATGAGAGCACTCGCTGTTTGGCTTTCGAGAAACCGAGCTCTGAGGCCCCAGCGGCAGGATGAAACAGTCAGTATGTCTCGCCCGCGGATGAGCTCCAAGGTCCCCTTTCCCCTTTTATCGGCGCTCGGTCATGTGACCCGCGTTGACCGCGATTGAAAACTGGGCCAACGGTGTGATCGAATGAGACTCTTCAGGCGTCAGGCTACCGAAGCGGAGGGAAGACGACCGATGAAAGCCCGCCGCGGTCGTTCCACCGAGCGGCAGGCCGAAATCGAAGCGCTCGAATTTCTGTTGACCTCGATCAAGAAGCGCCACGCGTGGGATCGAATCAAGGGCACGATTGCGACCGGAATCCCGGCCTTTTGGATCCTGATGATCGCCTTGAGACCCTTTGTTCCGACCGGGCTCCACCCGCTCCTCGAGAATGTTCCAGCGATCTGGACGATCGCCGCCTCCCTCGCGGTCGCGGGCTTTCAATGGCGCAACCTGCTTGACTACCAACGTCGCGTGATCCCATTAGTCGAGGAGATGTACGAGAGAGCGCTTGCGAAGCGCGATCGGGAACTCCTCTCGATTCTGGGCAATGTCCTCCGAATCGGCAAGCTGAAGGCTTTCTTCCGAGGCTTGTTTGCGAGGTCGACCTAGTGTCGCGTGGCCGACGACTCCGGCAATCAGGTCAGCGCTCGCCGCATTGACCTCGGTCCGGATTCACGCGGTCCTCCGCTCGAGGGAGGGCACCAGTGCGAGGAGGGCGACAACGGCTATCAAGCCCGCCGCGAGCGCGATCGCGGTCGGAATGGTCGTCATTGGCACGACGCCCGCCACCGCCAGGTCTGCTGCGAGAATCGGCACGAGGACGGAGAGGACCGCGGCGACGGTCAGCCGCAGGACCGCACGACCCAAGGCGGCGCGAATCCTTCGTTGCGCATCGGGGCCGGGATCGGCCTCGTAGAGAGGTGCGAACCGCTCCGCAAGGACCCGCAGCTCCACC
>WNFB01003905.1_pt1 | contig 13198 bp, 15 predicted proteins | sample 5400501 | NCBI WGS metagenome assembly WNFB01 (sample SAMN13153341, study PRJNA577476) | soil metagenome | isolation source: 200 cm saprolite under Douglas fir tree site 2 hole 1 | place: USA:California | collected 2015-04-18
AAAATTACGAGCGATGCTATGTAGGCTAGCGCGGTGCTGCTTGAGGCTACGCCTGGGTATTGGAGGGTGGTCATCAGAGCGAAGGCCGGGGCTACTATCTGAAGAGGAAAGAGAGCGAGCCCGACCCATAGACCCCATCTCATCACCCGCATTATTCCCAGCGAGCCGACTATCGACAAGGCCCCGATAATGTACAACGAGTATAGTGTCGTATCCTGTACTACAAGGGGATAGATGAGATAGTACGCGCCAGAGGCGGCGTAGAAGAACGAGGAGAAGGAGAGACCAACCGGGCGTACAGTTCCTGCGGAAATCGCCTGGCCTTTCGAGTCCTTCGACTCTTGCTTGGCTTCTTGCTTAGGCATCGTAGCGTTCGACGCCGGGTCAGCATCTTCCCCAATAAGCTTTACAATAGCTGCTTTTAGCGCTGTCGAGCAGATTTGAGCCGAGCAAAGCTATACTTGTCAACTAGGGTTCCATTCACCGGGATATCTTCTGCCTATGACAAGTCCCAATTCGTCTTCTTTGGAGTTCCCTACGATAAGACCAGCACCTACAAGGCTGGTTCAAGATTTGCTCCCGGAGCCCTTCGAGATGTCTCGGCCAACATGGAACTCTACAGTGTTCGGTCAGAAGTGGATCTAGAGAAAGTCGCGGTTCATGACTGGGGAGATGTTGATGTCGTGGAGGACCTTGTTGAAACTCTCGCTAGAGTCAAGGCTGTCTGTTCTGAGCTGTTGGAAAACAAGAAGATTTCTATTATGGTTGGAGGAGAGCACTCCATAACAAAGGCAGCGGCAGATGCTCTGCCCAAAGACACCGGTCTGGTGAGCTTTGACGCTCATCTTGACCTTCGGGACGAGTTTCTAGGAGAGAAACTCTCTCATGCTACCTTCATGCGGAGAGTGTCCGAGCTGCTTGGCCCGGATCACATTATGGAAATCGGAATCCGCGCTTTCTCCAAGCCCGAGTTGGATTTCACAAGAAAATCCGGAGTCACGATGATTACTCCGCAAGACTTGAGGAAGACAGGAATTCCAAAAACAGCTCAGAGAATCAGAGGATTCCTGTCCCAATTTTCGCACAGCTATGTAACAGTGGATATCGACGTGCTGGATCCAGCGTTCGCTCCAGGCGTTGGAAACCCTGAACCTGACGGGCTTTCGACAGATGAGCTTCTTACGCTAGTCGATTCTTCAATGAGTGGGAACTCTGTCGGGTTGGACCTTGTCGAAGTATCTCCACAACTGGATTCTGGCCAAACCGCAGCGGTCGGTGTAAAGGTCATATTCGAGGCTATCGCCTCTCTGTCAACGCGGAGCCATAAGACGTGAAACTTAACAACTATATCACAGCGTCCACCGCTCGAGTCAAAAGCGACAAGAACGTACCAAAAGCTAAGTTTGAAAAGCTCAAGGCCGTTGCAGAGAAAAAACTCCTAGACACTAGAGCGGCAACCTCGAAGGCCAACCTCAACGGTGTTACAGTCGAGTTTCACGGAAACAGTAAACATCAATACGACTTTTGGAAACTAAACTGGAAGGAAGCTCCTGATTCCTCCCACGCCGACGCGAAGATCTACTCAGCAGACGGGGTTCAGGGACACGAACCTGCCGCCTACTACTGTCCGGAAACGCACGAATCAGTCTTCTTCAACACGGAATACTACGGACAGTGCAAAAGCTGGGCCCTGGGCATGGCTGCCGCGATCATGGAGGAGAAAAGGAATACCCACTCCATACACGGGGCCTGCGTTGACGTCTCGGGCAGAGGAGTCATAATCGTTGCTCCAACAGGAACGGGCAAGACGACTCAAGCCTTCAAACTCATGGAGCTTCCAGGTGGGAGAATCGTTGGAGACGACTGGGTCTACATAGACCACAACGAAGGAGAACAACTCGGCTACCTGATCGGGAGACAACCTGAGAAGAGTCTCTACATGAGAACAGAGACACAGATGAGCAAGCCATGGCTTCGAAAGATCTTCGACGAGAGCAAATGCGAGAACGTCACTACAAAGAAAGAGAATTGCGAGTTCACACAGGGTCCAACAGGTTGCAAACTAACAAGCGGCAAGTGCGTGTTCGATGAAGGGCTACACTGGTGTTACTACGCTTTCGGAAACAGCAGAGCGCTGGTCCCTCGAGAAAAAGTGTTCGGGCCTGGAAAGGTTACCGATCAGGCAAAAATCAGGCTTTTAGTTCTCTTACGAAGAGACGACAAGAGTCCTCCAGAAGTCCATTTGGAGGCTGATGAGGCAATAAAGATACTCAGGAAGGGTGAGTACATGGTACGCCCTGGTGCAGGGCCGAAAGAGATGTGGGGGAAACTAGCCAGCGAACCTTGGTACAACCCCTACTTACTTCTCTTGGACCATGCTCGCCAGGAACAATTCTTTCGGCGGATGATTTCCAAGTTCCACGTCAAATGTTTACTGCTAAACACCGGCGTCGACAGCATTGAAGGAACTCACAAACGAATTATTTCCATGCTAGAGAGCGCCTAGATCCAATTCGTCCTGAAAAACCAGATCTGTCTTTAACTCTCGCTTGTAGAATTCGTACCTCTCTTGGATCGTTGCGGGGCGCATTTGGTCCGGGAATCGGTATCGGGACCTCATAATCTACACTCCTTCGACCATGGTATTTTCGGTAACCTTCTTGAGTTGAGCTCGATACATTTCTACTATTTCATCCGTCGTGGTGCAATCTTCAGCTGATTTGTCCTCACGATATTTTCCAGTAAACCGTGGAAACCTCACAGCTAGACCTGCCCCCGGTCTGATACTGTTCATTCCACATGTGTGTATTGGGCTCAGCGTGATTTCTGCGCCAACTATTTCGAGGACGATTCCTGGGACGACCCACACGTCTGCCTCGATCTTGGAATCTACCCTTGAGTGCTGGTGATCTACCCTATGTTTCTCAAGAAGTTTGGGCAATTTGTCCAAGTCTTCATCGGTAAATCCAGAACCGCATTTGCATACTGTTTTGAATACGTCGTTGCGCTTGTCATAGGCTGCAAGAAGCAGGGCGCCGTAAGTTCCACCTCGCCGTCCTCTGCCTGCGAACGCTCCCACCACGGCGAGGTCGACGCTGTCTTGCATTTCCGATTTGTAGTCGTGCTTATACTTGATCCAGGTCCATCCCCTTGCTCCTGCCTTGTAAGTAGAGTCAGGGCCAATTGATTTGATCATCAAGCCTTCACAACCATTGGCGACTGCCTCCTGCATGAATTCATCTAGCTGCACGGGGTCATTGCAAATTTTCTGTTGAGAAAGGTCTAGTCTTTCATTCTTTGGGATCAGCTTTCGAAGCCGTTCGCGTCTTTCGAGATAAGGCCGGTCAGTATAGTCAATTGTGTCAGCGTACATGAGGTCAAATGGGAAAAAAGCAACAGGTATGTCTTGAATTGTTTTTTCAAGGTCGTATTTTCTACCTCTGCGGCGCGAGATTAGCTGGAATGGTAGAAGGTCACCGGTCGCCGCGTCAACGGGAACAGCTTCTCCTTCGAGGATTAGCTCTGTCCCTTCTAGGTTATTCTTGAGTAATTGTTGCACATCTGGAAATTGGCCCGTGATGTTCTCAAGGCGTCTGGAGAAGAGCGTGGCCCCCTTTGGGGAGAAATGTGCTTGAATCCTTAGCCCGTCGTACTTGTACTCGGCTGCACACTCGCCGTTCATCTTTGCAAGGATTGCTTTGGCTTCCGAGAGACGTTCCGCGAGCATCGGCCGGATAGGCCTCCCAACGGTAACCGTGAGGGATTCAATCGCCTTCATTCCTCCAGTAGCGAGAGTTCTAGCGACGTAACCGAGATCGGATGAGCGATTGTAGGCGCGCTCTAGAGTGGGCCTTGATTCCTTTCCCCCTCCGAGGGAAATCGCGAGAGCGTCAAGTATGGTCATGTCGGCGACTCCAAGCCGGAGACGACCGAGAGCCATTCGAGTGATGTATTTCGCTTCGGTTGGAGAAGCTTTTGCCAAGAGGTTTGTCAAATGTCTAAGCTTAGAGTTAATGGAGCCTTGGCCTGCTTCACGTGCTATGGTGTCGAAAGCATTGTAGACTTGCTCTGTCGTGAGGGCCTCTCTCTCAAAGGACACCTGCATCTTTTCTTTGAGGAGCCGCTCAGCAACAGTTCCTAGATCGCCCAACGTCTTGTAGAGAATTGTAACCTTTACTTCGGTTTGCCCGGTTACTATCGCGAGAGCACGAAATAGGAGCTTCTCTGCTACTCCTAGCTCAATGCCGAGAAAATCTGGGTACAGCTTTCCCTGAGTTAGGTATACCACCTTATCGACAATTGACTGCGGAGTATCATCTATGAGTTCGACAAGAAGACGGGTGATCTCCAACCGTTTCGTGGTCGCTTCGATCTTTGCGTATGTCTCGACTATTCGCGAGTAAAGCAAGATGTAGAAGCAGCCTGGTGGGTGATGATGGCTAGATGCTCTTAATTGGTTACTTGTGTTCCGGCAGAACCTTTGATTGCTCTTTCCAGATCGCTGAGGCTAGCTATAACTGATCTCTTTCCGCCGTTCCGGAGGAACCTAATCGCCGCTTCCACTTTCGGCCCCATGCTTCCCGCTGCAAAGGACCCCTTTTTAGCGTACATCTCAAGCTCATCGCGACTGATCTTTGACAGTAATTGCTGGCCTTTCTTACCGTAATTGACGTAGACGCCTTGAACATCAGTAAGAATGACCAAGTTTTCCGCGTGAATCGAGGTGGCCAATCTCTCCGCGGCTAGGTCCTTGTCGATTACGGCCTCTACTCCCTTCAGCTGGTTGCCTTGTTTTATGACCGGTATTCCTCCACCTCCGCATGCAATCACCACTGACTCCTGGTCGACCAGAACCCGGATCGCTTCATCTTCTATGACAGCTTTAGGGTCTGGTGACGGAACGAGTCTTCTGTATCCTCTGCCCGAGTCCTCTTCAATAACGAGGTCCCTCCTTTCTCGCATTAAGACATCTCTCTGCTCTTTCGTGTAGAATGGCCCAATAGGCTTTGAAGGGTGCTGGAACGCGGGGTCGTTCTGCTCAACTAGGACCTGTGTGACAACCGTTGCGACTGCTTTGCTCGTTCGACGCTTGGATAGTTCGTCTTGAAGAGATTGTTGAATGATATAACCGAGGAATCCTTGGGTTTCTGCTCCGCAAGCGTGGAGGGGCAAAGGAGGTACTTTCGTTCGACCCATCTCATGTCTTATGACGGTTGCACCTATCTGGGGGCCGTTTCCGTGGACAATGACAATTCTAAGACCTTGCTCTACGAGGGTCGCTATTTGAGTCGCTGTGAATCTTACGTTTTCATATTGTTCTTCGAATGTCCCCTTTTGCTTGCGTTGAAGAATGGCGTTCCCGCCAAGGGCGAGGACTGTTATTGGAGTCTGAGGTGGCAAGGTCGTTTTGTCTCTTCGAGGGACCGTGCGGGAAGGCGAGGTCCCTTTTGTCTCTAACGTCTACGCTCCGAAGCAAGACTCGGAATGCGCTAGTGCCCTCCAAGTCCCAAATAACTCCTATTCTTTATCGAGAGATTTGGCGCCCTTAAAGACGAGCTGTGATTGCCTTCTGCGCTTGCTCAGGCATTGGATTTGGTCGGGTACGCCATCTGACTGCGATTATTCAATTGACAGATTGTGACTGCTGAGATGGAGGCGTCCCCACAAAACCACCCTCGAAGCGTAAAGCGGTACTATGTCGTGGGTGAATTCTACGACTGGGTAACCGATCCTAAAGCTCTAGAACGAATATTCCATTGGGGTAGATCCACTGTTGCTAAGAGGTTGATTCGAAGGCTAGGGAGATCACAGTTCGCGCTGGATATCGGCTGCGGGACCGGTTTGATTACGAGATACATTCGGTCTTCGCGAATCGTTGGCGTTGATATCAATCGATGGAACCTTGTCAGGGCAAAGAGACGAATTCCGGACGCCGATTTTGTCCAATGCGATGTAGAGCATATACCGCTCCGAAATGGTCTAGCTGATTTTGCAGTCTGCACAGAAGTTGTCGAGCATCTCTATCTCCCTGCCCGTGCTCTCGGGGAAATCGCAAGAGTAATGCGACCTAATGGTACTTTCATCGGTTCGGTTCCGAGCAGCAATCCCTTGTGGAGATTCCGGAATATTCTAAGTGTGACTCATCCGCAATCCGAACCCTTTCACAATAATTTCTCGAAGCCTCAACTGAAAGCATTGCTGTCTAGGTTCTTTGCTGATACAAATTTATTCTACGAGAATCTGCTGATGAACCTCTTCTTCATGGCGCGGGGGCCCGAATCCAACCTTAGAGAGGCCTAAACCCCAAAGCCTGCGGGTTGTTAAATAGCAGTGTTTTCTCCCAAGCGCCACAATACCAATGTACCCTTACCCTGGATGGCGGCGAGTGATCTTCGTCGCAGTGCTCGTCGTCGTGCTCGTCATTGCCTTGGCCCCCTCGATCACCCAGGGCACCATCAAGGTCCACATCTACGGATTAACTAGCCGCGGGATCATTGACCATCTGTACATCAAATTCTCGAACTTACAATTCCACACCTACGGTTTCGAATCCAGTGCGGGGTGGGTCAATGTTACTGAGACTACCCCGATCGTCGATCTTATCCCTATTACCGCTCAGTTTTTGCCACAGATCGTGGCTTCTGCCCAGATAACCTCAGGCAGATACGATGCAATCAAATTATTCATGACAAATTCGACCGCGCTAGTAGGCTCCACCCACGTGTCCCTGTCAAATATGCCGACGCTGAGTGCAAATTTCACGCTACCTATCACTCCGAACGGCTTTGGAGACGTTCTGTTGCTGGTAAGCTTCGATGAGTCCCTTGTCTTGGCAAATCCAGCTGCCCTATCGGTCCAAGTTGTCCAGGCATCAGTCGTGTGACACGGCTACCGAAACCATCAAATTCGACCCTCGAATAAGCGATTTGCATGTGCGTGATTGGCAAGAACCAACTGGTTAGCCTGATCAAGGCTCACAAGTGCGTTCATCCATTTGACTATGGCCTTCTTGACGGAGATGGTTACGTTCTCACGGTGAAGGAGGAGAGGACTCTCCATTATCTGGAACACCAGAACCTTATCTCCAACGAGATTGTGTTTACTCCTCCGGAATTTGTGGCGCATCTTACCGCCAAGAGTAAGTATGGAAGAATGGGGCTTTCGTTTCTGAACGCCGCAAAAGTCCACAGCGGTTTCATAGGTCGTCTCGCCCTCGAACTGGTCAACCTCAGCAACGAACGCCAACCGATAACAATCAAGAGGGGTGATCCTCTAATGCACATTGAGTTCATGAAGCGTGAAGGAGAAGCCTCACCATACAATGGAGGCTACATGTTCCAATTCATGAGCGAAGACGAGATCGGAGAATACATGTCGATCCTTGCGAGAGATTTCAAGACTTTATTCCCCAAAGAGTACCTGACAAGGGCTGCTCAGGCGCGGGTTGCGCTAGTCACTCATATCTAGCGGTCTCCATTGTCCAATAAACTGGAGCTATTGTCCACGGCCACCCGGGTCCGGATAGATCCGATCTCAGGTCTTAGAAGAAATTTCGTCCAAGACCCGCTTTAGCTTGGGATCTTTGATTGCTGCCATAGAAGACTCGTAGAATTCCTTCAGCTTCGTTGCTTCGATCCCTCCCCTAGCATATTCGTTCGCCTGAAGTGCCATCTCCAACTTATCGAGTTCATGAACCAGCTGGGCTTCCTTACTTCTTTCGTTCTCCAGCTCTGACCACAGTTCTCGGTAAGCTCGCTGATTCTCCCGTGGAAAGTGCGAAAGGAGTTGCTCTCGGGCCGAGATTTTCTGAGCTCTAACGATACTTTCTCCCCTCGACTCTTTATCCTCAGGGGTGAGATCCCCCGTAATTGCTTCTTCCAAGTCGTGCAATAGCGCAAGCTTTAGCAATCTTTCTACGTTGTATCCTCGTCGCTCGCCTTCGAATAGACATAAAAGCGATAGTGCAAAAGAGTGATCGGCGACCGACTCATTTCTTTGAAGACGAAGCTTCTTGAGCCAGCCCCTGCGCGGTTCAGATTTCAGTCTTGCGGCGAATTCCCAAAACTGTACAAGCGGATCCAAGCCTATCTCCACTCGAGTCGTGGATCTCACCCCAATGCCTAAAAACCCTTCATGATGCAAATACGTCGACTATTCGACCCGTCAAGGCCTAGTGAATTGGTTAAGAAAATCCTGACTAGATTCGCTGTCGCAAAGAAGGCCGCTCGATCCGAGGGTACGCAATACAGGTCTCCTCGAATCTATCTGCCCACAAAGTTGACTGATGATTCTAGCTTTCCATTCAGAGAGGGAGATCTTCTCACCATCCGGGTCGACGGGCGCAGGTTGATCGTTCAGAGGGCTCAGAAAAGCATTCAACGGTCGTTTGAGGGCGGAGATACTCGCCAGAAACCATAATATCCGCGCGAAGCTGTCCTGCCCGTGCGCCGCAAGTCGAATGTTAAGAGTGACCGTACAGATTACGAATCTAACAGGCGAACGTTTCTGGGGTCAGGAGTCGCAATTACCGCCCCAAGTCCAGATTGCGGTTAACATCAATGTCGTCGGATTAGACTTGAAGAACGAGTCCACGGCCGATGCTCCCTTTGTTTTCACAGTAAATTACAATCCATCGATCGCACAGCTTAGCGTTAAAGGTCGGGCCCAAGTGTCCGGGGAAAAGGACGAGATCTCTAAGATGGTGGATGAGCATAAACAGAACAGGCCGCCTCCTGTAGCGATAATTCAAGCTGTATCGAGCATTGCAATGGCTGGGGCAATTCTATTGTCGAAGAGTCTAGGGATTCCACCACCGCTTCGCCCCATGGGCCTGCCGCCAGAACAAATGGCGCAGCAACTACAAGTCTCGAGAAAATCTGAGCCACGCTACACGACGTAGTTATTTGAACCATCCAAAATTTTGGAAGTTTGTGATACCTCCAAAAAATTGGACTGACCGGTGGGAAAGGTGCCTGGTCGAAAACATGGTGGGTTTTCATGGTCCCAAACCCCGGGTCTGGGAGCAGAAAGGGGGGGCGTGATTGAATCAGCAAGGCCAGCGAGCACGAATCCTTCGCCTTAGACAGAAAAATCTTGGCCATTTCGCTTGAGCCCGATCCTCGCGAGTCAGGAAGAATTTCTTGATCCCGATCCGGAGCTCGCCCAAGATTGCCATTATTCAGGAGTTTTCCTGATGCACGATTTGTCCTGGTAAGACTGATCCTCCGGCGTAGGAACGGCTATTTCGAGCGACGCCGAATGGATTCCATTTGTCCAATACTACTAATACGCATGGGTATTTACTAAAACTGCACTTTTAGCAAGTCTTATACCGATAAGCTTCTACACACAAACGGCGAGTTCCCTGAGTCTTCTGCAACAGTACGGGTCGAGGTTACCTGATCACCTCAAGGAACACGCAAGAGATTGGGTAAGCAACGTAAGGGTAAGGGTCTGCGAGCAGTTTCTTCTTTGAGAATAAGCCGAGATGGACGGGGAGAAACCCGGCTCACTGATGCTCAGAAAAACCGCATACTCGAGTTAGCCGACGCTGTTCCTCGAGATCAGCTTCTCTTGGGCCTCCAACTTGAGCGGGGATGGCGAATCGGGAGCATCGTTGGTTGTCATAACAAGGTAACCTACACTAGGAAGCGAACGGGGGAGAAGGTTGTTTGCGTCGTAGACCTTCCTGGAATACGGAAAGAGGATGTAGGTCAGGAGACGATAATGATTCGCTTCAAAGGAGGAAAGACGGAGCCGGATTATCCAGGGGAGAAGTGGCTGAGACTTGCGCAGAAACTCGCCTTGAAGGTTGAGAAGGGCGAAAGGATCATTCCCCTATCCGAGCAACATGGAACTAACATCTTGAGAAAATACGCAAAGCTTGCGAGTGTTCCGGGCTGGGACCGTCTTCATAACCATCGCCAACGGGCCTACTTCGGAACATTCTGGGCTAGAAAAACAGGTCGGGACCCCTGGAAAGTTCAGAGTCTCATGGGACACAAAGACTTGAGGGCAACGGCTGTGTATGTCGAAGAACTCTCCCTTGAGGAAAAAAAGCAGCTCTTAGACGAGTCATAGCCTAGAACCATCTCCAATAGTCGAGGCGAACTCCCAGTTCAATGACGTTAAGAGGAAGAAAAGACGTTCGTCCAGTCTCTGAGAGTTACGCAAGGATGTTAGAGGACAAGTGGGGCGTGATTCATCGAAGGAATTACGTTAGAAATATCTCAACCAACAATCCATCTTTTTCTCTCAACCAACAGATTATTCTGCAACCATAAGGATTAAACGAGAGGTGAAATTGCGATTGTTAGACGTGAAACAGGTGCCCCGAAGAGCTGTTCGACGACCAGCCAAGCAAAAAACCACGATCTTGTTCAAAGCCGGGAACCTGCATAGCACCCCCGAAGAACTCTTTCGCCGGGTCTTCTGGAAGAGCGACTTTCTAGCTGGCGAAGCTCACAACTTCTGGAAGGAAGTCAAGAAAGCAGAACCTAGTGGTCTCCCGATTCAGGCATGGAAAGACTGGATCTCGAAACGGGGGATGAGCGTTGGACAATTCTACAACATGATTCATGGACTTGTTGGAGCGGGATTTATAGAAAAACGCGACTCCAAGTGGCACATGAGTGGAGGATTCATGCAGGAACTAGAACAGATGATGAACGTTTATTCTTTGGAAAGCGGTTACGAACCTAAGGTGAAATAGGTCTCCAATAAGCTGGACCGTTGGAATACATCCAATAAATTGGAGGTCTAATGGCGAGCCCTCAAGACGCGTCCCCGAATATCGATTTCCCCATTCCTAACTCTTGTAGTCGAGATGGGTTTCCCGTCGGCAGCCTTGAGCAAGTCGACGACAAAGAGGTCCAGAGGCTGAAGACCATTCTGCCTCCTAAGCTGGTTCAACCGATGACCACTCGCGAGAGTTCCCTTACTGACTATCAGTGCTTGCAACTGCTTTCGCCTAGCCGCGGGTCCGTAGGGCTCTCGAAGTGCAGTCACTCTTACGCGCGATGACCAGCGTCGAGTTCTCAGGAACCGCTCTAGGTCGCGAACTCGACTCGAAAACGGACGAACTCGGTGTTTCTTATGGAGAGTTAGGACCAGGCGGTCGCTTGTAACTCCGATCAAAACCATGTCTCCCAGCTTGAAAGCTTCAGAGAGCAAACGTCGGTGGCCTGCGTGTAGAACGTCGAAAGTTCCCCCAAGAGCCACGAGCTTGTATTTTCGAGCTGATTGGGGCAAAGTCTGTCTCTTGAGCCTCGATTTTAAGGATAAAGCTTCGGCTGCCGTGGACAATTCCTTCGGTTTTGTGGAGACGGGTGAAAACGATTGCACCGCAACTTCGTCACGTCGTTAAAGGGATTGGCAGTCCTCAGCCTGTCATTTGATGGGTACTTCCATCCTCAAATTCGCGATTGGTCCAGTGACTACGGAGAGAGAAATGGGTTCGGATTCCAGAGCTCCCAAGGCTCATCACCGATTTGGTTTCTCTGGCCCATCGACTAGAGAGAAGAAGGACAGGATTACCACCGACGACATTCTTGCTAGCCTTACTAGGCAGGCTGAGCTCAAGCAGAAACTTGGGAAGAAAGATCAGGTCGCACTGGAGGAGATTGCAGAAATGGAAGATCTAAGTGGGTTTCAGGGATTCAATCCTGAACCTGAGTCCCCCTCGATGGTGGAGAGGAAGTCAAGCTACGGACATCTTGTATTCGTCTTGATGCTGCTAACCGGACTAGTGGTAGTTTGGTTATACAGTTCGATCTCGAAGCCGTTTGATCTAGCATCTTTGAATGGAGTTCTTCAGAAATCCGGTGTTCAGTCGATTTTCGGGAACCTGTCTCAATTGGGGATAATCGCGTTAGCCGCTCTGGTTGGCGCTCTCTGGATTCGACACCAGAGACGAGGCTCAAGCCCACAGCTCGTTTCTTTCTAAGCCGGCGGCTCACCGCGTAATTTTTGGTTCACAGCCTGTATTATCAGGGCCCTTGGATTTTGACTCAGTGGGGAGTCCTTCGTTGGTTGTAAGGGAGACTCTTTGTTGCAGGTTATATGATGGAGAAGACTGGCTTGTCTCGTGCCCGAAAATATCCAAGCGTCCGGGGAGAAGAGATCAAACCCATACCTGACCTCCCCAACTCTCGTCTTTTCTCTCCTACTCGTCTGTGTCTACGTAATTATTGGGTTCGCGGTAGGAGACTTCGTCAGTCCTATATCGACAAATTCACCCGTACTTCTATTTCTGGCCCAGTGCGACGGGCCGTTACCTATCTATCCATGGACCCTGGTGACTTCGATTTTTCTTCATGCCAGTATCATTCATATTGCGAGCAATATCCTATTTCTGTTGCTCTTCGGTTTTATTCTTGAAGAGCAAGTCACGAAAACCCGTTGGATCACGACCTTTTTTCTCACTGGTATCGCAGGGAACTTGACTTTCGTGGGGGCCGACCTTGCCGGATTTTTTCTCACCGGCTCTCCCAACTCTTTATCTCTGAGCTGTGGGGTGGGCGCGTCTGGGGCAGTCTACGGAATAATGGGGGCAGCAACTGGGTTCCGTGGCGTCGTCCTGATCATATTCATCGCCGGTCTGGACATTTTCGCTGGGGGAGGGTTCTTTGCGCATATCGGAGGTCTGGTCACGGGGCTGCTTCTGCGAAAGTTCTGGAGTTCGGAGTTGAAGAAGTTCTGATCACCGACGTTGCTGAGAAAGCAGCGCCTTCACTCCACCTGCGTGGTAGCCCGGGGGAGATTCGAACTCCCGTCAGCAGGTTGCTCCAACCCCTCTGTTCAAGGGGATCCAGAGCCGACTAGGGACGCCTCTGTGTTTCTGGCCCGAAACGCCCATGCTATGCTAGACCACTACACCACCGGGCTACGAAGTTCTCGCTTGCCCCTTGACTAGCCATAATAGGTTTCGTTGAATTGTATAGGGCGAGAATCCAAGAGTGGTCGATTAGTCACTGCCCACATGCGGGAACATTCCCGAACAAACAGTCTGCCGTGAGCTGTTATCTTCGAAGGTCACCGCTTCAGACCCGTTGAATCGTGAGATGGAAGGGACTCCCCAATGCTCTCTTGCAACCATGTTCCATATCAGCTGAAAGATCGAAGCCTGGACCGATCGGCAATCAATTCGCCCAGAATCAGCCCAGATTTTGGATCTGGGAAACCCTCCATACTTCGCCCT
>WNFB01003906.1_pt1 | contig 13197 bp, 9 predicted proteins | sample 5400501 | NCBI WGS metagenome assembly WNFB01 (sample SAMN13153341, study PRJNA577476) | soil metagenome | isolation source: 200 cm saprolite under Douglas fir tree site 2 hole 1 | place: USA:California | collected 2015-04-18
TCGCCCGGCTGGCCGGCATGTGCCAGCGGTTCTGCACCGCGCTGGACTGCGCCGGTATCGGCTTCATCCCCGACGGCACGCTGGATCAGCTGCCGCTTCCCGCGCAACTGGGCGCCAGCCGGGCCGGCGGCATCGATGTGAACAAGCCCCGGATCCGCGCCGCCCTGGCCGCCGTGCTCGCCCTCGCGGCATCTCCCGACGGGTTCACCGTGGCCGGTATGACCGCCAAAGTCCACACCATGACCGGGCAGGCCCACGCCACCCGCAACACCCGCCAGGCCGCCTACGATCTGCGCAAACTCCGCGGCAAGCAGCTCGTCGGCAAACTCCCGCGCACCCGCCGCTACTATCTGCCCGGCCCGGCCGCCCGGACCATATCGGCCCTGCTTACCCTCCGGGACCACGTTATCGCCCCGATCCTGGCCGGCGTCCAGATCCGCCGGCACGACCACGTCCCGACCAGGCTGACCCCCATCGACCAGGACTACGAACACCTCCGAACCGACATGGCCACCCTGTTCAGCCACCTGGGCATCCAGCCCGGCCCAGCCACGGCATAACCGTCCGCAAAACCAAACTTTTGGAGATCATGGAACCTCAAGTTCCTAACGGATTGTCAGCCGCTGCCCGGGGATGCGGAACGAGCCGGCCGACCGCGGCGCGGCATGAAGATTCTTTTCTTTGCACTGAATCGCTCTACAGTTAGCAGATGACGGCGGAGCGGGCTCTCTCGTCGCGCACGACACCGGCACTGGTCGTGCGGACGCAGGGATCGGATCGTAGTTTGCAGGCGGGGCCTTCTTACTGGCTTGGCCGGGACCCGGAGTCCGACATCGTCGTGGACGACTCCCGGGTGTCCTGGCAGCACGCGGTGCTCCGGTTTGATCAGCTTGATCAGAACACCTGGGTCCTGCAGGACATGGGCAGCACCAACGGAACCTTCATCGGCTCGCAGCGCGTCTCGCAGATCACGATCAGCGATGACTGCGTGTTCCGGCTCGGCCATCCCGATGACGGCCCGGCGGTGACCTGCTCGCTGGCCGCCCCCGCCCGGCCCGCGCCGCCGCCGCCCGCCGCCTCGCCGCCCGCCGCGCCGCCGCCCGCCGCCGCGTCGCCGCCCGCCGCGCCACCGCCCGCCGCCGCCTCGCCGCCCGCCGCCTCGCCGCCCGCCGCGCCACCGCCCGCTGCCGCGCCCCCGGGGGCCGGTCGCCGGGACGGCGGGGCCGCGCAGGGGCGTCAGGGTGCGGGCGCCGCTCCGGCATACCGGGATGCCGGGATGCCCGCCAGCCCCGGCCTGAGCTACGCGGGCTCCCTGTCAAGCCGCCAGCCGAGCGCCGTCATGCGCCTGCCAGCGAAAGTGCTGCGGATCGGCCGGGCCGCCGACAACGAGGTGGTGGTCTCCGACCTGAGCGTCTCCCGCTATCACGCCGAACTGCGGCGGGAGCGCACCGGATTCGAGATAGCCGACCTCGGCAGCCACAACGGCACGTTCGTCAACGGCCAGCGGATCTCCGCGGCACCGGTGACCGAGCTGGACATCATCGGCATCGGGCCCGCCACGTTCCGGCTGGTCGGCGAGGAACTGCAGGAGTTCATCGACACAGGCGACATCTCACTCGCCGCCCAGGATCTCACGGTCCGGCTGTCCAGCGGCAAGGTGCTGCTCGACCACGTCAGCTTCCCGCTGGGCGAGCGCTGCCTGCTCGGCGTGATCGGCCCGAGCGGGGCGGGCAAGTCGACGCTGCTCGGCGCGCTGACCGGCGTGCGTCCGGCCACCGACGGCAGCGTGCTGTACGACCAGCGCGATCTCTACACGCACTACGCCGAACTGCGGCACCGGATCGGGCTGGTGCCGCAGGAGAACATCCTGCACACGCAGCTGTCGGCCCGCCGGGCCCTCGGCTACGCGGCGGAACTGCGCTTCCCGCGCGATACGAGCAAGGCAGAGCGGCAGCGCCGGATCACCGAGGTTCTCGGCGAGCTTTCCCTGACGGCGCACGCGGAGACCAGGACCGCCTCGCTCTCCGGTGGCCAGCAAAAACGCGTTAACGTCGCGCTAGAGCTGCTGACCAAGCCCTCGCTGCTGTTCCTGGACGAGCCGACGTCCGGCCTCGATCCCGGACTGGACAAGTCCGTCATGGAGATGATGGCCGACCTCGCGCACGACGGCCGCACGGTCATCGTGGTCACGCACAGTGTCGCGAACCTGGACCTGTGCGACCGCCTGCTCGTCCTCGTGCCCGGCGGCAAGGTCGCCTACTTCGGCCCGCCGGCCGACGGCCTGAAGCATTTCGGCAAGCCCGGCTGGGCCGAGGTGTTCCAGGCCTTCGATGCCGAGCCAGCCCGGGACTGGGCCGCCGAGTACCGGAACTCCGCGTACCACCACCGCTATGTCGTCTCGGAGATGAACGGCCAGGTACTCGCGGCCGGCCGGCCGGTACGGGCAGCCACCGCGCCGCCTGCCACTCGCAACCGCTTCGCGCAGCTCAGCACCCTGTGCAGGCGGTACATGGCGGTCATCGCCTCGGACCGGGTGTACCTGGCCTTCCTGGCCGGGATGCCTATCGTCCTCGGCGCGCTGATACGGGTGGTCCCGGCAGCAAAGGGCCTGGCCGGGCGCGACAACACCGGCGCCGGGTCACTGCTGCTCATCCTCGTCATCAGCGCCTGCTTCACCGGGGCCGCGAACGCCGTGCGCGAACTGGTCAAGGAACGGCCCATCTACAGCCGCGAGCGAGCCGCCGGGCTGTCGTCCGGGGCGTACCTGATCTCGAAGCTGGTGATCCTGGGCCTGATCAGCGGCCTGCAGGCGGCGGTGATCGTGGTCATCGGGCTGATCGGCCGTCCGCTCCCGCCGCAAGGGTCCGTGCTCAAGCACCTGCCGCTGATTGAGCTGCTGCTGGCCATGGGCGTGCTCGCGGTCGCCTCGATGGCCCTGGGACTGCTGATCTCCGCGCTGGTCAACACATCAGAGAAGACCATGCCGCTGCTGATCGTGGCGGTGATCTTCCAGGTCATCCTCACCGGCGGCGTGTTCCCGCTGCACGGTCAGGCAGGTGTCGAGCAGATCGCCTGGCTGTCGCCGTCGCGCTGGGGCTTCGCCGCGACCGCGTCCACGGCCAACCTCAACGTGATCCAGACGCCAGTCTTGCCGAAGGCGCCCGCAGTCAAGAAACCGGCCGCGGGCAAGTCACACCGGCCCGGCTCCAAGCCAGCGGCCGGGCACACTCCCGGGCCGAGCGCGTCTCCCGGCGCTGCGAAGGCACCAGGAACGGGGAAGAAGCACGGCGCGGGCAAAGCCCATGCCACGGCGAGCGCCGCCGCCAGGGCCGCGGCCCCGGCGGCCAGCACGCTCAAGCCCGACCCGCTGTGGAAGCACAGTCCGCACACCTGGCTGCTGGACATGGCCATGATGGTGCTGCTCGGGCTGACGTTCACGCTGATCGCCTGGCGGCGGCTGGTCAAGCTCAGCCCGGGCCGGCGGAAGTAGGGCCCGCCGCAAACGCCGAGAGCCGGCCTGGTCCGGGCGTCCGGCTCTCGGTGACGGTTGTGCTAGCTCGTCAATGGGCCGGCTTGCGGATGAAGATCGGGGTGCCAGGGATCGTGAACAGGGTATGGAAGAAGTTGGCGATATTGTCCGGGATGCGCACGCAGCCGTGCGAGACTGGCTGCCGCGGCACGTAGCTGTCGCCGTGGATCGCGAACGCCCTGCCGATGAAGAACACCGGGTTGAACATCTCGCCGAGCGGCACCTTGACCTGCCCGGGCGCGAAGGACAGGGCAGTGAAATTGCCGGTCGGCGTAATGGCATAACCACAGCTGCCCTGGTTGGGCGGGGGATCGCAGAAGTAGTAGCCGCCGCCACTGGAGATGTGGCTGATCAGCCGTACCTTGCCGTGCCGGTAGAGCACGAGGTACTCGTGCCTCAGGTTCACGTCGATCCGGTTGTTCGGGGTATGGCGGGTGAGCGCCATCGGCGCGCGAGGGCTGGCGAGCCGCCGCTCCATGGCGGCGCCGATGTCATCGGGGTTCTTGCGGGTCTTCAGGCCCTGCACTTCCTTGAACGCCCAGACGGCCTCCAGCGTGTTCGGCCCGAACTGGCCGTCTGGCCTCCCGGGGTAGTACTTCAACGCCTTGAGCCTGCGCTGGACCTTCAGGACGTCGGCGCCGTGCATGCCCGGCTTGAGCGTCCTGCTGACCGGCGTCCAGGCCGGCGCCGCTGCCACCATCGCATGAGCCCCGCCCGCCGCGCCCGCCCTGGCGGCACCGCGAGCCGCCGTGGCCGTCCCGGCCGCCGCGATTCCGCCCTGGGCCAGCATCGACGCGCCGACCGCGGTCACCGCGCCGACGCTCAACAGCCACCGCCACGCTTGCCTCATGCACTGCTCCTCGGCGAACCGGGCCTGCCCCGGCCGGAGTGGGCAGAATCGCCGCTCTCGCCCCGTACAGGCCGATATTTGGAAGGGTGTCGCACTCTAGACGTTTTACTCGCGTCTCCGGTTGCTCTGCCGGGCAGATGGATGCGCGCCGGCCGGGAGGCTACGACCCATGGCCCCCCGGCCGGCGCGCTGACCGGCAGGTTACTCCGGGCTAGGGTGAACTGGTGTCCTTGCTAGCCGCGCGCGGCGTGTCGTGGCGGACAAGTTCATCCGGCATGCCAGGGCGGAGGGGGCACAGCAGCTCGGCGCGGCGGCGGCCGCCGCGATGCGCAAGGCCGACCGGCTTGATGCGGTGCAGGAGCCGCGCAAGGAGTGGGAACTGCGACTGCGCTTCGGCGCCGCCAGGCGCAGCGGGGACGTGGTAGCGACGCTCGCGGGAGCGGTCGTCGAGCGGGGCTCGTTCCGGCTCGGCCCGGTCGACCTTCAGCTGGCCTGGGCCGACCGGATGGTCGTGCAGGGCGCGAACGGCTCGGGCAAGACGACGCTGATCGAGGCGAGGCTCGGCCGGGTCCCGCTCACCGCGGGCCGCAGGTCGCTCGGCCCGTCGGTGGTGATCGGCGAGATCGATCAGGCTCGGCGGACCTTCGATCCGGCCAGCCCGCTGCTTGACGCCTTCTGTGCGCACACCGGGCAGGGCCCTGGCGAGGCAAGGACGCTGCTGGCGAAGTTCGGCCTCGGGGCTGGTGACGTCCTGCGGCCGGCCGGCTCCCTGTCACCAGGCGAGCGCACTCGCGCCGATCTCGCGCTGCTCGTCCAGGCCGAGGCGAACCTGCTGGTTCTCGATGAGCCAACCAACCATCTCGACCTTCCGGCCATCGAGCAGCTGGAGCAGGCACTCGAAAGCTATGACGGAACGCTGCTGCTGGTAACGCATGACCGTCGGCTGCTTGAGCGCATTACGGTTACCCGGCGCATCACCGTCACAGCGGGCAAGCTGAGCGAGAAGATGAGCGGGGAGGGGTGAAATGCTTATTGACGGCCAGCGCTGAACCGTTCCGGCCGCTGGGCCGTTCCGACGGTGACGACATTGAGATACGCCGCGGCACATGGGGCCGGGGCCGCCAACGGCGGCACGCCCTGCGGCGCTGAGGTCCTGTGGCGCTGAAGTCCTGTGGCGCTGGAGTGGGCACTGTCCGTAGCAGCGGGCCCGGGCAGCTAACGGCGCCCGGGTCGCTGGATTCCAGCGGCCGCGGCCGCTGAGAAGAGGCGGTCATGATGAGGGGCCTGCTGGTTGGCCTGGGCGTGCTTGTCGCGCTCGCAGGAGTCATATTCACGCTGCAGGGCGTTGGCGCCATCGGCGGGAGCACCATGTCCAACAACTCCTTCTGGGCGGTGGCCGGACCGATCATCGCGCTGGCCGGGCTCGCCCTGGCCGCCATCGGCATCCGCCGCCGCTCCGCGTAGGTTTCCCTGATCACGGACTAGCGGGGCGGCCGGGCGGGACAGCACGCCCGGCCGGGACGCGCGATGGCTGCCGCCCGGCGAGTTAAACAGAACGTAACCAGTTGTTTGCTGAGTGTGCACGATGGCACACCTGGGTATCTACGCCGAGTCGTCCGGCGCGGGTGCTGAATGGCAGTGGAACAGGGGAAATCGGGTGGTGTCGTGAATTTTGTCGCGCTATTTTTTGGTTCGCCCACGGCGGGCAACGACAGCGTGAAAGAGGCACCCTGATGCTGCTCAGGCGTCCCGAGCAGGATGTCGGCGAACTGCTCGAGGCCCTCGCGGACGAGCTCGGCCTGCGCGTGCGGCACCGCGATCGCGGCCGGCCCGACCTGGTAACGCCGGACGGCAGGCCCGCGGAGACATGGCGGGAGGGCTTCCCGTACTCCGAGCGGCTCGGCAAGAGGAATTACGCGGCCATCAAGCGCGGTCTCCAGATCGAGCTGCTCAAGCTGCAGCGGTCGGTGAAGGCATCGCAGCAGCGCGTGGCCATTATCTTCGAGGGCCGCGATGCGGCCGGCAAGGGCGGCACGATCAGGCGCTTCACCGAGAACCTGAATCCCCGCGGCACGCGGGTCGTGGCCCTGGAGAAGCCGACGGAGAAAGAACGCGACGAGTGGTACCTGCAGCGCTACATCCCGCAGCTGCCGGCCCCGGGCGAGATCGTGCTGTTCGACCGCTCCTGGTATAACCGCGCCGGGGTCGAGCGGGTCATGCATTTTTGCACGCCGCAGGAGTACAGCGACTTCCTCGCCGAGGCGCCCGAGTTCGAGCGCATGCTGGTCAGCGACGGCATCACCCTGGTCAAGTTCTGGTTCTCGGTATCCAGGCGCGAGCAACTCAGCCGGTTCGTCCGCCGCCAGGTGGATCCGGTGAAGCAGTGGAAGCTGAGCCCGATCGACCTTGCCTCCCTGGACAGGTGGGATGAGTACACCCAGGCGAAGGAGGCCATGTTCTGCCACACCGATCTGCCGGACGTTCCATGGACCGTGGTGAAGAGCAACGACAAGCGGCGGGCCAGGCTCGGGGCGCTGCGTAATGTACTGTCCTTGATCCCCTATGAGGACAGGGATGCCCGCATCGTCGCCTGGCCCGATCCGCTGATCGTGGGACCTGCACCGCTGCTTTCCGGCGGCGGCAGGCAGGCCCGGTGGCCGGGCGGGCTGGCCAGCCGCGCGCGGAACGTGCGTCAGGAGCCGGCGCCCGCCCTTAGCCGGGCGACCTCGTAGAGCGCGATGCCCGCCGCGACGCCCGCGTTCAATGACTCGGCAGGCCCGCTGATCGGGATGCGGGCCATCGCATCGCATCGCTCGGCAACCAGCCGGGACAGGCCCCTGCCCTCCGAGCCGATCACGAGCACCAGCGGCACGTCGGCGAGATTGAGCTGGTCAACCGGCATATCCGCGCCGGTGTCAAGCCCGGCCACGAACAGGCCGGCCTCCTGGTAGCCGGCCAGCGTCCTGACCAGGTTGGGCGCCTGGGCAACCGGCACCCTGGCGAGCGTGCCGGCCGATGCCTTCCATGCCCCGGCGGTTACCCCGGCGGACCGGCGGACCGGAACAACCACCCCGTGCGCGCCGAACGCTGCCGCCGAGCGGACTATCGCGCCCAGGTTCCTCGGGTCGGTGACGCCGTCGAGGGCGACGATGAGCGGCTGCTGCGCGGCCTCATGCGCGCGGGTGATCAGGTCATCGGGGTGGGCGTAGGAGTACGGGCGGACCCGGAGCGCGAGTCCCTGATGGACGGCGCCGCCGGTGAGCCTGTCAAGCTCGGCCCGGCCGGCCTCGACAACGGCGATCCCCTTGCCAGCGGCCAGCGCGATTGCCTCGCTGATCCGCTGGTCGGCGTCCAGCCGGGGGCCGACGTGCAGCGCGATCACTGGCACCGCGGCGCGCAGCGATTCGAGCACCGCGTTCCGCCCGGCGATCACCTCCGGGGCGTTCCCGCCGCCGCGCGGCCGCGCGGGCGAGCGGCTGTCTGGCCTCGGTGCCTGCGGCTCGCTGCGGGCTTCGGTCCTGCTGGTGCCCGGAGCCGCGGCCGCCGCGGCGCGGCGCTGCGCCGGGTGACCAGGCCGCATATGGGCAGGCGGGGTCGGTCCCTTGCCCTCAAGCCGCCGCTTGCCGTAGCCGCCGGTGCCTGGCCGGGGCTTGCCCGACTTGGCCCGCCCGGCCGGGCCCGGCCGGGGATGTCCGCCGCGCCCGCTCACCGGCTGAGTTCCCATCTGGGACCGCGGGGGGTGTCCTCGACCATGATTCCGGCGGCGAGCAGCTGGTCCCTGATGTCGTCAGCGGCCGCATAGTCCTTGCGCTCCCGCGCGGCCTGCCGCTGATCAAGCGCAACCCCGGCCAGCACTTCGATCACGGCCCGCAGGCAGTCATTGCCACCGCCTGCCGACCACGGAGGGGTCAGCGGGTCCAGCCCCAGCACGGCGAGCATTGCCCTGACCTCGGCGAGGTGCTTCATCGCTCCGGCGCCGTCGCCGGCTGCCAGGGCGCTGTTGCCGTCCCTTACCGCCTCGTGCACGATCGCAAGCGCCTGCGGAACCCCGAGATCGTCGTCGAGCGCGGCGGCGAACGGCGCGGGGAGTGGCCCTGGCACCGGCCCGGCGTCCTGGCCGGGCGGGATCATCGGGCTACGCTGACTGGGGCCCTGGCCACTGCCACGGCCGTGGCTGCTGCCACCGCTATCGCTGCCTCGACTGCCATGACTGCTGCCGCCGGCCTGGCCGGCCGCCGGGGCGGCGGTCTCCGCGGCGCGGATGACGAAGCCCTCGATCCGCCGGTAGGCGGCGGACGCCTCGGCCAGCGCGTCGGCGGAGTACTCGATCTCCGACCGGTAGTGCGCCTGGCCCAGGTAGTACCGCAGTTCAACCGGCCGGACCTGGGCAATCATCGCGTCCACGAGCAGCGAGTTGCCGAGCGACTTGCTCATCTTCTCGCCCGCCACCCCCACCATGCCGTTGTGCATCCAGTAGCGGGCGAACCCGTCGCCGGCCGCATGCGACTGCGCAAGCTCGTTCTCGTGATGCGGGAACACCAGGTCCAGGCCGCCGCCATGGATGTCGAAGGTGCTGCCGAGATACTTGGTCGCCATCGCCGAGCACTCAAGGTGCCAGCCGGGGCGCCCTGGTCCCCAGGGCGTTTCCCATGCTGGCTCGGCCGGCTTGGCGCCTTTCCACAGCGCGAAATCACGCGGATCCCGCTTCGCGCCGCCGCTGTCGGTGTCCCCGGCCGGCCGCATGTGCTCAAGCCGCTGGCCAGACAGGGCGCCGTAGCCTTCCGCGGACCGGACATCGAAGTAGACATCCCCGCCTGCCGGGTAGGCATGGCCGCGCTCGATCAGCCGGCGGATGAGGACGATCATTTCCGGCACGTGCCCTGTCGCCCGGGGCTCGACGTCCGGCGGCAGGCAGCCCAGCGCCTCGTAGGCGCGGGTGAATGCCCGCTGATTCCGCTCGGCCACCGCCCACCAGGGGACGCCCTCGCGCTGGGCGGCGGCCAGGATCTTGTCGTCGATGTCAGTGACATTCCGGCAGAACGTCACCGCGTAGCCGCTCGCCCGCAGCCAGCGGACGAGTATGTCGAAGGCGACGCCCGACCTGACGTGGCCGATGTGCGGCGGCGCCTGGACCGTCGCGCCACACAGGTACAGCGTGACATTCCCTGGGGTGACCGGGGAAAAGTCACGAGTGCTACGGGTGGCTGTATCGTGCAAACGGAGCGTCACGCAGCACAGGCTACGGGATAACGGTCACTCGTAAAGTACGACGTGGTCTGGCCGCACCCGGACGATCACCCGGCGCTCACCCGGGCGGTCGCCGAACGGCTTGCCGGTGTATTTTCGCGAAAGCTCCTCGATGAGCTCGGCGCCAGGATCATCGGTGATCTCCGCGGTTCCCCGTACCTCGGCGTAGCTGTACGGATCCGCCGCATCGAAGACAAGCACGCTCACCCGCGGGTCCGCGGTCAGGTTCGCGTGCTTGCGGCGTCCCTTGATGGTCGAGAACAGCACGTCATCGCCGTCCGACCGCACCCATACGACGCTCGTCTGCGGCTGGCCGCCCGGTTGCAGGGTCGCCACCGTGGCGAAGTTCCTGCCGTCGAACATCTCTCGCGCACGCTGCGGCAACGGCTGCATAGGTCCTCCGCGCTGTCGTGTTATCTGCAGCGGCCGGATCAGCCGCCGGCCGCCCTGCCCCAGCTCCAGGCATATTCCGGATCCTCGGCGCGCTGGCCCGCCGGGCCCAGCAGCAGCGGCCTGAACGTATCGATCATGACTGCAGTCTCGTCCGTGGTGTTCCTGCCCTCATCCAGGCCGCGAATCGCGCCCTCGACCGCGCCAGGCTGCGGACCGTGCGTGAATCCGGACGGGTGCAGGGTGATCGACCCGATGCCGACCCCCGAGCCCTTGCGCGCCGAGTAATCGCCCCCGGCGTAGAACATCATCTCGTCCGAGTCGACATTGTGGTGGTTGTAAGGGATCGGCACGGCTTCGGTGTCAAAGTCGAGCGGGCGGGGGCAGAACGAGCAGATCACGAAGTTCGGCCCCTCGAAGGTCTGGTGCACCGGCGGCGGGGCGTGGGTGCGCTTCACGATCGGCTCGAAGTCGGCGATGTTGAAGGCGTACGGATACAGGCAACCGTCCCAGCCGACGACGTCGAACGGGTGATGGGCATAGGTCAGCCGGGTCAGGCCGCCGCGGTTGCGCACGATCACCGGCACGTCCTCGCCGCTGGCAATCAGCGGGCCGTCCGGGCCGCGCAGGTCGCGCTCGGAGTACGGGGCGTGCTCAAGGAACTGGCCATACTGCGACAGGTAGCGCCGGGGCGGGCGGATGTGGCCGCGTGCCTCGATTACCAGGGCTTCGGCTTGCGGCGCGGCGCGGCTGCCGGCCCCGGCGTCCTCGCCGCCAGCCCCGCCGTCGTCGCTGCCGTTGCCCCCGTCCTTGCTCGCGGCCGCATGGGCGTTGCCGCCGTTGCCGCCGGCCGGTGGAATCCACCGGTGAATGGTGCCTCTAGGCACCACGACGTAGTCGCCCGGGCCAGCCTCGATACAGCCGTAGACGGACTCGAACCTGGCCGATCCGCTGCGCAGGTAAATGGCCTCGTCTCCGGTTGAATTCCGGTACAGCCCCGATGCCACGTCCGCGGCAGCGAACGATATCCGGACGTCATCGTTGGCCATCAGGAGCTGCCTGCCCAGCACCAGGTCACCGCCCCTGGGCAGGTCTCCGGTACGGAAATGGCGCGGCAGCAGGGGGTGGTTAGGGACGATCCTGGCGTCCGCGGCGGCATCCGCCATGCCCTCGCTCTTCACGATCGCGGTCGGCAGATGGGCATGGTAGAGCAGGGAGGAGTCCGAGGTGAAACCTTCCTCGCCCATCAACTCCTCGGCGTACAGGCCCCCGTCAGGCTTGCGGAAGCGCACATGGCGCTTTCTTGGGATTTCCCCAGTCACCCGGTAATACGGCATAATGATTCCCCTAACGCCGAGATTGCGTGGATGAACGCGGTCGGCTGGCCGTTCGCCATTCGCGCTCCCGTTCCTCCCGAGGGATGCCATGCGGACCACAGCTGCCCGCCTGGCGCCCAGCGGCGCAACGGCCGCCCGTCGCCCAGCGGCCGGGGCCGCTCCCGTTCCCGACTATAGGGTGACGGAGCAGGCGCCAGCATCGCGCCAGGAAGGAAGGCTGCGGCCCGATGAGTGACCTGTCCCCTGCGCGCGCATCCCATCCCGCGGACATTGGCGGCTCCCTGCGGCTGCTGGCCCTGATCGCCGTCATCATCGGCGTCCTGGGACTAGCCGCCGCCGCGTTCGTGCTCTCGTATGCCGGAATCCACGCTATCGCGCTGACGGCTGGGGTCTCCAAAACGCTGGCCCGGCTCTACCCGCTGATCTTCGATGCGATGCTGATCGTTGCCTCGGCCGCTGTCCTGTCGCTGCGCGGCGCTGGCCTGCTGATGCGTTGCTACGCATGGCTTTCCATGCTGCTCCTGCTCTGCGCGGCGGCCGGCGCGGACGCGCTGCACGCAACTGCCATCCGGCTTCCGCACCGCACGTCGGCCGCGACGGTCGCGATCATTCCCTGGGCACTTGTCCTACTCGGCTTCGGCCTGCTGCTTGCCATGCTGCGGCACGCCAGGCAGCGCCGCGCGCGGGCCGCCCAGGCGCTGGCGGGCGCTGCTGCCGCGACCGGGACGCTGACGACCGGGATGCAGGCGCCCAGGGTTCAGGCCGCCATCGGCGCGAGGACCGATCTCGGCGCGCGGCCCAGTCCGCCCGCCGGGCGCCACGGCGGCACCGATCTCGCTGCTGCTACCAGGACCGACGCGCTGCTCCCGCCCGAGACCGATGCGCCGGCGACCGGTCAGCCCGGCCCAGCGACGCCTTCCTGGCCCAGCGGGCCAGACACGCCCGACGTACCGGGCACGTCCGGCCCGGTCGGCATGAGCAGGCACGGAGACAGTCAGGCGGCCGAACTCGCCCTCGACGCTGAGCCGGGCAACGATGATCCCACCAGCGACGAGGCTCATTCGGCCAGGCACGCGCCGGCCCGCTGGGTGCCGCGTGCCCGCGGGGAAATGCAGCCGGACGACAGCCGCTATACCGGCGACTATCCGGCGCCGGTCATGTCGCCCGCGCCGGTCATGTCGCCCGCGCCGGTCATGTCGGCGGCGCCAGTCATGTCGCCCGCGCCGGTCGCCGAGATCATCGACGACCGGGCGGCGGCGCAGCAGCGGGCCAGGCACGCCGCGCCGGACCCTGAGCAGGGCGCTGAAACGCCGCGTGCACCTAGCACCCGGCCAGGACCCGACCGTGATGGCGAGGCCCGCCTGGAGCACGAAGCTGACGATCAGCCATCCGCCGAGGCCGAGGCCGAAGCCGGGCTCGTGTATGAAGGCGAGTCCGGCGCAGTGGCCGAGCTAAGGGCAGCAGCGCGCCAGCCGGACATCGAAGACGGGCCCGAAGCGGCAGTCCTGCCCGGTGCGGACGACGAGCCCCGCGCGGAAGACGGACCCGGCATGGCGGCGGCGGCCGGCCCGCACGACGGGCCAGGAGCGGACGACGAGCCCCGCGCGGAAGACGGACCCGGCATGGCAGCGGCGGCCGGCCCGCACGACGGGCCAGGAGCGGACGACGAGCCCCGCGCGGAAGTCGGGCTCGGTCCGGCAGCGGCGGCCGGACCGCACGACGAGCCCGGACCGCACGACGAGCCCCGCGCGGAAGTCGGGCTCGGTCCGGCAGGCGAGGCCGGCCCGCACGACGAGGCCGGCCCGCACGACGAGCCCGGACCGCACGACGAGCCCGGACCGCAC
>WNFB01003909.1_pt1 | contig 13197 bp, 16 predicted proteins | sample 5400501 | NCBI WGS metagenome assembly WNFB01 (sample SAMN13153341, study PRJNA577476) | soil metagenome | isolation source: 200 cm saprolite under Douglas fir tree site 2 hole 1 | place: USA:California | collected 2015-04-18
GTGCTCATATCTGGCCGACGATCATGAGACGCATGTGCGGTCGTGCGACCGAACAAAAGTATCCCCAAAGGATTAGTTAAAGCTCAGCAGGTCACGTGCAGGACGGCGTTGGTGTACTTGCCGCTCTCATTCAGGATGGCGATGGCATCTTTGGTCGTCAGGCTCAGGAGCTCCACCTTGCGAAGCTGGGCCTCCTTTCGCACCTCGTCCATCACCGGCAACCTGCCCTCGGCTCCGGTTCCTACGACTAGCCGGCGGCATTGCCAGGGGATGTCTTCTTTGGCCGAGAGCGGCGTATGGCCGTAGCCGTCCCGGTACGGTTTGGAGGCCTTCTTTTTTCGCTTCCGAACCTCGCCCCGGTCGCTGACCACGTCGTGCTCATAGGTCACGCCGTCGATCCGGATGGAGCCGAAGGAGAAATTCTCGAAGCGCATTGGCACCTCCCTGCCTGAGGTTACTCCGCGACGCACGTGAGGCGTCGGGGAGTCAGCATTGCAAGGGTCCTGCCTGCCCCGTGTTCGCTAAATGTGCATCAACTTGAACTCGGGGGTGTGGCCGGGACCAGCGCACGTGTCGGTGGAGATACTCTGTCAACTCGTGTTAGGCCAGATCAAGCCAGGACTCCATCGACTGTCCCGTGTTCATCGTGTCAAGCGACTCAGTCCTTTACTAACTGACTCGTCCTCGCTGTGTCGGTGGAGGATCGCAGCGATCAGGTAGATCACCTCGTCTAGGAGCGATGGAAGTTCATCAAACCGCGGATCCAGGGCGGGATGTTCGTACGTTCCTCCGGGAAGGGTGCCGCCAGAGTGCCCGTGTCCCGGTTCGTCGTACTCGTGACTGTGACTAACGTGTCCTCCACCTTGTTGCGGTGATGGTGCCAGTTAGGTGGCGGAAAACCTCCACTCCACCTTGTCATCGGCTGCCTCGCATTGAAACAGGGATGGAGCCCACGGGCGGACTCGAACCGCCGGCCTTCTCCTTACCAAGGAACTGCTGGTGGCGCAACCCTCAATCGGTGCTCCGCTGAGATCGAATGCAGAGGCGATCGCCAATTATCGCTGCCTAGCAGCGCTTCCTAGAAAAACCGCCAGCGCCACCCCAATGTCGTCAGCTCGTCGTTTTACACATAAAGAGGACGCGCGAGGCCGCGTCCCTCTGGACTGTCGATAGTTGCCGTGGTGGACCCAGGCTTACAGCGGTCGAACCAATTTACAGAACTTAACGGGCAAGACGTCCTTCTCGCCAGATGAGCGCGCCCAGCTTCTCACCCTGATCAGCCGACCCACGAAGACCCGAGATGCCATGCGGATCCTCGACAACGACCAACGAGGAGATGCGCGCGGACGCCATGTTCCGAGATGCCCTCACTTGAAGGGCTTGCTTGGACCGGCGGGCGCGGTAGGGCTGTCTTGGCAAGCTTGTAGCGCCGGAACTGGTCTCATAGCCACGGGAGAAGTACTTAGAACCTGGATCCAAAGCAGGACTTCCTGCGCGGGTCATCGCGCCGCGGGACGGAGGGAGCGGAAGTAGTGTGATCTCATCCTCTCCCGCGTCAGCCACGCGAAAGCCGTCCCCTCGAGCACGACAGATACTAGGAGGGATGTAGCGAACGCCGATCGGCTCGCGAAGGGCAAACTGTGTGGAAGCGGCCCGGCCACGTTGAGGGCGGTCGTCAACGCGTCCAGGTGGTCAAAGATGGAAATGGAGAACCAGACCAGGGCGACCACCCAGACCGCTAGCCCCGTTCTTCGCCAGATGGCGAAGGCCACAAACGGCGCCGTGATCCCGATGAAGATATCGACGAACCCGGGGTATAGCCACGCGACTGATTCACGGCCTGCGAAAACATCTTGAGCGAGCTGGAAGGCGGCGATTCGAACCACCTGGATGAGCGCCAATAAGGCGATCGACACAATGGCCAGACGAGGCTTCTGGAAACCTGCGTCGCCGCTCTTCTGTGGATTCATTTCCATTGCACACCTCGGGCTTGTCCACTAGTCTTCGCCGGCGACATCGCAGATAACGAACGCATGTTCCCCATTGACTCTTCCCTTTCGGCGAGGAGCCTGAGTGACGACCCTGTTGGGCAGAAATTGTATCATATAAGTGCGTGAGGCTGCACCTACTCGCCGCTCAATGCCCTGGGGCACTCCCCGGAGCCGGGGCGGGGCAGCTTTGAGTCCAGCCGGCCACGGCCCATCTGACAGCTCCGGCTCCGATCTCGCTCACCGCAGCCAGCAGGGCTTCGACGAGGTCGAGCGCTCAGCCTGGGGCGGGGTCCTGGCGGTCCAGGGCGGGGTGCTACGTCGGGTCGAGGATGACCTCGATCGGCACAGCCGCCTGACCCATCCCGAGTTCGAGGTGCTGTTACGCCTCGCCTGGAGCCCGGAGCGTCGTGCGCGCATCCAGGATCTGGCGGCGCAGAGTCTGCTCACTCGTAGCGGGCTCAGTCGAGTCGTCGAGCGTTTGGAGCGCAAGGGGCTCGTTGGCCGGGCCCGCGCTACCGAGGATGGTCGCGGATCGTACGCCGAGCTGACGGCGGCCGGGGCGGACTGCTTCGCCGCCGCCGCGGATCACCACATCGCCTTCGTCCGCAGCGACTTCCTCTCACGATTCACTCGCGACGAACTGCGCACCCTCGGCGCACTGCTGCGCCGGGCGAACGAACCGGCCCCCATAGGTCACCCGGCCCACCCTTGACCACCGGCCTCGGTTCTGGTCGCCGGTAGGGGCCGCAACCGGCGGTAGGGACGCCCGAAAGCCAAGACACCGCGGAGTCGGATCGAACCCATTCGAATTGATGCATCAGAGGGCCTCACAGCGCCTCGGCGTTGGGACGGCCGCCGCACGGTGACAAGAGCTCCCCAACACTTAATCGGCACCGGCGTAAGCTCGGATGGTCACGATGCGGCACGACGCATCATCGACTACAAAGCCGCGAACGCCGCGGTTTCACGGAGGTGCGGAAATGGCGAACACGTATCTGCTCTTGTACAGCGGTGGCCAAATGCCGGAGACCGAGGCCGAGCAGAAGAAGGTCGGGGAGGCATGGACTTCTTGGTTCGGCAAGCACGGCGAGGCCATTACCGACGGTGGCAACCCGTTCACGCCCATGGCCAAGACCATCGGCGCCGACGGCAAGGTCAGCGATGGCGCCTTCGCTGCAGCCAGCGGTTACACACTGATCAAGGCTGATTCGCTTGACAAGGCCGTCGAGATCGCCAAGGGCTGTCCGGTGCTGACTGGCGGCGCCAAAGTGGCGGTCTACGAGACCTTCGACGCGATGGCCGCCATGGTGGGCTCCAAGCCGTAACGAGGACGCCTAGCGGTGCCGGTCCGTTCGACCGGCGCCGCTCTTACAAGAGCACCCCGGCACACGTGTCCCGCTAATCGTCACCGGCGTGGGGTCTGGTGACACGCGATTTGAACTTCCTCTGTTTTGGCCCTTCGGCTGACGAACGAAGTGCTCGGCCGCTCAGCGCTCATCATTAGCGTGGTCGAGCTGCAGAACGGTCTGCATGGCCGATTCGAGGTCACCCTCGATGGCGATCTGGCGCTCAGTAAGGCCGCTGTCAAACGCCTCTAAGAGCCCGTCGAGGTGGTCCGCATTTTCGAGTAGACGTTGGGCCCCCGCTAAAGTCGCGCAAGACCGAGAGTTGAAGAACCAGAAGAGGACATGAAGATGGCCGAAGATTTACCGCTTCGAGGGGGGACCTGGAAGATTGATGCGCTGCACTCCCAAGTGATGGTGAGTGTCTGGCACTTCAATGTCGCCAACTTGCGGGCCAAGCTCCCGCGGATCACGGGCACTCTGGAGCTCGATCCTGAGAATCCCTTGCGCTCCACGTTCGCGGTCGAGATCGAGGCAGCCTCGATCACCACCGGTCATCCGCGCCAAGAGGAATTCATGCGCTCTGAGCCGTGGCTTGACGCGGAGCATTTTCCGCTGATCACTTTCAAGGGCAGTGAAATCACTCCACGCGACGGCGGCTATACCGTCGTCGGCGAACTAACACTTAAGGGAGTGACCCGCCGCGTCGAGATTCCATTCGACTTTCACGGCGTTGTCAGCGATCCGTGGGGTCTGCGGGCTGGCTTCGCTTCGGAGTTCACGGTCGACCGCCGCGACTTTGGCATAACTTGGGATCGGATCTTCGATTGGGGGCTGATGGCCGGCCACGAACTGACCTTCAGCCTCGAGATCGAGCTCGCCTATCCGGACGAGTCACTGGCCCAAGCGCCGCAGCAGGTGGAGTAATCGTCGCCATGAGCCGAGAGCCAAGCCCCCCTTTGACCGGATCAACGAGCTTCGCGCGGAACCGTCAGTACAAACCCTTACCGCGATCCCGATCAAAGAGTTCTACGACATAGTCGACGAGGCCGTGGGGCTGCGAAAGCCGCGAGGTAGGCATCTATCGAGTGGGCTGCCGCCCCGCCCCAACTGGCACGCCAGACTCAGTTTTCAGGCGAGGGGAGCCGTATACGGAGGCAGCCGGTGCTGGGATCGTTGCTTATGTTCGTCAACGCCGGTCTGTGGCTCGTGAAGACGAGCCCGTAGAGTGGTCGGACGCTGGCTCACCAACGAAAAAGTGAAGGTTGTCAGATGAACCCAGAGGACTTTCCCGCGCCGAAGGAGGGCTTTGTCTCATGTGTTTCTCCTTCGAAGCCGGGCCCAAATTCGTGTCGGCCTGCTTTGCTGTTCGGTGTCAATTGGGTGGACACGCCAGTCGTTGCAGCGCCAGTGGAGCCAGTCAGTTGGCTTCAGCGGCCCTGATGCGCAGTTGACCGTGTGCCAAGCCTCATGGCGCCCGCCGAAAACGTCGAAGAACCCTATCTCAAGCCTTCCAATGAACCTTGGTGGAAGACCCCCGCGGAGGGCTATCTGGCCGGGAGCACCTTCCCGCAGTGAAGGTATGCCCCCAATCGCGGGCATCGGAAGGGCAGATGACGTCAAGTTGATGAGTACGTTGTAAGCGACTCCGCCACCGTGAGCGTAGACGCGCACCGGGATAAGCCCGATGCCTTGGCCGTTGTCGTAGAGATCGACAGACACGAACGGAATCAAACCGCGCAAGTAGTCGTCGCGCCGATCGATGCGGGCTTCGCGCAACTGGACAACGACGACCAACAAGGAGAACACGGCGACGATCGAGCCGACCGCTGTCCAGACGATTGGGTCCACCGGCGCAGGATAACTCTGAACTTTGCCGAGCCCAGTTCAGGCGTCATGGCTTTGATGGTTCCGCCTGCCATTCGCGCAATCTCGTGGATAGGAACCATGCCCGCGAACCTCAGCTACGCGATGACGTACGGGTTGTCGCGCGCGTAGGCTTCATAACCCGCCCCAAACCACATCCGGTTGCCCCGAAGGTTCGTAGTGATGCCGATAAAGTCCATCAATGCACGGAAGAACCGATCCAGTTCGGGAACGTCCAACACGAAGACATCAGCCGACTTCAGCGGGTTTGCCTTGACAGTGTTGGCGCCTGCTTCCATTGACGTGGCAAAGACCGTCGCGGCAGCGGGTGCGTACTGCGCATACCGAATTTCTTCCCACAGGTTCAGACCTTCTACAAAAGCGGTGAACTCAGACAGTGGATGCGTGGGATATGCGGCGCCGAATTGCCGCCACAGCAGGGTAAGGTCGTGCGTGATCAGGTCGGACGGCACCGCTGGCGTACCCCGATTCGGCCATTGCCTGTTGTACCAAAGCTGAGGCAACACGAGCAGATACTTCAGCATCAAGTCAACGCCGAAATGGGCGTTGCGGCCGCGACGTTCCAATATTTCCATTCAGCGGCCGCGCGAGCTGTGATGTAGCTATGGATGCCTATGTCCCACCAAAAGGGCCACGTTTGCGGTGTTTGCCAGTGCCCGCGTGTTGCGCCGCGTCATCGCGACCTGCAGATATGTCGATACACCACGCTAGGTGACATTCTCGAATCGACTGCGAAAGGCCTTGAGTAGAGCGCCAGTTTTGTCAGCGTCCAGTCGGGACGGGTGATCGTCCCGGTTCGCGGCGGTGAGGAAGTTCTTCAGCGGCCCGGCTCGTCGGGTTGATTGCTGCCAGTCGTCAATAATCTGCATGACATCTTGGTGGCGCTCAGCGATGGCTTCCAGGGTCTCTAGCTCATCCATGTGAATGATCACGGGTTTCCTAATGCGGGAATCTCGTTCGTACGGCCCGATAGCCGAGCGAGCGAAGAGCCTATCGCGATTGATGCGATCGTCGATGTAAGCCGAGATGGCCGGATGGAGCGGGAAGTACCCGCCCTGCACGAGTATCGGCTGTATGTGGATCTCTGAGGGAGGAAATCCAGTCAGAGCCTGTCCACCGTCGCCCAATAGGTTCTTTGCGGTCGCATCAAGCTGTCCCAATTCGTTCATGAGCTTGTTGGCGTCATCTCGAAACGCGTCAATGTCAAGGCCTTGGCGAGCGGAGACCTTCACGTAGAACGCCACGACCTCAAATGCGATCCAGCACTTGGGCAGCCAGATCACACCGTCACATTGCCTGCCCGCCCGGCCTTTCTTTCCAGGGTACGCCCGCTGTAGGTCCTTCTCGGTGAAGTACGTCTGCTGACTCTCCGACGTTCCAATGAGCCGTGGGGTCTGTACCAGTGCCTGCATCTGTTCTTCGACCGCTGCCTCGATGGCGAGGCCGTGTCCCTTCGACCAGGCGCGAAAGCCCTTCTCGCCTCCCCGCTTTGTCTCAGATTTGGCCACGGCCCAGTAGAGACCCGTGGTCGTTCGCTTCATGAGAAAGTCTGGGTCGAATACCAGCAGTTCTGGGCCGAGGTCAATTACTGGGGACTCCTCAAAAGGCAGGAAACCCCACGGCGCTTGCTGCTGTTGCAACCTTCGGCGCAGATCGTCCACGTCGGCGGCGACATAGCTCAGAAACGCGTCAATATCAGACACATTGGCATCAGTTACGAATTGCCTAAGCATGAGAACCGGACTCGGGTATCGCCAATGCAGCGCCGGTAGCGCAAGCGAGAGGCTGAGTAGTGCGATCGAGCCGATATCCAATCCCAGCACATCGCGCACCAATTGGTCGAACGGAGCCCGGGTGAGCGGCTCGTTGACAAGACTCCCGTATCTGATCCAGATTCGCCATAGGCGGTCCAACTGGGAAACCCACCATTCATTCGTGTTAAAAGACGCGTTGGCAACAAGCTCCATCAGGGCCGCAACCGACATTCCGGGCCAGATTTGGGGACCGCTTTCATCTAGCGGCCCGATGTCGCTGGCCAACGCGTGAGTGAGCATGATCGCCGTCATCAAAGGTGAACCGTCGGGCCGCGCTACTCCCGAACCACCCTTTAGGATTACCTCGCGAGCGGCCAACATGATGGTTTGCCGAGCAAGGAAGAAATGCGTCTCGGCCTCGTTCGCGATTGCTGCGTTAAGAGCTGGTCGAGCCTTTTCGGGAATGGACAGAGTGAACGTCTCCCACAACTCATTCAGCTGGTCGTCCATGTGCCTAATTCGGTTGAGCTGCGCGAGCGCAATCAGCATGTCGCGCACCGAATGCTGGCGGAGCAAGAAGTCCGCGACTTGACGACTGGAGGCGCTGATCCCCAGTTCGAGCTTGACCGGCTCCCGTAGATGGTCATCAAGCGTCATGTAGATGCTGTGATCGGGCATCTCAACGTCACGAAGCAGGTGCCGTCCCACGCCGAAGCCAAACTGCTTGAGGTCAATCACGCCAGTGCCACCGACGTAGGCGACGTCGTTTCTGGCCTGCATGATGTACTTCGAGAATTCGGGCGGCTCTCGCCCGCTGATCAAGCGTCGAAGATCAGACTCAGCCGGAATCCGTGGTGTTGTAAGTCTTGGGGTGTGTGAAGCCATGTCAGTACGTGGGTTGGCGGATTCCGGGTACGATTGTACCCGAACGGACGTTCGTGGGCACGGGCGGTCGGAGGCACGCCGGCCTGTGATTTTCGAACCGGGTGCCTCACGGTCCTGCCCGTTGCGTCTCAGCGTGAAGCTGTCCGCCGAGCCATCGATCGCTGCTGAGCGACTTCAGGACGGCTGAGATAGCGCCGCTACGCACCCTCGGTTGCGATAGTTCCCCAGGAATCTGTGACCCGGCTGTGCCCCCGGCGACTCCAGACAACCTCCAGAATCGCTGATTTTGAATACAAAAATGGTCGGGGGCCCGGGATTTGAACCCGGGGCCTCAAGGTCCCGAACTGTCTCACCAGGGTGTCCTCGACTGTCCCGGAGGCTCCGCATGGGGCCTTCTGAACTCAAATGGCACTCGCCCGATGTCCTCGCGTGTCCCCCAAGAACCGTCCAGTGCCGGGAATGCGTGATCCGGCTGTGATCCGGCGCGGGTCCAGATCAGCCCCAAAGTCGAACAAGGCTTAAGCGGGATAGCTCCGCTCATCACGGATCCCCCAAACTACCTTCCCGCCATCCATTCTTCGACGCAGTCCAGGTAAAGCTCCGCACCTTGCCAGGAGCAGCTGGCTCTGGGCGGCGGCGCTGAGTGGCTGAATCGGGCGCGGCAACACCGTTTCCGCCACACCGGCTGCCGGCAGCGCCGAAGGGCGCTTGATAACGATGAGCGCCACTATCGCTGCCACGAAGCTGATGGCGGCGGCGATCACAAACGCCTGGTGGTATCCGGCGATAACGGCACCTGCACCTCGCGGGAGAGACACCTTAGTGACCGACCCGGCGATGTTGACCAGAATCGCCAGCCCCACGGCCATTCCGACCTGCTGGGCGGTGCCGATTAGACCGGAAGCGATTCCCTGATCCCGATTGGGGACGCCAGTTGTGGCGGCCATGGTGACGCTTACGAAGGCAAGTCCGACGCCGACGCCGGTAACCAGCATGGCGGGGAGAAGGACGGTGACGTAGTCACTTTCAGGGGCGGTTCTCAGGAACAGGAGCATCCCCGCCCCCAGCACCAGAGTTCCTAGTGCGATCAGCGTTCTGGTCCCCAGCTTCGTGGCAATCCGTGCCCCGATGTTGGAGACGACCATGATCAGTACCGTTTGGGGCAGCCAGGCAAGACCCGCCTGGATAGGTGAATATCCGAGGATCTCCTGCAGATATAGCGAGTTGAAGAACACGGCGCCGATCATCACGACCGACACGAGCGCCGCCACAGAATTGCCCGCCACCACGGATCTCAGCCTCAGCATCCGGCCCGGCAGAAGGGGTTGGCTGGCGCTCTTCTCCACCACGACGAACGCAATCAGCAATGCGGCAGAGAGAGCCAGGGCGATCAGCACCTTCGTGGAGGCAAAGCCTTGCCCGGTCGCCTCGGTCACGCCGTACGCGAGGGCGAGAACTCCGCCGGTCAGGCTCACCGCCCCGGGGAAGTCAAGGCTGACCTTCGCCCGACGGCGAGGAGCATCTGCCGGCAGCACTGGGGATAGCAGAACCGCCGCGAGACCCAGTGGCACATTTACGAAGAGCGTGAAACGCCAGCTCAATTCCTGGGTGAGCAGGCCTCCCAGAATCAAGCCAGCCGATGCTCCGCCGGCAGCCATGGCACTCCACAGGCCAAGCGCACGATTACGCACCCGGCCTTCCTTGAAAGTCGTTGTCAGAAGCGACAGTGCGGCGGGCGAGACCAAGGCGCCGGCAAAGCCCTGGATTACGCGAGCGGCGATAAGCATTCCGCCGGACCGGCTGAATCCGCCCAGCATCGATGCCCCGATGAAGAGGACCAAACCCGTCAAGAACATGCGTCGCCGGCCGACGACGTCGGCCAGCCGGCCGCCCAGCATGAGAAAGCCACCAAAGGTGAGCGCATAGCCGCCGACCACCCATTGGATGTTCTCAGCCGACAAACCCAGAGTCCGCTGCATCGAGGGCAGCGCCACGTTGACGATCGCGATGTCCAGGATCAGCATGAACTGCGCCGCGCAAAGCAGCGCGAGTATCAGATTCGAGCGATGGCGAGTGACATCTACAACCAGCCTTTTCGTTGGCCAGTTCAGATAAGAGAACTTTGTCGAGGGGGTCGGGACTTGAACTCTGGGCCTCACGGCTTTACGCGTTTCCCTGATGCCGCGGAACTCTCGATGGCGGCGATGACCTCGTGGCGCCGGACGGCGTTGGCGAAGTCCGGCACGGTATGAGTCCCGGTGTCGATGTCTCGTGCGAACGCGGCGTAGGCCCGCCCAACGTTGAAGGCAGGCGCTCCTTCCAGGCTCGTGAGAGTGGGCCACTTCTGTGTCAGCGCCGCCGGGACAGCAAGCTCGGTGAGCGCGTTCCGCCCCTGAGCTCCCGCCACGGTCAGGGGAAAGATTTCAGGGAGTGCGGCGTCAGCGGTGATCCGGAGCGTTCCGTCAGTTCCGTTGATCTCCCACAGGAACCCGGTGCCGCCGGCCAGTGCCTCACGGATGTGGACGCTGGCAGTCGCCCCAGATGTGAGGGTGCCGATCACGACGATCTGGTCGGCCGCCGTTTTCACGATCTGCTCTCCGGTCTCTTCGATGGTGATCAGCGGCCTGCGAACATCCGACACGGCTGACAGGTCGGCGAACTCGCCCAGCACGTAATTCAGAATGTCCAGGCTGTGGCCGACGGGGACCGTGAGCAGGTTGGCCCCGTTTGTCTTGTCGAGCATGTAGGCGTTGGGCTGTCCCACGACGTCGCCCGGGATCGACAGCCCGACCATGGTCGTTGACAGGACCTCGCCGACGTATCCGTCTCGGAGCAGCTGTTGGACGAACTCGATCGCCGGGGCCTGGCGTGCCTGCAACCCGACGACGGTGCGCACCCCCTGCTTGGCGGCGAGCGCGGCCATCGCTCGCGCGTCGTCGAGGTCGCGGCCGAGCGGCCACTCGCAGTACACGGCCTTGCCTGCGGCAAGTGCGGCGGAGACGAGCTCTCGATGGTGCGGGACCTTGACCGTAACAGCGACCACGTCGATGTCTGGTTGGATCACCAGCTGCTCGTGGGCCGAGAACACCGCGCTGACCCCGAATACTTGGCCCGCTGCGCGTGCGGATTCCGCGCTGTGCGCGCTAAGGGCCCGGATCTCGTAGTTCGGCAGCGCGCGCAGCGCCGGGATGTGGGCGGTGGTGGCCCAGCCCCGGAGGGGGCTGACCCCGATGATCCCGACGCCCAGCGTCGACTTAGGGATTGCTGGCGCTGATGTTGTCTCCCGTGTTTCTGTCCGGGCCATTTAGAAACCGAGCACCTCGTCGACCAACACCACGGTGATCCGCCCCGGGGTGATTTCGCGGTTGATAACGACAACCTTGTTCACAGCACTGCGTATGCCATACGCAGCCTGGGCGCGGGCGTCTTCGAGCCGCCACGCGTATTCGTTGATGCGGAGGAGACCTTCCTCGAGGTCAGACACGATCTTCTGCGTCCCGACGACGAGAATGACTCGTCCGGCGCCGCTGACATAGGGCCCGAGCTGGCTGCCGCTCATGGAAGCCGCGAGCAGCGACCCAGTCTCGGTGACCGCGTGGACGCTTCCGAGCATGACATCCGGCGCCGCGCCGAGGCGGCGGATCTCATCGGCCTCGGTCTCGCGATCCATGCTCCAGATCCGCGGGCGGAGCGCATCGTAGCGACCGGACTTTTCGATCTCGTAGGTGATGCCCAGCACGTCGAGAGTTTGCGAGGCCCCCTGGTGCACCGGGGAGGCGTCAGGGATGAGGTCCAGGACAATCCTCTTTGCCGCAGCGGCGTCCGACGCCCGGAGGACCGTCATTCCATTCGCTTCGAGGGCGGCCATGGTTCTTTTCACTCGAACGTCGTCCGCCTTGACGCCCCACCGCCGCGTCAGCGATCCGTCCGGGTCGACTTCGACTTCTTTGATCATCCGTAATCTCCTTCGGGGTAATCGATATACTTGCGACTGCAAGTATCTTAGCCTCAGGTGATTGCATATGCAAGTACTTTCTGAACCGGACGCCGCTGCTCATTTCGATCGGATCCTGGCCAGGGAGGTCCCGGGCAGGCGCGGTTTACAGGCGTGGGACGCGCTGCTCCGGGCCCATGCCACGCTTTTGCGCCAGCTTGAGACCGATCTCGAAAGCAAGACCGGTCTGGCCCTGGCCGACTTCGACGTGCTGGCTCAGCTGGCCATCGCCGGAGGTTCGCTGCGGATGACAGAGCTGGCGGACCGGGCCCTCATCTCACGCTCCGGCATGACTCGGCGCGTCACCCGTCTCGTTCACGAAGGCCTGGTGCGTCGTGCCCACGCCGATGCCGACGCGCGCGGTGTCGTGGTCCAGTTGACAAACTCCGGATTGGACCGTCTGACCGTCGCAGCTCCGGTCCACATCCGCGGAGTTTCCGATCTATTCCTCACGAAGCTGAACGACCAGGAGCTCGCCGTTCTCGAGAGCGCCCTCGCCAAGGTCACCCTCGACTGCACGTTTGGCTAAGGCGTAGACGCGGCGCCGACGGCGAGCCGGAGCGTGTCCCGTTAGCGCTGGCTAGTCAACTCGATTTCGGGACTGAGCGGGGGAATGCGCCGGCCTGGAATCATCCCGAACCATGATTTCAAGCTAGCGCATCAAGTCGAATTCAACGGGAGCGCATAAGAGGTGACATCGACGTGCTCTTCCGCTCCCGCGACTTCGTATGGCTGGCCTTGGGGGGCAGACTCTTGGCGAAAGCAGCAGCCGGCCCGACCCACGACGCCAGCGATCGCTTCGTCTTGATCCCAGCCGGCTCTACGAAAACGAAGCCTCTCATCGATCGCCCGGTGAAATCCATCTCCCGAGCGTGAACTCGCGCGAGTGCACGCTCGTACCCATCTGGCCCCACTCGGATCATCAGCTCTGTGCCGACGATCCCAAGTGCCATGTGTCCGCCGATCATGAAGCAGAGACCGCCCATCATCTTGATCTCGTCGACTCCCTTCTCGCGAGCAAGCGCCTCGCGGATCCGGTTGGCAAGCGCCTCGTTATAGGCCATGTACTGCCGATTCTTCTTGCTCGGCGGGAAGCCACGAAGGCGGCCCGAAGTAATCGCTCAGCCCAGGATCGGCGAATCCGGTGATGGCCGAAATTGCATCCTCTTCGATCGCGAAGACCATCACGCCATAGAACCGATGGCCCCCGTCGTCGGGTTCTGCGATAAACGCCGCCAGAGCGGGTTGCAGATTCGAGCCGACGGGGACGAGCCGAATCTCTTCGAGATGGCCGTTCGCGGGAACGGTCGAGAAGAAATCAACGATCGCCGCGCGGCCCCGAA
>WNFB01003910.1_pt1 | contig 13197 bp, 11 predicted proteins | sample 5400501 | NCBI WGS metagenome assembly WNFB01 (sample SAMN13153341, study PRJNA577476) | soil metagenome | isolation source: 200 cm saprolite under Douglas fir tree site 2 hole 1 | place: USA:California | collected 2015-04-18
CGACAGAAACCGGGGAACGTCGAAGCCCGCGGCTTCGCGCGGGGAGCGCTCGAGCGCGTGGAGGAACTGGGTAACGTCGCACTCGATCGATCCGCGCACCTGCACGGCGTGGCGGTCCACGTGGATCAGGTCGCCCACGGCCGCGCGCAACCGCTTTAGCGCCTGGCGCAGCGAGGCGCGGGCCGCTGTGTCGGAGGATTCGCCCCACAACAGGGCGGCGAGCTCCTCACGCGTGTGGACCCCGGGCTCCAGTGTCAGATAGGCGAGCAGGGCGAGGTTCTTGGCCGCGCCGATGCCGCGCGCAGGCGTGCCGTGCGACCGGGCGACGGCCGGCGGACCGAGCAGGTTGAGCGCGAGGCCGGCCACAACCCCCAGCGGTTTGCGAGGTGGGACCTAACCTACGCCCCCGCCGGGCGACGGCAAGGGACCCCCGTCGCCTTGACACCCGCGCGGGCAGCCCGCCTTTTCCACCGCATGGCCGACGAGTCCGGCGCCCCGGCCGTCCCGGCCGAAGACCTCCGCGTGGAGCTCGAACGCCTTCGCCTGCTGCACTCGATCAGCCAGGAATTCAACTCCTCACTCGACTTCGACGAGCTGCTCCCCAAGGTTTTCGACAGCGTACTGACGGCGGTCGGCGCGGCGGGCGGCTCGCTGTGGATCGCGGAGGGTGATGTGCTGCGCTGCAAGCTCGCGCTGGGCGCGGCGAGCCAGAAGCTGATCGGGACCACGATGCCGATCGGCACCGGCTTCGTCGGCGACGTGGCCCGGAAGCAGCGCACCACGATCGTCAGGGACGCGATGCAGGACGCGCGCTTCCAGCAGCGCGTGGACCGCTCGAGCACGCTGATCACGACGACCCTGATGGCCACGCCGATGCTGACGAAGGGCATCACCGTCGGCGCGATCCAGGTCGTCAACAAGGTCAGGGGCGACGGCATCTTCGATGACCGCGACCGGGAGATCCTGGAGGGGCTGGCGGCGAGCGCGGCGGTGGCGCTCCGCAACGCCCAGCTCCACGCGGCCGAGAAGCGTGCCCGGGACCTCGCCGTGCTGCTCGAGATCAGCCGCGAGATCACCTCGACGCTCGACCTCGACCACGTGTTGCAGTCCGTGGTGAACCTCGCCTCCCGCGCGCTCACGTTCGATCAGGGGGCGGTCGGGCTGCTCGAGAAGCAGCAGTGCGAGATCCGCGCCATCGCGGGCCACGAGCAGGTGGATCAGAAGAGCGAGCCTACCAAGCGGCTGGCGCGTCGCGCTGGGTGGCTCGTGGAGCGGGGCGAGACCTTTTACCTGCCGGATCGTACACGCCCGGCGTCCGACGTCGAGCGCGGTTACGTCGCCGCGTTCGGCACCGAGCTGGAGGCCGAGGAGCTGGCCAGCGGGTTGTACCTGCCGCTCAAGGACGAAGAAGGCACGCTGGGGGTGCTGCTGTTCGAGGCGAAGCGGCCGGGCTTTGCGAGCGAGACCCAGCGCGAGCTGGCGGAGATCCTCGCCAATCAGACGACCGTGGCGCTGCGCAACGCCCAGCTCTACAACCAGGTGCCGCTGGTCGACGCCCTCGGTGCGCTCGCCGCCAAGAAGCGCGCGCTCATGCAGCTGCCGCGGCGCCGGCGCCAGATCTACGCCGGCGCCGCGGTGGCCGCCGTCGTGGGGCTCACCTTGATCCGCTGGCCGCTGCGCGTCGACGGAACGAGCCCGACGTTCCGGGCGTCCGCCTACGTCGAGGCCCGGACGCTGGTCCCGGGGATCGTAGAACGCGTGCTGGTGCATGAAGGGGCCGAGGTAGGCCGCGGAGCGGCGATCCTGCAGCTGCGCGACGCCGACCTGCGGGCGCAGCGCGAGGCGGCGGCGGCCGAGGCGGCCGCCGCCGAGCGGTCGGCTGCGGTGGCGGCGAGCCGCGGCAATCCGGCAGAGGAGCGGCTGCAGCGCACCCGGGCCCAGGCTTTCCGCCGGGAGGTGGCCGTGCTCGACGACCAGGTGGGCGCCACCACGGTGCGCGCGCCGGTGAGCGGGGTCGTGCTCACCCCGCGACCCGAGGAGCGCCTGGGCGGCCGGCTCGAAGCCGGGGACCTGGCGGTGACGCTGGGGCGCACGGACACGCTCGAGCTCGAGTTCGGCGTGGCGCAGCGCGACATCGCTCGCGTGACCGTGGGCGAGCCCGTCCGGCTGCGCGTCGATGCGCTTCCCCAGCGCACCTTCGAAGGCCGCGTCAGCTTTCTCGGCGAGCTTCCGGTCGACTCGCTGCCGGACGTCCGCTTTCCCGTGCGGGCCAGGGTGCCGAATCCCGACGGGCTGCTGCGGCCGGGAATGGCGGCGCACGTCAAAGTCCTGACACAGTCCACGTCGGTCGCCGGTCGCGCGCTGCGCGGGCCGGTGCGCTGGTTGCGGCTCGTGTGGTGGCGGATGTGGGCGTGAGCCGCGTTGGCCTCGCCGGGCTTGCCGCCTGCGCCGGCGCGCTGCTCGCGACAGGGTGCGGCGGCTCGGCGCGGTCGGACAGTCCCGACGCCGCCCGCCCGCCGGCACCGCTCGTGGCGATCGAGAGCACCACGGTGGACCTGCCGCTGTCGCTGCCCGCCCAGCTGTACGTGGAGCACGACGCGCTCGTGTACGCCCGCAGCACGGGCATCGTCGAATCGGTGTTCGTCGACCTCGGCGCGCCGGTCGAGCAGGGGCAGCTCTTGGCGCAGCTCGAGCACACCGACCAGGAGATCGCGCTGGCGCAGTCCGACCACGCCTACCAGGCTGCCGTGCGGGACGTCGAGCGCGCGCGCGAGCTGATGAAGGTGCGGGCGATCACGACCGCCGACTCCGAGCAGGCCGAGCTCACCTATCAACGGGCGGAGCTCGCGCAGCGGCAGGCCCGGCGCAACTACGAGCTGACCCGGATCGCGGCGCCGTTTGGCGGCGTCGTGACCGCCCGCACGGTGCGACCGGGGCGACTCGTGACGTTGGGCGACTCGCTGTTCCGCGTCTCCGCGCTCGCTCCGCTGCGGGTGTCGGTCCGCGTGCCGGAGGGCCCGAGCGCCGGGCTCACGCCGGGGGCCCGGGCGGAGGTGGTGGGGCAGGACGGCGCCGTGGCCCGCGCCACGGTGGTCCGGGCTTCCCCCGCGATTGACGCGGCGAGCGGCACCCGCGAGGTGCTGGTGGAGCTCGCCCCGGGAACGCCACTGCGGCCGGGCGCGAGCGTCACCGTGCGGGTCGGCGCCGAGCGCCGCCGGATCATCGCGATTCCGCCGGGGGCGCTGGCCGAGCAGGGCTATGTGCTCGTGTGGGAGAACGGGCGCACCGTGCTGCGCGCCGTCACGCTGGGCGCCCGGCTCGCCGACGGTCGGCTCGAGGTTGTGAGCGGCCTCGCCGCCGGCGAGCAGATCGTGAGTCGCGGCCGGTGAGGCGCCCGCAGCTGCGCTCCGATCTCGTCGTGGTGGAGCAGAGCTACCGCGGCGAGCGGAGCTACATCGTCAAGGACCCGGCGACCCACAAGTATTTCCGCTTCCGGCCGCTCGAGATGATGGTGATGGAGCAGTTCGATGGGGAGCAGACGCCGGCCGAGGTGGCCGCTGTGCTGGCGGCGCAGGGGCTGCCGTTCTCGGTCGCGGCGGTCGAGAGCTTCGCGCGCAAGCTCGCCCACATGGACCTGCTGGCGCGCTCGGTGGCGGAGCGCTCCGTGCTGCAGATGGAGCGGCTGCGCGCCGAGCGGCAGCGGCGCATCCGGCGCACGCACTATCAGGGGAGCCTGCTCCGCATGCGCTGGTCGGTCGGCGACCCGGACCGGCTGTTCGACCGGTGGACGCCGCGGTTGCAGTTCTTCTTCTCGCGCCCGTTCCTCGCCGTGTCCGTCGCCCTGTTCGTCGTGTACTGCGTGATCGCGGTCGCGAAGTGGTCGGATCTGACTCGCGGCATGGCGGCGCTCTACACGCCGAGCACGTACACCCTCGGCACCGTCGTGCTCTTCTGGAGCGCCCTGATGGTGGTCGTGTGCGTGCACGAGCTGGGGCACGGCTTCACGTGCAAATACTTCGGGGGGCAAGTGCACGAGCTGGGCGCCATGCTGATCTATTTCCAGCCCGCGTTCTACTGCAACGTCAACGACGCGTGGACCTTTCCGGACCTGCGCGCGCGGCTGTGGGTGACGGCGGCCGGCTCGTGGATCCAGCTCGTGCTCGCCGCGCTCGCGGCGATCGTGTGGTGGGTCGCCCAACCGGGGACGCTGATCTCGCAGCTGGCGCTGTTCTTGGTGGTGATCGGGGGCGTCACGACCGTCGTGGCCAACGCCAACCCCTTGATCCCGCTCGACGGCTATTACGCCCTCAGTGACTACCTCGGAATTCCCAACCTGCGGGCCCGCGCGTTGGGCTACATGGCGTGGCTCGTCAAGCGGCACGTTTTGCGACTCGCGGTCCCGCCGCCGGCGGCCGACGCTCACGAGCGGCGCGTCTTCGCGACCTACGGCACGCTCGCGCTGCTCTACTCGACGGGCCTGCTGCTGGTTCTCATCGGAGCCATTTTTGGCTGGGTGAGCCGGACGTGGGGAACGGTCGGTGCCCTGGCCTTCGCGGTCGCGCTGTGGGCGATGCTGCGCGAGCGGCTGCGCGCCGCGGCGCGATCCGTCGCGGCGTCGCTGCGGGAGCATCGGGCCCAGTGGACGTCGCCGCGACGGCGCCGGTGGATTGCCGGCGGGGCCCTCGCGGCCCTGCTGCTCGGCGTCGTGGTGCCGTGGCCCATCACCGTCGGCGGCGCCTTCACCGCCGCCCCGCCGCTGGAGCTCGACCTCAAGGCACCCGAGGGTGGCGTCGTCGTGCAGGCCCGCGCCGCCGAGGGGACCCGCGTGGCGGCGGGAGTCACGATCCTGGTGTTCCGCGACCCCGATCTCGAGCGGCGCGCCATCGGCGTCCGCCGCCTCGCCGACTCCCTGGCGGCGCGAGCGGGCGCGGCACGGGCGGTCGGCCGCATGGACGAGGCCCGGCGGCTCGAGGCCGAGCGGGCCGAACAGGAGGCGCGAGCGGCGAGCCTCGAGGTGCGGCGCCAGGCGCTCACGCTCCGCTCCCCGGTAACGGCCGTGGTCCTGACGCCGCGCCTGGAGGAGCTGGTCGGCCGCCGGTTCGGGAGCGGCGCCGTAGCCGTGCGATTGGGGACGCCCGACTCCGTCGAGCTGCGGGTCGTGCTGGAGCGCGCCGGCGCCACGCTGGTGCGGCCGGGGCAGCCGGTCGCCCTGATTGCCTATGCCGACGTGAGCCACGCCCTCTGCGGCCGGGTGGCCAGCGTGGCGACTGCCGCCGCCGGAGGGGGCGGGGACGGCCAGCTCGAGGCCCGCGTGCTGGTGCCGCGCACGGCGGGCGCGTGGCGGGCCGGGGCGACGGGCGAAGCCAAGATCACGGTCCGCCGCTCGAATCTCATCGGCGCGTTGGTCTGGGCCGTACGCAAGCGCGTCCGCAGCGATCTGTTGCTCTAATGAATCCGTCGATCCCTGGCGGCGTTACGCTCTGGGCGATGCTGGTCGCCGCGCTGCCTGGAGCCTCCCGCGCGCAGGACACTCTCCCGCCGGCCGACCGTCAGCTCGCGCGCGACATTCTGCGCGAGCTGATCGAGATCAACACCACGGACTCGGCGGGCCACACCCCGGAGGCCGCCCGGGCGATGGCGCAGCGCCTCGTGGCCGCCGGCTTTCCCGCCGCCGACGTTCAGGTCCTCATCGGCCCCGATGCGCGGCACGGCAACCTGGTCGCTCGCTACCGTGGCAGCGGCCAGGGCGGGCGCCCGATCCTGGTGATGGCGCACCTCGACGTCGTGCCGGCGCGCCGGGAGGACTGGTCGGTGGACCCGTTCGCCTTCACGGAGCGGGAGGGCTGGTTCTACGGGCGCGGCTCGACCGACAACAAGGCGGGCGCCGCGATGCTCGTCGCGGACTTCATCCGGCTGAGGCGGGAAGGGTTCGTTCCCGACCGCGATCTCGTCCTGATGCTCGAGGGCGACGAGGAGACGGCGGGGAGCTGCGTCCAGTGGCTCATCGAGCGGCACCGCGACCTCATCGACGCGGAGTTCGCGCTCAACACGGACGCGGGCGGCGGCGTGCTGCGAAACGGCAGGCCCGTCTCGTTCACCGTGCAGGCGAGCGAGAAGGTGTACGCGACGTACCTGCTCGAGGCGCGCGACAAGGGGGGTCACAGCTCCCTGCCGCGGCCCGTCGACAACCCGATCTATCACGTCGCGGCCGCGCTGGTGCGGCTGTCGCAGTACCAGTTCCCGGTCCGGCTGAACGAGATCTCCCGCGGGTTCTTCGAGCGCTCGGCACAACTCGAGACGGGGCAGCTCGCGGCCGACATGCGGGCAGTGCTGCGGAATCCCCCGACCGCGCTGCGCTCGCCCGGCTCTCGGCCGCGCCCTTCTACAACTCGAAGCTCCGCACGACCTGCGTGGCGACGATGCTCGACGCCGGACACGCCGAGAACGCGTTGCCGCAGGCGGCGCGGGCGACGGTGAACTGCCGCATCCTCCCCGACCAGCCGCCGGCGGAGGTCGCGGCCGCCCTGGGGCGGATCGTCGCGGACGATCGGATCGCGATCACGACGACCTACACGCCGATTCCCAGCCCGCCGTCGCCGCTGCGGCCGGAGATCCTACGGCCCATCGAGCGGCTGGTGGCCGCCCAGTGGCCCGGCGTGCCCGTCGTGCCGGTGATGGAAGCGGGCGCCTCGGACGGCCTGTTCCTCCGCAACGCCGGCATCCCGACGTACGGCGTCTCGGCCGTGTTCGAAGATCCGGACGACATCCGCGCTCACGGGAAGGACGAGCGCATCAGCGCGCAGAGCTTCTACGACGCGACCGTGTACTGGTATCGGATGATGCACGCGCTCACGTCCGGCGGGTCGCCCTGAGGGCTGATAGCTTTCCCGACGGCACGGGGGCGGATTGGGCCTGGTGGTCTGAGCGGTCTTCAAAACCGTCTGGGGCTCGCAAGGGCCTCGGTGGGTTCGATTCCCACACGCTCCCGCCAAGGCCCGGCCCAGCCGCCTCACCCGGCGCCCGCGACCGACCTGTCGAAATGCGGTTTTTCGACCGCGCGGTAGAACGTGAGGATGGCAGCCTGGTCGAACAGTGCCGCGGCGAGGCCCGGCAGCGAGCCCGCCAAGAGCGCCAAGCCGTAGACTTGCAGATAGCCGACCGTGTACATGGGGTTCTTGAAGAACCGGTACGGCCCCGCGACGCTCGGGGCGGTCCGATCGGCAGGCCCGAAGAAGTTCGACCAGTAGTACGCCCGCCCTCCGAGCGTGGCCGCGGCCCAGGCTTTGGTGAGCACGCCGACGAGCACGAGCACCACGCCCGCCGCGATGACGAGGCCGCGGGGCGGCCCGATCGCGAGCGTGTTCCGACTCACGACGCACAGCACGACGAAACTCACCGCATCGCTGCTCATGAGCACCGCCGCCGCCCGGCGGAAGCGCCGGAATCCCTCCTCGAGGCCGTACCGCCGCGTGAAGTAGCCCGTGCGCTCCTGGCGTCTCAGCGCGAGCCCGACGTAAAGCACGTAGGCGAGCCGGCTCGCCAGGTGATAGGCGAGGGCGAGCGCGGTCCACACGGGCTGGGTCATGGCGAGGGAAGGTAACCCCCCCACGGTTCACCGCCTCGGTGGCGGACAGGTATCTTACAGCCTCTGATCTCCGCCCACGTCATCGTCAATCCCGCCGCGGGGCGCGGCGCCGGGGAGCGCGCGCTCGACCCCGTGGCGCGGGCCTTTCGCCAGCAGGGGTGGGCCGTCGAAGTGGCGCGGACCGAGGGCCCCGGGGAGGGCGCCGCGCTGGCCACGGCCGCCGTCCGCAGCGGAGCGCAGCGCGTCGTGGCGGTGGGCGGCGACGGCACCGTGCACGAGGTGGCGAACGGCCTGCTGCGCTCGGGCGGCGCAGTCCCGCTCGGGGTCATCCCGCTCGGCACCGGCAACGACTTCGCCAAGCTCGTCGGAGTACACGGCTGCGCGCCCGTCACCGCCGTGGGGCGGCTCGTCACGGCGGCCGCCAGGGTGTTCGACGTGGGGCGCGTCGGCGACGAACGCTTCGTCAACAGCCTGGGCGTCGGCTTCGGACCGGCCGTCGTGCGGGCGCGCAACGCGATGCCGGGGCTGCGGGGCTTCCTGTCGTACTTCGTGCCGGTGCTGCGCGCCTACGGCGGGTTCCGCCCGCCGCTCGTCGAGATCCGCTCGGCCGAGTTCCGGGAGCGGGGGTATGTGATGATGGTCGAGGTCTGTAACGGGACCACGGCCGGCGGGGATTACCGGTTCGCGCCCGATGCCGACCCCGCGGACGGCCGGCTCGACGTGTGCCTGGTGCGCCGCGTGGCGCTGCCGCGGTTTCTCCTCGCAATCCCGCGGGTGATGCGCGGTACCCACGGCCGCATGCGCGAGGTGGCCCTGTTCCGCACGCGCCGCCTCACCGTACGATCCGCGGAACAGCCGCTGCTGCTGCACCTCGACGGCGAGTTGCGCGAGCCGGGAACGAACGAGGTGACCGTGGAAGTGGAGCCGCGCAAACTCAAGGTGCTGGTGGCGAGATGAGGCAGCCGGTTAGGCGGTTAGACGGTCGGGCGGTCAGGGGGCTCGCCTTGCTGACGTTTCTTCTATCCGCCTATCCGACTACCCGCCTATCCGCCCAGACTCCCCCCGACACCGTCACTCCCCCGGCCGTCCAGGACACCTCCCATCGCCTGAAGCCATTCGCGGCCGCGTGGCGCTCGCTCCTTATTCCCGGTTGGGGCCAGGCGGCGCTGGGGCGCGACGTCGCGGGCGCGACGCTGGCGACCTGGGAGGGCGTGACGATCATGATGACCCTCAGGGCGCGCCAGGAGCTGCACTACCTCGAGCAGTCGGGCTCGGGGAACGTGCAGGCCAAGCGCCAGCAGGCCCAGGACTGGCTCGTCCTGTGGATCTTCAATCACCTGTTCGCGGGCGCCGAGGCGTTCGTGTCGGGGCACCTGCAGGACTTCCCCAAGGAGCTGCACGTCCAGCCCCTCCCCGGCGGGATCGGAGTCAGCGTCCCGATCCCGTGAAGGTCTTCAGCTCTATCCGGTCTTTCGTGACGATCGCGTACCGATAGCCGTCGAGAAACGCACCCGGGTTGAGGTAGGCTCGCCCGTCGGGCCGCTGCTCGCACGCCGGGCGGTGCGTATGCGCGAGCACGACGAGGTCGAGGTCGGGGCGGCGCTCGAGCATCGCCTTCGCGTACTGGCTCTGGGCGCGCGCCGCGCGGTCCAGCACCGCCGGGTCGCGCGTGTTGTCGGCGAGCTTGCCCGACAGCCTGTCCGCGATCCAGAACCCGACGCTCGGGTGGAGCGCCCGGAACACGCCGATCGTGATCGGATGGCGCGTGACGCCGTGCATCAGCTTCGCGCTCCAGTGCTGCTCGCTGAGCCCGTCGCCGTGCGCCACGAAGGCCCGCCGCCCCGCCAGCTGCAGCTCCGCCTCGCCGGCGTGGAACGCGATGCCCAGGTCTTTGATGAGGAAGTCGCCGCCCCAACGGTCGTGGTTGCCGCCCACGAAGGTGATTGCCATCCCGCGCGCCCGCAGCGCCTGCAGCTTCGCGACGCTCGTGAAGTGCCGCCGCGGGACGACGGAGCCGTACTCGAACCAGAAATCGAACAGGTCGCCGTTGATGAGCAGTGCGTCGCCCAGGTCGGGTGCGGCCTCGAGGAACGCGTGGAAGGCGGCAGCGACGGCGGGCGCCGCTTGCCCCAGGTGAGCATCGGCGACGACGAGGACGCGCGCGGCTGGCACGGGCACAAGCTAGGAACGAGGGGAAAGGGCCGCAAGCGCGTCCGTCATTTGACATTTGGGAAGCGGCCGGGGATTTTGCCCCGACGTGATCACCGATATCACCGTTCGCGTCAACTATTCCGAGACCGACCAGATGGGCGTGGTGTATCATGCCAACTACCTCGTCTGGTTCGACCGCGCGCGCACCGAGCTCATGCGGGAGACCGGGCTCACGTACAAGGAGCTCGAGAAGCAGGGGGTCTACCTCGCCGTGTCCGAGGTGCACATCCGCTATCTCGCGCCGGCCCGCTACGACGACCCGATACGCATCCGCTGCTGGGTGCGCGAGCTCGCGTCGCGGCGCGTCACCTTCGGGTACGCGGTCGAGCACGCGGAGCAGGGCACCCTGCTCGCCACCGGCGAGACGGCGCTGCTCTCGCTGACGCACCAGCACACCCTGACCCGACTCCCCGACCACGTCCGTGCGCTGCTCCAGCCGACGCCCGATCCCGTTCACCTGTAGCCTCGCGCTGCTGTTGCTCGGCGCCGCGGGGGCGTCGCCCGCTCAGCAGCCGGACGAGGTGCTCGTCGCTGAGCTCGCCCGCCTGCTCGCCGCGGCGGACGCGCGCGCCTTCGACGCCGCGCTGCTGCGCGGCGCGCTCGGGCACGTCCAGCCTGCCGTGCGGCGCCAGGCGGCGCTCGCCGCGGGGCGGATCGGCGATCCCGCGGCGGTCGACCTGCTGGTCGCGGCGCTGCGCGACTCCGACCGCACGGTCCAGGCGGCGGCGGCGTTCGCACTGGGGCTGCTGAAGGATCCGCGCGCCGTGGAGCCGCTCGCCGCGCTGGTCCGCGCGGTCGCGCCGGCGCAGCAAGGGGCGCCCGAGGTGGAGGCGGTGACGGCGCTCGCGAAGATCGGTGGGGACCAGGCGGCGCGCGCGCTGGGCGATCTGATGGGCAGCGGCTCGCGCCCGGGCATCGCGCCGCCCCCCGCCGTGAGCGCGGCGCTGCTCGAGGCATGGCGGCTCGGCGCCCGGGCTCCCATCGCGGCGCTGCTCGGGTACGCGGAGGACGCGCACGCCGAAGCGCGCTGGCACGCGGTGTACGCGCTCGGGCGGCTGCGCGCCGGCGCCGGGGTGCCCACGCTGCTGGCCGCGCTGCGGGACCGGGAGCCCTTCGTCCGCGCGACCGCCCTGCGCGGTCTCACGCGCGCGGCCGCGGACAGCGCGAAGCTCGAGCCCGGCCGGATCGCGGGCGCGGTCCGCCTGCTGCTCGGTGATGGCGACCCGGCCGTGCGGGTCAACGCGCTCCGCGCCCTCGCGAGCTTCCGCGACTCGACGCTCGCCGTGGCGGCGGCCCCGCTCGCCACCGATCCGGACGTGAACGTCGCGGTGCAGGCCGAGACGACGCTCGGCGCGCTGGGGGGGAGCGGGGCGGTGCGGGCGCTCGCCGCCGGGGTACGGAGCGCCGTGTTCGCCCTGCGGCGACAGGCGGTGATCGGGCTCGCTCAGGCGGACAGCGCGGGGGGCGTGGTGGCCGCGGCGGCGATCGCGACCGACCCCGACTGGCGGTGGCGCAGCGTGGCCTGCGAGGCATTCGGGGCCGCGCGCGATCGCGCGCGCCTCGAGGCGGCGCTCGCCGACCCCGACGGGCGCGTGGTGGCGCAAGCGCTGCAGGCGCTGGGACGGGTCGTCGCGGACTCGGACGCCACGCTGCTCGCCCGGGCGCGCGAGCTGCTCGGCCACGCCGATCCCGCCGTGCGCAGCGTCGCGGCCGACCTGCTCGCCCGCCGGCCCGATGTCGCCGACGTCGATCGCCTGGTCGCGGCGTACCAGAGGGCGGCGGGCGATCCCTTCGACGACGCGCGGCTCTCCGCCGTCGCCGCGCTCGGCGCCGTGGCGCGCGCGGGCGCCGAGGGCCGGCTGCGGGTGGCGGCCCGGTTTGTGGCGGCGGTGCCCCGCCCGGACGACTACCTGGTGCGGCGGGTTGCAGCCGACCGGCTCCCCGACGCCGCGGAGGCCTGGGGCCCCGTCGTCCCGATCGCCACGGGCAAGACGGACGCCGACTACCGGGACGCAGTGCGGCGCGTGCTGCTGCCCGCGCTCGATGGTCGGGCGCCGCCCCGCGTGACCCTCGAGACGGACCGGGGGAGCCTCGTGGTGGAGCTGCTCCCGGCCGAGGCGCCGCTCACCGTGGCCGCCTTCCTTTCTCTCGTGGAGCGGCGCTACTTTGACGGAGCGCGCTGGCATCGGGTCGTGCCCAACTTCGTCGCGCAGGACGGGGACCCGCGCGGCGACGGGTGGGGCGGCCCCGGCTTCGTGCTCCGGGACGAGGTGAATCCCACGCGTTACGGGACGGGTACGATGGGCATGGCGCTTTCCGGCCCCGATACGGGCGGCAGCCAGTTCTTCATCACCCACTCCGCCCAGCCGCACCTCGACGGCACCTACACCGTATTCGGCCGGGTCGTGGCCGGCCTGACCGTGCTCGCGGGCGTCGCCCAGGGCGACCGCATCCGCAGCATCCACCGCTGATGCGGCGGTCGGCCTGGAGCGCGCTGCTTCTGCTCGCGACCCTCCCCGCGGCGGCGCGGGCCCAGTTCGGCTACTTCGGGCAGAACAAGATCCAGTACCGCAGCTTCGATTGGCGCGTGCTGCGCAGTGAGCACGTGGACCTCTACTTCTATCCCGAAGAGGACGAGCTGGGTCGCGTGGCGCTCGCTTACGCCGAGGAGAGCTACGGCGTGCTGGAGCGCCGCTTCACGCACCACGTGCAGCGCCGCGTGCCGCTCATCATCTACGCCTCGCACACCGACTTCGAGCAGACGAACGTGCTCCCCTTCGTGCCGCCGGAGGGCCTGCTCGGCGTCACGGAGTTCCTGAAGCGCCGGGTCGCCCTCCCGTTCACCGGGAGCTACAGCGACTTCCGCCACACCATCCGCCACGAGCTGGTGCACGTCTTCCAGCTGAGCCTCGTCGCCGAGGTGTTCCAGCGCTACCCGCGGATCCGGCATGCCGAGCTGCCGCTGTGGTGGAGCGAAGGGCTGGCCGAGTTCTTCTCCGCCGGGGAAGACAGCCGCGACGAGATGATCCTGCGCGACCTGACGCTCTCGGGCCGGCTCCCCACGCTGCGCGAGCTCGCCTACGCCGCCGGCGGTATCGTCTATCCGGTGGGCGGCGTGATCCACCGCTTCCTCGCCCTGTCCTCCGGCGAGTGGCGCATCGGCCAGATGTACCGCGATCTGTGGAAGTACTCGTCGTTCGAAGAAGCCGTCCAGGGGGTCTACGGCCGCTCGCTCGACCAGCTCTCCGACGAGTGGCAGTTCTGGATGCGGCGGCGCTACTACCCCAGCGTCGCCGCTGGGGAGCCGCTCGCGCTCACGGCGCGCGTGCTCACGAAGCTCGCCATCAAACCCGCGGTCTACGCCGCGGGAGACAGCGCCGGGGAATCCTGTATTTCTCGCC
>WNFB01003911.1_pt1 | contig 13197 bp, 8 predicted proteins | sample 5400501 | NCBI WGS metagenome assembly WNFB01 (sample SAMN13153341, study PRJNA577476) | soil metagenome | isolation source: 200 cm saprolite under Douglas fir tree site 2 hole 1 | place: USA:California | collected 2015-04-18
GGGTGCACCTCCTCGTGAGTTTCTGCGCTCCGGGAAAGTACACGCGTTTTCTTTCTAGGAAACCCGATTTACACAAGACCAGTTACGCTACCTGTAGTGAGTCCCGGGAGACATCTATGACTCCGCGACAACCAAGAACCAAGAACTTCTCTTGACAAGATAACATTAACAACCATATATTTCACGCGCGTCGCGGTCACCATAGTCCAAATTGAGGAGGACGTATGCCATCGCCGAAACGGATGACGGCTGTTTTTGCTTTGTCAGCCATCCTGGCACTGCCTGTGCTGTGTTGGGGACAGAGTTTCAATGCTTCGATCAGCGGGACCGTGACGGACCCGAGCGGTGCTGCGGTTCCGGAAGCCCAACTCACGCTCACGGCCGTGGCTACGGGAGCCGTGGCAAAGGCAACCAGCGGCCCGGACGGCCTTTTCGCCTTTCCGAACTTGCAACGGGGCGCCTATGAGTTGAAGGTTACCGCCAAGGGGTTCCGGGACTTCCTGCAGAGGGGAATTTCGGTCAGCATCAATGAGTCGGTGCGCGTAGATGTGAAGCTCGACCTGGGCGCCGCCATCCAAACCGTAGAGGTGACGGCCAACGCCTCTCCGCTCAACTACTACACTTCCGAAATTAAACAAGCCATTACTCCGGCCCAAATAACAGCGCTTCCCTTGCTCGCTGCGGGCGCAAAGCGGTCGGCGGTCGGGTTCGTGACTCTGATGCCCGGCGTAAACACCGGAAGTGGAAACGCCCCCTTTAATGCGCGTATCAATGGCGGCTTGCAGACGGGAGACGAAGCTGTGCTCGACGGCGTTACTATGCAAGAAGGTCTGCTCAATCAGACCGGCATGGTTGCCTTCACGGACATGCCGATTGCCCCCGAGGCTGTCGAGGAAGTCAGCGTCCTGACTTCTAACTACGAGCCCCAGTACGGGTTAACCACGTCGGCAATTATTAGCGTCACGACGAAGGCGGGCACCAGCCAGTTCCACGGCGGTGCCTATGAGTTCCATCGTAACACTGTCTTGAATGCCCGTCCGTTTGGCGTTGCCGAGCGGGGGAAGGATCTGGAAAACGACTACGGAGCTTACATCGGGGGGCCGGCGAAGGTGCCCAAATTGCTCTGGACAGGTCGGAGGAAGACCTATTTCTTCGTACACTTTGGGGGATTTCGCGCCATTGGCGCCACTACAAAACCAATCCTTAGTCTCCCGACTGAAAAGATGAGGAGCGGAGATTTTAGCGAGTGGCCTTTCCCGATCTACGACCCGGACACCACCCGTCCTCTAAATCCTGGCTTGCCCTTAAGCGCCAGCAACGTGACACGGGACCAGTTCATGGGCTGTGCGGGCAATACACCGAACGTTATTTGCTCAACGGACCCTCGGCTGGTAAACTCTCTGGCGCCGCAATGGCTTAGCCAAGTACCGCTGCCTAATCGTCCGGGATTTCTTAACAACTACGAACCTCCCCAGGGAACACCCACGAGCTTTTTCAACGCCGATAAATGGGATATTCGGGTCGACCATTACATAGGCGAAAGAGACCACATCAGCGTGACGGAGCACTACACTAAAGTGCCTCCTCTTTTCCAGTCGTCGTTGCCGTTTGTGATCGACTCGGGCAGCCTTCGGGATAGGGACCACGCCCATACGCCCCGGATCAACTGGGATCGCACCATTTCGCCCACCGTGCTCAACCACATGGGACTCGGCTATCTCAACTGGTATACTCACCTCCACAATTTCAGCGATTGCTGCGTGGATAAGGTCCCTGCGATTGCAGGAGTGTTCAATCGCGTACATCAACCAGCGATGCGGTTCGAGCAATACGACGGATATGGTGGCAATGATGATTTCTTGACAACGCGCCCCACCTATGCGCTGAACGATTTGCTCACCTGGGTCCGGGGGAAGCACACCTTCAAGTTCGGTGGAGAGGGCCGGTATTTCGCCTATCCTCAAAATGTTCAGCGGAATGGATCCGGAACATTCAACTTTTCGAGGCTTAACACCGGCCTTCCCGGTATCCTGAGCGGCAACTCGATCGCCAGTTTCTTATTGGAAAAAGTCGACAACGCCAACGTTGACTTCCGCACCGCACCGACTTGGCATCCCCAAGGTCGTTCAGCGGCTCTATATTTTGGCGATACCTGGAAGGTGAACCCCAAATTGAGCATCAACTATGGTCTTCGTTGGGATGTAGTCCAGCCCTCAGTGGAAAAAACCGACATCTTTTCCTTCTTTGACCCACTTGGATCTAACCCGGGGGCTGGCGGCCGACCTGGTCGTCTGGCTTTCGCGGGAACGAAGTATGGGCAAGCCAGCTTTGGGCGCCGCCATCCGGAATACACATACTACAAGGCGTTTGCGCCCCGTTTGGGCTTCGCTTATAGCTGGAGTCCTAAAACCGTGGTCCGGGCGGGCTACGGCGTCTTCTTCACTCAGGCTTTCTACCCGGGCTGGGAAGGAGGCATCTCGACCGATGGTTTCAACGAAAACGTGGCGTTCTCAAGCTCGCTGGGGGGGTTGCAGCCCGCGTTTGTTCTTAGCCAGGGATTTCCACAGAATTTCACCCCTCCCCCTTTCATCAGCGCAACAGCCCTCAACGGCCAGGGGCTGAATGCTGCGAACAATGGCGGAGGGGACTATCGCCCCTTCGATGCGAACCGCCTCCCGTACTCGCAGCAGTGGAACCTTACCATCGAGCACCAATTTACCGAAAACTTCTATATCAGCTCGGCTTACGTGGGGAACAAGGGTACTCGCCTGGCTTCCCAAGAAGTTCCCCTCAACGCTTTGGACCCCAAGCTTCTCTCCATGGGGTCGAAGCTCTTCGATCAGTTCACGCCCAATTCGGGCCAGACTTCGCTTGATGGGGTGCCTATTCCCTACACCGGCTGGATCGAACAGATGAAGGCCTGCACGCCGACGGTGGCGCAGGCGCTCCTCCCCTTTCCACAATACTGCACGCCGATTTATGGCCTGAACGAGAATGCCGGGAACTCCACTTACCACTCTCTTCAACTTAAAGCTGAGAAGCGCTTCGCACACGGAGCTTCGATGCTCACCTCCTATACGCTCTCCAAGTTGCTCACCAGTTCCGACAACACGCAGTCGCTCGCGCTGTTGTGGAATGGCGTGAACGGAGTGATCTCACCTTATGAACGGCAAAGAAACAAGGCGCTGGCGGTGGATGACGTTCCCCAAGTCCTCTCGGTGGCTTTTATCTATCAACTGCCATTTGGAAAGGGACAGCGCTTCCTGAGTAGCGCTGGCGTGGCAAACAAGCTTGTGGGGGGATGGGAAGTGACCAGCATTTTCCGTGCGACGTCGGGCATTCCTTTCTTCTTCCGCAACGGCCAATGCAACTTGCCTGGCCAATTTGCAGCGGGTTGCATTCCGGCGATTCTCCCGGGTACCAACCCATTCGCCCAGGACAAAGGAAACTTCGAACCCTCCAAATCATTGTTTAATCCAACTGCCTTTGAGGCGACCGGACGGCTTGCGGGTGACGTTTTCGACTTGGGCCAGGGACCTCGGATTTCGAACCTTAGAGGTTTTGGGTTCCACAACCACGACTTCGGCTTGACGAAGGAGACGACCATCACTGAGCGTGTAAGGTTCGAGATCCGAGCCGAGTTCTTCAATGTATGGAATTGGCACAGCTTTGTCGGGAGTGGACAATGGGGAGGTTTGCCGTTTGATAACGATGTGTCCAGTGCAAACTTCGGGATGTGGAACGGGAGTGTAAGCCCTCCACGCAACATCCAAGTCGGCGGCAAAATTACGTTCTGAACGAGCGGTTCCCTTTTTCTGTCTTTACGGTGGCGATGTTCTCTCCCAGAACCTCGCCACCTTGCTCTTCCTGCCCCGAAAAGGGTCTTGCCTGACCCTGCATCCCTTGCCGGTTTCGATTCCCGAGCAGAAACCAGGAGCTCGACCCACATGACTATCTTTGACCGCCGGAACTTCCTCCAGTCAACTGCGGCATCGTACCTGCTTCGAGGCCATGGGCTCGCGGCAGCGTCTGCGCCGCCAAAGATCGGTGTGACGGCTGACTCGATTACGGTCAGCGGCCCCAACTACACTTGGCAGTGGTCCGAGAAAGACGACCGGTTCCGGATTCTCGACCAGAGAGGAGGAGTCATCGCCTCCGGGATGATGCAGCCGGCCGTGGTGGTACAGCCGCCGGGGCAGCACGGAACGCCAAGGTGCACGGCGGGCAAGCTCGCGGGTCACGAGGTCAAGGAGAACAAAGCGACCTGGACTTACACCGGGGTGAACGGCTCGTCGCAACTGAGGGTCACCTGGCGATTCGATGAGCACGGCCCATGGCTGCATCCGGTTGTTTACGAAGCTTCCGCCGCAGAGGATGTGGTCAGCGTTAATTACTTCGCCGAGGCGGCGGGTGACGGTGTCAAATCCGCTCTGGAGGCCAATGGGCTCGTCCTGCCGGGAATCTGCGAATCCGAAGCAGTGAGCCCGATCACGAGCGACCTCATCGCCTGGAATACGCGAAGCTGGCTAGGCCGCGGCGCGATCGGAGGGGCCAGCTTGTTGCAGCAATGGGGCTTGCCGGCCCACTACTTCTGCGGCTTTCGCCGCTCTGGGCCGTCCGAATCCGAGGCGCCGGAAGACCTCGTGCGCGCCTTTTGCTGCGGGCTCGCCGAACTGCCCAAGGGAGACTTTTTCCTGGAGCAGCAACGGGGCCGGGCCAGCCTCTGCTTCGATTATCGCGGCGATTTGTGGGGCCACTTGCGGTGACCGGGACAGTTTTCGCTCGGCGCCATGCTGTTCTTTGCCTTCGGCCCCAACTATTACGAAGCAATCCGGGGTTACTACCGGGGCCTGCTGAACGCCGGCATCGTCCGAAGCAAGAAGAACTCCGACCGCAAGAACGCCGCCGCCTTGACGCCCCAGTGGTGCACCTGGGGCCAGCAGGTGGCGACGGACAAGGAAGGCAGCCACCTGGATGAAGCCAGCCTAGCGACGATGTATGAAGAGCTCAAGAAATCCGGCATGCAGGCTGGAATGTTTTCTATCGACGATAAGTGGGAAGGGAAGTATGGCAACCTGACCCATTCGGCGGAAAGGTTTCCTCACTTCGAACAGTTTCTCGATCGCGTCCGGGGCGATGGGCATCGCATCGGGCTGTGGGCCGCCTTCATGCGCTGTGAAGATCCGGCGGATCTCGGACTGTCTCCCGAGCAGATGCTGCGCCAGCCGGACGGCAAGCCCTACGTCGTGGGCGGCGGCTCTTCGAAATACTTCATCCTTGATTTTACGCGGCCGGAAGTAGAGAGGGTGCTGAGCGGTCTGGCAAGAAAGTTCGTTCGTCGTTACAAGCCCGACCTGGTGAAGTTTGACTTTGGTTACGAATTGCCCGCGCTGGACGCGGCCGCGCCACAGGACATGAACTGGGCCGGCGAGAGGCTGCTGTGGAAAGGGTTGGACGTGGTGGTCAAAGCGATGCGCGAGGAGAATCCCGACATCGTGGTGATGTCCTACGAGCTCTCACCTCTCTTCACGGATTACTTTGACTTGCTGTTGTTATGCACAACAAATGGGAAGGTTGGTGAGGATGAGGGTGCGTGGGTGTGGGTGGTAACTTAATGATTTCTAGAGTTTTACGGAGGCATCTGCGGAATTTCAAATATGCATAGTATTTGCTATAAGTCACGAGGATTTTGCACAGTTTGTGCGAAAACTCGAGCGGCTGCCGTGGTTGGAATTGGGGCGGGCCGCAGTTCGCAACGGCCCGGTTCCAGATTGAGAGTCTAAACTGCGGTGGCTATCCTGTTCCTAATGCGCAAGGCGGCGTGTTTCGGCCGGAACAAACGCCTCAGACTGGTATGTCCAACTTGTTGATTCTGCAACCTGATTGAATTTTGGCGACGGACAGGTGTCGCATTTTTACATACGGTCGGTAAAACTGGGAGGGCTTCCGCCAACTTCGGGCGACTGGCTGCCTGAAGAAGATTACCCGCATCTGACAGAACGCCGGAGAGATATCTCCAGTTCTTCGGGCATGTTTAGTGTTCGGCAATCTAAATGCGAGAACTCCAAGTGGATCGGCTTGTGGTGTCGGTCCGAAGCAGGGAGCATGGGAAAAGGGCGGCAGGCTCCTCGGTTCAAGATTCCTCTTGGCGTCGTGGTTTCGACAGGGGAAGCTTACTATTTCATTGAGACACAGGACCTGAGCGAAAAGGGTCTGCGCCTCGGTCCGAAAAAGGCCTTCCCCGTCGGCACTCAGCACCGGATAGTGTTCGGTCGGCCTCCTCAGTTGCCCCGAATAGAGGCGATCGGAACGGTGAGATGGTCTGAAACTGGCAAGGGAGTTGGGGTAGAGTTCACATCCATCAGTCCGCACGACCGCCGGGCCCTCCGGGAATTCTTGAGCTCTCACCCCTAGGCCGAGCAGGCATAGCCGGATGCTAAAAAAGTCTAGTCCTTCCCCAAAATCACATCTGCCTGATAATAGTTGACTTTCCCGCGACCGACTTTGGATATTCCTCTGCATGTTTACTGTCCTGTGTTCGCTGATACGCATTCTTCTTTCGGCACATCGCGGCGGCTTACCTAGCAACCCGCTAGTCCTTGAGTTAGGCTTACTGCCATCGGCCACTGACACAGCAGTGAATCTCACCCCCGAACGTCTCTTCAGTCGACATTGTGCTTTGTTAGGTGCGACCGGTGAGGGCAAGAGTTGGACCATTTCTCGCCTAGTAGAACAAGTGTCTGCGCAGAATGCGAAACTGTTGCTCTTTGACGCGACAGGGGAGTTTTACCCATTGGAGGCGGGCGTTTCCCATGTTCAAATGGGCGTCGGCAAGCCACAACCCGATTCTTGCAACGAAGTCATATTTCCTTATTACGAACTGACTGAGGCCGACCTCTTTGCGCTCTTCGAGCCCACCGGGCTAACTCAAGGACCAAGCCTCAGACTTGCCATGAAGAGTCTGAAGCTCGCCAAGTTGGATCCGTCCCTGGCGAATGACGGTTGCATTAGAAAGATTCAAAAGGAATAAGCGGCCTACGGGAAAGCTTATGCAGCGCAGGCAGCAAATTTGGAGTCTCCAAACGCAGAATTCGATATTAGTTTTCTTACCCGGCAGATAGATGAAGAATGCGTCTACCCTTCCGGTGGAAAAATGGGGGCTCCAGACCCATGTCGCTGCGGCAACGCGAATGAGCAAGACCGGGCAGAGAGTTTTCGCAATTACTCTGCACATTTCTCACAAATTGTGCACAGTCACAACCTTTTTCGAAAAGTCTCGTTTTCCCTTGCTTTTTCGCTTTTTATTCGCCTATAATTTGCCAAGAACCCGGAGGCTCGGTCGAGCTTCCAAGGCGAGAAGGCAGAGAGGACGGAAGTGAGCGTATGGCGCTGACGCGGCGGCAAAAGCAGGTCCTGGATTTCCTGGTTGGGTTCATCAACCGGCAGGGGTACTCGCCGAGTTTCGAAGAGATCGGAGGCGCGCTGGGCGTGTCGTCGCTGGCGACGGTCCACAAGCACCTCGAGACGCTGGCGAAAAAAGGCTTCGTCCGCAGAGGCTACAACCAGAGCCGCTCGGTTGAGGTCGTGGCCGTGCCGGGCACGGTGCCGTTTGCGAAGACCGCGCTGCGCGGGCTCGGCCGGAGAGCGGCGGAGGCGGGCGGGCGCTTCGCGCCAAGTTCCGAGCGAGCTGCGCCGCCGCTTGCCAAGCTCGAATTCCCGCTGCTCGGGAGGATTGCGGCCGGCCAGCCTGTCGAGGCCGTCCCCAACCCTGAGGTCTTCTCCCTGGGCGACTTTTCAACCGGAAAAGGCAACATCTACGTGCTCCGCGTCAAAGGCAGCTCGATGATTGACGACCACATCTGCGACGGCGACTACATTCTGGTCGAAGGTGCGGACACGGCCTCGAACGGAGAAATCGTGGTGGCGCTCATTGACGGCACGGACGCCACGCTGAAGCGCTTCTTCCGCGAGGCGAACGGCAAAGTGCGGCTGCAACCGGCCAACGCGCAGATGGACGCGCTCGTCGTCTCCGCTCGGAACGTGAAAATCCAAGGACGCGTGATCGGCGTCCTGAGAAAATACTGAGGGTCACTGTGGAAACCATCCAACATCGCCCGAAACTCCGCGTGCCGCTGGCGGTCATGATTGCGGCGTCGTTCGGGCTCGTGCCCGCGGCGGCGGAGGAGCTGGTCCTCAAGGACGGCCAGAAAGTCGTCGGGACAATCGTCGGCTTTGAGAACGACATGTTCCGCGTCGAGACGGAATTCGGCTTTGCGCTGATCCGCAAAGACAAGGTTGAGACCGTCAACTTCAACGCGGGCGGGAAAGACGCGGCGAGCAAGAAGCAGCCGGAGCGCAAGAAAACTCCTGGCGAGTCGCCCGCCGAAAAGCCCTCCCGCCCGGCACCCGCGGAAGCGGCGTCGAGCGCCGCGGCGGTGAAGCGAGCGCCCGTCCCGCCGCCGGTCAGCAAGCCCGTGGACGAGCCCATGCCGGCAAGCGTCCAGGAGCACGTCGATGGGGCGAGCTACGTTAATGACTCGTTCCACTTCGCCATGTTCAGGCCGCTGGGCTGGAAAGTTTTTGAGAACGTGCCGAAGGAGACGGGGTCGGCGATGGTGGCCTTCGGGACTGAAGACGAGCAGACGCTGCTCTTTGTTGACCGCCAGGTGTGGAGCGGGACGCCGGACCTCAAAAGCGATTTCGTCGAGGACAAACTCCGGAAGACCTATCCGGAGTACCAGAAGATTTCAGAGTCGCGGACCGAGATCGACGGCCGCCCGGCCATCCAGCGAGTTTTCAGGGGAGTGCTCGACGGCGTTGAGTGGCACGGGCTCTCCGTCCACGTCGCGCAAGGCAATGCGGTCTTCGGCATCGTGGGGCTGACGTCGGCAGAAACGTTCCAGTTCGAGCAGGCGATATTCAACAAGATTTTCAAATCCTTCCGCTTCCTTCCCCCGCCCGCCGGCGCCTCTTCCTCGGCCGGCCTGACCCGGTGAACGAACCACGATCTCTTCCCCCCAGGCCCGGCGCGCGGCCGAGTTGCGCCAGGCGCAACATGACGCACTGCGGCCGCGCCTGAAGAAGAGCGGACGAGCGCAGTCCGCATGTTCGGCCGCTCCGTTTCAGATATTACCCCTCTTCATTTCTTCCATCAGGTAGTCGCAGGAGCGGACGCACAGGGCCATGATGGTCAAGGTGGGGTTCTGGCACGCGCTCGAGGTGAATCCCGCGCCGTCCGTCACGAACAAGTTCTTGACGTCGTGGGTCTGCTGGAACTGGTTGAGGACTGATTTTTTGGGGTCGTTCCCCATGCGCGCGATGCCGACCTCGTGAATGCCGCGTCCCGGCTCGCGGTTATGGACTTTGAACGGCTGGATGTTTTTCGCTCCCGCCGCCTCGACCATCTCCCCCGCGGTTTCCGCCATATCGTCAATGATGGCGTGCTCATTTTCGCCAAACTTCATGTGGATGCGCAGGACGGGGATGCCGTAAACGTCCGCGACGTTCGGATCGAGCTCGACGTAATTGTCCCAGCGGGCCAGGCACTCACCGAACCCGCCGAGGTGGAGCGAGATGACGGGGTCGAGGACTCCGCGCTTGTAAGTCTCGCCGTATCCCGCGGCCGTAAAGTTGAAATTCACCGAGGTGCCGCCCTGAAAGCCGTAGCCCCTCAGGAAATTCTTCGAGCGCGGCCCGTTGCGCGTGTTGCGAAAGCGGATGACGTAGATCCCGTTCGGGCGGTTCGGCCCGTTCAGGCTCGCCTTTTCCGAAACCTGAGGGAACTCGCAGCGCGCGCCGCCGCCGACCCAGATGTGGTCCATCAGGTAGTGGCCGAGGACGCCGCTCGAGTTGCCGAGCCCGTTCGGAAACTGCGAATTTGCGGAATTGAGCAAAACCCGCACGGACTCGAGCGCCTGCGCGCACAGCACCACGACACGTCCGTGAACTTCGCGCGGCTCGCGGGTATTGCGGTCGAGGTAGAGAACCCCCTTGGCGCGGTTGCGGCCCGGATCCATCAGGACCTTGTACACCATCGCGTTCGGGATGTGAGTGCAGTTGCCCGTCTTCATGGCGTCCGCGACCGTCGTGAAAGCCGAGTTGAAGTAGGAATGCGCCATGCAACCGCGATGGCAGGGGCCGCAGTAGTGGCAGGGCGCGCGGCCGTTGATCGGCCTTGTGATATTGGCGGAGCGGCCGATGGTGACCGTCCATCCAAATTTTTCCTTTACGCGGTTGCGAAGCAGGACTTCCGCACAGGTGAAGCCCATCGGGGGATGGAACTTGCCGTCGGGCAATTCATAGACGCCTTCGGCCATCCCGGTGATACCGACGTACTCCTCCACGAGGTCGTAATAAGGAGCCAGGTCTTTCGAGCTGAGCGGCCAGTCTTCGCCGTAGCCGTCGAAGGAAGCGGCCTTGAAGTCGAGTTCGCTGAATCGATAGCTCTGCCGACCCCAGACCATCGTGCGCCCGCCGGTCACGCGCAGCCGGCCTACCCAGGTAAACGGCATGTTCCCCGGAGTCGTGTAGGGCTCCTCGAGGTCGTTGGCAAACCACCGGTAGTTGAACTCGTCGCAGAATAGCCTCTGGATGGGCCGGGTCTTCTTGATGATCTCAGGCGCGCGGTCGCGGTACCTGAGCTCAAATGGAGGCTTGTGCTCGCTGAATTCGCTTTCGAGGACCGGCCGGCCGGCGTCCACGAGCGCGACCTTCAGCCCCGCCTCGGCGAGCCGCTTGCACGCCCACCCGCCAGACGCCCCCGACCCGACCACGATGACGTCAAACTGCTTCTTCGAAACGTCCTCCACGAATTGCCTCCTCGCCGATTACTTTCCTCTTGCGAGCCGTTGCCCGCCGCGACAATTCAGATGGTCCCGCGTTTCATTTCGCCCATGATGAAGTCGCACGACCGGACGCAGAGCGCCATGATGCTGAGCGTGGGATTCTGGCACGCGGTCGAAGTAAATCCGGCACCGTCCGTCACAAACAGGTTATTGACGTCGTGGGTCTGCTGGAACTGGTTGAGGACGGATTTCTTGGGGTCGCTCCCCATGCGCGCAATGCCCACCTCGTGAATCGCGTAGCCGGGCGTCCGGTCAGGGACCGAAAAGGGCCGGATGTTCTTCGCTCCGGCGGCTTCCATCATTTGCACCGCCGACTCGGTCATATCCCGGACCATCGCGCGCTCGTTTTCTCCATAGCTCATGTGGATATTGAGAACGGGGATTCCGAAAATGTCAGCGACGTTGGGATTGATCTCCACATGGTTCTCCCAGCGCGGCAGGCATTCGCCGAATCCCGCGATGGCCGCCGAGGTCACCGGGTCGAGCACGCCTCTCTTGTACGCCTCTCCAAAACCCGTCGCCTTCCAGTTGAAGTTGGTGCTCCCCTCCCCTTCGTAGCCGTAGCCGCGCAAAAAGTTTTTCGAGCGCGGCCCTTTCGGCAGGTTGCGGAAACGCGCCACGTAAACCCCGCACGGGCGAATCGGCCCGTTCATGGTGGGCTTGTCTTTCAGGCCCGGGAACTCTCCTGCCGCTCCGCCACCACACCAGACATGGTCCATCAAATAATGGCCCAGGACACCACTCGAATTCGCCAGGCCGTTCGGGTATTGCCGGTTGGCGGAGTTAAGAAGAATGCGCACCGATTCGAGCGCCTGCGCGCAGAGAACGACAACTCGCCCACTGACCTCGCGGGGCTCATGGGTGACGCGGTCGATATAAAGAACGCCCCGGGCGCGGCTGCGGTCCGAGTCCATCAGGACCTTGAACGCCATGGCGTTTGGGATGTGAGTGCAGTTGCCGGTTTTGAGCGCGTCGGCCACGGTCGTGAAAGCGGAATTGAAATAGGAGTGGGTGACGCAGCCGCGGCTGCACGGCCCGCAGTAGTGGCACGGGGCTCGGCCATTGACCGAGCGCGTGAGGTTGGCGAGGCGGCCCTGGGTGAGCGTCCAGCCCAGCTTCTCCTTCATCCGGTTCCGGACCAGCGTCTCGACGCAGGTGAAATTCATGGGCGGCTGGAACTTGCCGTCGGGGAGCTGCGGGAGGCCTTCGGGGATGCCCTCGATGCCGACGTATTCTTCGACGAGGTCGTAGTAAGGCTCCAGGGCCTTGTAGCTGAGCGGCCAGTCTTCGCCGTAGCCGTCGTGTGAGGCGGCTTTGAAGTCCAGATCGCTGAAGCGGTAGCTGTGGCGGCCCCAGAGGTTGGTGCGGCCGCCGGTCACCCGCACGCGTCCGACCCACTGAAACGGCATGCCCGCATAGGTGGTGTAGGGCTCTTCGAGGTCGTTCGCGACCCAGCTCAGCGTGGACTCATGGCAGCTTCCCGCCTGAACCGGACGAGTCCTGGTGTAGAGGTTCCAGGCGCGGTTGCGGTACTTGTACTTGAAGTCGGGCTCGTGCTCGGTGAAGTTGCTGTCGGATTGCGGCCGGCCCGCGTCCACCAGCGCGACCCTGATCCCGGCCTCGGACAGCCGCTTGCATGCCCAGCCGCCGGAGGCGCCGGAGCCCACAACAATCACGTCGTATTGGGTCTTCGACGCGTCAGCCACGGCACGCCCTCCTAGAGGTTGCCTTTCTTCAGCTCACTCATCAAGTAATCGCACGAGCGCACGGCGAGCGCCATGATGGTCAGCGTGGGATTCTGGCAGGCCGTCGAAGTGAACCCGGCGCCGTCCATCACGAACAGGTTCTTGACGTCGTGGGTCTGCTCGAACTGGTTGAGCACCGACTTCTTGGGATCGTGGCCCATGCGGGCGATGCCGACCTCGTGAATGGCCCAGCCCGGTGCCGAGGGATGGACATCGGTCCTGACGTTCTTCGCGCCGGCCGCCTCGAGCATCTCGCCCGCCGACTCGGCCATGTCCTTCACCATGGCCAGCTCGTTCTCGCCATAGGTCATGTGGATGCGCAGCACAGGGATGCCGAAGGCGTCGACGACGCTCGGGTCGATCTCCACGTGATTGTCCCAGCGCGGCAGGCACTCGCCGAAACCACCGAGGCCGATCCCCGTGGAGCGATCGAGCAGTTTTTTCTTGTAGGCCTCGCCAAAGCCCGGAGCGTCGAAGTTGAAGCCGACGACGCCGCCACCCTGGTATCCGTAGCCGCGCAGGAACTTCGTCGAGCGCGGCCCGTTATGAGTGTTGCGGAACCGGATCACGTAGATGCCGTCGGGGCGGTTCGGTCCGTTGACGTCGCG
>WNFB01003912.1_pt1 | contig 13194 bp, 10 predicted proteins | sample 5400501 | NCBI WGS metagenome assembly WNFB01 (sample SAMN13153341, study PRJNA577476) | soil metagenome | isolation source: 200 cm saprolite under Douglas fir tree site 2 hole 1 | place: USA:California | collected 2015-04-18
ACTGGCGAGCGTCTGGAAACGTTTGCCGAAACTTCGCCTGCGGAGATCGAGCGCGCCTTAGTGGAAGCGGAGCGGGCGTTCGCCGGCTGGCGCCGCCGCGATTTCGCTGAGCGGGCGCGGCTGATGCGTGGCGCGGCGCGGTTGCTGCGCGAGCGCAAGACCGCGTACGGCCGCACGATGGCACTGGAGATGGGGAAGCCGCTCGCGCAGGGCGAAGCGGAAGCGGAGAAGTGTGCGTGGGCTTGCGAGTATTACGCCGAGCGCGCCGCCGACTTTCTCGCCGATCAGCCTCACGAGAGCGACGCGACACGCAGCTTCGTCCGGTTCGATCCGCTCGGACCGGTCCTCGCCGTGATGCCCTGGAACTTCCCGTTCTGGCAGGTGTTCCGCTTCGCCGCGCCGACCCTGATGGCCGGGAACACCGGTCTGCTGAAGCATGCCTCCAACGTGCCGCGCTGCGCACTGCAGATCGAGGAGGTATTCCGCGATGCCGGATTCCCCGACGGCGTCTTCCGCACCCTGCTGATCGGTGCCGAGGCCGTCGCGCGCCTGATCGCGGACCCGCGCGTGCGGGCCGTGACCCTCACCGGAAGCGAGCGAGCGGGGACCGCGGTGGCCGCGCAGGCCGGGCGTCACCTCAAGAAGAGCGTCCTCGAGCTCGGCGGCAGCGATCCCTTCATCGTGCTCGAGGACGCGGACATCGATCTGGCGGCGCGAACGGCGGCCGATGCACGGCTGATCAACAGCGGACAGAGTTGCATCGCGGCCAAGCGGTTCATTGTGGTCGAGCGAGTGTTCGAACGCTTTCTCGAGCGGTTCGTCGCCGAAATGGGCGCACGCCGCCTGGGGGATCCGCTCGCGTCCGGAACGCAGGTCGGGCCCCAGGCCCGTGCCGATCTCCGGGACACTCTGCATCGTCAAGTGGAGGAATCGCGCCGCCGCGGCGCGAGCGTGTTGCTTGGCGGGCAGGTGCCGCCCGGGCCGGGCGCCTTCTATCCGCCGACGGTGCTGGCGGCGGTTGAGGCAGGGATGCCGGCGTTCGACGAGGAGGTCTTCGGCCCGGCGGCGGCGGTGATCCGAGCGCGGGACGAAGGCGAGAGCATCCGGCTCGCCAACGCTTCGACGTTCGGGCTGGGCGCGTCCCTCTGGACCCAGGACCGCGCTCGCGCCGAGCGGTTGGTCGGTGAGATCGAAGCGGGGGCGGTGTTCGTGAACGGGCTCGTGAAGTCGGACCCGCGGCTGCCGTTCGGCGGCGTCAAGCGGTCGGGGTACGGCCGCGAGCTCTCCGAGTACGGCATCCGCGAGTTCGTGAACGTCAAGAGCGTCTGGATGGCGTGAAAGGCAACAGTCTCAGCCCGTCGCGCCCAGCACGGCGGCCGCCTTCTGCACGTCGCGCGGCTTCACCCACAGGAGCGCTGCGAACCGACGGCCTCCACCACTCATGCCGCTCATGCCACCACCGGTACACACCGCGTCCACCGCGGTGATGTTGATCTTGGCCGCCCCCAGCTTCCCGGTGATCTCCGCGATGGCGCCGACGCGGTCGTCGCCTTCGAGCAGGAAGACGGTCTTCCGCGGCGAGAGCTTGATTTTGAGCTCCTTCGCCACGGCGACGAAGTTCGCGGAATCGACGGGCACGAAGTCGAGCTGCGCCCGGCGGGCCGCCGGGAAAGCGGAGAAGGCGAGCAGATTCACTCCGCGACTCCTGAGCAGCCCGAGCACGCGGGCGCCCTCGCCCGGCTTGTGCGGCGTCATCGTGTAGAAGTAGTCCACCCTGCGGACCGTGTCGGCCATGGTCGCCTCCTGGGCGGCGGTGTGGACCGGTATAGTGCATCCGGGGCGAGTCGGCGCAAGAGGGCGTCAGGCGGCCGCCACCCGGCGGGCCCGCCGGATGAGGGGCCACGAGCCGAGGGCGAGCAGGCCGAGCGGCACGAGGACGCCCAGCGACTGAATGAGCAAGGCCAGGAGCCCGACGAAGTTTCGCCACGCCTGCCGCGCCGCTTCGCCTAGCGGACTCGTGCCCGCGACACCGACCACCGGGATCGGCTCGTGCACGGTGATCGCTAGGCTGCTGGTGGCAGCGTGTGCCCGGAGGTAGCGGAGTCGACCCTCCTGGCGCTCGATGTCTTCCCGCACTCGCGCCAGCTCCTGCTCGACCTCGATCACGTCGTGCAGCTTCCCGGTGCGCGTCGCCAGGATCCCCAACAGGCGCTGCTCTAGACGGCGGGCGTTCTCTACCCGCGCTGTGACGTCCACGTACTCCTCGCCGACATCCTCCGCCGTCACGTTCACCGCCTCCACCTTCCCGATCGGCTGCAGTCCGCTCAACGCATCGTCGAAGCGCGCCGCGGGCACCTTCACGTCCAGCGTCGCCGATCGGAGTTGTCCTTGTCCGCTCTGAAGCGTGGTATTCGCGATGTAGCCGCCCACGCGAACGGCGAGCTGGCGCACGGCAGCGAGGGCTGGCTCGAGCGAGTCAACCGTGATGGAGGCAGTCCCAGCCCGTATCACCAGGAGCGCGGGCAGCTCCGGCGTGGCGAATCGGAGGGCCGCCCCTCGTCCCGTGAGGCCTGACGGGCGCTCGTCGGCGCGTATCTGCATCAGACCGGAGGTGTTTTCTTCCCTTGCCACAACAGCGACCGCGGAGGATGGCTGTCTTTGCCGCACTACGAGGTTTCGTCCTTCGAGGCCGCAGGCGAGCAGCAGGCCGCTCAGCGAAAGTATCGTCCACCGTTTCATGGAGCCTCCTCGAGGGGGTGCCTGGACTAGGGCTTCCTCCTAGAGACGCCAGCAGCCTGGCTTCCCGCACAGCGTCCCCATGAACCGCGTATGATTTCCGCGTGACGAAACGATTACCGCCGCCTCCGCGGCGTGGTCAGCCGCTGGTCGCCGACCGCTCGAAACGGGACTCCGCGGCGAGCGTAGTGCCACGCATGACCGCGACTGCGGTGGAAGCGAAGCTCGCCAGGCTGAAGCGGGAAGTCCGTCGGGAGTGGAGACGGCGCGCCACCGCGATCCGCTCGACTCTGTCGCGTGACAACGTCTCCGGCCTCGCGCGAGAGGTCGCCCTCACTCTCCTCAAGGTCGCCGCCATCGTGGCGCTGCCGTTCGTCGTTTTGGTGCGCGCCTCGGTCTACGCCTACCTGCATCTCCTGCCCACATGGCCTGCGCTCGCGGCCGGCGCCCTGCTCACCCTGCTGGTCGTCGCGGCCTACGCTGCCTGGCTGTCGCGTCGCCTCACCGGGCGAGCGCGGTTCACGGCGATGACGAAGTGGGTGGCCGTTCCCTTCGTTGCGGGCTGGTGCGCGTACACGCTCCTCTTCCTGGCGAGCGTGAACGCCAAGACGGACGAGGTGCGCGGCTACTACGGCGCGCTGCACCCCATCCTCCGCGTGGCCCTGTCGACCGTGATTCTGGTCGACGGGCGTCTGGTCGTGACGGACTTGGGCCGAGGGCCGGGGGACTACGCCCGCATGGGCCTACGCCCGAATGACGGTACGCTGCATTACCGACAGCGGGACGGCTGGGTCCACGCCGTTGACCTGCGCACCCGGCGTCGGAGCGAGCTCGAGAACCGCGCAGTGCAGGCCTACTTCTGGGTCATGGGATTCGACACCGTGCGGCACGTCGGCACGGCGGACCACCTGCACGTTGAGCTGCGGCTGCGGTGACGAAGAGCCGTCGGCTGTGGTGGCCGAACTTCAGTGCACTCGCGTCTGTTCCCATTTGCTGGGATCGAAGAGCTGCGGCGCGAGCGGGACGTCGGTCTTGATCTCGGTGTATTCCTCGAGCCAGACTCCTCGGCCGTCCACCAGGAAGGCGACCTCCGCCGACACCCAGGCGGGCCCGACAGGTTGGTACTGGTTGAACCGAGTGTCGCTGATCCGCGTCGTATCGCGCCGGCCGGGCTCGAGGAGCCGCACGAACACGAGGCGCTCTTTGTCCACCCAGAACTGACGCGTGCGCAGGTCCCCTGCGTGCGCCCCCACGACGTAGACGGAGCGGCCCTCCCACGAGTCTTCGCGCACGGGACTGGCCAGGTCGAACTTCAGGCGCTCCAGGCGACGGGCCGTCTGTTCCACCGGATCGAAGTAGATGTCGAAACCCAGCACCATGAGCGGATGCACGAAGGCCGTCGCGCTGACGAGCGTGTCGCCGCGGAACACGTACTGGGAGTCGTTCACGAACAGCAGGCCCTGGCCCGAGTCGGCCGGCAGGAACTCGATGCGCAAGCGGCCGGGCAGCCCAGCGGACTCGAGCCACGTCGAGTGCTCCTGCGTGCCGTCGGGGCGCGTGGCCGTGTTGCGCTGCGTGAACGTGAGCGTATGGTACCACGTGCCCGCATAGCGATCGTGCATCGCGCGCAGCACGTCGCGGCCGGTCATCGGTGGTCGGGGGTGGGGGTCTGGGAAGAGGCTGACCAGGATGAGAAGCGTTGGGAACATGGAAGCTCCGCGAAAGGCGTTATCTCCGCGCCGCCAAGTCGGTATAGAGGATCTGCACGAACAGAGTCGGGGTGATCGTCCCCTTGCCCAAGACCGCGTCGAATTCCGCCGTCGGCTTGGCGGCCTGTACCTGCTCGAGGGTTTGGCCGGCCGTCACCGCTCGCTTGATGCGGTCCCGCACGGTAACCAGCATGTCGCGGTAGGCCTGGAGGGTGGCCCGATCCGCCAGGGGGCCGTGCCCCGGGATGATCTTCGTGTTCGAGTCCGCAAGAGCGAGCACACGGTCCACCGCCGCGACCACGCCATCGAGCGACCCGCCACTCGACAAGTCGACGAATGGATAACGCCCGTTGAAGAAGATGTCACCCATCTGGATGACGTTGGCGCGGCGGAACAAGATGATGGCGTCACCATCGGTATGCGCAGCAGCCGCATGGAAGACGTGGATCGAATCGCCGCCGAGGTAGAAGGTCACGGAGTCGGCGAAGGTGACGAGTGGCAGCGCACCCGCCGGCGAGGCGGACACGTGACGGTTGAGCGGTGGGACGAACTGCTCGACGCTCATGCGGCGCCGGACGTTCTCGTGAGCCACGGTCACGACCCCGCTCCGGAGGAGGCTCTCGTTGCCGCCGACGTGGTCCCAATGCCAGTGGGTGTTCACCACGAAGCGGACGGGCCCGCCGAGCGCGGCGACCGCCGCCTTGATCTTGTCGGACAAGGGTGCGTATTGGTCGTCCACCATGAGCACGCCGTCGGCGCCAACAGAAACTCCGATGTTTCCCCCCACGCCCATCAGCATGTAGACGCCGTCGCTGACTTTGATGGTCCGGATCTGGACGGTGTCGTAGTTCACCTGCGCCGCTGCCGATGAAGCGGCCGCGAGGAGCAACGCGAGTGACAACCCGAAATGGCGCATCAGCGCACCTCTGTGTCGAAGACGCCGGTAAGGATCTTCCCGCTGTGCTTGACTTGCAACCACAGTCGGTAGTGGCCGGCACGCGGGAACGCATACGGGAACGACACCTCCCCGCTCGCGGGTGGCGGCGCGGCCATGGAACGCATTCCCGCCTCTGCCTGCGTCAGACGCCGCCCCACGACCCCTCTGATCGTGTCCGCAGGCCCGCGGAGCAGGAACGTCTGCTGCGCGGCCCAGGAGATTGTGCCCTGCGGGTGGAGATGCACGAACACGGTGCCGTCGTCCCGGCTGAGCATGAGGTGCGCAGAAATGCCCATGTACGGCTCGAGCGTTACCGGTCGCCCGTCCCCCGTCACGACGGTGAACGCGAGCGGCGCATCCTGACCGGCGACGAGCGGGGCGGAGCCGCGGTTCCAGATCATGCGTGAGCCGTCGCCGAGTGTCGCGGTGTCCCCATTCCGCATTCCCCTGTCCCCATTCCCCGTCTCGATCCACGCATCGTCCGGGTCGGTGGGGCGCCATTGAGCCGTAGACCCCTGGAGGGTCAGCGTGTCGGTGAGCGTCTCGGCGAACCCGCTCTCACGTGTGATGTCGGCATAGACGCGGTATCGGCCAGCCGGCAGGGGTGGCAGAGTGGCGTCGAAGTCGCTTGAGTCGACGAAGACTGGGTGCAGGTGGGCGAACGCGTCGAGCCCCTCGCGGACCACGAACATGTGGACCAGGTGGCCGTGGTCGGGAATGAGCGGCGCGACCCAGTGCTGGCGCCACGCCGAGTCGACAATGCTGAGCCGCAGTACGGCACGCTCGCCCTCGCGCCGCACCGCCGCCGTCGATGCGAGCGGCCGGTAGAGCTGTCGCGAGAAGCCCTGGTCCACCGCGTTCCACCAGGAGCGTCCGCCGAGCACAGCCCCGGCCAGCATCACGCCGCCCGCACCCGCCGCGATCCGGCCAGACCACACGCGCCGGCGATCGGGCTCGGCGCCGGGTGGCAGCACCGACTCGCGCACCGCCGCCCCGATGATGGTGAGCGCGCCGAGGAACAGGAACGCGCCGAACGCCGCGAGCCCGAGAGCGACCGGCTTCTGCAGCTCGAGCCGACGGGTGGCTACGGCCAGCACCGGAACGATGGTGGTTCCGGTGCCCGCGGGCCCGGCGATCGTGACCTGCACCCCGTAGGACCCACCGGTCATGAGCCACAGCGCGGCATCGTACACCGAGGAGTCCCCCGAGACTACCCGCGCCGTGTCCGGGGGCGGGGGTGCTGCGGTGCGCGGGTCCCAGTAGACGGGCAGCACCGTCACCGTCCGCGCGCGGGCGCCGCCCAGGAGCCGGACCGTGATCTGCGCCAGGCCCGGCACGACGCCGGCCGAGCGGACGATGACGCGGACGCGGTAGGGGCCGGCGGAGCCCTCGTAGTAGGTATCCGGGCTGCCGACGTGCGCGGAGAGGACGAGCGTGGCCGCCGCCACCGCGGCCACGTGTGCGATGCGGCTCAACGTCGTACGCGGGCGAGCCCGTTGCCGAACCACAGCCCGACCCGCGTAGATACCATCGCCAGGACGGCCGCCACGGCGAGCTTGGTCGGCGTCATGGGATCGATATCGATTCTCCAGAAACGGTGCTCCCAACCTCCCGGGTAGCTGTTGTAGTTCCAACGTTGGGCGCCGAACAGGAAGGTCTCCGAGGCGGGGGAGATCAGGAACTCCGTCGCGAACCACTGCGTCACGAACAGCAGAACAAGGAAGGTCACCCCGGCGAGCGGCGCGAGCAGCCAGTCCCGGTACGTGCCGAGCCGCCGCATCAGGAGGTCCATGCCGAGCGCGGGCACAACCAGGAGCAGTGGGAACGGCGGGGGCACCATGTGCGTGAGCGGTCGATACACCGGCGCGAGCTTCGGGGTCGCCGAGAAGAGCGGCAGGACCCACAGCATGATCAGGGAGATGCCCAGGTAGACGGCCGCGGCCGTGGTGGCGGGCCAGCGCAGCGTCGAGGCCCGTGCCCCCGCCACGAGCAGGAAGGGGAAGACGGCAGCGCACACCTCGTAATACAGACCGTTGTGGGCGTTCTGCGGGAAGCCGATCTGCTCGAATCCCATGATCGCCTTGTTCAGCAGGAGAATGCCGAACCCGTAGGCCAGCAGCAGGCTGTAGGGCTTCGCCCGGCCCGGCCCCTCTCCCACCGCGCGGTTTTGCAGCGCTACGACCATCAGCACCGCACCCAGCTCGATACCGGTAAAGCCGAGCGCCAGGATGACGTGCGGCGGCGACAGCACCTTCACGTCGAGCCCGTAGGCGTTGTGCCACCAGTTGTCGAACGGGGCGGAGACGATCATGGCGAGCGCCCCCCAGATGCACAGCCAGGCGCCGAGCGGGCCACGGAAGCCCCAAAAGTGGACGCTGGTGGCGCGGTCCGATTCGTCGCCCGCGAATGTGGTCTTGAGGACCAGCCACCCGCAGCTCACCCCGGCGATGATGCCGCTCGCGTAGATCGCCATGTGCGCCGGGGTCCAGAAGGTGTCCCGTCCGATGGTGCGGTGCCACGAAATGTCCCAGATGACGCCGACCACCGCGCTCGTCGCCGCGACCAGCACTGCCCAGACGTGCCAAGGGGGGGAGAGCGCGTCCGCGCGCGCGCGCTCGAGCGGGGTGGGCACGAGCGCGGCGGCGGAATCGGCCATCGAGTCTCCTAGACCCGTTTCGGCTTGAGCAGCCCGGTGAGGTATTCCGCGCCGAAGCCGAGCACGGCCCCGAGCGCCAGCGCGATGGCGACGCGGATCCCTCCCTGCAGGTTCACAACCCGTAGGCCGATGGCAACTCCCGCCCCGCCCACAGCCCCTGCGGTGTAGGACAGGATCGGCAGCTGTGCCTGGACCACCATCATGAAGACTGCGGCGCCGTAAACGAGTGCCTGAAAAACGGGCTGGCGGCCGAGGGACGTGATCACGGTGTACGCGATCAGTGCCCAGACGACGCCCGAGACCGTGCCTGCCACGGTCTTTTGTAGCCCTTGGAGCCCGCCGCCTGCCGCCAGGAAACATCCCAGGGCGACGACCACGGCCCAGAGCGACAGGTTCACCTTCGCCATCTCCGAGATCAATGTCCACACGGCTACCACCAATGCCAGACTCAGTCCTCGGGCGGTCATCGCGTTCATCGCTCTGACTCCTTTGGTGAGAGTATGCGATAGGCTTCCATCGCGTAGTACTCCGGCAGCCCCAGCCGATCCGCCTGCGCGGCGGTCTCGAGGTTGCGCGCCTCTACACGCTGCCAGAACTCGCGGTCGTCGTGCGCGCCGGGAAACTGCGCTCTATCCTTCTGCGATTGGTGCTTGAAGATGGCCAGAACCTTGCCCCGCAGCTCGTCCTGCGACAGCGGCACGAGGACGTGGGCTTCTGTGACCGACCACTCCTGCCACGCCCCGCGATACAGCCACACTTCGGGCTGTGAGACGCTCGCCGGGAGGGTGGCGAGGGCGCGGTCGATCGCCTGTTTGCACATCCGGTGCGTCCCGTGGGGGTCGGAGAGATCGCCGGCCACGAACACGGTGTCGGGCCGTACCTCTTCGAGCAGCCGGCGCACGATGGCCACATCCGCCTCGCCGATGGGGTGCTTATGGACCTCCCCCGTGCGATAGAACGGCAGGTCGAGAAACCGCGCCGCCGTTCGCGGCAGGCCTACAGCCTCCAGCGCGGCAATCGCTTCGGATTCGCGGATGTAGCGCTTCAGGTCCTGCACCACCGGCAGGTCGGCGGTGCCCGGCACCTTGCGCTCGAAGCTTGTGGCGACCGTTTCCCGCGCACGCCGGGCGGCTGCGGGGTCGAGGCCCAGGGCTCCGGCTGCGCGCTCGACGAAGTCGAGGTGCCGCTCCACGTCGTGGTCGAAGACGGCGATGTTGCCGCTCGTCATGTAGGCGACGACGATGGTGTTCTCATTCTCCCACAGCTTGTGGAGGATTCCTCCCATGGAGATCACGTCGTCATCGGGATGCGGGGAGAAGACCAGGATCGGCGTCCGCGTCGGCAATTTGTGGCGCCCGCGGATCTTGTCGCGCAGACGGTTGAACACGAAGCCGTTGCTTGGTCCCGGCGCCCCGTGCTTGGCGAGCAAGGGACTCAGGTGGTGCTCGCTGTAGTCCCGCGCCGTGAGCTTCAGGATCGCCTTGCCCGCCTGCTCCGCCAGCCAGACGACGGCGCGCTCGGTGAGGTCGGGCGTCCAGTTCACGCTCTCCAAGATCCACGGCGTCTTGATCCGCGTGAGCTCGGCCGCCGCGGCGAGGTCCAAGTAGACGGTGGTCCGGCCGTGGCGCTGCAGGAAGGTGGCTGCAACGTCCGGAGTGATATCGCCCTCGACGGCCCGCTGCACGATCGCGGCCTTGTGCTCGCCGGTAGCGATCAGCGCGATCTCCCGGGCCTCAAGGATCGTCGCCACGCCCATCGTGATCGCTTCTCTCGGCACGTTGTCTTCGCCGAAGAAGTCCGCCGCCGCGTCCTTGCGCGTGATGGTGTCGAGCGTGACCAGGCTGGTGCGGGAGTCCGGCGACGAGCCCGGCTCGTTGAAGCCGACGTGCCCGCTCTTGCCGATCCCAAGGATCTGGAAGTCGATGCCCCCCGCGTCGGCGATCGCCCGCTCATAGGCCGCGCAGTACTCCGCCAGGCGCTCCCGGGCGATGCTGCCGTCCGGGATGTGGACGTTGGCCGGCGCGATGTTGACGTGGGCGAACAGGTTCTCCCACATGTAGCGCCGGTAGCTGTGCGGGTTGTCCGGCGCCATCGGGTAGTACTCGTCGAGGTTGAACGTCACGACCCGCGAACAGTCCACCTCGCCCGCCTGCTGCCGGCGGATCAGCTCGCGATAAATGCCGATCGGTGTGCTTCCCGTGGCCAGCCCGAGGACGCACCGCCCCTTCGCGGCCGTCTCGCGGCGGATGACCTCCACGAGGCGATCAGCAAGCAGCAACGCGAGGTCGTCGTGGTCCGGCACGATGACCGTGCGGATCCGCTCGCGCTCGCGGGGACCTTCAAGCGTTGTGACGACCCCCGGACGGACTCCGGGAGCGGAGGGGGGGGGTGTGGGGGGTGCGGCCGCTTTCGGCTGTGTCACTGGCATCCTCGGAGAATCACGACGACGTAGCCAAAATACGTCGAGGGCAGGTGTCGAGGAAAGACGTCGAGTCAACCGTCGAGGCTTACAGCTTCACCTCGATCGTCGCTCCGCGCTTGTAGCGGAGGTAGAGCCAGGCCATCGGCACCACCAGCATACCGGCCGCCAGCACGGTGAGGGCGAGCAGCACCGCCGACAGCAGCACCGCTCGCTCGGACGCTTGCGCAGCGTCGAACATCCGGTTGTCCTGGCGCGCCAGGAGTACGATCATCGCCTGCCGCGCCTGAGTGCCGACGCCGACATCTGTGGTGGCTAGCCCGCCCAGGACCGTCTGGACCTGCTCCTGCTCCGTCGGGTCGGTCATCGTGGCGGCGAGGCGCGACAGTTGGCCTTGCAGTGCGAGGCGAATGCTGTCGCGCTGCGCGACCACCGCGGGGCGTTTGTACGCCGGGTCGGTGCTGGTCGCCATCTGGCGCCACACCTCGAGGCCCGCGTTATAACGGTGCAGCGCCTGCACCGTGCGGGCGCCCTGCGCAACGGTGGTGGACGCCTGGCGCAGGGAGCGGATCAGCCCGATCCCGATGACAAGCGCGGCGATGAGCGTCAGGGCGCTGATCGATACCGCGATGCCCGGCCGGATGAAGGTGTAATCCTTCATCGCCATGGCGAACGAGGAGCGGCCAGCGGATGGCCGCGGCGGCATCGGCGGGGTGGTCATGGGGCGCAGGCCTTCCGGGATAGGGTGCCACAGCGTATCCGCCGCCCGGGGGCGTGTCAATGCGGCGGGAGCCCCAGCTTGCTCCCGGTTCGGCTAGCGCAGCGCTGCCTCCAGCCCCGTCGTTGCGCGTCGGACCAGATCGCCGAGCCGGTCGAGCGCGCGGGCGACCCGCGCCGTCTGCGCCTGGGCTTCCGAGGGTCGGCGCTCTTCCACCGCCTCCCGGATTCCGGGCATCGTCTTGACCCCGTACCCGGTGTAGAAGCCGGGCGCGTAGATCAAGTGTGCGAACCACGGCCGGCGTGGCAATCCAGCGGTGTCGGCCAACGCCTGCTCGCTCTTGGCCAGCAGCGCATTGACCTCGCGCAAGGCGCGCCGCCGCGCCGGGGTGATGGACGCGCCGTCCAGCCGGCCGGCCGCAGCCTCGTAGGCGTGCGCCGCGGTGTCGAGCCGCTCGAGCGCCGCCCGTACGGCCGACAGATCGAGCGCCTTGGTCGTGTCGCTCTTCCTGGCTAGTCTCTCGATATCGTCGGCGTAGCGGCGATACGTGCGCGTCACGGCCCCGAACTCAAAGGGCAGCAGCGGCGCGTCCGCCATCCGCAGCACGGCCGTCGCCATCGTCTGGGCTTCCGCGACCTCGTAGGTAAAGGCCGTGTCTAGGAAGCGCTCGTAGAAGGTGTAGCTGTCGTAAATGGAGTGGTAGATCCCATCTGGCGTGGCGCCGCCATAGGAGACGGCGGCCGAGGGCACACCCAGGTGGTCGAGAAACACGGTGTAGTCGGAGCCGGAGCCGAGCGCGGCGATGGCGAAGACGCTGTCGACCGTCGTATCTCGGGCGTGCCGCTCCCGCTGATGGGCGAGGAGCGCGTCGAGCACGCTCGTGCCGGTCCTGGGGTCGGTGACGTCCCGGGCGACCTGGGAGAGAAACAGCTCTAAGGAATGCGACCCCGCCAAGTCGAGCCAGCCGCTGTTGTTGGTGTCGGAGTTGTAGTAGATGGCCGCCTTGGTGCGCAGCTCGTCGGCGTGCGTCTCCCCCCATTCCGTCGAGCCGAGCAGTCCCCACTCCTCACCGTCCCAGGCGGCGAGGACGATGGTGCGCGCCGGCCGCCATCCAGTCTTGAGCAGTGCCCCGAGCGCGCGCGCCGTTTCGTCGAGGGCCACCTGACCGGAGATCGGGTCGTTCGCCCCGTTCACCCACGCGTCGTGGTGGTTGCCGTAGATCACCCACTGGTCGGGGTCGACGCTCCCGCGGATCGTCGCGATCACGTCGTACAGCGGCCGCGTCTGCCAGTCGAACTTCACCGCGAGTCGCACTCTCGCCGGCCCGCCGCCCACGTGGTAGGTGATCCCCAACGCGCCGCGCCATGCTTCGGGGGCGACCGGCCCGCCCAGGTTCCGCAGCAGCGGCAGCGCGTCGCCATAAGAGAGCGGCAGCACGGGGATCGGCTCGATCGTCTTCGCCTCGCTGAGGGTGAGCCGCCTGGCTCCGGGCACGGCCCCCCAGCCCGGAGAAAGTGGGTCACCGGGATAGGTGGGCATGTCCATCACGCTGCCTCGCTGCGCGCCCTGCCAGGGCCGCATTGACCCCTTGGGATAGACGTCGCCCACGAAATACCCGTCGTCGCGCGGGTCCGAGTAGATCAGGCAACCGAGCGCGCCATGCTCCGCCGCCACTTTTGGCTTGATCCCCCGCCAAGACTGCCCGTAGCGCGCGATGACGATCTTGCCCCGCACGCTGATCCCCAGACTGTCCAGCACCCGGTAGTCTGCTGGCACGCCGTAATTCACGTAGACCAGCTCGCCGCTGACGTCGCCGTCGGGAGAATAGGCGTTGAAGGTCGGGAGCTGCTGGGCTTTCTGGCCGGAGGAGGGATCCTCGGCCAGCGTCGGCTCCTCGAGCGTCGCGGTGAAGCGCTCCGGAGCCAGCAGCTCGAGGGTGCGGCTCACCGGCCGCGGCATCAGCGCCTCGAACTGCTCGATTTTCGCGTCCAGCCCGAACGACCGGAACCGCGCGAGAAT
>WNFB01003915.1_pt1 | contig 13192 bp, 13 predicted proteins | sample 5400501 | NCBI WGS metagenome assembly WNFB01 (sample SAMN13153341, study PRJNA577476) | soil metagenome | isolation source: 200 cm saprolite under Douglas fir tree site 2 hole 1 | place: USA:California | collected 2015-04-18
TCCGGTGCCGATGACGCTGCAGCCGATGGCCGTGCTCCTCGTCGGCGGCCTGCTCGGCGCCCCATTCGGCGCGCTCAGCATGATCCTCTATCTCGCGATGGGTGCCGCGGGGCTCCCGGTCTTCACGCCGACGGTGCCGTTGCTCGGGATCGCACGATTGTTCGGGCCGACCGGTGGGTATCTCTTGGCTTATCCGATTGCCGCTTATGCAACGGGTTGGTCTGTTGCTAGCCAAAGAGAACATTGGGCTCGCGTGGCCCTTGGGGTCTTGGTTGGCCTGGTCCTCATCCATCTCGGTGGCCTGGCTCAACTCGCAATCCTGACCGGCAACCTGTCCGCGGCGGCCCGGTTCGGCACCGTGCCGTTCCTCGTGGGGGATCTGCTCAAGATCGCTGTACTGGTGCCGGTCCTGGCGAAGCTCACCCCAACGATTCGCGCGCGCCTCTGATGGCGCGCGTTTCGTTTGCGGATGTGAAGCGCATCGGGATCGCGCTCGCGTGGATCATCCTCTTCGCCGCGATCGCCATCGGCGTCACGATCGGCATCGCGGAAGTCGTACCCGGGTGGGGCGGCCGCGAGTGGTTTGTAGCGCGAACCGGCGTGTACGAGGTCGTAGGATTCGGATTGGCGACCTGGGTGGTCGGCCGCTGGCTCAACAAACATTCCTGGGCGCAGCTGGGATGGCGGCGAGAGGCGTTCCCGAAGGCGTTCGCCGGCGCCGGCCTGGGTGCGTTGATGGCGGTCGTCGCCATCGGACTCGCGGTGGTGCTCGATGGCGCGCGCGTCCACGTTACCGGCGACTGGAGCGTGTGGCCCCGCGTCGCGCTGCCTCTGGCGCTTGGCCTGGTGTTCGCGGCCCTCGGCGAGGAGCTGGGGTTCCGCGGCTATCCGCTGCGCCGCCTCGCGAGCGCGATCGGCGTGTTGCCGGCGATGCTGGTCCTGGCGCTGCTATTCGCGCTCGCCCACGCCTGGAATCCTGACGCCACGGTCTTCAGCATGGTAAACGTCGCGCTCGCCGCAATCTGGCTGTCGTTCGCGTTCTTCTCCTCTGGCGGGATGCCGCTCGCATGGGGTGCGCACTTCGGTTGGAACGCGGCGCTCGCGATCGTATTCGATGCGCCGGTGAGCGGATACAACTTTCAGGTGCCGGTCGTCGAATACACACCCGGTGCGCACGCCTGGGTAGACGGTGGCGCATTCGGACCTGAAGGCGGGATCGTCGCAACGCTCGCGCTGTCTGCCGGCATTGTTTACTTGCTGACGCGCAAGGACAGTTTCGCCGAGTTGCCGGAAGCGGTGCCGGCACAGGTCGCCGTGTGAGCAAAGTTGCCGTGGTGGGTGCTGGAACGATGGGCAACGGGATCGCTCACGTGTTTGCACAGCATCGCTGGGGCGTCACGCTGGTGGATGTAGCACCGGACGCATTGGAGCGCGCCGTAAAGACGATATCGGCGAACATCGAGCGGCTGGTGAAAAAGGGAGCGGGGAGCCGGGAGCAGGGAGCAGAAACGCTTGCCCGGATCGCAACTTCTACAAAACTTGATGCTGTTCACAACGTCGAGCTCGTCGTCGAGGCCGCGACCGAGAATCCCGCAATCAAATTCAAGATTTTTGCCGACGTTGCACGTCTCGCGCCGTCGAACGCCATTCTTGCCAGCAATACCTCATCTATCTCAATCACGGAGCTCGCCAAGCACACCGATCGGCCGGGCAAAGTCATCGGCATGCATTTCATGAATCCGGTGCCGTTAATGCCGTTGGTGGAGGTTGTGCGTGGACGCCTAACGGATGATGAAACCGTTCGGCGGGTTGTCGAGGTTGTCGAGGAACTTAAGAAGACACCGGTGATCGTGAATGACTCTCCGGGATTCGTGTCCAACCGCGTGCTGATGCCGATGATCAACGAAGCGATCTTCTGTGTGGACGAGGGCGTCGCGACGCCGGAGGCGGTCGATACGGTGATGAAGCTCGGCATGAGTCACCCGCTCGGTCCGTTGGCGCTCGCCGATCTGATCGGCCTCGACGTGTGCCTCGCGATCATGAAGGTGCTTCAGGACGGGCTCGACGCGCACAAGTACCGGCCGGCGCCGCTGCTCGAGCAAATGGTCGCCAAGGGAAAGCTCGGCAGGAAATCGGGGCAGGGGTTCTATGCATACCGCGACTGACGTCCGCGCGCAGGTCGTCGAGCTGGCCCGCGAATTCGCACGGGAAAAAATCGAGCCCTTGGCCGCCGAATGGGACCGCACCAGTCACTTCCCCAGAGACGTCATCGACGAGCTCGGCAAGCTCGGCTTTCTCGGAATGTGTACGCCGGAAGAGTATGACGGCATGGGCCTCGATACGCTCACGTATCTCATGGTCTTGGAGGAAATCTCTGCCGCCGATGCCGCCCTTGCCGTCTCGGTCGGCATCCACAATGCGATTCCCACGACGATGCTCGTGAAGCACGGCACGCCGGCGCAGAAAGAGCACTGGCTGAAACCGATGGCGCGCGGCGAGCTGCTCGCGGGCTTTGCGCTGTCGGAAGCCGAAGCGGGCTCGGATGCGGCGTCGCTGCGGTCGCAGGCGACGAAGGACGGCAAGGATTGGGTGCTGAACGGCGCCAAAGCGTGGGCGACGAACGCGGGCACGGCCGATCTCATGATGATCATGGTCCGAACCGACCAGCCCAACGCGCGGCGCGGCGCGAAGGGGATTTCGACGTTCATCGTGCCCACCGATTCAAAGGGCTACAAGGCGTGCAAGCCCGAGGACAAGATGGGGCTGCGCGCGTCCAACACGGCGGCGATCGAGCTCAACGACGTGCGCATCCCGGCCGACCAGCTGCTCGGCGACGAGGGAATGGGGTTCGTGTACGCGATGGAGGGGCTCGACGCCGGCCGCCTGGGGATCGGGGCGCAGGGGGTGGGGATCGCGCGGCGCGCGCTCGAGCTGTCGCTCAAGTACTGCGCCGAGCGCAAGCAGTTCGGGAAGGCGATCCAGGACTTCCAGGCGGTGCAGTTCAAGCTCGCCGATATGGCGACGCGCATCGAGGCGGCGCGGGCGCTGGCGCATCGGGCCGCCGCGCGCAAAGATGCGGGTGAGGACGTCACGCTCTACGCCAGCATGGCGAAGCTGTTCGCGTCGGAGACGGCGATGTGGGTCACGACGCAGGCGATTCAGCTGTTCGGCGGGTACGGATACATGCGAGATTTCCCCGTCGAGAAACTCTTCCGAGACGCAAAGGTCACCGAGATCTATGAAGGCACCAGTGAAATCCAGCGCGTCGTCATCGCCCGCGCCCTCCGCGCCCGCGGCTAAAGCCGCGGGTGGGAGACGAGAAGAGGCGACGGCGCTGTTCGCGCTGCTCGAGGAGCACGAGCACGAGCAGGTGTCGCTCGTGTACGAGCCCTCCTCGGGCTATCGCGGCATCATCGCGATCCACGACACCACACTCGGCCCCGCGCTCGGCGGGACGAGGTTCTGGAACTATTCCAACGACCGCGAAGCGCTGATCGACTGCCTGCGCCTGGCGCGCGGCATGACGTACAAGGCGGCGGTCGCGGGGCTCAACCTCGGGGGCGGCAAGAGCGTCATCATCGGCGACAACAAGATTCGCAATCGCGAGCCGATCTTCCGCGCGCACGGCCGCCACGTGAAGGCGCTCGGTGGCCGCTACATCACGGCCGAAGACGTCGGCACGTCCGTCGGCGACATGGAGTTCATCAAGGCGGAGACCGATCACGTCACCGGCTTGATCGGCAAGTCGGGCGATCCCTCGCCGGTGACCGCGTTCGGGGTGTACCGCGGGATCAAGGCGTGCGCCAGGCACCGCTACGGCGACGACGCGCTGCGGGGCAAGACGGTGGCGATCCAGGGCTGTGGCCACGTCGGCTACTACCTGGCCGATCTCCTATATAAGGAAGGGGCTCAGCTGATCGCGACCGATATTGACGCCGCCAAGGTCCGGAGCGTGGTCGTCGACTTCCGGGCCAAGGCCGTCGGTCTGGACGAGATTTACGGGGTCGAGGCCAACATCTTCGCGCCGTGCGCCTTGGGCGGGATCATCAACGATCAGACGATTCCGCAGCTCAAGGTGGAGATCGTGGCGGGCGGGGCGAACAATCAGCTCGCCGAGGAGCGGCACGGCGACATGTTGGAGCAGCGCGGCATCACGTACGCGCCCGACTACGTGATCAACGCCGGCGGGTTAGTGAACGTCAATGCCGAGCTCGAGGGGTGGACGATGGAGCGGGCGCGCAACAAGGCGGGCGAGATCTACGACACGATTCTCATGGTGTTCGACATCGCGGCCGAAGAGAGCATGCCGAGCTATCGGGCGGCGGATCGCCTGGCCGAGAGAAGGATCGCTGCGATTGCTAAAGTGAGACAAAACTTTGTCTGAAAAGATCTACGTCGGCGCCGATCATGTCGGGTTCAATCTCAAGAATCGGCTGGTCGATGAGCTCAAGAAGCTCGGGTATGAGCCCATCGACGTCGGGCCCAAGCAGCTCGACCCGGCGGACGACTACCCCGATTACGCCAAGCCGGTGGCCAAGGCCGTGAGTAGCGGGGAAGTGCAGCGTGGAGTGCTCACTTGTGGTACAGGTTTGGGCATGTCGTATACCGCAAACCGGTTCCCCAAGGTTAGAGCTGCTCTGGCATGGAATGAGCAGATAGCGGAGCTGTCCCGCGAGCATGGGGACTCGAACCTGCTCGTGCTGCCGGCGCAGTTTGTGAGTGAAGAGCAGGGGGTCAATATCCTGCACAAGTGGCTGGAAACCGGATTCGAAGGTGGTCGTCATCAACGCCGCGTGGAGAAAATCGACAAGTGACTGATCGTCAGGCGCCGTTGTCAGAAGTCGATCCCAAGATCAGCGAGCTCATCAAGAAGGAGGTCGCGCGGCAGGAGCACGGGCTGGAGCTGATCGCGAGCGAGAATTTCGTGTCCATAGCGGTGCTCGAGGCGATGGGGACGGCGCTCACCAACAAGTACGCCGAGGGGTTGCCGGGGAAGCGATACTACGGTGGCTGCGAGATCGTCGATCAAGTCGAGCAGCTCGCGATCGACCGGGCGAAGCAGCTGTTCGGCGCCGAGCATGCGAATGTGCAGCCGCACTCCGGGGCGCAGGCGAACATGGCGGCGTATCTCGCCGTCGCCAAGTTCGGCGACACGCTGCTCGGCCTCGCGCTGCCGCATGGCGGGCACCTCACGCATGGGTCGCCGGTCAATTTCTCAGGCACCCTGTTCAAGGCGACGGCGTACACCGTCCGCGAAGACACCGGGCGCATCGACTACGATCTGGTGCGCGAGGTCGCCAAGAAGGAGAAGCCGCGCATCATCATCGGCGGCGGCAGCGCGTACGCGCGCATCGTCGATTTCCCGGCGCTGCGCTCGATCGCGGATGAAGTCGGCGCCGTGCTCGTGGTGGACATGGCGCATTTCGCGGGGCTCGTGGCGGGAGGGGTGTACCCGTCCCCCGTCCCCCATGCCCAAATCGTCACGACGACCACCCATAAGACGCTGCGCGGCCCGCGCGGCGGGATGATCCTGTGCAACGTCGAGCTGGCGAAGGCGGTGGATAAGCAGGTCTTTCCGGGGACGCAGGGAGGGCCGCTCGAGCATGTGATCGCGGCGAAGGCTGTAGCACTACTTGAAGCGTCGCAGCCGGACTTCAAGCAGTACGCGAAGGACGTGGTGGCGAACGCGCAGGCGCTGGCGGCGGCGCTGATCAATCGGGGCTACGCCATCGTCTCGGGTGGGACGGACAGCCATCTGATGCTCGTCGATCTGCGCAAGAAGAGCATCACGGGGAAGGATGCCGAGCAGCTGCTCGACCGGGCAGCCATCACCGTCAACAAGAATACGATTCCGGGCGATCCGCAGTCGCCGTTCGTGACGAGCGGCATTCGCCTGGGCACGCCAGCCGTGACCACGCGAGGCTTCGGCGTTGAGGAGATGGCGCGGGTGGCGGAGTTGATCGATACGGTGCTGACGAAACGCGATGAGGCGACGGTGGAGCGGGTGAAGGGTGAAGTGCGGGCGTTGGCGGAGGAGTTTCCGTTGTATGCGAAGGGGGTGGGGGTAGGGTGAGGTGAGCGATAGTGTCCCGCCTTTGCTGATGGTCGTGTTTGGCGCTGGGGCTTCGTACGATTCCTGTCCAACGCATCCCGCCCCGTACAACGAAAGCTTCCCCGATAACTATGGGCAGTGTCGCCTCCCGTTGGGCGACAAGCTGTTCGAGGAACGCGCCCTATTCTTTCCAATACTGGAGCGATTTCCTCGCGCCTTAGACGTTGTACCCCGCCTCAGGCATCTGCTGCCTGGCCGAAACGTCGAGGGTGTAATGGAAGCGCTACGCGCAGAAGCAGAGACGAAACCAGCCCGACATCGTCAACTCGCCGCCGTTCGGTACTACCTACAATGGGCAATTTGGGACTGCGAGTCTGAGTGGCACCGTCAGGCTGCACATGGTGTGACGAATTACAGAAGCCTGCTCGATCTTATCGATCTCAAGCGCAAGCCGGGCGCGACAGTATGCCTTGTGACCTTCAACTACGACACAATGCTCGACACGGCTCTGCCTGCCGTTGACATCCACATTCGGCAGATCGACGACTATATCGCGAGTAGGGACTACAAGATCATCAAGGTGCACGGTTCGACAAACTGGGGACGAGAAATCGAACCACCGATGCCGAACATGGGCGCAATTGCTAATGGTGAACTAGCCCAACGGCTAATCGAACAGGCTGCGAGCTGGACGATGACCGACCGGTTCCATGTGTTACATCAAAGGCCGATGATTCGCCTTGATCCGCACCGGCCAGTGGTTCCAGCAATAGCAATACCGGTGCAGACAAAAGGGGCGTTTGAGTGCCCGGATGAACACATCACGACACTCAAAGACTGTCTCAGCAGGGTGACCAAACTGCTAGTGATCGGGTGGCGCGCGAACGACATGCATTTTCTGAAGCTTCTACACGACGGGAGGCAGGCAATTGACGCATGGGTTGTAGCCGGTCAGCCGGAACTAGCAAATCAGGTCATCGAAAACCTAAAAAGGGGCTTGAATCGACCGGGAAAGCTGCAGGCGGGCAGTGGCGGCTTCACTCAATTCATGTTTAACGAGGCCGAGAACTTCCTCGAGTCATTCTAGGTCCGACAGTTGGTCGTCGTCTAAAGCTGCTTCGCCATCTGCTTTTCCGTGAGCGTGAGCGCATCGGCAATACGCCGGGCGAACGGTGGAGCTGCGACGCAGAAATCGTGCGCTGCGGTATACATCGATTTCCAGATTGCAGCTCCCGCTTGTTCCGTAACAACACCCACTAGCGTTGAATCGTCATCATTGTCGGTAGGTACCGAAACGAGCAGAGCATCGACCTCGGTTAGGTCGTCCCTCAACTGATCGTCAACTCCGTACGCAAACAGGCGTCCGCTGAACAACAAAAGGGGAAGGACGATCGTGGCATTCGCAGTTTCAGGGCGCACTTCCATAGCCGTGTTGAACAGCTGATCGTCCAAAGCAGATGCGGCGCTAACGGTCTGGAGCAAAGCCGAATGGGGTGAGGTCGGATCAGTGTTTGGCTTGACCTTGCGCTTGGTCGATTTCTCCGGGCCTGGGTCCTCACTATCGTCGATGAACCCTGCAACGATCGAATCAGCATACGGGATGCCCGCAGGCAGGAGTTTCGGCAGGTCGATTTCTAGAAGCTCCGCCGCGTGGGCGAATCGTCGGGTCATCAGGCCCGGGGCTGAAGCGAGGAAGGAACGCCCCGCACCATCCCGTCGCGATAGCAGCCCCACCCAGGGTGACGTGGATGTCTTGCACTCAATGCAGAGGGACAGGAAAAGTGATGCCTGCCCGAGGCTCACGGCTCCCGTTAGAGCATGAAGGTCAATTTCTCTCTGCTTACCCTCGTTCGGATCGCGATACCACCGGCTGTAGTTGACGTGCCAACCCGCAGCCTGCAGCGCCTTGCCAGCCTGCAGTTGAAACGGGTAACCGGTCCTGCGGAGCCATTTAAGGAGGTCCTGCCTAATGTCCTTCGGCATAGATGATCAGAGTAATGCAGTTTCGACGCGTGTTCAATTACGACCTGGCCGAGTCCCGATCATCGCGCAAGTCGGCGATCGATGACGTACTGCCGACCTTTCGTCGTCAGTACAAAAGAAATCTCATGTTCCTCTTCTTCACCCTCCTGAAACGCCTCGACCAGATCGAGCTCAATGAGCCGATCACGCGCCGCTTCCAGGCGAAGGTTTGTTGTTGACAGCGATCGTTTCAACGTGTCCTGGTATACTGGCTCGCCGTCTTCCTTCGCGATGCGCCGAAGCATCTCACGTTCCAATCCTGAGAGATCGACGACCTCGTTACGACTGGCTTCATCCCCCGGAGCCGCAAGAGTTTCTCGGCCGGAATTCGAGGTGGCATTGCCAAACTGATCGTTCGCGAGTGAGCGCCCTCGTCCCCTCGCAGCCAGAAACAAGCCGACAACCATCGCCGCTACGATGAGAAGCAGGCTCCAGAGGGGGAGAGTAATCCGCGTGGACAGACTCGCCCACAACCATCCTAGGAACTTCCTCGCTGGCGGCCAAACCTGACCCAGCGCAGCGAGAATGATCCCCGCTACGACCGACGCGATGACCCCGTTGCGGATAGGATGCTTGTCGCTCATGCTGAATCAGCAAGAATGCTAACGTCGCCCTGAGGTGCGCGCTTCTACTGTGTCACGGGCCCGGGCGGTATGAGCACCGTCCCGCCACCCCGCGTTGCGGCTCGTTGGACGGCTTGCGCGATATAATCCATCCGCCCCTGCTGGAAGGCGGTCATGTTTGTCAGCGCATCGAGCTTGTGAATTATGCTCCTTGAGTCAACGAATGCGACGAGAGAGAGAACAACTGCGACGATCGCAATGATAAGCCCCAGTAGCTCGGACGGTCTCCAGTCAGTTTTTCCATATACTATCACCGATGTGAGAATGCCCAGAACAAAGCCAAAGGCGCCAATGGCTAGATCATGCCAAGGCGAGGACTGTGTACTTCCCTCGCCAGTCACCCTTGCATGCGCGGTCCAAAGACCTGCATTTCTAGTCCGCCCTCCGGAGAGATCATTCGATCGCGGTAGATTTGAAACGCGGGTTTGCGGTTGCGGTCATATGCCTTCACTTCCAGCAACATATCGCCTGGACCGGTTGGTGGCGCCGACCCACTGCGGGTTTGACCTGGAGGGAGTGGCGTCAGCTTGAGGTACGCGTCGGATCCCCTAACATCAACCTCGTTGTGTATGTCCACGCGCAGCGGTTCCAGAATGAGCGGGCGACCTGCCGCGTCGAAGACGCCGGTGGGGATAATCTCCCACTGCCCCGGCGCTCGTGGTCGAATTGTGATTGACGAACCGGAACTTGGAGCTATCAAGCTAAATCCGGCGTCAGGAAGACGAACCCCGCCTATCCAGAAGGCCATCTCTCAATCTATCTGCGAGCATCGTTACGGCGAATGGGTGGGAGACGAAGCTGAGGAGAATAGTGGGCGATTCCGCCTGATCGGCGATCCGCGCGGGCGTTCTTAGCCGTCCCGTCTCCTCTATCCGTGCCCTAGGGCCGGCTTGGTGACTTCACGTCCTGAGGATGCGAGTGAGCCCTTCAGGGCTCGCGCCTTCGCCGAGCCGGCGCTTTAGCGCACAGATCACTGCACCGGCCGGCCCGACATCCGGCGGATCGCCTTCTATCGGAGTCGTCTCCCAGACGCCATATCACCGCATGCACGCTATCGTCGACAATCGTGTCTTCTTGCTCGGACTCGACGAGTTGTACCGGGAGGCGATGAAGGAACACGAAGCCCGCGAGCTGCTTCGCTGTGCCACGCGCACTGCGGAAGTGCTGCGTATCGCGCCGGGACATGTGCCGATCGAGGGCTATTACGGGGAAAGCATGGAGCTCACCGCGTATTTCCGATTCCTGCGCGCCCTTCAGAGTCAACCGAAGAGTCGGGCAGGCGAGGTGAGACGCCTCGACGAGTACCAGCGCCTCGTCGACGTGACGTCGTCTCCGATTTTTGGCCGGCCGGCGCACGAGACCTACCTGCTCCCTGTTGGCCGCGACCCGCTGTCAGAGGCCATGCGTCGGACAGAAGAGTGGAGCCTGGCCACGCTTGTCCCAGGCGCGCAACAGTCGGCCCGCGAAACCGACGATTTCTCGCTCGTGGGTCTCGCGGCGTACGCGAGTGACGCAGTGGTGCTCGCCGCATTGCGGGAGTCGGTCGTGCTGTACGCCGAATTGATGGTACTCGGCATGCCCAAAGAGCCGACCATCGAGTGGCGCGTCGACGCGGACCTCGCGCTCCAGGCGGCGCGGTTCGTAGACGCGTTCAACGCTCTGTTTCCGGTCGGACGCCACCTGCCGGTACCAGTTCCCGAGAACCGCAAGCGGTTTTGGGATGCCAGCGATGAGAACGCCATCGTTGGGCGCTGCACGCGATTGGGCAATGATCCCAGCGGTACGTCGCACTATCACTGGGCGATTCGGTGGGGAACGGGGGGCCAGCTGATGGTCGAGGAATTCTGGCGCCCGGAGATCTGGACAACGGCGCGCTACCGCGAGTCGCAGCCGTTCGCGACGGGGCGGCGGGCCCCCAGGTTCTGACGAGCCCTTCAGGGCTCGCGTCTTCGCCGAGCCGGCGCTTCAGCGCACGGATTACGTTGCTTAGCGGGCTCTTTTCTCGGTCACCATCGCCACTACTCTCACGCCCGCCCCTCGAGCACGTGAAAATGCCGCTTCGATAACTCCGAAAGCGAGTGCACTATCGGCCTTCAAGTACAGCACCCGATCGAGGGGCCGTCGAGCGTACAATCGCGCCAACTCGGGACCTGGCGCGGCGGGAGTTACCTCCCAACCCCCGTCTGTCCCGAGCTCATCTTCGACAGCAAGGTCGAACGTTCCCTGACGATTGATCCGCAGCACAACGGCATTCGGCTTGGGTGGCTCAGTCGCATGCTTGCTTGTCGGGAGCGCGATCGCGGGGGCGAGCAATTGCACAATCATGAAAATCATCAGCAGCACGAGCATGAGGTCGATCATCGGCCGTGAGATTCGGGGCAGCCCGGAGGGACGGCATGATGGCCTCGGTGATCTTTCCCTCACATTCTCCCGGCATTCTGACGAGAGACGGGCGCGCGAATTACGGTACGATTACAGGTTCATGAGGGGTCGTCATATCCGTGCCCTAAAGGGCCGGCTCGGCCACTACGCGCGTCCTGAAGGACGCGATGAGCCCTTCAGGGCTCGCGTCTTCGCCGAGCCGGCGCCCTTTCGCTAGGCAGGCTTTCAGCGCACGGATCCTCAACAACCACACGCTTTCGATCCTTCATCGAGGTCTAGTAGCCCGAGCCGTCGTCTATCCGTGTCTAAAGGACCGGCTCGGCCACGGCACCCGTCCTGAAGGACGCGATGAGCCGGCGCCCTTTGCTGCGCTCAGGGCAGGCTTTCAACGCACGGGTGTGCGCATCTCCAAGTCCACACCGGTCGCTGAGCTAGCCACGCTGCCGAGCGAAAGCATGGCGCGCGACGGTAAGAACGAATCGTCGCTCGTAGACGGTGTGCCGTCGGCCGGGTTCGAGCCGCTGTCGGCCGGTAAGAAGCGATGCGCGACCAGAAAAGCCCGCCGTGCGCTCGCGATCGATCGACGCGCGCTTGGATCCAACGCACGCGCGAGAGGTATCTGCGCGCCGACTGCGTGAATCGCCGCGCTGTCGATCGGTAACTGTGCGTCGTCGGCCAGGATCTCGACGTTGTCGTCCGGCATCAAGACATTGTCGGCCGGGAACTGGCACTCTCCCGCTGGTATCTGGATGTTGTCGACCGGTGACTCGACGCTGTCGATCGGGAACAGCACGTCGTCGCTCGATAACACGACGTCGTCGATCGGTAACAGCACGTCGTCGCCCAGTAACTGGACGTCGCAGCGTGTCTTCGCTCGCGCGGGAGGGCGATTTGAGCTAACTCTGGGGCTTCCTGAATCCCGGGAGCTTGATGAAATCACTGATGAACGTGCTGCCGTTGTTGCACGTCTGACTTCACGACATGCTCCTCCTCGCCCTGCTCGTCCAACTCCCCGATTCGCTGCCGGCCAAGCCCCCGCCGCCACCGCCGGCCGCCTGGCTCGCGCGCATCGGCGCGTACGCCGCGGGAGGCGACACCCTCTACGTCTCCGAGGACCACGGCGCGCTCGTAGTGCTCGCCAAGCCCCCAGGGCCGGCTCGGCTCGCGGCAATGTCGGAATCGGTCTTCACGCTCACGGGTCCGCGCCCCCTCCTCCAGGACGTCGAGCGCGTCGTGATCCGCGCGGGCGAGATCCACCTGGGCCACGTGACGCTGCGGCGGCTGGCGATGGGGCCCGCGGATGGCGGGCAGCTCCGGCTCCAGCCGCTGCGACCGGTCGCGGAGCTGCTGCAGATCGATCGTGGCCTCGTTCCGCCCGCCGAGAGCGGGGCCTTTCTAGCTCCCGATCTCGTCGAGCCGGCGCGCCTCGATTCGAGCGTTCACCTGGATATCCGCTACGCCACGACCAACAACTTCCTCGGCAGCGTGTTCTACTCGTCCGCACACGCGTTCCTCCAGCGACCGGCGGCCGAGGCGGTCGTGCGCGCGGCGCACGTGCTCCGGCGCCTGGGCTACGGGCTCCTGATCCACGACGCCTACCGCCCGTGGTATGTGACGAAGGTGTTCTGGGACGCCACGCCGCCCGAGTCGCGCTGGCTCGTCGCGAATCCCGCGCAGGGGTCGAAGCACAACCGCGGCGCGGCGGTGGACATCACGCTGTACGATCTCGCGACGGGGCGGCCCGTCGAGATGCCCTCGACCTATGACGAGGCGACGCCGCGAGCCATGGCCGACTTCCCGGGCGGCACGTCGCGACAGCGCTGGCACCGCGCCCTGCTGCGCCGCGTGCTCGAGACCGAGGGGTTCACGGCCAATCCGAGCGAGTGGTGGCACTTCGATTATCGCGACTGGCAGCGCTATCCGATTCTGAATCGGACGTTCGAGGAGCTGCTTCGGTAAGCTGGCCCCGCCGTCGTGTTATCCGTGCCCTAAAGGGCCGGCTCGGCCACTTCGCCCGTCCTGAAGGACGGGGTGAGCCCTTCAGGGCTCGCGTCTTCGCCGAGCCGGCGCTTCAGCGCACGGACCCTGCTTCAACCACGATTGCGACGTCTGG
>WNFB01011794.1_pt1 | contig 13191 bp, 16 predicted proteins | sample 5400501 | NCBI WGS metagenome assembly WNFB01 (sample SAMN13153341, study PRJNA577476) | soil metagenome | isolation source: 200 cm saprolite under Douglas fir tree site 2 hole 1 | place: USA:California | collected 2015-04-18
ATGTAGATCACCCGCCCTTGCGCCCCCGCCCACGAGACTTCGGCTCCCACCATCACCAGAGCCAGCGCTAAGCTCATACTCGCGCGCCGTATCAAGCATCCTATCACCCCGTCGTTAGTCAAATTGATCAGGCTCATATAGGTAGCCATAAACATTCCCTCCTTTTGCGAGACTGTTTATATCCCTCGATTAAGCCTCGCATCACGCAAAAAGCCCGGCTGGGGAAACCCAGCCCGGGCCAAAGTCACGCGCGTCAAAGATGCGACCGGGTCAAATAACCCCTGCCATAGCTGAAGGCACAATGGTTGGCCGTTTATCTATTCCGTTCAGTGGATGCCGTCAAGCTGCAATGGGGCTATTGGCTTGAGTATTGACTGGCCTATATTCCTAGGCGGATTTTGACAGAGACCTAAAAATCTTTTAGTTTTGCGTGGGAGGCCGCCAAGATGCGTCAAAAAATCGGAACGGTTTTAGACGAAGAACTCTTAAAGCGGGCCAAAGTACGCGCCGCCCAGGAGGGGAAAGCCTTCAATGAACTTTTGGAGGCCGCCCTTCAAGCCTATCTCTCTCGGCACTCCGGGACTTCGGGCCAGCGACTGGTGGAACAGAGTTGGGGAGTCTTCCCGGTAACCCCCAGCGAACTACGGCACGCGCTAAAGGAACAGCTTCTTGAAACTTGACGCCCTTCCCGGCGGGAGCCTGGTTTTCATCGATGCCAACGTTTTTATCTATCACTTCACTGCCGCCTACGCTTCCTGTCATCAATTCTTGAGCCACTGCGCCTCCGGCCTGCTTCATGGCCTTACTTCCCTGGCGGTACTTCTGGAGGTAGCCCACCGTCTCATGATCATTGAAGCACAACAGAAAGGGCTAGTCCGTGGCCCTAATCTGTGGCAAAAACTTTCCCGTTCTCCAGCCATAGTTAGAAAACTTCGGCTCTACGACGAATGGACACTGGCCATCCCGCGCATGGGGATCGAGGTGGAGGAGGTCACTTTTGCGGATTTTCTGGCAAGCCTAGAGGTGAGACAAAAAACCGGACTCTTGACTCTTGATTCCCTCATCTTGGCGGTCATGAACCGGCTTAAGATCCCCAATCTTGCTTCGGCGGATCAAGCCTTCTCACGCATCGAAGGAGCTAGACTCTTCAGCCCCGACGATGTAAACAAGTAGGCCCGATCTCTTTCGAGCCGGGCCTTTGATTCTTAAATCCGGCGGCGCCCTACTTTTCCACTTACCCTTCAGCTGGCTCTATACGACCCACCTGGAGAAAACTCCCGACAGGCTTCTGCGCCGAACATGGACATCTCCTTTCCTTTGGGTTAGTAAGCGAAGTGAACTTCCCGCTTTTTTAGGAGGCACCATGATTCACACGCGCATCTGCGATCTTCTTGGAATCAGACACCCGATTGTTCTGGGCGGCATGGGCTCGGCGACCTCGGCACCTCTGGTCGCAGCCGTGTCCAATGGCGGCGGCTTCGGAACTCTCGGCGCCTCGAGCTTGAGCCCCGCTCAGCTTGAGAGCGAAGTCAAAGCCATCCGGGAAAAAACCGACAAGCCCTTCGGGATCAATCACCTGCTTTTCCAGACGCAGGAAGAAATCTTCCAGGTGACTCTTCGCGCCCGCCCTGCTGTCGTCGCCTTTGCCTGGGCCCGTCCCGATCAGGAGCTCCGGGATTACTTTCAGCGTGCGCACGATGCCGGATCCAAGGTCATGTATATGGCCGGCGAAGTTCCGGAAGCCCTCAGGGCGGCCAAGGCCGGCGCCGATGTAATGGTAGCGCAGGGAACGGAAGGCGGTGGCCACGTCGGCTGGATGGCTTCGATGTCGCTGTTGCCCATGATAGTCCACGCGGTGGCGCCACTGCCGGTGCTGGCCGCGGGAGGGATTGCCGATGGGCGCGGACTGGCAGCCGCTCTGGCTTTGGGAGCGGACGGCGTCCTGCTGGGAACGCGCATGATGGCCACGCATGAATCGCCGATTCACCCGAACATGAAGCAGGCGATCGTGCGGAGCGACGGCCACGATAGCGTGCTGACGGAAATCCCGGACATCGCGACCGGACGTGTCTGGCCGGGAGCGATGGCGCGCGCTCAGCGCAACAAATTTATCGAACGCTGGGCGGGACGAGAATGGGCGCTGCGCCAGTGCTATCGTGAGGCCGGAGAGGCGGCGCTGAAAGCGCGCAGCAACGGCGACGTCGACAACGCCCCTCTGCTCTTCGGTCAGGACGCCGGCCTGATTGATTCGATCAAACCCGCCGGCGAAATCATCGAAAGCATGGTTGCAGAGGCGGAAGAAATCATAAAAGGCCGCCTAAACCGCCTAGTGCAGAAGAGTCAATAACTCCTGCCCGAAACCTGCATCTGCCGACCTGACGTCATTGTCGGGAAGTCATCCCGAGATCCTGCTGGGCGCGGCGCAGATAATTCATATCCAGATACTTTTCCGGTGGAGGATAGGGACGCTGCTTGAACAGCCTTTCACCCATCAGGTCGAGGAGCCGCTGAAATCCCTCTCGATTCACCGACCCGTCCCGGCTGATGATTCCCTGCGCCAAATATTCTTCGACCGTTGGGCGCGTGTACTTAAGCGGAATTCCGGTTCGTTTCGTCGCGAGTTCCGCCGCCTCTTCTTTATGCGCGTGCACCCACTGCATGGCGCGCAGCATCGCCTTCAGATAGCGCACGATAAGCTGGCTGTTAGCCTCCGTCCAGCGGCTGTCTACGATGAAACTGTGGAACTGAAGGTTGGCGACGTAGTCTTGCAAACGAGCGAGCTCAATAATGCCCATCTCCTTCGCCACCGGAACGTCGCCCCCGAGAACCATAGTGGCCGACGTGTTGCACGTCTTAAGGCTCGCTAGACGCTGCGTGGTAGGACCAAGCTGAATGATCGAGTAGTCCCGATTCAGCTCCAAGCCCTGGGATTTAAGCATTTCTCTGAGGAAAATCGTGCTGCCGGAAACTAAGCTCACGACTCCGATGGTCGTCCCTTTCAGTTCCCGGATGCTCTTGTATTTAGGGCAGGCTACAAGAGTGTAAGCTGCAATGGGAATCGTCCCCCCGATGATTTTCAATGAAGCTCCCCTCTCGATGGCATTGATCGCAGCCGATGGGTCCACTATGGCGACATGCACCTGCCCCGCGATCAGAGCCTGGACCAAAGTATCCGTGGAGCCGATCAAGACGACGTCTCCCTGGATCCCTTGCTCGGCGAAGAAGCCTTTGTCGGAAGCGGCATAGTTCGGGAGCTGTTCGATAGTCCGGGAAACATTGCCGATGATCACCCGGTCCGCGGCGTCACTCCCTGGCAAATGAAAACCTAAGATCACAACCGCCAGCAACCAGCCGACGAAGCGTGAGAAGAGCTCGCTTTTCATGGTTAACCTCCGCTTGAAAGCTGTCGTTCTTTCACTAGTGTGGTGTTTCATAAATTCGCGACCAATTCTTGCCGTCATTCCGGCCGAGCGGGCGGGAGCACGCGAGAGCCGGAATCCAGGAAATACAAGGTCCCCTGGATTCCCGCTTGCGCGGGAATGACGATAAACGGCGCGCCGATTTTGTCGGCGAATCTGTAACTCAGGACACTAGGGCTTCTCGTAGTAGTTTTGGTAGAAGTGGTCCGCGATCTCAGAGCCCGTAGTTTTCCAGACGCCATCATGGGAGCAGATATACTCGAGCGCCTTGTCGAGATATCTGATCCGAAAGGGCAGACCGATAACGAAGGGATGCAACGGTATGGTCATGACCCGTCCATTTTTCGCGCCTTCCGCATACAAGGTATCGAACTGATCACATGTCATCCGGTACCAACTCTCGGGCGTGTGGTTTCCCTGGAAGATCACTCGAATATCGTTGATGCCCTGCTGGTACGGAATAGCGATCATCCGTCCGCTGCGCACCCGCATCGGGACCGGCTGGTCATCACAGCCCCAGTCGCAGAGATAATCGAACCCCTCAGCGGCGAGGTGATCGGGGGTATTGAAGGTCTCGTCGCCTCCTCCCGGACCAAGCCAGCCGCGCGGCGGCTTCCCCGCTGCGGCCGCGATGGTCTCCTTCACCTGCCGAATAACGGCGCGCTCCTCTTCCAGAGAGTAATGGGTCATCCGTATGTTGTTGGTAACGCCGTGGCCGAGCCACTCCCAGTTCCGCTTTTTCCCTTCTTCGAGGATGGTGGGATGGTGTTCGCATACGTCGGCATTGAGTAGGACGGTCGCCCTTAGGCCATGTTTGTCCATGACATCCATCATGCGAAAGACCCCTATCCTCGACCCGTAATCTCTCAGCGCGTATCCCGTCACATCGGGGAGATGGGAGCTCGGGGCGCCAGGAATGGGCTTGTCAATGTGAAAGTATTCGATGTTGGGGCAAACCATCAGGGCGATTCTTGCCTCATTCGGCCACTTCAATGGCTTGCGCCTGATGATGGGTGAATAATCATAACGACTATTTTCCATGATGCCACTCCTCAGCCGTTAGAAACCGTAGAACCCGTTCCTGCTATTTTCCGCCGATCACGGCGATGCCCTGAATCTCAATCAACATGCCCGGGCGGGCAAAGCCGGAGACAGTGATCAGGGCGCTGGCCGGAAAATTATCCTTCGGAAACATCTCACGGCGAATCTGCACAAAGCGGTCGCCGTAGCGCACATCGGCGATGAAGACCGTCATGGTCACCATGTTGTCGAGGCTACCGCCAACGCGCTGTAGCGTCCTGTTTATGGCCGCGAATGCGGCACGTACCTGAGCGTCAAAATCGCCGCCGAGCGATTTCCCAGAAGCGTCTTCAAGCCCGGCGTGCCCTGCAAGCCAGACGATCTTGCCGCCCTCCGTAATCACTGCTGGCGAAAACGCCCGCTCTTTCTGCCGGGCTGTGAGTTCAAGGTACTGCGCACCGTTGGTGGCGCCTGCCAGAAGCAGACTGAAAGCGAAAAATGCCATTGCAAACTGCGAAGCGAAATGTGGTCTCATGAATGCCTCCTTTCTATCTCTATGATTCTCGGTGGCCTCATCATAATTTCCTGCGCAATCCTTACCACAATGCTCCGGCACTAAAAAGCAAAAAACCCGATCTCTTTCGAGTCGGGCCTATAATTTCAAAACCGGCGACGACCTACTTTCCCATACGGCGACCTTATAGTACCACCGGCCCTGGAGAGCTGAACAACCCTGTTCGGGATGGGAAAGTCAGTAACTCATTGCTGCCCCCAAACCTATAGTTAACTAATACAAACGTCTTTAATAGTGTTACCTGTGGATTTCATCGAGGGGAAGAAGACTGAGGGCCCGGGGGCACAGGGACGTGAAGATGATCGCAGGCCCAGACCCTGGGAGTAAGCAGCCTAAGGGGTTGGCGTGAGTGGCCCTCGAGGCAGAGGCCCATTGCCCACGGCCCGAAGGCTTTCTTCCCCGAGATTGTAACATTACTTAATGCGTTTGTATTAGATCTGCTTGCAGCCGTATTCGAGAAGATTCTCAGCATTTCCAATCCCTTTCGGCACTGGCATAGGCCTTGCTGAATTAGAGTGTCAGATAGGAGATGCCGATGAAGACGATCCGGTTATTGATTGCTGCTTTTCTGCTTCTCGTCCCCGCACTGCTCCAAGCCTCCGAGCCGAGCGACCCATCTCGTGAAGATGGGGCCTACGTCCAGCCGGACTCAAAATCCAATCCGCGCCTGGATCGATCCAACAATGACAGCCTTCCTGGGAACACTCGCCTCGAAACGCGCCGGGTTATCTCTGGAACTCTCAATAACTACCTGGAGCTCAACCATCACACGAGCCCCAAAAGCAAAGAAGAGTACAAGCCGCTTAATCCCATTCGCATTCACTGGTAACGCGAAAAAACTAACAAACAGACAACCACTATAAATGGCCCGACCTCTTACAAGTCGGGCCTTTGAAGCAAAATCCGGCTGCCACCTACTCTCCTATAGGGGAACCGAATAGGTTGATCGACAGCGGCACAAAGAACCCTTTACACGACAAACCCGGTCTCATGAAGCCTTGAGCAGGCGAACTTCCCTCAAAGGAAAAGGTATCTCGATATTTCTCGCCCGGAACCGTTCGACGATCGTCTGGTACAACTCTGCTTTCGCAGCGACAACGTCGGCGACGGATACCCACGGTTGAATCGCCAGCGTGACGGCGGAAGGGGCGAGCGCGCTGATTCCCAGAAGCGGCGCAGGATCTTTCAAAACGCGGGAGTTCTCCGTAACGACTTCTCTGGCGACCGCCAGCACCTCGTTGAGGTCCGCTCCGTAAGCGACATCCACCGCCAGGTTGAGCTGGCGAACTGTGCCGTAGTTGTGGAGTATCTCGCCAACGATTTTGCGATTGGGAATGACCACGCGGGATTGATCGAGCTGTATCAGGCTTGTCGAAAACAGCTCGATGGCGACGACTTGCCCGTGAACGCCGAGAAGTTCGATGTACTCGCCAACGCGATAGGGCTTGGTGAAGATGATCGAGAGTCCGGCGATGATATTCCCGAGCACGCCCTGGAAGGCAAAACCTACGCCCACGCCGGCGACCCCGACCGCCGCAACCAGGGGCGCGATCTGAAAGCCGAACTTGTCGAGCGCCACCAACAGCGTCAGGATGAGAACTGAGATGCGGATCGCGCGGACCATCAGCAGACGCATCGGCGGCTCTTTGACGCGAGATTCGAGCCATCGATTGCTCACGTTCCCGATCCACCGGGCCAACAGAACGCCCACGGTGAGAATGATGATTGCGCCGAGAACCTGGAATCCGTACCGGATGATAAGGTCTAAGGTGATATCTTTTGCTGACATAAATTGGCTCCTTCCAAGTTTTTTTACTCGCTCAGATTCTCCATGATGTCAGTCCGGGCTGATGTAAGACCAATCGAAGATGTGACCGGATCGAAAGACCTAGCCGAAAATCAGCTTGAAAAATCAACTAAGACTAGTCGGAACCGTAGTCGGGCGTCAAGCGGTTTGAATATCAGTGGCGAATGAGTTTCCGATAGGAAACGCCTACCGGGTCGCGCGGATTCGAAAGTCTGACCGACAGGACTGGGCGATACCGCTTTTTTGCCTTGACATAAAACCGGATATTGGATAGCTCTTTCGTCTCTGGGAGGGAGAATCGATGCTCAAGGTCGACGGCTTGCGCAGATGTTGGATCGCTCTCTTGTCGGTAAACATAATCTTTCCCTTTCTCGTTTCGCCCGTGAGGGCGGGCCACATGGAGGGAATACCTCCGGGGGAGCAACGTGTCTCTCCGCCCATTTCTCTGAAAAAAGTAGCGCCTGACCTCTACTTCCTTTACGACGACGCTTCATCGAATGCCGCCTTTCTCGTGACCGAAGAAGGCGTGCTTGTGGTGGACACCCGGCAGCATCCCCGCCACGGTCAGGACCTCATCGAGCGCATTCGCAAGATCACCGACAAACCGATCCGCTGGGCGGTGGTGACGCACTTTCACGGGGATCACTATCTCGGGAGCCCGGCGTTCAAGGAAGCCGGAGCCATGATCGTCAGCCACCGCGACACGGCGGCGATGATAAAGAAATACCACGAACAGGAAGTCGCGCGGAGACAGGCCTTTTTCAAGACGAACAACCTCGACCCGAAGAAGGTAAAGCTGGTGCTGCCCGATGCCACTTTCGAGCAAGGGCAGATGACCATCAACCTTGGAGGGCGGGTTGTGCAGCTGCTTTATATGGGTCCCGGTCAGAATCCGGGGGATACGTTTGTTCACTTTCCTCAAGCAAGGACCCTTTTCACCGGCGGACCCTTCTCACGAAAGAGTTGGCCGAATACCGCCTTCACGCCGTCTATGGACGGCTGGATTGCGGTGCTTAAGAAGCTGGCCGCGATGGATATGGATCACTATCTTCCCGGCCATGGGGATGTGGGGAACAAACAGGACCTCCTCGACGAGGCCAAGGTGCTGGGTGACCTTCAGTCAGGTGTCAAGGCGGCGATGGCCAAGGGAATGAGCCGGGAAGAAATGGTCAAAAGTCTTTACTTCAGGGAGTACAAGGAGCTGCGCAATTACGACCGCCTCCATGGTTTCATCGAGTCGACGTACCAGATTCTGACGACCGGGAAGTCGGCTTTTGGTTTGCCCTAAGGGAGAGAGATATGCATGTACGCGCGAGCTTCTTGCTGCTTTTTGCGATCGGCTTGATCCTTCCGTTCAATAGACCGGCCATGGCCCAAACCCAGGAGGAGATCCTCTCCAGAGGCCAATATATCGTCACAGCGATTCAGGGCTGCGCCTGCCATACTCCTCGAAACCCGGACGGGAGCTACAATACAAATTTGAATTTTGCCGGCGCGCCTTCTAGCCCGCCGCCGGTCGGCCATCCGGCAACCGTGGGATGGACGACGCGCCGATGGAAGAAAGTCTTTGCTCGGAACATTACTCCCGATCCTCAGCTAGGAATCGGCAAGTGGACCGAAGCGGATTTTATTGCCGCTATGAAAACCGGCAGGACCCCGGACGGCAGAATTCTGGATCCGGTTATGCCCTGGCCCAGGTTCCAGGCGATAACTGATACGGACTTGAAAGCGATCTGGGCCTATCTCAGAACAGTAAAGCCTATAGGCAATAAGATTCCGGAAAACATACCGGCCGAAAAATAGGCCGCCGGTTTTGCGTCGAGCCGTTTTTATTCAAGTGAGGGAGAAAAATGAGGAGACTCCATCCAAGCCTTCTGCTCTCATCCCTGATTGTTTCACTATCGGCAATCATCTTCGCCCAAGAGCCCGGTCCCAAAGAGTGGGAGCAAAAAGGCTATGTGGAGCGGGGTAAATATCTGGTGGATCATCTTGCCGAGTGCGTTGGCTGTCATACTCCTTTGGGGCCTGGCGGCACCGGCGACTCCGATTTGAATCTTTATCTTTCCGGAGTCCCGGCAAAATTTGCCGGCCAGAAAGTCGGGCCTCCGCAGGTCGCCGGATTCCCCGGCCCCAGAGGCGCGAAATACTATCCCAGAAATATTACGCCGGACCCCGATACCGGAATAGGAAAATGGAGCGAGGAGCAATTTGTCAAGGCGTTCAAGAACAGGACGCGGCCCGACGGAACTAAGTACGATAATTCCGACATGCCGTGGGATAGCTTTAAAAACATGAAGGAAGAAGATATCCGGGCGATCTATCGGTATCTCAAAACGATTAAGCCCATCAATAACAAAGTTCCGGAAAACGTCCCTCCTCAGTGATCTTTTCTTCAAGCGGCGCGTCGCCGAAGAGTTATTAATAGAAGCTTGCAGATTCTTTCCGGCGCAGGGGAGGCCGAGATAAATAATTCAGCGAGCAGCGAGGAGCTAGCGCTCAACCTTAACACCCGCCTCCTGCAAGACTGAACGCATCAGCGTGATTTGCTCATCCAAGAACGGAGCCAGGTCGCGGCTTTTGAGGAAGACATCCTCGACCTGATTTTCCTCCACGTACTTCTTCCAGCCCGGAGTCCTGACCAGGCCGGCAAAAAAGTTCTCCCAGAATTCAACGACCTCCTTGGAAATACCAGGAGGAGCGAGGAACCCTCGCGCGTTGGCGATGATCGACATGCTGATTCCCTGCTCTTTGATCGTCGGAACGTCGGGCAACACAGCCAACCGTTTTTCGGTGAGGGCGGCGATGGGCCGCAGCTTTCCAGCCAGGATGTATTCGTTCACGTCTTGGGGCTGCGGGATGATGATCTGCACGTTCCCCGCCAAAATATTGGAGATCCTATCTTTGACCGCCGGCGTGGAGATAAAGGTCCATTTGGCCCCGGTGGCTCTTTGGATCAACAGGCCCGTCAGGCTCTCGATCGCAGTGACCGAGCCGCCGGCCTGCTTCAAACTGCCCGGATTTTTCTTCGCCGCCTCGACAAAGTCGTTCATGTTCTTATAGGGAGAGCTTGCATTGACTACGGCTATCGTCGGTTCCAAGACCAGACGGACAAGCGGGGTCAAATCCTTGACTGTATATTTGGCTTCTTTACTCGTCAGCGGAGTGGCCACCCAAGTGTTGGTGAAAATACCGATGGTATGATCATCGCCCTTTTTCTCTGCCAGATAGCCCATTGCTTCCAATCCGGCGCCAACCGTTTTGTTCACGATCTGCATACGCTGGGGCAGAAGTTTTTCCTGCTCTATCATCTCGATGACCGCTCGGGCAAAGACATCGGAGCCTCCTCCGAGGGCGCTGTGGACCACGATCTCGATCGGCCGGCTCGGTTTATAGCCCTGACCGGCCGCGGGACTGGAGAGCAGGCTCCCCGTGAGAATAGCAATCAATGCCATGAGAAAGTTTTTTCGTTTCATCGCAACACCCCCATTGATTCCGGCACGAACCATTAATCTTTGCCTGGCGGCAACGCTCCCACCCAGCCTTGATCGGTAATGTCGATCACCGTTCCGTCCGGCCCGCGCCACTTTTCCTCGAAAAAACCCGTGGGTGTCGTCGCATGGTCGCGCGTGTCGATGTACTGAGCGCCCGCCTCCCGAAGCCGTCGCCTGGTTTCCTCGATATCCTCGGCCCAAAAACCAAAATGACTGATGCCGAGAGCTGCCGAGCCTCCGTATCTCACCGCCTCCTCCGGGCTCCTGTAGCGGAGGATCGCCACGTTGAGAGTGCCGTCGCTCAAATAAATCCCCTCGGCAATGGGCGAATTGGTTCGACCCTTTTCAACCATATCAAAAGCCCGCTTGTAAAAGGCCGCTGTGGCCTCCGGGTCGGCAGTGTGCAGTGCTAAATGTCGCAGCTTGGGCATGATGAGTCCCTCCTTTTAATTTGGAGCGCGCGCCGCAGAAGAATTTCTTACTGCCTATAATTACTCGAAACTGCGGCTGGGCGTCAAGCGTCTATCTTTCTCCCTATCTCTCAGGCTTTTCCGCCAAAAATCTATGAAGAAACAACCTTGCCTCCTGGCCGCTCCAATCTCGAGATCCCAAGGCCTTGCCCACAAACTCCCCCTTCCGATTGACGAAATAGGAGAGGGGAAGAGAATAGACGCCGTACTCTTCCGAAACGTTTCCATCCTTGTCCAATAAGACGGTGAAAGTCAGGCCGAGCTCCTTCAAAAACTTTCGCACCTCAGCCTTGTCATCTCTGAAGTTGACGGCGACCACCTCAAGGCCCTGCCCTTTAAGCTCCTGATGCAGCTTTTCCATCTCCGGCATCTCATCGCGGCAAGGAACACACCAGGTCGCCCAAAAATTGAGAAAGACCACCTTACCCTTCAGGTTTTTAAGGCTGACTCTCTTTCCGGATAGATCTTCGAGCGTGAAGTCCGGCGCCGGAATGACCTTGGCCGGTTGTTCGATACGGAGTTTCCTAAAGTAACTCTCGGAGAGAGGCGGAAGCTCCTTTTGCCTGTGAAGGAACCATGGCGCGGAGACCGCCAGAGCTATGACAAGAAAAAGGGCGCCCCACAGAAGAGCTCCCGCCGGCATTCTCCTGTTCATGAGGGCCCCTGGAGATCAGCAGAGCTAGGCCCAAGACTTCCGCCACTTTGCATTTTACCTGCTCTGGCTCTTCTCGCTCTTCCCAACTTTGGGGTCGGACTCAGATTTTCAGACTCGCTTTTTCAGGATTATTCTTTTTCTGCGGTCACGTGAGGGCCGCCGAAACCTTCCGGGCGATTGCCGAAGAGGATCAGCGGGCCGGTGCCGACATTGGTGATTTGATAGTAGTCCTTGGAGCCGAAAAAGACGACCTCGTTTTTCTCGATGATCCGCTCGTCCCCCTTGATCCCTTTGACTGAGGCCTTTCCTTCAAGCACTAGAAAAGTTTCCGGCGACGCATGGTAGTGCATATCGGTCCCGTCGCCCGGATCGAAATAGAGCATCCACGAGCGGAATTGCTGCGTCCCGAACAGCCGCGTTATTCTCTTTTTTCCATTTCCGGCCTCGTTGATCTTCTGGTTTAAATCGATGAATTCCATGCTTCTCCCTCCTTCCGTTCTTGATGAGAAGTTAACGAAACTCGTGCCGATCTGTCAACAGAGGGCGGGTTCTATTGCTAAAAGTTTGGTGCCGGGTAGAAGCGGAGGGGGCTGCTCCTCAGCGGGAGCCAATAGGCCTCTGCCCTTCTGCTCCGAAGCGCTCAACCCAACCGTTTTCTTTCTCTGAGAAGTTTTAGTGTGGGATGTCTCCCTTGCTTCAGAGCAGACCCCTCCGCTTAAGCATAGGCTTATTTCCTCAGGCCGGAAGGCTTTCTCCCCGAAAAAGGTAACCACACTTTTCGACGAAAAAGTAGGTAAGGCAGAAGGTGGACATTTTTTCCTACTTGGGATAAGAGGGGCCAGGTTTGTCGAAGTGGGCGGACACGGGCTTTTGACTTTTCGATTCGCGCGTACGCTAGAAAAAGAGGGTTGATTCCAATCAATAAAAGGAGAAGAACATGCAGATCAATAAAGATATCCCTCCCCAAATTATCAAGCTGAGGACCCAGCTGGTGAAGAAAGGACACACGCGGGAGTTACTGACCGAGACGGATCATTGTACCATGAGAATTCACTGCTACGCCCCTGGGATGGGCGAGAACGCGCTGCACGCGCACATGAACGAAGATCATATCTTCGTGGTCATGCAGGGAACCGCCAAGTTCACCGGACCCAAAGGCGAGATTGCCGAGCTCACGAAAAATCACGCTTTGGTCCTCCCCAAGGGCTGCTTCTATCAGTTTGCCAATTCCGGCCAGGACTCACTGGTCATGATCCGCTTCGGCGCCTTTGCGGAAAACAAAGATTGGCGAATCGCGCCTGACGGCAGAGTGATTCCCGGAAGAAGCGGAGAAAAGAGCTTCGTAGAGCCGGTGCTGATCGAAAACGCCTTTTTTGAATAGCAGATCCGAGCGCAACCTTTTCGTCACCCAAGACCGATAAGCGCGGCGCCGGCCGCGATGAGCGCGACTCCGAGCCAGCTCGCCGCCGAGACCTTCTCTCCGAGAAACAGCGCCCCGAGCAAAGCGACGAAGACGACGCTGAGTTTGTCGATCGGCGCGACCTGTGAAGCGTTCCCCAATTTCAAGGCGCGGAAGTAGCACAGCCAGGAGCCGCCGGTCGCGAACCCCGACAGCACGAGAAAAAGAAGACTCCGGTATGACAGATCACGCGGCGCGTGGAACTCGCCGGTTGCGATGAGAATCGCCGCGAGAACGAAAACGATGACCACGGTCCTTATAAATGTCGCAAGATCGGAGTTGATCTCCTCGACGCC
>WNFB01003917.1_pt1 | contig 13190 bp, 10 predicted proteins | sample 5400501 | NCBI WGS metagenome assembly WNFB01 (sample SAMN13153341, study PRJNA577476) | soil metagenome | isolation source: 200 cm saprolite under Douglas fir tree site 2 hole 1 | place: USA:California | collected 2015-04-18
CGCAAGGAACGCCTTCGCCTTGGTGCATGAAGATGATGTACTTGTCGTCCGCCGAGAAATACGCCTCGGCGTTCGTCCCGCCGAAGGTGAGCTGGCGGGCATTGCGCAGATGTTTCTCGGCAGGAAGCGTCAGGGCCGCGGCGGTCTGCTGCCCACTCGCTGCTGGCCGGGGCCAACTCACGAAAAACTCAAGTCCCACGAGCAAGAGAAGGAGGGTGGAGGCACGGGCGAAATTTGAGTCACGCATGGCTCTCCCTGAATTTACCTACGTTGTTCCAGCTTGACCGACGCGGTCACCGGCTTGCCGTCCCGGAGCACTTTCACTTCGACCACGTCGCCCACCTTGCTGCGGCGCAGAGCATCGGTGAAGTCGTACAAGTTCTTGATCGGCTTATCCCCGAATTGAACGAGAACGTCGCCCGCTTTGAAGCCGGACTTCGCAGCAGGCGATCCCGGCTGAATGTCGGAGAATTTCACGCCGTTAACGTCCTGGCCAAAATCGGGGATGGAGCCGAACCAGGGCCCATATCCGCCTCCACCGCCGCTCGTCGTGGGGTTGGACGGCTCCGCCGCTACTTGGACGAAGTCGGGCCGCTCTGTCGCCGTATCCAGCTTGAGAGCGATATCGGAGACGACATCCAGAAGGTGAGCTGCCGCCGGCGCGTTGATCTTGTCCCAGGTATCGGACGGCTTGTGATAGTCCGCGTGCAACCCCGAGAAAAAGAAGAGCACCGGAATCTGCTTCGAGACGAAGGAGGTGTGGTCGCTCGAAGAGTAGCCGCTCGCGGAGTTCTCGAACTTGAATTCTGAGTTTTTCTGCTCCTGCTCCAGCAGCCTCTTGAACGTGGTACCCGTTCCGACCCCCCCGATGTAAACCTTGTCGTCTTTGATGCGGCCGATCATATCCATGTTGATCATGGCGATGGCCTTGTTGAGCGGCAGCGTCGGCTCCTTCACCCAGTCCGCCGAGCCGAGAAGTCCAAGCTCTTCACCGGCAAACGAGGCAAATAGAATCCCGCGGGGAAGCTGGCCGGCCTTCGGAGCGAGCAACCGGGCCAGCTCAAGAACTCCGGCAGTGCCGGAGGCATTATCATCCGCGCCCGGATGAATTTGCCCGATCTGCGAAGGGGCCAGCGAATCGAAGGTTCCGCGGCCCAAGTGATCGTAGTGCGCCCCGATGATCAGGTATTCGTCGGACTTGCCCGGCAGAAACCCGAGGACATTGTTCACCGTAGCCTTCGTGGTTTCGATGTTGGCCTTCACCGTCATGCGGAGAGAGTCCGGGAACGCGAAGGAACTGGGCTTGGACGTGTGAATGATTTCAATTTGAACTTGGTCGAGTGATTTCCCGGCGGCCGAGAACCAGGATTCCGTGGCGGCGTTCTTGACGTGCACGAAGAGAATTCCGGCGTTCTCAGGCCCGTTGACGCTCCCGAATCGCGTCAGCCGGTCTTCTTCGCCCTCAGGCAATCTTCCGTTAATTAGAATCACGGCCTTTGCGCCATGGTTCCTGGCGTTGATGGCCTTGGTGATGAGCTGGGAGTGCGGTGTCAGACCCGAGTGGCCGCTTTTCTCGTCAAAGCCGGCGGGCTCGTAGCGCAACAGTAGGACGATTTTGTCCTTTACGTCGAGATGAGCGTAATCGTCGTAATTGAACTCGGGCGCCGTGGCGCCGTAGCCGGCGAACACGACGGGGCCTGTGATCTGCTCCGAAGAAGAAAAACTGAAGGGAACAAAATCCTGGTTCAACTTCAGCGCCTTCTTGGAGGTTCCATCCGCGACCTCCAGGCGGTTGTCTTCCTTCAAGCGGGCGCCCGTAATCACCGTAAACGGCTGAAGGTAGGAGTTCTTCCCCGCTGGCTTCAACCCAAGTGCGCGAAATCTCTGCTGGATGAGGTCCGCTGCGAGGGTCAGGCCGGGCGTCCCGTCGCCGCGTCCTTCCATCGCCGGAGTAGTAAGCGATTTAATGTCATTGAGATAGCGTTTTGAATCGGCAGTGTCGGCGTACGCCGCCACGCCCGCGGCAAACAGGACCAGCGCCAGGACAGCCTTCCATGTGCGCGGGGATAGAACACCTGCCGTGTTGGCAGGACGGTTGCACTCTGCTCGCCAGCAATTGAGTGGAAACATAGCTTTAAAAGAATCCTATGCTGAGGCGGCTAGGCTGTCAAACTCGATGCTGTTGCCCCGGTGCCATAGTCAAACGTGCCTCCTCAAAAAGATACCTTCACGCGGGCGCTTAGGCTGCGGGAGATAGCCACGGCGGTCCCAGAGAAAAGGCTCGCGAAGTTCAACACATTCACCCGGTTGGTCAAGTTGCTGGCCGCCAATTGGAGCGAGAGGTCCCGCCCTTCCTTGTGGTAAATCGTTGCGCCAGCCGCAGCGTCCAATGAAAAATTGGGGCGCACGCGCCCCGCAGCCAAATTGACTCGGCTCAGTATCGCGGGGCCGAATTGGGCAAGTGCGTCATTGAAATCAAGTGGCCCATCGAGATTCACGGGCAAGCCGCTCCCGTATTCCGCGCTGGCCGCAAGCCACAAACGCGGCATGGCCTGAACACGCACCCGGGCTCGAGCGGTGTTGCGCTGGTCCTGGGAGAGAGGAAACCTGCTGGTGTCCGGCGCATTCGCGGCTTTATCTCCCAGAAACAAGCCGCCTGTGATGGGCCCCTGCCCGATTCCAATTTGATTGGAATAACTCACAAATCCGGAAAAAGGGCCCCAGTGCGGGACAGAAACCTGCACCTCTTCGCCCGACACCGTCGCGCTGGAGAAAGCGATGGGAAAGCTCACTCCTGTGTCCAGCAGCGTGTCGTCGTCCGAAAAATTATGGAAAGCGCGGCGAAATACGTTCGCATCGATCCGCAATTTGCCTGCGAGGGATTCCGTAACCCCTAGCTCATAGTAGTTGGCCCGCCCGGGCCGGACCGGGAGGCGCAGAACAAGGGCACTGACCGTGTCGAGAGCTGGCGAGCTGGCCAAAAGCAAGTTTTCCATCGCCGGCGTCTGAAAAATACGATCGTACGAGGCATGAACCAGAAGATTCAGTGATGGCAGATACCTAGAAACACCTACACGCGGGCTCCACGCCGATTCTTTCACGGCGAATCCGTAGTGATCGAACCGCAAGCCGGCGTTCACATTCCAGTTTCCCAAACGGATTTGGTCCTGCACGTAGGCGGACGGCTCGTTGTCCCATCTCCGGCCGGAAAACTGGAATTGCAGTTGCGTGCCTGAATCAAATTGCGCCGGACTCGTAATCCGATATTGCAGCGCTTCATGAACTGGATTGAAAATTCCGTCTGCACCAGCCTTCCACTCGTGACGTCCATGCTCGCCTGCGAGGTCCGCGCGGACATACCCTTCCCGGTACCCACGATCCTGATAGACGACCACGGGAGTGGAAAGAGGATTCGACGAAAGAAGCGCGCTCGTGTCGCGAACGCTCCCCGCAAGGCTCAGCACAAGGGCTGGAGAAAAGGTGTGCATGTAATGCGCCTGGCCGCTCGTCTCCTGCTGCGCGACATCCTGCCTTTGGCCCGCCTCTTGCTGGACCAGCTCGTTCGGCACCAGATAGCGGACCGCGTGCTGCGTTACGGTGAGCAGTAGCCGGTCGCTCTGGGAAAAATCGCGCTCGTAAGACGCCGAAAATCCTCCCGCGTTTCCGCGATTCGTGTAGTTGGCGAGGACTGGCGGGTCCAAATACCGATCCGTGTGAAATCCGTCGCCGCTCATCTCCAGCCGGTTCTGCCGGTTGGCGTAGAACAAAGCCGCGTGCGCCGAGGCCGTCGAGAAGCTGCCCCCTTCGGTGTCCAACTCTCCGTGCCAGCCCAGGGGTGTGTTCTTGGGCGGCGAGATTTCCACCACGCCGCCCAGCTTCCTGCCATACTCCGCGGGAAAATTCGCGGTCATCACCCGTACCGATTCGGCGTCACTGGAATCGAAGGGAGGCGCAAACGACGGCGAGCGATTTTCCGTCATCGGCAGGCCATCTACGACAAACTGGACGTCATACTCCGAACCGCGCGGGTGCAAAACTCCATTGGCTTCATAGACCCATCCGGGTTGCGCATCGACCGCATTCAAAACGCCGCGGCCCGGCTGGGAGGGTAGTTCTTCGTTCAGCGATTGTGAACCTACTGTATAAACCGTCCCCGTCCGGGACGGATCGACTAACGTCCCCGCCTCCGTGACTTCCACTTGGGTTTCGATCGGCGCCAACCCCAGCGTCACGAGAAGCTGTTGAGGCACCGCAGACCGTATTTCCACCAGGTGCGTGTACGGGACGAATCCGCTGTGCGCCAAGCGGACACGGTACACGCCATAGGCCAGATTCTGGGCGACGTACCGCCCCTCCTCTCCGGTCTGGAAATCGAGGTGAAATTGATTGCCCGCACTGACCAATTCGCCCGCGGCGGCCAGCACACCCCCCTGCGGATCGTGGACTTCGATGCGCAGTTCTCCCCTGTCGCGTTGCGCCGCTGCAGGGCGGACAAAAGCGCACACGATCACGATGGCCAGCATCCAGCGTCGAATGGTCTGCTCTTTCATTTGCGTCAGTGCACCCAGACGAGCGCGTGTTTTCCAATCGGCGCACGCCCCGCGGTCTTCCCGGGCCCCAATATAGTATCGCGAACCGGTAGGATGCAGGCCCTAGCGTTGTGAGTGGGTTAAAGAGTAGAGGAAGAGCGTAAGGTAACGCTTCACATTGCTTGTGATCAGAAAGTTCTCCCGCACGTGTTCATGCCCCTGTTCTCCCATTTTCTGGGCGAGTGCGGGGTTCGACAGGAGGAACCGAATCTGGTAGGCCGTCCCTTCGACGGAGTGGACCAGCAAACCTGTATGTTTGTGAATCACTTGGGCAGGAATTCCCCCTACCGCCGAAGCAACAACGGGCTTTCTTTTCCACAAGGCTTCCGTCACGGTCAGGCCGAATCCTTCCCGAAGACTCTTTTGCACGATCACGGTGGAAGCTCGTTGCAGCGCATTGATCTCCAGCGCACTCCACGGAGGCAGATTCAGAATATGAATATCCGGATCGTCCCCCGCCTCGCGGCGGACTTCTGAAAGCACCTCTTCGCCCTCCGGATCATCCGATGCGCCCCCGCCCGCGAGGACCAATTGGCAATCCCTGTACCGCTTGACGATATGATAGGCGCGGATGACTCCCACAGGGTCCTTGAGCCTGTCAAACCTCGATATTTGCGTCACGATGGGACGTGCCGGGTCAATCCCGAACCGCTCCAGCACCCCACTGACACATTGGGGGTCAAGCTCGACATTCTTCTCCGAAAGCGGGTCAATACACGGATAGGCAAGGTACTCGGGAATAGGGAGCCGGCGCGCGAAATCCGGCGATGAAAACAAAGCCGCGTCGTACCGGTAGATGAACGGCCGGAGGAACTCCCACACTTCGGGATTCGGATGCGATAGATCGATGTGGCACCGCCAGATCCAGTGCCCTTGCTGCTTCGCGCGGGCGTCAATCAATGCCACGGGTTGCGGGTCGTGAATGACGGTGAATTCGCAATCGAATTGCAGCCGCTGCCGGTTGAGTTCGTTCGTGGCGAGAAATAAGTCATAGTGCTCTTTTCTTGCTTGGCATGGCCCGCCGTGAAGGGCGTTGTGAAACTCCTTGGTGACCTCAAAAAAATCGCTTCCGCCCGTAATGACATCCCAGCGCGGGTGGAGTCCCAATTCCTGGATCAATGGGATCAGGCGGTTGAGGATTTCGGCCACGCCGCCACCGATGGCCGTAGAGTTGACCATCTGAACGGTGCGGCCGGATAGTTGCGCAGCGAGCGCTCGCAGCGTGTCCATCTCCGGCGCCCCGACCACAGGAACGTAGTCGTCGAGAGAAATCACATGAGGGTCCGTCTTGGTCAGGCTCATGCCGCGAGCTCCCTATCCACAATTTTATAGAGCTGCACCCTCGCGCCCTCGATCGTGTTCGTGTACACGTCAATTTGGTTGGTGTTTTTGGCCAGATCCGGCAGTTCCAGCTCGTTTTCAAACCATTGGGAGAAATCATTCGTGCGCAAGCCCAGTCGCAGCCTCGAACTCAGGAAATGATAATGAAACGACGAGGTACTGAGGTGTTCCAGCCAGTGGCGAAATTCCTCCAGTGTCCACGCCTCCCAAGCGACGGGAATGGTGACCTCCAAGCTCTCACAGAAATGGAACGGCTCGAAGGCCACTCGTTCTGCCTCCGCCGTATGAGACCGGCAATACTCATGTGTGATCCGCAGCAAATCGTTCCGCAAATCGGTCAGGACAAGGTAGCTACGAATATCCAGGGTAGCGAGTTGCTCGGCCAACGCGGGAAGATTTAGCGCCGCGAGCGCCCATTGCGCAAAATCGTTCGAGAATCCTTCGGTTAGAAAGTGATGCCGCCCGAGGCTCTGAAAGGTGTGGTAGAAGATCGAGGCGTCACTGCATTCTTCAAGCCCGTCCAACAATTCCGGCAAGGTGCGGGCTGTTTGATTGCCGATCCGCGTGAGATACGAGACCGTGACGAACCGGAAGGGGTGTTCAACGCTTTTCAAGAGAGTTCTTCCTCCAATCTTCCGAGAAATGTGTTCACTTCGTCCGGATTCTCCAGCCGAAAGTGAGCCGCCGTCGGAGAAAGTGGGCCAACGCGGACGGTGATCCCCCGCCGCAACGCCTGAAAGGCAGGCTCGTCGGCCAAATCATCCCCGAGATAAATCGCTAGGCCCCGCGCACGCAGCCTCCTCATATAATCCCTCACCGCAATGCCTTTGCCTTGCACTTCTCGCGGCACGATTTCCCAAGCGTTATTAGTCGGAATCACGTGGAAATTGGGGCGGAAGTGCAGGACCAATTTCCGAATCCAGACCCGCGCTCGCTGTTGGACATCCGCAGGCGCATTGCGAAAATGAATCGCAAAGCTCACACCCTTTTCTTCAAAGAATACGCCTGGATATTCAACGGCCCCGGATTGGAAGCGGGATCTCAAGCGGGGCAGAGCTGCTCTTGTTTTCAGCGGGAGGATGAGTTCTCCGTTCTTCTCCGATCCAAACAGCCCCATCAGTTCAATTTGAGGAACGCTGATGAAGCGGCGGAGCGCCGCTCTCCGGCGGCCGCTTACAATCGCCACGTGCACGCGGCGATTCCGGCTCAGCCGCCGGAGGGTCCGCCTCAGCCCGCCACTCAGTTTCACATCTCGCGGAGAAGGATGAAGCGGCGCCAGGGTGCCATCGAAGTCCAAAAAAAGGTGGACGTGATTGGCCGCTTCGAAGCGCGCGAGGACTTGCTCCCAACAATCAAAGAGATGGGGAACTCCACGGGCCAGCGCCATAGGTTATCGAGTCTCCGCCAGCTCCGGAGCATCCAGCCGAATCTCCGACAATTCTGAAATCAACTCTCCGGCCCAGCGGTAGACATTATGGTCGCGCACCACCCGACGCATGCGCTCCATGCGGGCACGCCTCTCTTCCGCCGGCATCTCCAGTGCCCGGCGTATCATTTCCGCCATTTGCGCCGTATCGTAGGGGTTCACGAGAAGAGAGTCACGCAACTCGCGGCTGGCCCCCGTGAATTGACTCAGAATCAGCACCCCGTCCCCGTCTTCGCGGGAAGCAACATATTCCTTGGCGACCAGATTCATGCCGTCGTGCAGCGACGTGACGAGGCAAAAGTCCGCCGCCCGGTAGTACGGCTCGATCTCCCGATGGCTGTGGTGGCGGCTGAACATGACGATCGGCTTCCATCGCTCGCTCTGCAGACGCCGGTTGATTCGCTCCGCCTCGGCTTCCACCTCGGCGACCAGATCCTGGTAGCGCCGGATGTCGGTCCGGCTGGGCGCGCCGAACTGGGCGAACACAAATTTCCCCTGGAAGTGGGGGTGTTTGTCGAGAAAGCACTCGATTCCGCGGAATCGCTCCACGATTCCCTTCGTGTAATCCACGCGATCCACGCCGACGCCAAAGAAAAGAACCTCCGGCCCAAAGGCGGCCAGAATATCCGCGCGGTTCTGCTCGGCAGAGGTGTTCACGCCGGTCTCCCGGCTCCAATCCGGAAGCGCCACGCTGATCGGGTGCGGCCGCACGGCAGTGATATGGTCACTGCGGTTCACCGTGAAGCGGTCCCATTCAATCCGGCTCTCTAAGGATTGATCGACGGTCTCCAGAAAATTATTGCAGTGCGCTTGAATGTGGAAGCTGATGAGGTCCGCGCCGAGCAACCCGTCGAGCAGCTCCCGCTCCCAGGGGCAGATTCGGAAGGCCTCAGGGTTGGGCCAAGGGATATGCCAAAAAATGGCCACGCGAGCGTCGGGCCGCTTTCGTTTGATAAGGCGCGGGAGCAAGGCGAAGTGATAATCCTGAATCAGAACGTAGGGGTTCTCCGCCTTTTCGATTTCCGCCAACAGCGCCTCTGCGAATTTCTCATTCACGCGCTGGTAGTATTCCCAGTCCGCCGCCCGAAAGACAGGCCGGGTATGCGCAATATGGCAGAGCGGCCAGATTCCTTCGTTTGCAAAGCCGAGGTAGTAGCCTGCTTCCTCCTCCTTTGTCAGCCACACGCGGCGCAGCGTGTACCGCGGCTGGTCGGGGGGAACGCGCAACCGGTCGTGGGCATCCACGGTCTGGCGATCCGCGTCCGCAGAACCATGAGCGATCCAGGTCCCGTCACAAGCGCAGAGGATGGGCTCGAGGGCCGTCACGAGCCCGCTTGCGGGCACGCGAGCTTCTATGCCCTTGTTGCCCCGAATATGCTGATACGGCTCGCGGTTCGACACAACGAACAAGGAATTGGCATGGAGGCTCCGGTGGATGTTCGCGCGCAAGCGATCCGCCGTCCAAAGTGAATCCCCGGCTTCCCGCAGCCGGGCCTCTTCTTTGGCAGTCGCCCGCGCCTCCGCCAAGTGTTGAGCCAGGTAGGCAGCCTCAGTGGACAAAGGGCCGAGAAAGCCTTCCGCCACGGCATACGGCGGCGGCGCCGCTTTCCCTTCTCGCAGGTCTCGCATCCACTGGGCCACCTTTTTGATCGGCCGAAGGATGGTCCAGCGAATCACGAAAAAGGTAATCAGAATGATGAGCACAACCTGAGCAACGACGTGCCAGATGGCATCGCGCCAAATCCGCCAGCTTTGCGCTTCGATAAACGAGGCGTCATGGAACAGAAGGAGGACGCCGGCGACTTCAGCGCCGCGATGCAGCGGCAGCGCGTAAATGTACAGGTCCGAAGTATCCAGCGTTTCATAAGTCCCAAGGCCTTTGTCCTGATCTTTGCTTTGCTCGAATATTCGCAGGGGGCGGTCCACGAAGGAGGAGATTCGGGGGCTGGTGGCCAGTGGCGCGCCCTTCTGGTCATACACGGCCACACCAATCAAATGTTCGCGGCTTCCGAACCGCCCCACGATCCGACGGAGTTGGACCACCGCCCCGCGTTGCACAACAGGCTCCACGGTCTCTTGCAGGCTCTCCGCTAAGATTTCTGTTCGGCGTTCTAGATCCGAGCGCAGCCCGCGTTTTTCAGCGCGGACCTGGTTTCGAGCCACAACAAATGTGACGACGGTAATGGCTAGAGCGAGGATGGGAATCAGACGAAGGCCGAGTTTCATCGTTCCCCTGCATTGCCGAAGATGTAAAGAACAACAGCAGGCCGTACCCTAGTCCATTTTCCCGGGAATAAATCGACAAGCAGTCAGGGCCAGGACCAATAAGGCCGAGCAAGCTAAATGCCAGTTGAGGTGAAAATAAGTTGCTGATAGGAAACAACTTAACGGCAGGGCAAAGAACCGCTATGAATTCTTTTCACAGTCGCAGACAAAAATCCTGGTGTAGGGCTCCGCGAACTCTTGTTCTCCCCTCTCATGACTCGGACTCTGCAAATCTGTTCACAACCTCGGCAGGAATCGGCCTTGCCTCCATCTGCCCTGGTTTGGACAAGGAGGGAGCGACCCAGACCCGAACCTCGAACCCCTCCACGGCCAGCGCATCGCCCTTGTAGAGGCGATGCTCGACCTGGAAACTGCTACGGCGGAACTCCGAAATGGCGGATTCGATGGCGACCTCCTCCCCATAGCCACAAGGTAAGAGAAAGCGGGCGCGCGCATCCACCAGCGGAAAACCTATTATCCCGTAATGTTTCTGCATGTCCCTCAGGCCACAGCCCGCGCGCTCAAACAAGATCTGGGTCGAAGCGTCAAAGAGGGCAAAGTACCGAGGGTAAAAGATGATCCCGGCTGGATCGCAGTCTCCCCACTCGATTCGGACCACCCGGCGATTCGTTCGCATCGTGTATCGAGATTCTATTGGCGTCCGGCAAGGCCCAATGCCAACGATTCCTCTCGGGAAGTCTTCCCCTGAGAGCCGTCGCCAAAAATGTAAATCTTGCCGCGGTAGCTGACGACCCGCTACGCTGCGCGCTATTGCGCCGTAGGCTTAGGCTCACCCTCGCCAGTGTAGCGAAGGACAAACAGCCCCCACTGCTTGTCCGTGATATAGATGTTGCCCCGCGTATCCACCAACACGTCCTCGGTTTGGGTCACCAGTTTTGCCGGGAGAGGGCCAATGCGCTTGGGTGGAGTCGGGGGAATGAACCAGCCCACCTCTTTGGGCATTCGCGGATCTTTGATGTCGTAGATGCGCAGCCCCGCGTTGAAGTAGGTCAGGTAGATCAGGTCGCCTTGTTTTTCCACATCGGGCAGGTGGTACTCGAGGTTTGTGTTGTGCGGCCCGAACCGCCCGCCCTTGTCGCAGAAGTCCGTGTACGGCGCATCCTTTGGAGGCGCAGGAAGCGGGAACAGCGACATCAGCCGGGGTTTGCTGGGGTCTTTGATGTCCACCATGGCGGCAAAGTCGAGCGGCCCGGTGCATGTCGGCGGTTGTTGCGGGGTATCACCTCCGCCGCCTTCCGAGTTAACGAACAGCGCCGACTTGCCGGGGATCGGCAGCACGTCATGCATGGAGGTGGCGCCGCCCTTGAAGGGTGGGTTGAAGTCGAGCCGTCCAATCACTTTCGGTTGCGCCACGTCGTTGATGTCGAGGATCACTACCGCAGACCCATAGCCCATGTACGCGGTATGCCCATCCATGATCGGAGGGCCATGAAAACCCGCCATAGCGCCGCCGCCCGTCTGCGCTTCCCCTTCCTTTTGGCCAGTCGCCCACCACCGCCCGGCTTCCTTCGGGTTCTTCGGATCGCCCACATCCACAATCTCTAAAATGTTGCCCTTGAATCCAGGCATCCCAGCCGACAGGTAGGCGTATTTGCCGCCAGGGTATCCATTCCGGTGAGTGCCCGTGGCGCCGGTTTTCCAGTGCGAGAGTTGCTTCGGATTGACGGGGTCGCTGATATCCCAGAGCAAAATTCCTTCGTCGAACGGCTTCTCAGGATCAGCGCCCCACTCGGGGGTGAATTTCTGAAGCGCCGTGATCATCAGGTTGTCGTGGAGTTCCATCTGGATGGTCCACGTGTTCGCCGGACCAGGGATGAATTTCAGCACCTTGGGGTTCGCCGCGTCGGTCACATCCACAATGGTCCACCCGCGCTCCCAGAGATGGCCCAGGTAGAGATACCACCGGCCATTCACCTGCTTGATGGCCATCTTGAACGCGCCATGTCCGTTGAGGTCGCTGTAGCCGATCGCTCTCATGTTGGAGGCGGCCCAGCCTGAGGGGATTTGGTCCGCTCGAAGGCGCGGAACGTGCCACGCCAGCATGAGAATAGCCACGGCAGCACTCAGAAAGATGCGGGGAACTGATTTTTTCTCGGGCAAGTTCATTTCCCTCCTCCATTCGATCCCTATCCTGAAGTTTTCACAGCACTCCCCCGCAGTCACAGTCTAACCAGCGCACCCGAAGCCCCGGTTATGAACGTCGGTCGAAATCTGGCTGGAATAATACCACTACTGCTGAATACAGCCATGGCTGGAAGGCGCCTGCTAATTTCCCAATTTCAGAGAAATGCTTCGAGTGCGATCGCGGATTGTGATTTCGGAGCGCGGACCTTTTCACCCTGACGCCGGAAGGTTAGGCCCGACATAAAGCATCGCTTGAACAGTGCTTTCCAGCCCTGAGGCCCGAAGTGTAGGATTCTCAATTGCTACACAGCAACTCCAACTCGCGTCAAGGATATGAGGTGAGGGAGATCAATGGACGAGGCAAGGCTGGACAAGCTGGCGATTCGCGAAGTGATTGAGAACTGGGCCGTGTGGCGCGACTCGGGCGACTGGGAGCGATTCCGCACTGTCTGGCACGACGACGGCTACATGATGGCCACGTGGTTTCAAGGCACGGCCGACGAATTCATTCGCGTGAGCCGCGAAGGTTGGGAGCGCGGCGTGAGCATCCTGCATTTGCTCGGCGGCACGTCGATGGATCTCGCCGGCAACCGCGCCATCGCCCAAACTAAAATGACGATCTCCCAGCGCGCGCGGGTGCACGACGTCTTGGTGGACGTGCTGTGCACCGGCCGCTTCTACGATTTCTTCGAGAAGCGCGACGCCCGCTGGGGCATCGTCCTGCGGCGTTTGTTCTATGAGAAGGACCGCATGGACCCTGTCGATCCCTGCCAGACGCTGCGGTTGGACCCGAGGATTCTGGAGCGCTTCCCCGAGGGCTATCGCCATCTCGCCTACCTCCAGTCCGGCCTCGGCTTCAACGTGAAGACCGATATGCCCGGACTCAAAGGCCCTGAAGCCGACGCCCTCTACGCCCGCGGAAAAAAGTGGCTTGCCGGCGAGCCACTTTGAGAGCCGCGACTGCTCGATGGGTTTCGTTTTTGAATCTTGCTGCTGCCCGCGGACTGCACTCGCGATACCAACGCGCCGACTTGGCCTCCTCAACGGCTGCGGGATGGAACCTGAGCTGCCGGGTGGTCATTCGATGGCTGAGGAGAGTCTCCGACGGGCTTGGTCGAGGGACACCGGCTTAACCTTGCCAGAATCTAGCTCCGCCATGCGCCGGACGATTTTCTTGTCCCATGCGGATTCAACCGATCTATCTTTCTCCCCGTCCAGACTCTCGATCAAGGAACTCGCGAGTTCAGCACGTTCCGCCACGGGAAGAGTTAGCGCCTTCTTCAGGATCTCATTCGCTTCTCGGGTCATTCCTTGCATTGTACGCCGAAAACGCATCGATTGGGGCTTGGTCAGCGGACTTCTTTGGCCTTCTTGATCAGCGTGTTGGGGAAATAGGCGTTGGCGCGGTACTGGTTCAGCATGCG
>WNFB01008160.1_pt1 | contig 13187 bp, 12 predicted proteins | sample 5400501 | NCBI WGS metagenome assembly WNFB01 (sample SAMN13153341, study PRJNA577476) | soil metagenome | isolation source: 200 cm saprolite under Douglas fir tree site 2 hole 1 | place: USA:California | collected 2015-04-18
CGCTCTTCTGTTTGGCTAGATGTTCTTCTCCTCGAGCAGCTTCAGGAACTCCGCGGGCGTGTTGAGCTTCGCCAAGCGGTCGGGCACATCCGCCTCTTTGGCGAACTGGGCGATCTTGCCGAGCACCGGGAGGTACTGGTTGGAGACCTCGAGAGGTGGGGCGACGATCAAGAAGAAGTAGTGCACCGGCTTGTCGTCGATCGCTTTGAAGTCGATGCCCTCGAGCTTGCGCCCGAAGGCGACGCGCAGCTGGTTGACGACCAGCGAGCGGCAGTGAGGAATCGCGATGGACTGGCCGATGCCGGTGGAACCCAGGGTCTCGCGCCGCTTCAGCATCTTGAACAGCATCGCGTCCGCCTTCTCGTCGAGCTTCAGCAAACCGACCAGCTCCTTCAGGGCCGCGTCCTTCGTGGTGCTCTGAAGCTGGAGATTGATCGCGTCTTCCGAGAAGAACTCGCGCAGCCGCACGGGCTAGATGGCTCCGGTCAAGTTTCGGGCGCGAAACGTAATGGCTGGTTGCTCCCCGCGCAACGCGTCATTACGTTGTCGTGCATGCGGTTCCCGTATCCCGTGGCCCATCAGGTCCCGCTCTTCCTCGCTCCCATGTCGGGGGTCTCGGAATCGCCGTTCCGGCTGCTGTGCCGCCGGTTCGGAGCGGACGCCGTGGTCTCGGAGTTCATCTCGGCGGTGGGCATTACGCTCGGCATCAACCGTGTGCTGGAAGATGGCAAGTTCCAGCCGGGCGAGCGGCCGTACGGTGTCCAGATCTACGGCGCCGATCCCGCCGTCATGGCGCGGGCGGCGGCACTCGTCACCGAGCTGTTTCACCCGGACTTCCTCGACATCAACTTCGGCTGCCCCGTCAAGAAGGTCGTCAAGAACAACGGGGGCTCGGGGTGCCTCAAGGATCTCACGTTGGTGCAGCGGATCATCCGCGCCGTGCGTGCTGCCACCGACCTACCGGTCACGGTGAAGATCCGCAGCGGGTGGGACGAAGCGCAGCGTGACCCCGTCGGCATCGCCCTGCGCTGTCGCGAGGCGGGCGCCCAGGCCCTCACCCTCCACGCCCGCACGCGGACGCAGATGTTCGCGGGACGAGCCGACTGGGACGAGATCGGTCGAGTGGTACAGGCGCTCGACGTACCGGTGATCGGCAACGGCGACATCCGGCAGGCAGAGGACATCCTTGCCATGCGTCGCGACACCGGCTGCGCCGGCATTATGGTCGCCCGCGGCGCGTTCGGGAATCCGTGGATCTTCTCCCAAGGTCGCGACCTGCTGGCGGGACGGCCCAAGCGGCCCGACCCCTCGCCGGCGGAGCGTTTTGCGGTGGCCCTGGAGCACGCCCGGCTGGCGTCGCGGCTGCAGGGGGACACGCGAAAAACCGCGCTCGAGTTCCGGAAGCATTTCGCCTGGTACAGCCGCGGCGTTCCGGGTGCGGCGGCGCTGCGCGAGCGGCTGTTGCAGATCGAGTCCCTGGCCGAGGCCGAGGCGATTTTCCTGCAGGCCGCCGCGTGAACCCGGACGACTTCGGCCGCTTGCTCGAGCGGCTTCCCTTCGCCACGCTCGATCACCTCCGGCCCGTCACGCAAGGGCACCAGGAGGTGATTTTTTGTCCGGGCAAGACGCCAGGACAGGTGGTCGCGATCGCCGAGCGGCTCGCGCGGACGGCAGAGGCGGGGTCTGGAGAGGGGCAGGGGACCTTCCTCGCGACGCGCGTCGAGCCGTCCCACCGCGACGCGCTCGCGGCGCGCTTTCCCCGCGCAGAGGTGAACGAGCTCGGTCGGACGGTGTACCTGGCGCCCGATCCCGAGCCCGCACCGACCGGGCGGGGCACCATCTTGGTCGTGACTGCCGGTACGAGCGACCTGGCGGTGGCCGAAGAGGCGGCCGTCACCGCACGTGCGTTGCGCAACCGCGTGGAGCGCCTGACCGACGTTGGCGTGGCGGGCCTGCACCGTATCCTCAGTCAGACCGACGCGCTCCGTAGCGCGGCGGTGATCATCGTGGTGGCTGGGATGGAGGGGGCGCTACCGAGCGTGGTGGGCGGCCTGGTGAAGGTCCCCGTGATCGCCGTGCCGACAAGCGTGGGATATGGCGCCTCGTTCGGAGGGCTTGCCGCCCTGCTCGGCATGCTCAACTCCTGCGCCGCCGGCGTCACCGTCGTCAACATCGACAACGGGTTCGGCGCCGCCGCCGCCGCAAGCCGCATCAACCACACATGACCCGGCGGGACGCGCAGGTCGGGCACGCCCTCTTGGTGCTCGGCCTCGTCGTCGTGCTGGTTGCCGTCGTCCAAGGCCGGTGGTGGGCGGTGGCGGCCGCGTTGGGCGCGTTGGGCGCCGCGGCGGGGTTGGCGCGGGGACCGCTCGTGCGGTCTCGAGGCCGCCCGGGCGTGCGGGCAGCGCCCAGTGACTTCGCCCATACCCTCGAACTGTTGCGACGTGCACATGGGGGCCAGGCGGCCTGGGCGGTGGGTCTGCGACAGGGCGAGATCGAGGTCGCAGACGGAAAGTTGGAAGGGGCAGGACGGGAGGACGATCGAGAGGCACCGCTCCAGCGGGGTGCGGCGATCGTGCAGCTCGCGTCAGCCGACGGACGGGTGCACGTCGCCCACGAGGCGGGCGCGACGGTCGTGGCCGTGGGAGATTTCCCGTACGGCGCGGGGCTACTGCTCCTCGAGCCCAGCGCAAATCCGAGCCGCACGGACGCCGCGGTCGACGATCTCCGGCGCCTCGTCGCCGGCATGCGCATCGCGGAGCTCGAGGAGCCCGAGGCCCAGACGCAGCTCGTCGCCAAGCAGTTGGGAGCCCTCGCCGGCGGCGCCCAAACGCTCGAGGGTATCGCGCGGGCTGGCGCGGAGCTGGCGCAGCGGCTGTGCCAACGCGGCGCCGTGGTCGTGCTCCAGGACCAGAGCACCAGCACGTTCAGAGTTGTCGCGCTGTCCAGCGCGGCCGACAGCCGGCTTGGGGGCCTCGCGCTTGCGGACGGCGCGCCGGTCGTCCGCGCGATTGGGTCCGGGCTTCCCGTTGTGAGCCGCTCCGGGGAGGACATCTTCGGTCCCGGCGTGCCGGAACGGCGGCGGCGGGACCGGGAAGGGACCGCGTATCCCCTGATGGACGGGCACTTCGTCGTCGGTGCCTTGGTCCTCGTGGGGCGCCCGGTGCCGCCGGAGAGCCCGCAGGCGGACCAGGTGGGACGCTTGATGGTGGAGCTCGGTCCGCGGCTCGTGGCGGCGCAGGCCGTGCAGGATGCGGAGCAGCGGGCAGTGCGCGATCCCCTCACCGGCCTCGCCAACCGGCGCGAGTTTGAGCGCGTCGTGGACCACTTCCGGGAAGAGGCCCAGCGCCACGAGCCGGCGACGCTCGTCTACGCCGACCTCGATCGTTTCAAGGCGCTCAACGACACGCACGGCCACGCGGCCGGAGACGCGGCGCTGCGTCATGTGGCGACTGTGCTGCTGTCGCAGATCCGTGATGGCGACCTGGTCGCACGGATCGGCGGTGAGGAATTCGCTGTTTGGCTGCCGCGCACGGCGTTGCGGGAGGGGCTCGAGGTGGCCGAACGGATGCGGCGGGCGGTCGAGACGACGATCTGGCGGTGGAGCGGCACGCCGGTGCCAATCACGGCTTCGTGCGGTGTGGCGTCATACCCCGACCCCGTGGGCGAGGTGGCGAACCTACGCGCCATGGCCGATGCCGCGTTGTACCGGGCCAAGCAGGCGGGGCGGAACAGAGTTGAAATCGCAGGCGGCAGCCGCTAGGTTCCGCGCGGAAGGAGGGGGCGACAGGCTTCGACGGGTTTGACGAGGGAATCGCGGCGTGCCCAGGGTCTCAGTCACCTGGTAAATCCACTGGGAAAGTCACAACTGCCAATTCAAACCTGGCACTGGCTGCGTAAGCTTCGGCTTCACGCACCTGCGTGAGTGGCAGCCCGCCTGAGGCGGCGCTCACGTATCGCAAAGTCGGGCTGGCGTGATTAAGCGTCGCCTACGCACGTAGAAGCGGTTTTGGAGTCTGGCTCGGACCGGGGTTCGATTCCCCGCGCCTCCATGGAACGTGAAACGGGAAACGTGATACGGAAATCGCCCGCGCGTTTCCCGTTTCCCGTTTCTCGGCGATTTGGGATTGCGGATTGTACTTTCGAGTGTAGGTTCTGGTCCGCCAAATCCGCAATCCACAATCAGGGGGATCGCATGGGCGCCGTCCTGGATCTGTTCAACGTGCTGATCGAGCCGACGGCGGTGTTCGAACGGCTGCGCGAAAAGCCGAAGTTCCTGGCTCCCTTTCTCGTCCTCGCCGTCGTTCTCGCCATCACCGTCGTCCTGTTGATGCCGTATCAGCGGGCCGCGATGGCGGAACGGATGGCCCAGATCGTACAGCAGAACCCCCAAGCAGCCGCAGCCATCCAGAACGCCCAGAAGTTCGCGTTCGTTGGAGTCGTGTTCGCACCGATCATTTTCGGGATCGTCCTGCTACTGATCGGGGCGGTACTCTGGGTCCTCGTTTCGGTTTTCAGCGGAGAGGGCAAGTTCTCCATCTTGCTCAGTCTGGCGACCTACGCGTCGGTACCGGGGATTCTGCTGCAGATCACAACGATGGTGGTCCTTATGATCAAGGGCGTGGCCGCGGTCACGTCCCCTGCCGATCTTCAACCGGCGCTTGGCCTCGATCTGCTGGCGCCCGGTGCCACCGGTTTCGTGCTGGCGTGCCTGGCCGGAATCAACCCGTTTTCGCTCTGGGGCGCGTTCCTGACCGCCACGGGGGTCGCCGTGACGCACAAGACCTCCAAGGGCACCGCGTGGACCGTAGCCGTAATCCTGCTGGTGTTCGGTGTGCTACTGCGGGCCGTCTTCGTCGGGCTCGGAAACCGCTAAAGCGTTGCCTTGGTGCGGTTGATTACGCCCGCTTCCTCAAGTGCCGCTTGGGCCGCGGCCAGGCGGGCGATCGGCACGCGGAAGGGGGAGCAGGAAACGTAGTTCATCCCCACGCGGTGGCAGAACTTCACCGAGCTCGGTTCTCCCCCGTGCTCGCCGCAGATGCCGATCTTGAGCTCGGCGCGCGCTCCGCGACCGAGCCGCACTGCCAGTTCCATCAGCTTGCCAACCCCTTCCTGGTCCAGCACCTGGAAGGGGTCGTCTTTCAAAATGCCGTGCTCCACGTAGAAGGGTAGGAACCGGCCGGCGTCATCGCGGGACAGCCCGAACGTGGTCTGGGTCAGGTCATTGGTGCCGAAGGAGAAGAACTCCGCCTCTTTGGCGACTTCGTCCGCCGTGAGCGCCGCGCGCGGCAGCTCGATCATTGTCCCGACGAGGTAGGGCACCGCCCGGCCCTGCTCGTGGAACACCTCCTGGGCCACCCGCCGGATGATCTCGGCCTGGCGCCGCAGCTCCTCGACGTCCGCCACCAGGGGCACCATGACTTCCACCACCACCTTCTTCCCGCCGCCTTTCGCCACGACGCGACAGGCAGCCTCGAAAATGGCTCGCGCCTGCATCTCGGTGATTTCGGGGTAGGTAATGCCGAGGCGGCAGCCGCGGTGGCCGAGCATCGGATTAGCCTCCCGAAGCGCGTCGACCACGCGCTTGAGATGCGCCGGCGGCAGCTTCATCGCCTTCGCCAGCCCGGCGATCTCTTCGCGGGTGTGGGGCAGGAACTCATGCAGCGGCGGATCGAGTAGCCGAATGGTGACCGGGAGGCCCGCCATCGCTTCAAAGATCCCTTCGAAGTCGCCGCGCTGCATCGGGAGGAGCTGGGCGAGCGCCAGACGGCGACCCGCTTCGTCGGTCGCGACGATCATCTCGCGCATCGCCGTGATACGGTCGCCCTCGAAGAACATATGCTCGGTGCGACACAGGCCGATGCCTTCGGCGCCGAACTCGCGGGCGCGCCGGGCGTCGGCCGGTGTGTCCGCGTTGGCGCGCACGCGCAGCCGTCGCCGCGCGTCGGCCCAGCTCATCAGCGTGTGGTAGTGGGTCCCCACCTTGGGCTCGACCAACTTTGCCTGGCCGAGGATCACTCGCCCGGTCGTGCCATCCACGGTAAGCCACTGTCCTTTTTTCACCACCCGCCCATTGGCGCGGAACCGCCCCGCCTCCGGGTCCACCTCGATGTCCTGGGCGCCGACCACGCACGTCTTGCCCATCCCGCGCGCCACGACTGCCGCGTGGCTCGTCATGCCGCCGCGGGCGGTGAGCACCGCTTGGGCGGCGACGATGCCGTGGAAGTCCTCTGGCGAGGTCTCGGGGCGCACCAGGATGACTTTGTGCCCCTTCTTGGCCAGGGCTTCGGCCTCGTCGGCGTCAAAGACGGCCTCGCCGAGCGCGGCGCCCGGTGATGCCGGCAGGCCCTTGGCGACGACGGTGACCACGGCGCGCGGGTCCACCATGGGGTGGAACAGCTGATCCAAGTCCCCGGGCGGAATGCGCTGCACCGCTTCATCCGACGTGATGAGCCCCTCGCTCACCATCTCGACTGCGATGCGCACCGCTGCGAGGCCCGTGCGCTGGGCGCGGCGGGTCTGCAGCATGTATAGCGTACCGTGCTCGAAGGTGAACTCGATGTCCTGGACGTCTTTGAAGTGCCGCTCCAGCTTGTCGGCGAGGCGCTCCAGCTCCTTGTAGATCTTGGTGAGCTTACCGCGCTTCATGCGATCGATGGAGAGGGGCGTGCGGGCGCCAGACACCACATCCTCGCCTTGCGCGTTCGTGAGGACGTCGCCGTTGAGGACGTTGGCCCCTGTGCGGCAATCGCGCGTGAATGCCACGCCCGTGCCGCAGTCGTCGCCCAGGTTGCCGTACACCATGGCGACGACGTTCACGGCGGTGCCCAGGTCGTCCGGGATGTTGTGAACCCGGCGATAGTCCACGGCGCGGCGCGTGTTCCAGCTCCTGAAGACCGCCTCGATGGCCCCCCACAGCTGCTCCTGCGGGTCGTCGGGGAAGGGGACCCCCCGCTTCGCCCGCACGATCGCCTTGAACTCGGCCACGAGGGCCTTGAGGTCGTCGGCGGGGAGGTCGATGTCGCGCTCGACCTTGCGACGCCGCTTGTACTCGTCGAGCACCGCCTCGAACGGCTGCTTGCCGAGTTCGAACACCACGTCGCCGTACATCAGCACGAAGCGGCGGTAGGAGTCGTAGGCGAAGCGCGGATTCTTCGAGCCCGCGATCAACCCCTGCACGGTCACGTCGTTCAAGCCCAAGTTGAGAATCGTCTCCATCATCCCTGGCATAGAGACCGCTGCGCCGGAGCGGACGGAGACGAGGAGTGGGTCGGTCGGGCTGCCGAACTTCTTGCCGGCCGCTCGCTCAAGCGCCTTCAGGTGGCGGGCGACTTCCTCCTTCAAGGCCGGGGGGAACGCACCGGTCTCGATGTAGGCGATGCAGACTTTTGCCGAGATCGTGAAGCCGGGAGGGACCGGGAGGCCAAGGTTCGCCATTTCCGCGAGCCCCGCGCCCTTGCCGCCCAACACGTCGCGCATGGCGGCCGAGCCATCCGCCCGCCCCGGCCCGAAGAAGTAGACGAACCGTTCCAGCGACGGCACGGCTACCCTGCTTACACCGCGACGGCGGTGACGAGTGGCGCCGCGTCGCGGGACACGGTCACGTCGTCGGGGATGGTGGTGGGATACTGCCCGGAGAAGCAAGCGTGGCAGAACTGCGTTGGGTCGCCGCCGGCGGCGCGCAGCATACCCTCGAGCGACAAGTAGCCCAGGCTCTCCACGCCGAGGTGTTGGCGGATCTGGGCGACGCTATTGTTCGACGCGATCAGCTCGTTCTTGCTGGGCGTGTCGATTCCGTAGTAGCAGGGACCCGTGATTGGCGGCGAGGCGACCCGGAAGTGGACCTGGGTCGCCCCCGCCTGACGGATCATCTGCACCAGGCCCTGACTCGTGGTGCCGCGCACCAGGGAGTCGTCCACGACGACGACGTTCCGGCCGCGCAGCACCTCGCGCACCGGATTGAACTTGATCTTGACCTTCGAGTTCCGCACGGCCGGAGCGGGATGGATGAAGGTGCGCCCCACGTAATGGTTGCGGATCAGGGCGTGCTCGAGCTTGATACCGGCTTCCTCGGCGAACCCGAGGGCCATCGCGTTAGAGCTGTCCGGAACACTGAACACGCAGTCGGCCCCGGCCACGGGGTGCTCCCGGGCGAGCTCACGACCCAGTGCCCGACGTACCTTGTCGACCGAGCGGCCGAAGATGGTGCTGTCGGGACGGGAGAAGTAGACGAGCTCGAAAATGCAGCGCTGATGGGGCTTCGTGGGGAGCGACGGCAGCGCGTCCACTTCGCCGTCGTGGATCCGTATGAACTCGCCGGGCTGGAGCTCCCGCACCGGTGTAGCGCCGATCAGGTCGAGCGCACACGTCTCCGATACGACGACGTGACCCTCCCCCAGCCGGCCCAGCCACAGGGGACGGAAGCCGCGGGGATCCACGATCGCAAACAGGGTCCGCCCCACAGTGATCACCAGCGAGTAGGCCCCTTCGACCCGCTCGAATGCGTCCATCAGCTGGTCTTCGGGCTCGCGCGCCTCAGAGCGCGCGATCAGGTGCACGAGCACCTCGCTGTCGGACGACGTCTGGAAGATCGAGCCTTTGGCGACGAGGTCGGTGCGCAGCTGAGCGGCGTTGGTGAGGTTACCGTTGTGGCCCAGGGCGAGCGGGCCCTCGCGGTAGCGCGCGAGCACCGGCTGGGCGTTAGCGAGAACGGAGGTGCCTGCGGTCGAATAGCGCGTGTGGCCGATCGCGACATCGCCTGGCAGCCCCGCGAGCACCTGTTCGCTGAAGACCTCGCCGACCAGCCCCATGCCGCGGTGGGAGCGGGCCACGCCTTCCCCGTCCACCGCCACGATGCCTGCCGACTCTTGGCCCCGGTGCTGCAGGCTATAGAGGCCGAGGTAGGCGAGTCGTGCCGCGTCCGGGACGCCGGAGACACCGATGATGCCGCACATGCCGAGCTCTTAATCTCCCATGCGACGAGGGATCGCCGTGAAATATACCTCACGGAGACGGGGAACGGTGTATTGCAGGAGGGCGTCGGGGACCTGAAGACGGAGGGAACCATCGTAGTCGCCGACCGTGCCGACCCGGAAGGCGGGTACCCCGAGTTCCTGCGCCAACGCCGCCACCGCTGTAGCGCGTTGTGACGCGCAGGTGATCACCGCCCGACCGTGAGACTCGCTGAAGAGGAGGTCCGGAGCGGTGAGCGATGCGCCGTACGCGCTTAGGTCCACGTCCATTCCGAACCCCGCCTCCTGGTAGGGGCCGCCCATCGCCACCTCGGCGAGGGCCACGCCCAGCCCCCCCTGCGAGCAGTCGTGGGCCGATCGGAACAGTCCTCGCTCGGCTCCGGCGACGAGGAGATCGATCAGCCTTCGCTCGGCCGCGAGCTCCACCCGTGGCGGCTCGCCGCCGACGAAGCCGTGGACTACCTCCCAGAATGCCGACCCACCCAGTTCGGGCAGCGTTGCGCCGAGCACGAACACCACGTCGCCGCGCTCCCGGGCGTGACTCGGGACTGCCTGATCGACGCGCCCTAGCAGGCCGACCATTCCGACGACGGGTGTTGGATCCACCGCGCCGGTGGGACTCTCATTGTAGAAGGACACATTTCCGCCCGTAACCGGCGTGCTGAGGGCGCGACACGCGTCGGCAATCCCGCGGCAGGCCTCCTGGAACTGCCAGAAGACCGCGGGTCGCTCCGGGCTGCCGAAATTGAGGCAGTCGGTTATGCCGAGCGGGCGCGCGCCGGCGCAGGCGATGTTGCGCGCCGCCTCCGCGACGGCGGCTTTCCCCCCCTCATATGGGTCGAGGAGGACGTAGCGCGAGTTGCCGTCGGTCGTGACCGCGATCCCAAAGCCCGCGCCGCGCGGGCGAATCACCCCGGCGTCGCCGCCCGGAGTAATCACCGTTCCCGCCTGGACGGTCGAATCGTACTGCTCGAAGACCCAGCGCTTAGAGGCGATGGAAGGGTGGTCGAGGAGCCGGAGGAGGGCTTCGCCCGGATCAGTGCCGGGGGAGCCGGGAGTGGGTCTCGCCGCGCGAAGCTTCGCGATTGCGGGATCTTCCTTCGCCTCAGGCTCGTAGGTGGGGCAGTCGTCGATCAGGCGCTGGCCGGGGATCAGAGCGACGACCTGCTCGCCCCACGTCGCCCGGTACATGCCGTCGTCCGTGATGCGTCCGATGGCCGTCGCGTCGAGCTCCCATTTCGCCGCGATGGCCTGGACCTCCCGCACCCGGTCCGCCTTGGCGACGACGAGCATGCGCTCCTGGGATTCCGAGAGCAGGATCTCGTAGGGTGTCATGCCCGGTTCCCGGGTGGGGACGCGGGCCAGGTCAATCTCGACGCCGACCCCACCGCGCGCGGCCATCTCAGCCGAAGACGAGGTGAGCCCGGCCGCCCCCATGTCCTGAATCGCGACGATGTGCCCCGAAGCGATGAGCTCGAGGCTCGCCTCGAGGAGCAGCTTTTCGCTGAACGGATCCCCGACCTGCACCTGGGGTCGGCGCTGCTGGCTCTCCGGGGTCAGCTCCTCGGAGGCGAAGGAGGCGCCGTGGATGCCGTCACGCCCGGTGCGCGAGCCCACGGCGAGGAGCACGTTGCCGACGCCGTGCGCGACCGCGCGGATCAGGTCTTTCTCCTTGAGCAGGCCGACGCACATCGCATTGACGAGCGGGTTGCCGGCGTAGCCGGGAGCGAAGTCCACCTCACCGCCCAGCGTCGGGACGCCGACACAGTTTCCGTAATCGCCGATGCCGCGGACGACGCCGGCGAAGAGATAGCGGTTGCGGGCGTTGTCGAGCGGACCGAAGCGCAGGCTGTTGAGCAGCGCGACGGGGCGCGCGCCCATGGTGAATACGTCGCGCAGGATGCCGCCTGCCCCTGTGGCGGCCCCCTGGTAGGGCTCGACGGCGGAGGGGTGGTTATGCGACTCGATCTTGAACGCCACTGCCCAGCCGTCGGGGAGGCGGAGCACGCCGGCGTTCTCCCCTGGCCCCTGCACGACCTGCGGGCCGGTGGTGGGCAACGTCTTGAGGACTGCTCGGGAATGCTTGTAGGAGCAGTGCTCGCTCCACAGTGCCGAGAAGATGCCCAGCTCGGCAAAGGTGGGTGCGCGCTCGAGCATCGCCTCGATGCGGCGGTATTCTGCTGGGGTGAGGTTGTGCCGGCGCACGAGCTCCGGCGTGATGGGCGGGTCGCCCGCGAAGGGCGTCGCCCGGGTCACGAGTCGGAGGCCCGGGCTCCGGAGACGCCCCGCAGCACTGCGCGGAACACCCGGCCGATCATGGTCGGCTCAGGATGCTTTACCAATGCCTCGGCTTCGCTGGCATCGATCCACAAGCCGTGGCAGTGGGTGCATTGGTCGATCTGAATGTCGTGCCAGTCCCCGGTGAAGAGGTCGTAGCCGCAGTTGGGGCATTTCATGTGATGGGACTGCCGCTCGGCCTCGGTCGCGGCGCGCTGCGCTGCCTGGCGCTGCTGGCGCAACAGCTCAGCATCGCGCTTGACGAAGTACTCGTCTTCGTTCGCACTCGGTTTCTTGTGTGTCGTCACGAGCTGTGGACTCTGAGGGAATCTCCCGGGCGGTGCGGCCCGTGCTTCTTGCCCGGCGGCGAGGAAGACTCCCCGCTGTAGCTGTGCCCGGGCCAGCGCACGACGGCGTCGACCACCCGATCGTTCTGCAGCATGACCAGGTCCAGCGTGCCGCACGTGCGTTCGCAGCTGTTCGGGAAGAAGAGGTAGGTGTAATCGCCCTCACGACGGATCGCCGCCGGCTTGCCCCAGAGGGAGTAGACCTGCCGCTCGCTCATGCCGGGCGCGACAGTCCCCGTATCGGGCGAGTCGTAGGGTACGTCCCGCACACCGCGCGGTACGCCGGGGAACTGCTCGGCCAGGCCGCCACCGACGGGGGGGAGCCGGGGAGGTGGGGTCGGTCCGCCGGCCGCGGGCTGGGGAGTCTTGGCGGCGGGGGTCGGGGCCCCTGCCACCGGGGCCGCCGCCCCTGCGGGCGCCGGGTGCTTGGTTGTGTCCCGCGGCGGCGTGGCCGGCGTGGGTGTGCGGCCCCGGCGACGATCGATTGCCGCCTGGACGTTGGCCTTGATCTTGTTGATCTGCTCACACCCGAGAGTGCTGATTGCCAAGAGCGCGCACAGCGTCAGCGTGCTGCGTCGCATGACGAGCCTCCATGGAGAGAAAGATACGGGCTCCGTCCTGGCCGCCCAGTACCGGAGTGGTGCGGCGCTCCGGGTGCGGCATGATCCCTACTACGTTGCGGCCGGCGCTGCAGACACCGGCGATGTCGTTCGTCGAGCCGTTGGGGTTGTCGCCGACGTAGCGCCAGACGACTTGTCCGTCGGCCTCGAGCTCGGCCGCGGCGCGCGCGTCGACGACGTAGCGACCGTCGCCGTGGGCGATCGGAAAAGTCAGCTCCTCGCCGGGGCGGTACAGAGTGGTGAACGGCGTGTCGATCGATTCGACGCGCACACGCACCGGCCGTGAGAGGAACTTGAGCCGCGCATTGCGCATCAGGCCACCCGGCAGCAACCCCGCCTCGCACAGGATTTGGAATCCGTTGCAGATGCCCAGTACCGCCCCGCCGTCGTGCGCGTAGTCCGTCACGGCACGCATGATCGGCGAGAAGCGCGCGATCGCTCCGGACCGCAGGTAGTCGCCGTAGCTGAACCCGCCGGGTAGAATCACCGTGTCGGCTCGCTGCAGGTCGGTGTCACGATGCCACACGAAGTACGCTTCCGACCCGGCCTCACGAGCGGCGGCCAGCGTGTCAGCGTCGCAGTTGGAGCCCGGGAACACGACCACCGCCACGCGCGACATCAGGCGCTCTCCACGGCTACGTCGAACTCCTCCGTCACTGGATTGGCCAGCAACCGGTCGCACATGCTGCGGGCGCGCGCCCGGGCTTCGTCACGGCTCGCGGCGGTGACTTGCAGGACGAGGTGCTTGCCGACACGCACTGTGCCGACCTCGGCGAATCCCAAAGCGTGGAGCGCGTGCTGGACGGCCTGGCCCTGGGGGTCGAGCAGCGAGGCGCGGGGCATGACGCGGACTTCCACTCGAAAGGCGGCCATCATGCGCTGTCCACCCCCCCCTCCTCCCTTGCCCCCCCTCTGCCTTCCGCGCCCTCTTCACCCCCCACTCCGCCCACTCCCCTCCCCCCCCCGCCTCC
>WNFB01003921.1_pt1 | contig 13186 bp, 10 predicted proteins | sample 5400501 | NCBI WGS metagenome assembly WNFB01 (sample SAMN13153341, study PRJNA577476) | soil metagenome | isolation source: 200 cm saprolite under Douglas fir tree site 2 hole 1 | place: USA:California | collected 2015-04-18
GCTTCTAGTTCGACCCGGACAGCGTCCTCTACGGCAATCACGGGTCGTGCCTGGAATTCAAAAGCAGGCCAGGTCGAGCAGAACTTGTGAATGGCCAACGGATCGTCGCAGTCCACCAACACGTGCCCACCCCACTCGCCCACTCGCACAACGAACAACTCGATCTTGAAATTGGCGGGCGCCTTCCATTGAGTGAAAACCTCCAGTATCCGCTTCTGGGCATTCTCGTACTCCGCAGGCGAGCCTTGCGGGCGTTCGAACCAACTGATCATGTACTTCATCTGCATCTCCTCATCGATTGCGTTGAAATCTTCGGAACGATTGCTGGGTAGACGGGCTAACTCTTGTTTAGGCTGACCTGGATAAACGGGAATTTCCTTTTTGGCGCTTCGAAAACCGCGCCATACTATATCCGCTTCGCTTGTTTGGCAATACTGTAAAGCGATTTTCATCAGGAGCACTCCCGACGGTCTGTCAGCCACACCAGCACAGCCCCAAATTGCCCCATTTGTGGCCTACTCTTGCAATACCTCTCCTTGCCCCAACCTGCTGCAGACGGATTCCGCTACCGACTGGACCACCATCCACCTATCCCGCCGGTATGACCCGCGATCCTTGAAAATCGACCCTCAAAGAAGTGTTGAAGGAGAGCTGGAATGGCTGATTTTGTTTCTCACTCATTGGGTACTGACCTCCAGAGCGCCTTCATCGCGTTCACACCCGCATGAGTATTGATGATGGCGACTATCCAAAGGTTTGGCGGAAGAGTCTCAAAATGGAAATGTGGGTCTAACCCTTTTCTCCAAGGCGAGGCAGGTCTTTCCCCGAGAGGCCTCCGATAAGACGGAGAGTTGGTGGAGCCGATGGGATGAGCTTGTCCTGAGCCCGCCGCGGCGGGCCGAAGGAAACCCACCACTCCGTCTCAGGAATGCGAATGGTGGAGCCGATGGGATTCGAACCCACGACCTTCCCGGGGTCCCCGGGACGCGTACTGCCGGCCAGTGGTTCCGCCCTGCAAAACCTAAAGATCAGGTCCTCACAGGAGATTCCGCGTCCGGAACTTTTGAAAGCCGGCGTCGGTCAACCTGCTGAGCTCGCTGAAGAGTCTTGCGTCAGGCCGGATGAAGTTGAAACACGACTTGCCCTGCATGCGGCTTTTCAACTCGGCCGACACGCCTTTCAGCAATTCCGGGCAAGCATAGACCGGCATCAAGTGAAAGCCTACGTAGCTCTTCTTGATCTGCACTGCGCCGAAGAATACCGGCCTGCCTTTGAAGCTCGCGGACCGCGTTTCCAGGTAGTAGTTGCCCGGCTTGTCGTACTTGACGCAGAGGCGGCGCGCGTGGCGTTGGAGAATTTTCTTCAGGGCGGCGAAGGTGGCCCCGAAATCCTTGCCGGCTGCCTTCGACGAAGCAGCCTTTGTCGCGCTGGTCTTTTTCGTTCCCGCCATTGCCGTACCTCCTTGAAGGTAACGCCCGGGAATGATATACAATCCTAGTAGTTGTTGTCTTGCGGTGGGGCCGTGGCGCAGTTGGGAGCGCGCCTCGATGGCATCGAGGAGGTCGTGGGTTCGAATCCCATCGGCTCCACCAGCTTCTAGTCCACGGCTGGACCCCGAGCCTTTTCTGAGCCTCGAGGCTCCGGCCCGCCGGGCGGGAGCACGGGGGCTTTGATCCATATACTCCTGGGGCATCTGCGAGATAGCTTCGAGTGGTACCGGCAAGCCCACCGTACCATTGCCAAATCCGCCCGGCTGGGTCACAATTTTTGTACCCGGGCCGGGAAACAAATCCGGCCTTGCAGGTGTCTAATTATGCGGGGCTTGCCGCGCCCCTCCTGAAGCTTGGGGAGACCCAGTCGGCGCGGCGAGCAAGAAAGGCGGCAAGCGTGGCAGACTTGGCGCGCGCCCTCCCCTGGGCCCAGGACGAGACCGAGTTGGTGATGGAGCTGCAGGCCGGCTCCGACGAGGCCTTCAGTTGGCTGGTGACGCATTACCATGCTCCCGTGTACAGCCTCGTGTTCGGAGTGCTTGGGGAATCCGCCGACGCCGCCGACGTTACGCAGGAGGTTTTTCTCAAAGCTTTTCGCGGGATCCGCGGGTTTCGCCGGGGCAGCTCGCTGAAGACGTGGCTTTACCGCATTGCCATCCGGGAAGCGCTGAACCAGCGGCGCTGGTGGTGGCGCCACCGGCGGCAGCAGACTTCGATTGACGCCGAAACCGACGGCAATCAGGCGCCGCTCGAACTCGAAGACCTGAGCGGCACACCGTTTGATCAGCTCGCCGTGCGGGAAGTGCAGGCAGTGGTCCACCGGGCGCTGCGGGCTGTGCCCGCAGTCTTCCGGACCGCGGTGATCCTGCGTGACCTGGAAGGGCTGTCGTACGAAGAGTTGGCCGAGGTGCTGGACGTGTCGGTAGGCACAGTGAAGTCGCGAATTCTGCGCGGGCGGCGCGCGCTGCGCGAGGCGCTGGAGCCGCTTTTGGCACCGCCAAGACCTGCTGCCGCAAGGGCCGAGATGAGAATGGGGCATGGCGCAGTGCAAGCGGGGTTCCCCGGGGGAGGTGCAAGATGACCTGCTGGAAAATTCGCCGCATGCTGCCGGGGTATTTGGATGGCGCGTTGGCGGGTGGGCCCAGGGCTGAGGGTCACGCGCTGGTGCGCCAGCATCTCGAGTCCTGCGCCGATTGCCGCCGAGAAATGGAACGGTATCGCAAGCTCTCCGCGCTGATGTCCCGCGTCGAGCACGCAGCGCCCCCGGCCGACTTGGCGGTGCGCATCAAGGTGGCAGTGTCGCAAGCGCAAGCATCCCGGGGTTGGGAAGGACGCCTGAGAACCTTGGCCAGCCGCGCCCACTTGATCCTGAAGAACATTCTGGAACCGCTGGCTGTGCCGGCAACGGGCGGCGTGCTGGCGGCGCTCCTGGTGCTCGCGGTAGTTTATCAATTCATCGCGGGGGGCGTGCCGCTTGGCGCGGTGCCCAATGATTTGCCCATCAACCTGCTGCAGCCGGCGCGGCTGGAGAGCCTAGCGCCGTTCCCGGTACCGGGGAGCGAAGAGAGCGGGCTGGCCGGTCCGCACGCTCTCTTGGTCGAGGCCACTGTCAATGCCGAGGGGCAATTGGTGAACTACCAGATCCTCTCCGGCCCGGACGACCTGGCGGTGCGCCGAAAGCTCGACCAGGTTTTGCTGTTCTCGCGCTTCCGCCCGCAGATGAGTTTCGGCCGGCCCACGCCCGGGGGCCGCGTAGTGCTGAGCTTCAGCGAAATCCGTGTAAAGGGTTAGTTCGCGATGCGCCTCTGACGCGCGAAAACTTCGCGCAACCCGCTCGCCGTGCCTCTTCACATTTCTTCACATTTCTTGACTCGCTCGGAGCAGCCTTGTAGATTGAAGTTGTGGCCGTGCTGGCGGGCCCTCCCTTTGCGCGACCCTGTTGGGCGGGGGCACTTGGTGAAAAGCTCGAAGGTCCCGATCCTGGGAAGCAAATACTCTGTGCGCATTCTTGCCTGCAGACTCGTCCCTGCCCTGATCGCCGGAGCGGCGCTTCTGACGTTCCCGCCCGCCAAGGCTGCCGCGCAGCGGGCCTCCGACAGCGTTGTCGTCGTCGAGGCAAGTCCGCAGTTGTTTGCAACCCTGTGCGCGCTCGAAGCGGCTGGCTTTGACAAGGATGCGAACGCCTCAGCCATCCATCCGGTGCGCGCGCGGCTCCGCGACCAGTTGCTGCGGCTCGAGGGGCCGGCGACCCAAGCCCTGCGCGCCTATTACCGCGAACACGAACTGAGCAGCCCGGCGGCCACGCTTTCGCGCTACATATCGTTTGCCCTTGTGGCGGGCCCGCCGCCGAAGTTCAACTACGTGCTGCCGCACGATGAGCTCCCGCCGGACGTTCTGGCCATCGAAGGTTTTGGCGAAGTGCTGGCGAATTTCTATCGCGAGGCCCAGATCGAACAACTCTGGAGGGAAGTGCAGCCCGCGTACGGCCGTGAGATTGCCCGGCTGCAAGGGCCGGTCGCGCAATTGGTCATGACCACGACCGCGTACCTGCGCGAATTGCTCCAGCCGGGACTCGCTCGCAGCTTCACCGTGCACGTCGAGCCGATGGTCGGCAGCACAGCGAATTTCCGCAACTACGGCTATCATTACGCCATCGTCGTGGGCCCGGGCAGCGAACTCCCTCTCGATGACATCCGCCATGCCCTGCTGCACTTCTTGCTCGACCCGTTGCCGAGTCGCTATCCTCGCGTCGTGGCGGCCAAGAGGCCCCTGCTGGAGTTTGCCGCGCGCGCCCCGCGGCTGGCTGTCGAGTATAAAAATGATTTTGGCTCCTTCCTCACCGAATGCCTGGTGCGCGCCGCGGAGCTGCGACTGCGCCGGCTGCCCGCGGAGAAACTCGCCGCGGCGATCGATGAAGCTGAAGCAGACGGATACGTTCTGCTGCGGCCCTTTTTGCGCGAACTGGCAAAATTTGAACAGGCTGAGCCCGCCATGAGCTTCTACTTCCCCGATCTCGTGCGCGGGATTGACTTGGCGGAGGAAAGCCAGCGTTTGCAGAAGGTGAGCTTCGCTGCCGGCGCGACATCCACCGCGACCCGGGACCCCAGGACGGCCGAGCAGCCGGAGCTGGAGCGATGGCTCGCTGAAGGGGAGCAGCAGATCGCCGCACAGAATGCTCAGGCTGCGGTGGCAGCGTTTCAGCGCGTGCTGGCGAAATATCCGGACCAGCCGCGCGCGCTGTACGGGCTGGCGGTGGCGGCCGTGCTTCAGGGCGAAGCCGAGCGCGCCAAGGAGCTCTTTCGCCACCTGGTCACAATCCCGCCGCAGCCCGGCGCGCGCCCCACAGTGAAAGACCCGCTGATTCTCGCTTGGGCGCACGTTTACCTCGGCCGCATTCACGATGTGGACGGGAACCGTGAGCTGGCGGTGAGCGAATACCGTGCGGCGCTGGCGGTGGAGGGCGCTCCGGAATCGGCGCGGCTGGCAGCGCGGCGAGGCATTGAAAAGGGGTACGAGCCGGCCACGCGAAATCGGGATAGCGTGCAACAGAGTGCCATAGTTGTATCCGCTGGTGTCGCGTGCCGGTTAGAGCTCGGTTGTCTCAAGATTTTACGCCCTTGGCAGACTGAGGGGCGCAGGAGAACGGTCCATGAAGACCACAATCGGAGAGACCATCGCGGCGGTGCTGCTGGCGGGATTTCTTTGCGCACCGGGCGTGTACGGGCAGGGCAGCGGCCCGGGTCAGGAGAAACCTCCCAATCCGCCAGCGCAAAAGGACGGTCAGACCACACCGCCGGCCAAACCCGCCTCCCCGGCCGACTCCTCGCCGCCGCCCGTCAACGCGGAGGAGGAGGCGGCCTACAAGGCCCTCTTCGAGATGAAGGGCACCGACTTTCAGCGACAGATTCAGATGGGCGAAGAGTTCCTGAAGAAGTATCCGGACAGCCGCTATCGCGAGAGCGTTTACTCCCGTTTGGCCAACGCTTATCTCTCCGTCGGAGATGTGGACAAAATGCTTGCAGCCGGTGAAAAGGCGCTCGAGCTGAAGAAGGAAGACGTCGACGTGATGGCCTTGATGGCATTCGTGCTACCGCGTCGCACGAACCCGTCAGCGCTGGATGGCAACCGGAAACTTGTGAAGGCCGAGGGGTATGCCAAGCAGACCATCGAACTGCTGGCCGCCATGCCGAAGCCGGCCAACCTGACCGACGAAGATTTTTCCAAGGCCAAGAACGAGAAGCTTTCCATGTGTCACAGCGGCCTGGGCCTTGTCTACTACTACCGGCAGAAATACGCCGAGGCTGTGCCGGAATTCGAGCAGGCCACGCACTTGGCTTCGAGCCCGGATCCGGTGGACTTCTACCTCCTCGGATTAGCTCTGAACGCAGAAAAGCGATTCTCCGACGCAGCTACGGCCTTCGGCCGGTGTGGCGAGCTTGGCGGACCGATTCAGGCCGAGTGCAAACAACGCACGGAGGAGGCCAAGAAACGCGTCGCGACGCAGTTGGCGCCTTCGAAGCCCTAGCACGCGGCCGGTGACCATGGTGGAGACCCAACAAGCTGAACTCGAAGCGATGCTCGGCCACCGCTTCCGGCGGCGCGCGTGGTTGGAGTGCGCCCTGACGCATAGCTCGCTCCGGCCAGAACTCGACGCCGGCGAGGCTCCCGAGGACGTCGCCGGCAAGGTGCACCGGGACAATGAAAAGCTGGAGTTCCTGGGCGACGCCATTCTGGGCGCGCTCGTCAGCGAGTACCTGGTGATGTCATTCCCGGATTGGAGCGAAGGACAGCTTTCCAAGAGCCGCGCGCGACTTGTCCGCGCCGCCTCGCTCCACGCTGCGGCCCGCCGCCTGGGCCTGGGGCAATATCTGCGCTTGGGACGCGGCGAAGAGAAGACCGGGGGTCGCGAGAAGCCGGCGGTTTTGGCCGATGCTTACGAGGCCATCGTCGCGGCCATCTACCTGGACGCCGGGCTCGATGCGGCGCGCAGTTTTGTCCGACGCACGCTGCTCGAGAGCGCCAGTGGGGTGGAGGCGCATCAGTTGAGCCTGACGGACCACAAGTCCGCGCTCCAGGAATTCCTCCAGGGCCGGGGCATGCCGCCGGCGGAGTACCGCGTGGTCAGCCAAAGCGGCCCCGAGCACCGCAAGACTTTTGCCGTGGAACTGTGCCTGGCGGGGCAGGCCATGGCTTCCGGCATGGGTAGCAACAAGAAAGAAGCCGAGCAAGCTGCCGCGCGTCTGGCGCTCGAGCAGTTGGCCGGGCAAAAAGAGGAGAGGTGAACAGCAAGATGGCCGAGGCCACCCACGTCGCGGAGGTGGAGTCTGCGGTAGGGCGGAAGGAAGAGAAAGAGCACACCACGCTGCGCGAGTACATCGAATCTCTCCTGGTGACGGTGATCCTGGCGCTGTTCGGCACCACCTTCGTCGTCCAGGCTTTCAAGATCCCCTCGCAATCCATGGAGCGGACGCTGTTGGTCGGAGACCACCTGCTGGTGAACAAGTTCATCTTCGGAGGCCGCGGTGCCTGGTATGAGCGCTTTTTGCCTTACCGCGCCATCCGCCGAGGCGACATCATCGTGTTCAAGTTCCCCTATCAGGACCATCCGCACTACGTCAAGCGCGTCATCGGCGTCCCGGGCGACCGGATCAAGATTGTGGAACAGCAAGTGTACGTCAACGGCCAGCCGGCGAAAGAACCTTACGTAGTCCACGACGCGACAGCCCCCTACGATTCGTTCGGGGAAAACTTTCCGCCCACCAGCCGCCACTTCGTCCAGAGCAACCTGCAGGCCGAGTGGCGCGACCACATCCTGAGTTACGTCGACAACGGCGAACTGGTCGTGCCGCCGAACAAGTACTTCGCCATGGGCGATAACCGCGACCATAGCTGGGACAGCCGCTTCTGGGGCTTTGTGGACCGCGACGCGGTGATGGGGCGTCCCATCTTGATTTACTGGTCGGTTGATGCCACCAGCGCCGATTACAGCGACCGCAGCTTGCTCAACCGTCTCGTGGGGATGGTCGACACGCTCGTCCACCTGCCGGTGCGGACGCGCTGGGGACGCATGTTTCACGGGGTCCACTAGCGGCTTCGCTTTCGTTCGTTCTTCCTTTCAGTCCTGCCTTTTGACACAATTCCTGCCGCGCGATGCGAAAAAAGCCATGGTTGCGGCTTGTCGTTGTGGCGTTGGTCGTCCTGCTGGCCGCCAGTGCGGGGTTCTCTCGCCTGCTGCGGATCGGCCGGGTGCACCGGTATCTGAACGCGCGCCTCGAGGCAGCCTTTGGGCGGCCGGTCGAGGTTGGCAAGTTCAGCTTCAGCCTCCTGGATGGGCTGCGGCTGGAAGCCGACTCCGTCACTGTCGAGGAAGACCCGCGCTTCGGCCATGAGTACTTCCTGCGCGCCGAGCGCCTGACGGCGGGCCTGCGCTGGCGTTCGGTGGCGCGTGGCCGGTTCGAGTTCGGCACACTGTCGTTTACGCGGCCAAGCCTCAATCTGGTGCGCGGGGCCGACGGCCGCTGGAATGTGGAAAGCTGGCTGCCTCCTCCTGCGCCAGCCGCGCCTCCCCCTCCCGGAGCAAACCTCGCCGCCCGGCTCTATCGCATCGAAGTGGACTCCGGCCGGATCAACTTCAAACGCGGAGCGGACAAGACGGCATTCGCGCTGGTTGACGTCAAAGGTCACATCGAGCAGGAAGGCGCGGGCCGCTGGCGCATGGACCTGGAAGCGCGCCCGATGCGCGCCACGGTAGCGCTACAGGAGGCGGGCATGCTGCGTCTCCGCGGGCGCATCGCAGGCACTTCCGCCCGGCTGCAGCCGGCTGACCTCGTGCTGACCTGGGAAGACGTCTCGCTCGCCGATGCGTTGCGACTCGCGCGAGAACGTGACTATGGCGTGCGAGGGCGTCTGTCAGCGGAGATGACCGCGCGCATCGTGGCCCCAGGTGTGCGTTGGTTGTTCGCCGGCACCGCGCGGCTCACAGGGGTCCACCGCTGGGACTTGCCGCAACGCCCCGGCGACCCCGCCTTGAACCTCGCCTTGGAGGCGCAATGGCGCCCAGGCGAGACCCGCGTGGACCTCAGCAGGTGTGTGCTCGCAGCGCCGAGGTCGAATGTCCAAGGTACGGGAGCCATCGAGTGGGCCCCGGCGTTCAATCCACAGCTTCGACTGACTTCCTCAGGGATCAGTTTTGCCGACCTGTTTGCCTGGTACCGCGCCTTCCGTGCAGGCGTGGCGGAGAGTTTGACCCTGGAAGGATACGCCGAGGCTGAACTTCTGCTGCGTGGCTGGCCGCTGCGGCTGGAGCAAGGAGTGCTGGCGAGCGACGCAGCGCAATTGCGCGTGGCAGGTTTGGGTGAGCCGATTCGTTTGGGCCGGCTTTCTGCTCGCGCGGCCCGCGGCGGCCTGGAACTCGACCCGGCAACCATTGCGTTGCCTGCCAGCGAGCCCGCGGGAGGTGAGGCCTTGGCACCGCAGTCGCGTCCGGGGCAGCCGCGGCAGGGCAACTTGCTGCGCGTGGAGGGCGCCATCCGCCGTGAAAGCTCTGAGTGGACAAAGCCGGGTGAGTGGAAGTTTGAAATCAGCCTCGTCGGGCAGACCGATCGCGCCGAGGACTTACTGGCCGCGGCGACAGCACTGGGCCACACGCTCTATCGCGGCTGGAGCGTCGAAGGCTCGGCCGCGTTCAGCTTGCGCTGGCAAGGAAGCGTGCACCCGTTTGTCGCGCAGCCGCGTGGCAGCATCGAGCTGCGCGGGGCGCGGTTGCGGGCCAGCTTTTTGAATCAGCCGGTCACGCTGGGGGAGGTGCACATCGAGCTGCAGACCCGCGAGCGGCGCGTGACGCTGTCTGCGGCGCAAGCCTTCGGAGCGCATTGGAAGGGGACTCTGCGCTTGACCGGCGTCGCAACCGCGGGAGGGATGGCCCTCCCCCCGTCATGGGAATTTGACTTGGCCGCGGATCGGGTGGACGCTGAAGAGCTCGATCGCTGGTTGGGCCCGCGCGCGCGGCCCGGATTGCTCGGCCGGATCATGCCCTTCGCCGCGGCGATCCCCAATTCTTCTGAGCTCAATGCCGCTTTGACTCGCGTCCGCGGGCGGGGGCGCATCAGCGTGGAGGAAGTGATCGTTCCGCCGCTGAGCGTCCGCCGGCTGCGCGCGCAGGCGGAAATTGCAGGCCGGAACATCGCTCTTCGTTCCGCGCAAGCCGATTTTTATGGCGGCGCGGTGACGGGGTCGCTGGGCGCGGAACTCTTGGCTCAACCCTCTTATCGTTTCGAGGCGCGGTTCGAGCGCGTGAACCTGGGCTCGCTCGCCGACGCCACGGCCACGCTCACAGGTCGCTTCGCCGGGCTCGCGTCGGGCGAGCTGAAGCTTGCCGCTCAGGGCATCGGGCGCGAAAACCTGCTGACGTCGCTCGAAGGCCGCGGCCGGCTCAAAGTGCGGGACGCGCGGATGCGCGGCATCGATGTCAAGGCAACCTATTTTGACGACCGGCTGGTTCAAGGAACGACGCAGTTTGCGGAGGCCGACAGCGCGTTTTCTCTTTCCGCCCGCAAGGTGCAGGTCGAGAAACTTCGCCTGGCGGACCAGGCGGACGATTTCGAAGCCGTGGGCAGCGTGGACTTCTCGCACACGCTCGATTTCCGCGTGCGAATGCTCGGCCGGCTGGGCCAGGCCCGGCGTCGGGACGCCGCAAGCAGGATAGAGCGCATCGCCGGGCCACTCGACGCGCCGCAGGTCACCCGGCTGGAGGCGCAAACTCGAAAACAATGATTCGCCTTCGCCAAACAGTGTGGCTAGGGGTCTTGCCGGGCCTGCTGGCGCCGTTGGCCTTTGCTCAGGAAAAGCCGCCTGAACGCAGTTTTTCGGCCGGTGACTCCGCCAGTTATCGCATCAAACTGACCGTGCGCAGTGAACTCGCAGGCCAGCGGCCCGAATCCATCGGCGCGAAAACGTACGTGCGGCCGTTTTCGCGGGCTGTGGAGAATGAACTGAGCTGGACAGCGGCGCGGCGCGTGCTCGCTGTGAATGCAGACGGCACGGCGGAGATAGAAGAAAGCCTGGGCGACTTTGCAAGCGTTGCCGACACCTCAGCTTCCGCGGATGAGGAGACCGCCAGGCTGGCCAAGGTCTTGCGTGAGGCGCTGGCAAGCTGGGGAGCCCCGCGCGCGCTGCGCTATCGCGAGACGCGCTCGGGGCATCTACTGGAGTTGAAAGCCGATGGTGCGCCGCTGCTGGGCGAAGCCTCGCCCGCGCTGCTGACGCTGTGGTTGCTGCGGGCCCTGCGGCCGACGGTTGCGCTCCCCGTTCGCCTCGGCGAACCCTGGCAGGGGCCGCGCACGGCGCAGCTTCCGAACTGGGCCGAGGTGCGTGGCGCGGAAAACGGCGAATGGCTCGCGGCCCGGGAAGCTTCTGAACCGGCTGTGCGGCTCCACATGGTGCAGCAACTTTCTGGAATAGTGGTTTCCGGAACGGAGAAGCCCCCCGAAGGCAGCGCTCAGGGGCGCTTCCACGGCGAATCGCTCAACACCGTTTCGCTGGGCAACGCTCGGCTGCTGGCGGCCACGCGTTCGGCCATGCGCGAAATCATCTGGACGCTGGCGCCGATCGAAGGGCTGCCCGAGCGCCCCCAATTCTCGGGGCGGCTCGCTGTGCAGGTTCAGATCGAAGCGTGCAATGGAGATCCTTGCTTATCTACTGAGCCTCCTGCTGGCCGCAGCCGGCAGTAGCGCCCCGCGCATGGCGCCGGGGTGGGCGCAGGGCGTTGCGCAGCCGCCGCAGCGGGTGCGTCTGGCGCCGAAATTCGTCCCGGGGAATGTGCTGCGTTATCAGATGGAGTTTCGCACCGTCACCGAAGGGCATCGCACCGGAGTGGTGGAGGACCCGCAAGCGCCGTCGAAACTTGAGCTCACCTGGAGTGCCGTGATGCGCGTCGAGGTGTTGGCTGTGGAGCTCGCTCCTGCCCAATCGCCAACCGCGGCACGCACGCACCTGCGCGCGACCTACGAACGGTCTGTGGCCACCGCGCGCAGCGATACCTACGATCCGGAAGGGACTGCCATCGAGGAGCAATACCGGAAACTCCAGGGCCACAGCGTCGAGTTCACGCTCGACTCTCAGGGCAAGGTCAGCGACATCTCCGGCCTTCAAGACATTTTCGCCGACGAGACAGCCGGGAACGCGGCGCGCGAGTGGCTCGGGCAACTTGCGCTGGGCGCATCGCTCCCGCAGGGCGGGATTGCGCCGGGACAGAAGTGGTCTTCTGAACAGCCGGCAACTTCTACGCCAATTGCCGGGCTGCTCTGGCGCAGCGACTCTACCTACTTGCGCGACGAGCGGTGTCGCCCGGCGGAAGCTGCCGGCGCCCCGGCTGCTGATTCACTCGCCGGGGAAACTTGTGCCGTCATCCTGACGCGGTTTCAGATCGGGCAGCCGCATCCTCCCCGTGATCCCACTCCTGAGGATTACCGCAAGCGCGGCTTGCGCACTGCCGGCAAGTGGGCCGGCTCAGGCGAAAGCCTGAGCTACGTCTCGCTGCGTACCGGATGGGTGATCAGCATCACCCAGTCGGGAACGCAGGAGATGGACGTGTCCGTATCCACGGCGGACGGCAGCTCCGGTGTGCGCTACGCCGGCCATGTGCGCAGCGAGTCGCAGGTGACACTGCTGCCGCAGTCTGCGGCCCCGGCGCATTGATCCGGCTATCGCCGCCCGCTGAAACCTCGCGCCGGCGCGCTCCTGGTTTTTCTGCGAGCGAGGAAGGGCCCCGCCCGCACAACCGCCAGCGGAAGATTCGCTCCTCCCCCCGGGCGTATGGCCATACGCCCCTACGAATGTAGGCCACTGAGATGCGGGCGCTTCATGCAAGATGCACTGGCTGTGCCTGCGCTATAATCAATATTTTGCGCCACGCTCATTTGGCGCGCTGAGGCGATGGACTTCAAACTCTCGAGCGACTACGAACCGCGGGGCGACCAGCCCGAGGCGATTGCGCAATTGGTGCGCGGCATCGAGGCGGGCGAAAAGCACCAGGTGCTGCTGGGCGTCACCGGCTCCGGCAAGACCTTCACCATGGCCAAGGTGATCGAGCAGGTCAACCGCACCACGCTGGTCCTGGCGCACAACAAGACTTTGGCGGCGCAGCTCTACCACGAGTTCCGCGGCTTTTTCCCGCACAATGCGGTCGAATACTTTGTCAGCTACTACGACTACTACCAGCCGGAGGCCTACCTGCCTTCCACGGACACCTACATCGAAAAAGAAGCGACCATCAACGACGAGCTCGACAAGCTGCGCATGAGCGCCACGCGCTCGCTGTTTGAGCGCCGCGACGTCGTCATTGTGGCTTCCGTCTCCTGCATCTACGGCCTGGGGTCTCCGGAGGCCTACTACGGCATGCTGCTGATGCTCGAAAAGGGCCAGAGCTCGTCGCGCGAGGCGCTGCTGCGGAAGCTGGTTGAGATCCAGTACGAGCGCGCCGAAGAGCTGCGCCGGGGAACGTTCCGCGTGCGCGGCGACCTGATCGAGATCTACCCGCCCTACGAGGACTACGCCTACCGCGTGGAGCTCTGGGGCGACCAAATCGACGCCCTGCGCCAGATCGACCCGCTGACCGGAGAAGTGCGCTCGACTTCGAATGAACTGACACGCGTGGCCATCTACCCGAAATCGCACTACGTCATGCCCGCCGAGCAGAA
>WNFB01003922.1_pt1 | contig 13179 bp, 12 predicted proteins | sample 5400501 | NCBI WGS metagenome assembly WNFB01 (sample SAMN13153341, study PRJNA577476) | soil metagenome | isolation source: 200 cm saprolite under Douglas fir tree site 2 hole 1 | place: USA:California | collected 2015-04-18
TTGACCGCACTGTTTCTCGCAGGTTTGCTGCAAATCATGAGCGGCTGTGCTGCGGCCCGGCTGACGCAGTTTCATAATTTCGCCCAAGCGGGAACAGCCTACACAAAGGCGAGCCAAGCCGTTCTCGATGAAGCTGGAACCGCCGCGATTGAGGCCGATTCATTGATTGCGCAGAAAGGCAGGGACGGGCTAAGGACCGCGGATGAGCGCCGCCAATTCATCATTGGCGACAATCAAGAACTACGCAAGCGATTGGTGCTGCTGGGAGACATCGGACGCCACGGTAGGCTGCTGCAATCGTACTTCGAGACGCTCGCCGCGCTAGCCGATCCAAAGGCCCCCGCGAGTCTGGGAACGGCAGCTCAAGGCGTATTCGATTCCATCGGAGGATTGAGTCCAGCCATCAAGAATGCCAGTTTGGGCGGCGTGAAGATCGGGGATCATATCCCCCAGGCGACGAATTTTGTGGTCCAAGTTTTCAAGGCGAAGGCGCTCGAAAACGAGTTGAAGGCACGATCTAAGGCCATTGAACGTGAGTTAGCCTTGCAGGAAGCGGCCTTTACCGTCATCACTAGCACCCTGGAGACGGATCTCACCGTCCAACTTCAGCTTGAAGAGACCGATGAGGTGATCGAGCCCTTTGCTGCCTTGAAGGATCTGCCGAAAAACTGGTCGGCCCGCAGAGAAGAGATTCTCCGGGCGCGAGTAGCTGCAGCCTCCTCAAGGGCGGCCCAGGAAGCCGCGGCAAAGCTCAGGGAAAGTTTCGTCGCTCTTGTAGAGAACCGCCTCAGTGAACCTTCCATCGCCGGCATCATCGCTGCAATTAATTCGATGTTGAATTCAACCGAGGCAATCAAAAGCGCGACGCCTACCCAATAACTGAGAAAACGAGAGGCTAGTTGTTATGGATTCAGCACAAATTTATTCTTCAACGCTGGAGCAGTTGAACAAGACGATAGTGAGGCTGACTTCACCGGAGTGGGACGCCAAAGTACAGGGAGCGCCACCTGAACAGCGGCAGAAAGCGCTCGCAGAGCTCCTGCGAGTGCAGCATGCCCGGCTAGTCCTGGCAAACGCTGCGCTGCAAGAAATCGCCGAGCAATTGAAGGCGAACGAACAGAACATGCTAGACGGTCAAAAGGCCCTTCAGGCCGAACTCGATAAACTGGCTACGGTCGAAGCAGTGCTCAAAGCGATTAGCTCGTTCGTCAACGTGGTAGCTCGCATTGTTCCGCTGATTTGACCTTAGCGAACTCCACAGAGACCTGAGGAGGAATCATGGCCCCTAATTTCGATGTAATCGTGGTCGGCTCGGGATTTGGAGCGGCAGTTGCGGCCATCGACCAGGCCGGAAAAGGGAAAACCGTATTCATCCTAGAGCGGGGCGTGTGGTGGCTCACGCCGGAATTGTCTGTCGAGAATCCGATGAACCCGTTCTTGAAGACGCAACCGGTGCAATACTGGCCGCGGCCGGATCACCGCCGCGGGCTCGTAGACTTTCTGGCGGTCGTCAAAGCGAATGGGGTAGCCGGCGCGCTGCAAGACTTTGCCAACGGCGTGGCTGAGTTTTTCACCGATAAACCGAGGCCCCGGCCGCTGTACCGCTACAACACTTTCGGTGAGGCGGACGTGATTGCGGCGAGCGGCGTCGGCGGCGGCTCACTGATCTACTCCAACGTGACGATCGAGCCGTTCTTCGACACGACGAATAAACAGTATCCAGCTATGGCGAGCTGGCCCGAAAAGGCGAAGCTCCTTCCGGCGGACTATGCCAATGGCCTGGCCTGGATGACAACGAATCGCGGGGCCCCGAATCAGGTAGTCACCAAGTACCCGCAGGCTATCCCCCAGAACCAGCTGAATACAGTCAAGAGCAGTGATCCGAGGTTGCTCGGGCGCTCCCGGTTCTTGAGAGACGCCTCCACGAGCCCGAACCTTTCGCCGCAATTGGCGGGACAGATCGTCGAGCCGTGGGCGCCCTTGAAGTTGCAGGTCAAGGAAGCAGATCCGGGGAATACGGCCACGAACAAGAACTTCTGCGAACGCCAGGGTCGATGCTTTCTCGGCTGTTTGCCAGCGGCCCGGCATACGCTGAACAAGACGTTGCTGAACCAGCTGCCTTTGGCCGCACAGGACAAAGTCCTCATACGGCCGCTTGCGAATGTGGAATCCATCGAGGCGATCGCGGGCGGCGGTTACACGGTGCATTACACGGGGCTCGATGACGACACCGAGTATCATCCCACGGCCAAGACTGTGATCCTGGCGGCCGGATGCCTGGGGAGCACGGAGATCCTGCTGCGCTCGCGGGACAAGAGCAATGGAAAGTTTGTGGTGAGCAAAACGCTCGGTACAAAATTCTCGACAAACGGAGACTTCTCCGGCTTCGTGACGGTTGATCAGGACAAGCTGCAGTACCCGATCTATGCGACGCGCGGGCCAATCAACACGTCGCATGTGACGTTCCGCGACGGGAAGTTGTTGGTGAACGTGGAAGACGCCGGCATACCGGCCATGTTTGCATCCTTAGTTGAGAAGACATTGAAAATGCTGGAGAAAGACAAAGGGCAAGCCGACGTAATCGACATGCTGGGGCTGCTCTGGAACAGCGCACAATTGCCCGACTATCGCGATCCCAATGACATGCAGACGGAAGCTGAGATGCTGATGAACACCTGCTGGTTCAATTGTATGGGAATGGACGACGCCACTGGTGTCCTCAGTCTGGACGGCGACGATCTGCAGCTCAATTTCACAGGTGCGATCGCCAAGCATCCCACGTTTCAGAAGGCGGAAAAAGTTCTTCAGGAACTGGCCAAGGCGATGGGTGGAACCTACCGAGCGTTTCCGCTGTGGCACGGTTTGGAACCATTTGTGTCGAAGAAGTTGGTCGTCGTACATCCCCTGGGAGGCTGCCCCATCGGAGGCAGCTCGACGGACGGGGTCGTCAACAGCAACGGCCAGGTGTACAACACAACGGCCGGGGCGGAGACGGTGTATGACGGGCTTTACGTGTTGGACGCATCGATCATTCCGGGAGCGGTGGCGGTGAATCCAACGCTAAGCATCGTGTCCATGGCGGCGAGAGCGGCAAAATCGATCGCTTGAGGAATGGTTTCCTGGTTCAGAGTCGTCGCACGACGGCAAGTTCTTGGTGAAAGGAGAACCATGGCAACCCCATCGATGGTATCAAACGAACAGGCCACAATTTTGTTGAACATCTTCGACGGATCGCGTCAACCGATCGGACCGGGAGTCAAGAATCTCCTTGTGCGCATCATTGACGGGAATCAGAAACAGTTGTTTAGTGACTTTCGCAACGGTTCCAGTTTTCAATTTCAAGTCCCTTTCTATGACAATTTCGGTGACAGCTATACCGTGATCACATCCGCGGACCACCATACGCAAGCCGGCGCGACGCCCGTGAACGTTCAGCGAGCCATCCCGCAAACTGTTGATCTCATGCTTTTGGACAAAAACGCGACCTTTCGCTTTGCGAATGCTAGATGGAACGATCTCCCACAGAAGTATCCGGAAACTCACTCCATTCTTGCGCGAGGAGCTGGGACGGAAGCCGACGCGCAGGCCCGCTATGAGAATTTGATGGAGAAGGATCCAGCTACACTGGCCTGTCTCTGGAATCTGATGACGGCGATGAGGGACGTTGATCTGCCCTCCGGGACGCCGCTAACCTATCTAAAGCAGCTGATTTGGGAAGATGTGCCTGACCGCAACATCTTCGCACCGAAACAGGACCGGTTCTACGCTTATGCTGACAAAGCCCTCGTCAGCCAAGTCCAGCTAGCCGCTCAGCAAAACGAATTCGCACCTGAGCTGGACCCCGCCACTTTCCATAAGGGAGCTACGAGCAGCTACAAGCAAATTCAGTTCGGAGAAGCAAACGTCCAGCTCACCTTTCACGAAGGTGACACGCAAATAATCGACGGCACGGAGTGCATCGTGGTCGAGCCGGATATTGATTACTACAAGGATCTAGTAGCCCACGCCTTGTTGGAAGTCCTTGTAAACGGCCTTGCAGGAACTCTCACTGACCCGAAAAACGTATACGTGTTGCGGTGGATCGCCGGAAGGCGTGCCGGAGTGCCCGAGTTTAATCCGCCTTACACGATTGAATAGGACTACGGGCCTCGCGCAAACGCTCTGGAGACAGGAAGCGTACGGAGATTAAACAATTTGAGGTCATCCCCTCTCAGGTAGCGTCGGCAGATCTGCCTAGATAGCAACAAGAGGTATATGCCAGACACGCTTATAGAAGGAATCGACGTTTCCTCGAACCAAGGCGAGGTCGATTGGGGTGCGGTGGCCCGTGCGGGAAAGGCGTTCGGCTTCGCTCGGGCCACAATCGGAGGGCACCAGGGCGATCCCCAGTTCGTTGCGAACTGGCAGCAGATGAGCGATGCGGGCATCTTTCGTGGGGCGTATCACTTTTTCTGGCCATTAACTCCCTGGCAGGACCAGGCGGAAAACTTCATAAAAACAGTTGGCGCGTTGAACCCAGGTGACTTACCTCCTGTTTTGGATCTCGAGGAGGCCATTCCCAAAAGCAGCGCATCAAAACGCGATGCTTGGAAGGATGTTCCCGCGGACCAGCGTCTTTCGATTATCCGGAACTGGCTCGACGCGGTTGAGCAAGCGCTGAGTATGCGGCCGATGATTTATACCCGCCAGAATTTTATCGAGCCTCTACTCGGCGATGAAGTCAAGACATTGGCCACCTCAGGATTGTGGATTGCGCACTACAAGGTGGCCCAGCCCTCCACTCCGTCAAGCTGGACCTCATGGACATTCTGGCAGTACTCGGAGACCGGCAGTGTCGACGGGGTGCACGGGAATGTTGATTGCGACCGATTCGGTGGTTCACGGGTCGAACTGCAAAATCTCACGAAGAGTTGATCGCGTCTGTTCGAAGCACGTCACGGTTGACCCCGGGGATGCCAAAGGCTTGGGTCGACTTTCTTTCCGCGGCCTGACAGCATGTAGTGAAACGGGAGGCGTGGAAACGTCGCGAGGACGACGAAGCCCGACCGGCCAGGATAGGAGCAATAGAAAATGAGAACGCTCGGCATTTTAGTCCTGAAGCGGCTACGCATCTTAGGATGCGTAATGCTTGTGGCGGGATCGGCGTATTCTCAAACCGCCGATTCGCCCAACGGGGCGAGTTATAAGTCCACCGCTGCCCAGAACACCCCGCCTGTCAGCAATTCTGCACTGGCAGAGCGACCTGCACCTACCCCAGCAACCACGCAAAATCAATCAGCCAAAGACGTCGCACTGAGCGGAGTTGAAGTCACACATCCGAAGGCCGACCAAACAGAGGTGGCTCTCGGAAAATTTGTGATTTTGAAGTTGGATACGCCTTGGGAAGTGATTCTCAAGCAGCAGACGCCAACGAACAAATTGTGACTATTCATCAATGATTTATTTATGAAGGGGCTGGAGCCCATGCCCATGCCCGAGCATCCCAACTGGGTGATGTTCCAGCTCAAGCGGAATGACGACAACCGCGAAGCCTGGAGTGTGCTGTTCGGACGCAAGAGCTTCTTTTTCGGCACGAGGCAGAACGACGAAATTGCGCTCACGATCGGCCTTCAGGACGGATCCTGGGGAGCCAAGAATCGCACCTGCTGGCGTTCCGGGAATAGCGATCTCAGCCAGCTCCTGCAGAACGCGATTAACTGGGTGCGCGGTCCAAACCCTGCGGTGTCAGTCAACGGTGCGGGGCTTATCGAGGCATTCGCATGGGAAACAGAACCCGGTTACGCGCTGCATCTGCTCAACTATACAAATCCCAATACGATGCATGGTTCTATCCGTAACAGCTATCCGCTCGGTCCTCAGCAGGTACGCTTCCGAGTGAATGAGGGTCATAGGATCAAGGCGGTGCGTGCGCTGCGCGCGGCAACCACTCTAAAATTTCAACAAAAAAATGAGACCATCACCTTCGAGGTGCCTGGCATTGCGGACTTTGAGGTGGTAGTGCTGGTGTAAAACGCCCCGAAGGTGTTCAGCCGCGCAATGCCTCTCCTGCCGCTCGCAGATTGGGCAAGCGCATCTCAGAATACTTCCGCGAGAGGATCACCCCGTCCGCGCCGGCGCCAAGAGCGGCTCGAACGGCGTCGCGCACGTCCTTTGGCTCAGTTTTCTTTTCGTCCTGGCCCGTTGGAATATCGATGTCGATCCCAGGCCAGATCTTCGGGGTGCCCAGAGTGTTTGCTGCAGACGCCGATTCGGCAGAATGGGAGGAAACGCCAGCGACCGCGCGTCGCGTTTCCCGCTCCACATAATCGGCCGAAAGTCCCTTGCGGGGAAGCTCTGCGAGATTCGCTTCTTGATAGTTCTGTACTTTGTATGTGAGGGCCAGCACTTCTTCAGGAGAGAAATCGCCGAGAATCGTGCGGCTGATGCTATTCACGTATGATGCGAGCCGAGGTCCGCCGCAGTTGTTGTACATGACGACTTTGAGAAAATCAGAATATTCGCGAAACTGGGCATAATCCTGCGCCGCGCGATAAAACGGGCTGAACGAATTGTTGTGCCAAATGTGCCAGCCAACCGCGATATCTCGACGAATCGACTTTGCGAGCTGATAGATGTTTGCGTACGTGCTTTGCTGACTGTCATTCCACAGTTTTTCCCAAGCAAGTATCTCAGGGTAGTTCAGTAGCAGGTGCCAGTAGGAAACGAAGTAGCCGTCCGGCGGACGATTCGCCGCCCGGCTGTCATGCACAAGCGAAGCAAGCTTCGTATAACCTTCGACGGCTCGTTGTACGTCGATGCCGCGGGACTTTCCTTCGCGCTTGCAGAAATCGCAAAAGCAGGTGACTTCAAGAGGATTCGTTCGAGCGCCGCCGTGCATGGCGCCGATTGCATTGCCGAAAGGACCCTGACGCTCGCTTCCCCACATAAGGCCGTCAATGGGATAACTGCGGACGTAGTCTTCGGTAAGCGCCTGCCAAAACGCCTGCACCTCGGGGTTGTGAAAACAAAGCGTGCTCGCTTTCTTGCCCGACAGCGTCACCTCTTGCAAGCGGTCAATGCCTTCTAGATCGCGGCGAAAGACATCTTCATACCAGCAGAAGACCTTGATGCGTCGCGACTGTGCTTGGGGTAGAACGCTGGCGAGAACGTCGAACCCGGGATGGTCGGGGGCCTCGATCTTTTTCAAGGAAGTGTGCGCGTAGTACTTGGCGTGTGTGCGGGCAAAATTGCCGCCGTGAAATTCAGCATCGTATTCCTGCTTGCCATGATCCGGCAACGGTTGGCCGGGAACTTGTCGGCCGGCAATGCCGCGGCCATAACTGAAACTCGCGATAAACAAGGCGTTGATGTTGGCATCTCGCCGAAAGCGATCCAAAACTGACTCAACACCTTCGTCGACAAATGACGCGGCTCCCACTTGGATGCCAATTGTTCGGCTGGTAGTTTGCGGCTCTTGCAGAAAACCCGAGGCAATGCCGGCAGCACCGATTAATTTTGCAAATTCTCGTCTGGAGAGTTCACTCATCGTGTCACGACGCGTATCGACGCGGGAGCGGCTTTGAATGCGTCACGCAAACGGCCGACCCCGCTTTCGATCTTTTTGTCCTTTGCACCGATATGGCGGAAAAAGTCTACATCACAGACGTGGGAGCAGGAAATCGGCATTAGTGAAGCGCATGGTTTCGAAGGCAGCATGGCTGACGAGTGGTCGGCAATTCCGAAACTATCCGGAAACGGGGTTCGCGGAGATCGAAGTGCGAACAGCACTCCGTATCGCCCGCATTTCCTCAAACGGAACTTCTGGGCCGTTTCGCAGAACTGGCAGCCAAGAGCCCAGCGCGTCCAATAGGTAGAATACCTTCCGAGTGCCCCGAGATCCGAACACAATCGCCAAGCTGACAAGTTGCACCACATGTCCGGTCCGTCGACTATACGTTCCCTCACGGAACAAGCCGAGCAAGTTTGCGCACCTAAACTAGCAAGCCAATCCACATGCGGCTGACCGATTCGAAAGAAACAGGAGATCGTGGTTCAGTTTGATCTTTCCTGAATGTGCGTTGCGTGTTTCCCTGCGATGAATCGAATTATTGGTAGGCACAATCCGCTATTCGCTTCACCACGTTAACTTCAACCCAAACTGAATTTGCCGAGAAGTCGTGGAAGTGGCCGTAATCACTCCAGCCGTGGGCGACGGTCCTCCAGTTGCGGATGTGAATACAACCGGATTGCGTAGGTTGAAGTTCGTGCGATTAAACACGTTGAAGAATGCTCTTGGAGCGGAGTCGGGGCAAGCCCGCCCAGGACTGGGTGAACGAGTCAGGTGGGGTCAACAACAAGGACAGCGATGAATGACTGCGACCAAAGTAAGGAGCGGTCTTACGGCTTCGTTTGATAGTGCAACTGGAAAAAGTTCATTCGTGAAAAAAGGTTGGCTAGCGCGCATGGCCTAGACCTGCCTGTCCGGTGATCTTTGCAGTGTTCGTAGCCCATCTTGCGGCTAGCGTGCGGCTCCCAGTCCACACAAGCTGCAATCCCGCAAAGATAGCCACCATGGCCACAGCCGTCTTCAGCTTGTTCGCAGGAACCCTTCGCGCAAGCAGGCACCCAAGCACCACTCCAGGAACACCACCTAGAAGCAGCTGAAACAGTATCGGCATGCTGACCGAGCCAAAGGTCCAGTGAAAAGCACCGCCTATGACCGCTAATACCAATCCAAACAGCAAGTCTGTTCCGACAACTTGCGCAGGCGTCATCTCGGAATAGTTCAGCAGAAGAACAGTTCCGAGCGCTCCAGCACCAGCGGACGAAAAACCCGATTCCACTCCAATCGGGAGCGCGAGCCAGGGAAGCCAGCGATAGTTTTTTCCAGCGAATGAGGGGTTTTGCACGCGCCTGATAAAGGTCACGCTTGATGACGCCGCCAAGAGAACACCCAGCACCAGGATTGCAACTGGATTCCCTGCGTCTCGATTCAAGAAACGGAGTGCCCAGGTGCCCACAAGAAGGCCTGGAACCGCTCCTTGCAGCAGAAGCCACAGATAACGCGAATGAATCTGCTTTTTGAGCAGATAGAAAGGGGCAGCAATCAAGCGCAACACACCGGCAAACAAGAAAGCAGTTCCGACGGCTTCTCCAGCTGTCAGTCCGGCGAGCAACACTAGGGCGGGAACCGTAAAACTTCCTCCACCGACTCCAGTCAACCCGACAGCTGCGGCGATGAGAAATCCGATAAGGAAGTTCATCTTTCCACCTGCGTGGAGAAAGTGTGAATTCCGCACTCGAGCTTTGTTCCGCCCCATCGGCCGGACCTCGGATTATTTGGGTCAGACGGTAGAGCGGTGCACGGCTGGCATCCGATGCTCAAATATCCTTCGTCGTATTGCGGCAGATGAGGGATTCCGTTGGCATTCGCGTACTGCCACACCTGCTCCCAGTTCCAGTCTGCGAGCAGGCTTACTTTCCACAAGCTCCTCCCGGTTGGCAGGCGATGTAATTCGACCTTCTTCAAATTCTTACGTGTCGGCGATTGATCTCGTCGTAACCCCGTGAACCAGACGTCAAACGGTTCAAGTGCGCGCATGAGCGGTTCGACTTTGCGCAGTTGGCAGCACCGTGTGGGCTCGCTGCGATTCAAAATGCCAAATGCTGATTCCTGCTCGGCGACCGTTTGCGCGGGAAGCACGTTGACCAGATTGAGCGACCACTGCCTCGTCATTCGATCGCGAAATTCGTAGGTCTGCGGAAAGTGATATCCCGTGTCGAGAAACAGCACGTGCAAGTCCTGTATTCGCTTTCTGAGGAGATGCGTCACTACCATGTCTTCCGCCTGAAAGCTGCTGGTCAGGCCAAAGCGTGCGTTTTGGTTCGCCGAGAGGACGGATTCCAGCGCTTGCTCGGATGTGAGACTCTCCAATTCTTCAGCGATGCGATCCGCTTCCATTTAATTGACCTCTTCCTGATTGTTTTGCGGCTTTTCGATCCGCAAGGAGTCCGCCAGCGCCAAGGCGCGCCGGAAGACTTCTTCATCGCTGGCGTTTTTGTTTTCTACGGAGAGATCGAACAACCTGGGTTTTACTTCATCAACCAGCCGTTCTTTCGTCCCGGCATCGAGGGCATCTCCGGAGTAAATAGAAATGACCCCAATCCCTTGCGTTGCGCGAATCGCTTCCAGGATAGCGTCGGGCGACGCCTCGTCGCCGTCTAGATGCAGCACCTCGAAGCCTTGCTCGAAGAGGGCGCGCTCCACCCGCGAGGCAAGAGCAGGCTGGTCCTCCAGCAAGAAGGTCGCTGGATAGTGCCCGCGGCGTTCGTAGCGCTCCTGTGCACTGACACTTTTCTGCGCGATCTCCGACGATGCGAGTTCCAGTTCCTCTTGTCCTTGGCGGTCAGGCAGATCTTCTTGAATCATCCCTGCCCCAACAGTGGCATTGGAGATCGCATCAATCAAAATGAAACTGCCTGTTGCCCGATTGCTGGCATAAGGATCAAAGAAGAGCGGAACGTGAGTTTCAAATTCGACTGAGGCAATATCGTTCATGTTTAGCTGCGTTGCCTGTTCCCGTTCGAGCGTATTGACGTTCACGCGATGGCAAATCCGTAGCGCGCGAATTTTCGTTTGGCGGGCGGTATGCTTCACGAGATAGGTTCGGCCTACTTCCAGAGGAGTCCCGTGCAACCAAACCACCATGGCGTGGAATCTTTTGGACACTCGCGGGCCAGTCTTGGGTGACACCAACATGTCTCCGCGGCTGAGATCGATCTCATCTTCCAGCTGCAGGGTCACCGACATCGGAGCAAACGCCTCCGGTAAATCGCCGTCGTAGCTAGTGATAGAGCGCACCCGCGTTTTTCTTCCTGACGGCAGCGCCAAAACATCGTCGCCGGGACGAATTACTCCGCTTGCGACGCGACCGGCAAATCCCCGGAACTGAGCATCGGGGCGAATCACCATTTGCACCGGGAATCGCAGACTTTCGAGGGCATCGCCTGCAGTGACAGGAACAGTCTCCAAGTGTTCGAGCAGTGTCGGCCCCTGATACCAAAACGTCCGCTCGCTGCGATCGACGACGTTGTCTCCCTCAAGCGCGCTGATGGGCACGCACTGTGTGTGGGCAATTCCCAGTTGTCCTGCCAACTTCAGAAAATCCCGCTCAACTTTCAAAAACACATCTTCCCGGTAATCGACGAGATCCATCTTGTTCACCGCAGCGAGAACATTGCGTATCCCCAGCAGCGAAGCGATGAACGCATGACGCCGTGTCTGTGGAAGGATTCCCTTCGTAGCATCCAAAAGAACCACGGCAAGGTCCGCCGTGGATGCACCGGTGGCCATGTTGCGCGTGTACTGCTCGTGCCCCGGGGTGTCCGCGATGATGAATTTCCGTCGTGGCGTCGCGAAATAACGGTAGGCCACATCGATGGTGATGCCTTGCTCGCGTTCCGCGCGCAGGCCGTCCGTCAGCAGGGAAAAGTCGATCGGCCCCGAGGAGCGGTTGATGCGGCTCTTCTTCACGGAGGCCATTTGGTCTTCGTAGACCGCTTTCGAGTCATGGAGCAGCCGCCCGATCAGCGTCGATTTGCCGTCATCGACGCTTCCTGCAGTCGTGAATCGAAGAAGCTCCATCTCCAGACTCTGCTCGAGGAACTCTCCAAGTCTTTCGCGCGGTCTTTCTTGCGTCGTGGAAATCACTAGAAATACCCTTCCCGTTTCTTCAGCTCCATCGAACCTTCTTCATCGTGATCGATGGCGCGGTTTTCGCGCTCCGAACGCCGGAACGAGATCATTTCCTCAACAATTTTCGCCACAGAGTCCGCTTCCGAACGGATTGCTCCCGTGCACGGAACGCATCCGAGTGAACGCATCCGGCACTTCAGCATTAGGGCCTTTTCGCCGGGCAAAAGTTCCTTTGCGCTGTGGATCAAGACAATCGAGCCGTTTCGCAAGACCACTTCGCGTTCTTTCGCGAAATAGAGAGGAACAATGGGAATATTTTCCGCCTGGATATAGAGCCAGATGTCCTGCTCCGTCCAATTCGACAACGGAAAGACGCGAATGCTTTCTCCTTTGTCTATCCGGGAATTGAAAATATTCCAGAGCTCTGGCCGCTGGTTCTTGGGGTCCCATTGCCCCAACGGATCGCGAAACGAATAAATTCTCTCTTTGGCTCGCGATTTCTCTTCATCCCGGCGCGCTCCTCCGAACGCTGCGTCAAAGCCCCCTTCTGCAAGCGCGTCGAGCAGCGATTTTGTCTTCAACAAGCCGCAACATTTTTGCGTTCCCAACGTGAAAGGATTGGCCCCGGCGTCCAGAGCCGCGTGATTTTTGTGGACGATGAGTTCCGCGCCAATCTGCCGGGTGTACGCGTCACGAAACTCGATCATTTCCGCAAATTTGTAGCTGGTGTCGATATGCAGCAGAGGGAAAGGAATCTTGCCCGGGAAAAACGCCTTCTCCGCCAGACGAAGCATTACGGAGGAGTCTTTGCCGATCGAATAGAGCATGACCGGGCGCGCAAATTCAGCCGACGCTTCGCGAAGGATATGGATGCTCTCCGCCTCCAGCGATCTCAGGTGATTCAATCGCCGCGGGACAAGCGTCGTCGTTCCCACGCCGTAGGCAGAAGCCGCAGCCGGTGCAGAAAATGAGACTTCTAATGTGTGCGCCATGGATCTCCGAGTACAAATAAAAAACCCACCTGCCAGCGTCTCCGGCGGTGGGTTGGCTACAATCTTGTAGTAAAAGGCTTTTTACAAAACCGGCTTTTCACCCATACAAGACACAGCGGCCCTCGCCGTCATTTGCTGACGACAACAACAGGCAGCCGCCGCTGGAATGAAGCCGTTCACAAGAAGAAATGATACCCAATACGCTTAGACGTTTCAAATCACGTTTTCGCTCTCGAACTATCATTATTTTCGATGGTTGAAACGCCAGTTTGGTTACCGTCAAGAGTTGCCGTTCGCGCCCGGCATATTCCGGGTGTATCGTCGCGTATTCGGAAACGATTCTCGTGCCTTGCAGTTTCTTCTGTGATGTCGGCGTCTATTTCCAGTTGTAGTGGGTTTTCCTTCGATTGCGATTGCACCACCACCCTAAGACACCAAAGCAGGGCTGGAAGATGGAGAGGGTCGTTTTGGTGTCTTTGGTGTCTGTTTAGGCCCGAAATTGGACCCAAACGG
>WNFB01003923.1_pt1 | contig 13178 bp, 12 predicted proteins | sample 5400501 | NCBI WGS metagenome assembly WNFB01 (sample SAMN13153341, study PRJNA577476) | soil metagenome | isolation source: 200 cm saprolite under Douglas fir tree site 2 hole 1 | place: USA:California | collected 2015-04-18
TTCGCCGAGTTCGGCCGGGAGCGGGTGTGGGACACCCCGATATCCGAGCAGGCCATCCTCGGCGTGGCGATGGGCGCCGCGATGACCGGCATGCGCCCGGTCGCCGAGATCATGTTCTCCGACTTCTTCGCCTGCTGCTGGGACTACCTGGCCAACGAGATACCGAAGATGCGGTACATGACCGGCGGGCAGGTCACGGTCCCGCTGGTGGTGCGCACCGCGAACGGCGGCGGCCTCGGCTTCGGCGCCCAGCACTCCCAGGCGGTCGAGAACTGGACGCTCACCATCCCGGGCCTGAAGATCGCGGCGCCGTCAACGCCTGCCGACGTCATCGGGATGCTGGCCGCTGCCATCCGCAGCGACGATCCGGTGGTGTTCTTCGAGCACAAGGGCCTCTTCGCGAGCAAGGGACCGGCCGCGCCCGACGGCCATGTGGTCGAGCTCGGCCATGCATCGGTGGTCCGGGCGGGCAGCGACGTGAGCCTGGTCGCGCTGGCCGCCACGGTACCGATGGCGCTGGCCGCGGCCGACCAGCTCGCCGCCGACGGCGTTTCCGCCGAGGTGATCGACCTGCGCTGCCTGGTGCCGCTGGACATGGCAGCGGTGCTGGAGTCGGTCGGGCGGACATCCCGGCTGGTCATCGTGGAGGAGAACCCGTACCAGGGCGGCTGGGGCGGCACGGTGGCCTCGATCGTCGCCGACGAGGGATTCGAGCTGCTCGACGCCCCGATCCGGCGGGTCGCCGCGGCCTGCGTGCCGCTGCCGTTCGCCGACGCGCTTGAGCAGCTGGTCATCCCCACGGCGGCGGCGCTCACCTCGGCGGCCCGCGCCCTGGTCGCCTACTGACCGGCACCGTCACCGACCGGCGCTCGCCCGCCGGGGAGGCGGCAGCACGCCCGGCCGCCCGGCCGGTGACGGTTCGGGGCAAACGCAGCGCTCGCCCGGCCGGAAGTGATAGATCAGACGGAACGGAAGTCACGGCGTCAGCCTGCCCGGCCGAGCTGGGTCCAGCCGGGCCCGGCGACCGGGCGGCAGCCCCTCCCCAGGCAGATCCTGGCGGAAGGGAATACTTCAGGTGATGGTGGTTATTAGCCCCAGTCACGCGATCCCCGCGGCCGCAGCGGGGCAGCAGGTCAGGAGGTACCGTGACGTCCAGTACCGGCGTTCCGACGCTGGCCGCCCGAGAGAGGCCGGCCGTTAAGGGAACGCCAGACGAGCAGCACCCGGCCCGGCCGGGGGATCCCGAGACCCTGCTGCTCGTCGAGGACGACCCCGCGGACGCCGTGCTGGTCGAGGAACTGCTGGCGGAAAGCGGCCTGCGGGCAACGCTGTCCTGGGCACGCTCGCTGGCCGAGGCCAGGGAACTGCTGCGGAGCGGCGGACCGCGCGGCTGCATCCTGCTGGACCTGCACCTCCCCGACGCCCGCGGGCTTGAGGCGGTCACGCAGGTGCTGGCCGCGGCGCCGGGCGCGCCGGTCGTCGTGCTGACCGGGCTTGCCGAGGAGAGCGCCGGCCTGGCGGCGGTCGCGGCGGGCGCCCAGGACTACCTGATCAAGGGACAGTCGGCACCGGATGTCTTCAGCCGCGCAATCCGGTATGCCGCCCAGCGCAAGCACGTCGAGCGGGCGTCGGCCGCGCTGCAGCTCAGCGCGCTGCGGGCGGAGGAGAATGCGCGGCTGGAGCGCGGCCTGCTGCCGACCCCGCTGCTGCGCACCGACGAGTTCGAGGTCGTGGCCCGCTACCGGCCCGGCCGGGCGCAGGCGCTGCTCGGCGGCGACTTCTACGACGTCGTCGAGACGGCCGACGAAACGGTGCACGCGGTGATCGGCGATGTCTCCGGTCACGGCGCGGCGGCCGCCGCGATTGGCGTCTGCCTGCGGGTGGCCTGGCGGTCACTGGTGCTGGCCGGGGTGACGGCGCCGACGATGATCGGCCTGCTTGAGCAGATGCTGGTCGCCGAGCGGGAGAGCGAGAACGTGTTCGCCACGCTGAGCCTGCTGACGTTCGCACCGGACCGCCGCCGGGCGCGGATCCTGCGCGCCGGGCATCCTGGGCTGCTGCTGCGCGCGGCCGGCCGCGTCGACTTCATCGAGGGGCAGGCAGGCCCGGCCCTTGGCCTGGTCCCCGGCCTCGCCTGGAGCGAGGAGGAGCTGGCGCTGCCCGGCACCGCCGGCCTGGTGGTGTTCACCGACGGGCTGTTCGAGGGACGCGTCGGGCCTGGCAGCGAGCGGCTCGGCGAGGAGGGCCTGCTGGCCATGGCCCGCGAGCTGGCGGGGCTGCCTGCCGCCGCGTTCGTCGATGGGCTGATCGAGCGGACCGAGGCGGCGGCCAGCCGCTATGGCGGCCTCGCCGACGATGTGGCCGTCGTCCACCTCGGCTGGAAGGCCGCCGCGTGACCGTAACCGGACTGCCACCACGGCCGAGCCGCTTTCGCGGGCTCACAGTCCAGGGCTGGTTCCGGCTGGCGTTCGGCGGTTTCGCGATCCTGGTCGTGGTCGCCGCCGTGGTCATCACGCAGCTACTCGCGCACGGCCGGGCAGCGTCCGGCGAGCTGGAATCCACCGTCCTGCCGGCCCAGGCGCAGGCCTACCGGCTGCAGGGCGCTCTGGTGGGCCAGGAGACGGGAGTCCGCGGGTACGGCATCTCCGGCGATTCGCGCTTCCTGGCGCCGTATACGAGCGGGCTCGCGACCGAGGCCAGCGCGGCCGGCCGGCTGCGCACGCTGCTCGGCTCCAAGGAACCGATGTCGGCCGACCTGGGCAGCATTGAGCAGGCGGCGCGCGGATGGCGCCGCTCCTACGCGATCCCGCTCATCACCCTGGCCAGGCATGCGCCGCTGGGCGGCCGCGACCTGCGGCTGCTTGATCAGAGCAACCAGTCCTTCGACCACCTGCGAGCCCTGTTCGCCGCGCAGAACGCGCACCTGGCGCTGATCGCTGCCCGCGACCGCGCCTCCCTCCAGCGGATCCGCACCGTGCAGGACTGGACCTTCGCCGTCATCCTGGTTGCCTTCCTGCTCGCCGCGGCCGCACTGACGCTGCTGCTGCAGCAGACGGTCGTCCGGCCGCTGAACCGGCTGCGCGCGGGCTCCCGCCTGGTGGTAGGCGGCGATTTCGGCCACCATATCGAGGCGACCGGACCGGCGGACCTGCGCGCTGTGGCCGCCGACGTGGAGGAAATGCGCAGCGGGCTTGTCGCGGCGCTGGATGACGCGCGCACCGCGCAGAACGTCGCGACCGGCCAGGCCGCCGATCTCGACGCGCAGGCGGACGAGCTGCGCCGGTCGAACGCCGAACTCGAGCAGTTCGCCTATGTCGCCTCGCACGACCTGCAGGAACCGCTGCGCAAGGTTGCCTCCTTCTGCCAGCTGCTTGAGAAACGCTACGGCGACAAGCTGGACGAGCGCGGCCACCAGTACATCGCCTTTGCCATCGACGGCGCGAAGCGGCTGCAGACGCTGATCAATGACCTGCTGACCTTCTCCCGGGTCGGCCGGGCGGGCGGCGACATGGTCCCGGTGCCGCTCGGCCAGCCGCTGGATGTCGCGGTCGCCGCCCTCGGCACCGTCATCGAGGAGTCCGACGCCGTCATCGAGCGTCCCCGCCGGCTGCCCGAGGTGATGGGTGATCCCACCCTGCTCGCGATGCTGTGGCAGAATCTCGTCGGCAACGCGGTCAAGTTCCGGGCGCGCGACCGTGCCCCGGTGGTGCGCATCACCGTCGCCGCGCAGCCGACCGGCACCGCGCAGCAGGCCGGCACCGCGCAGCAGGCCGGCACCGCGCAGCAGGCCGGGCCGTGGCAGTTCTGCGTCGCCGACAACGGCATCGGGATCGCGCCGGAGTTCGCCGAGAAGGTCTTCGTCATCTTCCAGCGCCTGCACGGGCGCGAGGCCTATCCCGGGACCGGTATCGGCCTTGCGCTCTGCAAGCGGATCATCGAGCACCATGGCGGCGACATCAGCGTCGACACCGGCTACCCGGACGGGACCCGCATCTGCTTCACCCTGCCCCGCATCGATGCCGCGCGGCCGGAAGAGCCCGGCGGCGACGCCACCACCAGCGCTGATGACGCAGACAGCGCCGAAGGGATCCCCGCATGAACTTGCCCCTGCAGCCCATCGAGGTCCTGCTCGTCGAGGATGACCCCGGCGATGAGCTGATGACCCGCGAAGCATTCGAGGACAACAAGATCGGTAACACGCTGCATGTCGCGCGCGACGGGGAGGAGGCGCTTGACTTCCTCTACCGGCGGGGCGCCCATGCCGACGCGCCCAGCGTGGACCTGATCCTGCTCGACCTCAACCTGCCGAAGTACGACGGACGGCAGGTCCTCGAGCGGATCAAGTCCGATCCCGACCTCACCCACGTGCCGGTGGTGATCCTGACCACCTCCTCGTCCGAGGAGGACATCCTGCGCAGCTACAAGCTGCACGCCAACGCCTACGTGACCAAGCCAGTCGACGTCAACCAGTTCATCGCGGCCGTCCGCCAGATCGATGACTTCTTCGTGTCGGTGGTGCGCCTGCCCCGCCCGTGACGCGGCCAGCACGCCGCAGCCGGGATGCAGCAGCGCGGCGGCGGACCGGAGGTGCTTGCTGAGGTCACAGCTCGGCCATCTGCCAGCCCAGGTCGAGCGCCACCATCACGATCCGGTCGCCGGTGCCGCCCGGCGTGGCCGCGGTGTCAGTTGCGCTCATCGGCTCCATTCGCTCAAACGCTGAGTTCAGTCCAGAAGGTATCGTTTCTGGCCGCTTTTCCGCTCCGGCGTTTCGGGCGCCTGAGGTGCCGACCGGTACGGTCGTGGACCAGCAGGACTGTATGCGGGAGACCCCACATGGGGCGGCGCAGCGCGGACTCAGGCGGCAGAAGCAAGGGCAAGCCCACGACATTGCGCGAGTTCCGCGCAGCCCCAGCCCAAGACCGTCATCAGAGCATGGCGCGGGGCTGCCTGGCGGCAGCCCGGGCAAAGGCATCGGCCGCCGGGCCGGGACTCGCCGCCCGCCCGAGCGACAGCTGGGCGAACTCGGCGGCGATCTCGTGCCAGAGGCTTGCCCGGCGCAGCATGCCGTGATCGCCGTGGCGCACCTCGATCGTCGCCACCTGGCCGGCCGGGCGGGCGCGCTCCGCGTAGGCCCAGGTCTCCGCCGGACGGCAAACCCGGTCGGCGCTCGCATGCACGAGCAGGATCCGCCGCCCGGCCAGCTGGTCGACGGGCTCCCCCGGCGGCACCCAGGGCGCCAGCCCGGCCACCGCCGTCACCAGCGGGTGCCCGGCAGCCCGCAACACCGCGCGCCCGCCCATCGAATGGCCGACAAGCACGACGGGAACGTGCCCAGAGTCCGCGGAGATCTGGTCGAGCAGGCCGGTCAGATCCCTGACCGGAGACGCATCCGCGCCGTTCCAGCCGCGCAGCCGGAACCTGGCCCGCCGGACCTCGACTCCGCTGCCGCCTACCGCCGCACGGATGGCCGCCGCGACCGGGATCATGCGCAGCACGCTGACCTGAACCGGGCTCGTCGGCATCTTGCTGGCCGAACTGCCGCCATGTGCCACCACCACGATGCCGCCGGTGCCCGCCGCCTCCGCCCGGCCACCGACCCTCGGCAGGGTCTCGCTGCTCATCGGAGGCCGCCTCCTCGGGGCTCTAGCTAGGCCGGCTGGCCGCCAGGATGCCATGCGCCGCGCACGGTCGCGCGCAGGCGCGCAGGTTTCTACGACTTGAGTACATCACGAATTATGTCCGCGATGACGGCCGGGACTTCCAACGGCGCGGCATGGCCCACGCCCTTGAGGTCGCGAATTCTGGTCCTCGGGAGCAGGGCGGCCATATTGACGGCGTCCTCGTGCGTGCTCACCGGATCTCGGTCACCGATGACGAAGAGAACGTCCGTGGAGATTTCATGCGCGTAGGCCGTAAATTCGCGCCAATGGTGTCGGTTCTTCCACAGTGACGGCAGCACCCAAGGGCCGCCTGCCTCATTCAGCAGCGCAGCGCGCCTTTCCCGCGTGTCCATCGCTGATCCTGAAACCAGCTTGCCCAGGATCGCGCGAGTCAGCCACCTGCGGGCCGCAATGGCCTGCTTCACGCACTTCGGCGCAGGGGCGGACACGAGCGCGAAAAGCCACAGGAAGGTCAGGCAACGCAATGGCCGCGCGAAGAATTCACGGACAGGCTGGTCCAGGAACCGGCCAACGCCCGCCAATCCGCCATTGACGAGGATGACCGCTTTGACCGCAGCGGGAATTTCATGGGCGATACCCAGGCCCGAAAATGCGCCAACCGAGTGAGATACAATTATTATTTCCCCGTCATCGGCCGACTGAAGCTCGTGAGCGATCGCATTCGCTACCTCCGTGACCGTGGGGGCGGCCCGGCCAGATACGATGCCCGGCATTACCGGCGCGCCGAACGCGAGATCGGCCGGAACACCCTCCAGGCACTCGCGCACCCAGGTCCACTGTTCGAAGTTTCCGGTCATCCCGGGCAGGAAGATTATCAGCGACGGATACCGCCGCGCACCGGTCATGGCCTTTATCGGGCCGGTCCAGCCTGCTGGACTGGGGTCATCGCTCATATCAAGGTCCAGTTTCAGTGATACCACAGCTTGGCTACTTCCGCGTGATCAATGACGAAACGAAGGCCAGCATGAGTGGCAGCAGAACATATACCGTTACCGCCGTTACCGTACTTCTCGTGCGAAAGGGCAGATTGGAGTTAGTCCAGATTCTGCCGTAGTACTTCTCCTTTTCTTCGGGCTTAAGCTTATCACACGCAGCGATTTCCTTCAGATACCGCACCTTGGAATCCTGCACGGAGCGGTACGCCAGCAGTGACGGGTGGAATACCACCAGGCTGCTAGCCAGCATGACGCCGGCCGCCAGAGCTACGGTCAGCTGGGAAAACCTCAGCCAAACGATAAATACGCCAAGTGTAGTTATAACGTGCGCTATCGTCGAGGCAAACGTCCATTGCATGAAACGCCGCAGTAGCCGAAGTCCCCAGTATCCATCGCTGTTATACTCCATATTAGGAATAATCCCGAAATGCTTCCTTCTTGCGAACGTCGCATACCAGGCGAATACTGCTCCCAAGAGCAGCTGCTTTAGCAGAAAATAAAATAGGTAAGTACCGAGTGCCCACAGTGCGATCGCCAGGAATCGATGATGCTGATAGTTCGCCCACCAGCCTGCATATACCATCCGGCCCCAGATGTCGCTAGGAATGGCTGTCGCATTCCAGCTCTGCAATAGCCCGTTCGCAAGCAGGCGAGCATAAATTATATAGGAGATAAGTGCGCTGAACGTGAGGAATAGTACGGACAGGGGCCAGTTGCCGACGAGACGGAACGCCTTGTTGGCCGTTTCTACGCGGTTGTTAAGATCGCTGACTGGTACCTCCTGCCCCCGCAGCTCAGGCGGGCGAGCCAGGTAGTTTTCCTTGCTCATTCCCACGACACCTTGTATGGCTTCTACCTGCTCGGCACAGAAAATAGGAGTAAGCAGCGCCACCAGGATAAATACGATCGCCACCGGATCCTGCGATAGCGGCATTTCGACAGAACTGACCCGCTTCGGCGCATTGAAAATTACCGGCAGCGCGGACGGCGCCGCATGCGCAGTCAAGGCGTCCTGCGATATCGCCACAACGAGAATCGCTGCTAAACAGACGAAGCCGATGGCCAGGAATCCTACTTTCGGCGTAATTGCTTTCATTACGTGCGGCGATTCGCCGCGGGGTGATCCGCGCCCGAAGAGGCGCCCGATCAGTTGTGGCTCCAGGGGATCTAGGTTCATCTTGGATTACCTGGCTTCCGCTAGCACCTGGGCGAGGTCAATAGATCGATCCTCGAATCTCGTCAGCGCACCGGTGAGATACATGTACCAAGCCCGGACTCGTTCCTCGCCCTCCAGCTGTATGCAAGCCTCCCAGGCACGAGTTAAATTACCTATCCATTCACGAATAGTTGAGGCGTAGCTCTGGCCAAATGTTTCAATCGAGATGATCCGGAACCTGGCCGCTTCGAGATCTTGGACTTGTTTCGAAAGAGAGATGAGCTGGCCGTTGGGAAATATGTATCTGTCGACAAAGGCGTTATGCCTGATATTATGATGCTTCGCCCTGGGCCAGACTATAGCCTGGTTCAGGTAGCGGGTGCCCTGCGGTAGCGACTCTCGGATCAGCCGAAAGAAAGTCGGCGAATTATGTTCTCCGACGTGCTCATACATCCCGATGCTAGCTGCGGCTGTCAGGTCTCGCACCGGCAGGAACCGCCGGTAATCACCGTAGAGGAACTTTATGCTCCTGGCCATTCTCGTTGTGCTTAGGGCGTGCCGGTACTGTGCCTGAGAGGCTGTTATGCCGGTGCCCTGACACCCATAACGCTCGGTTGCATAGTTAAGAAACGAGCCCCATCCGCAACCGATGTCGAGGACGTGCGAATTCGGATCCAGGCGCAGCTTGGTGCAGATGAGCTCATGCTTTCGGCTCTGCGCATCCTCAAGCGTCTTTATTCCTGCAGTGAATATGCCGCACGAATAGACCATTGAAGGACCCAGCAGGTACCGGTAGAACTGTGTTGACCGGCCATAGTGAAATTCCGCCTGTTCGAGGCTCCGTCTTACGGAATCACGGTTGTGCCATGGGGAACGATACTCGATGGCGGTGGGACCTGCCGACCTGATTTGTCGGTAGCCAAGAGCCAGCGTGGTCCTGATGGCAATAGTGAGCGCAGTGCTCAAGAGTTTCAGGTCACGAAGCGAGGCCTCGTGTTTGGCTAAGTAGTGCAGATCGCCTTCGACAGCTATCTCGCCAGCGATCCAGGCGCGAGCGAGCCCGAGCCCGCGTGGTGCCCGGAGGATTCTCGCGAAGGCATTGGGGTCATTGAATGAGATAGACGTGTGAGCGGTCCGAGGTCCGCTCTCGGAACCGTCGTAGGCGCTCAGATGTACGTCCGGGAGTATTCTGGAGATCTGATCCAGAAGAGACTGTGTCGGGGGCAGCGAAAACCTTGGAGTGACCAAGTCAGGACCTCCTTGATCGCCTTATATCACAGGGGGCGAGGCCTTGTCCATTACTTCCCGCGATGGCTGTGCCTTCTTGACTGGCACACTATGGCCGGTCGAATCTTCCGTGTTCATGGAATGGCAGCGCATCACCCTCTTCTTGCCCGGCCGGCGACGTGCCGGATCGGCCCGGCGCCCGCCGAGCAGCAGCAGCCCGCCGAATGCGATCAGGTACGCGTTGATCACTCAGGCGAGACCCGACTGGGGTGCAGCCGAGATCGCTCTGGATGGACGGGAGCGCCACGTTGACTACCGTCATGTCCAGCACGATCATCAGCATCCCGGCGCAGCGGACGATCAGCGCGAGCCAGCGGGACCGCTCGTCCCGTCGGGCGCGGTGCGAGGACCGGGCCCCGTTCTCCGCCGGTGCCGGCCGCAGCGGGACCGCTCGTCCCGTCGGGCGCGGTGCGAGGACCGGGCCCCGTTCTCCGCCGGTGCCGGCCGCAGCGGCGCCGCGTCAAGGACGAGCGGCCCAGCGTCGTCATGCACGGTGTTCTCCCTGGCTCGAAGTTGGTCAGCCTTACCGACGAGGTACGGAGCCGGAACTCGTCTCTCGACATCGGCGCCGTGGCAACGGGGCGCCCGCGGCCTTGCCGCCGGGGGACATAATGCGAACGGAGGAGTCGTTATGAGATGGGATGACCTGCTCGCCCACTGCCTGGCCAAGCCCGGCGCGTGGCAGGACGAGCCGTGGGACGGCGACGCCGTGGTGAAGGTCGGCAGCAAGATCTTCGCGTTCCTGGGGAACGAGTCGTCGCCGTCGGTCGGGGTGAAGTGCGGGCCGACCAGGGAGGTGGCAGACGAATGGCTCGTGCGCTATCCCGATGACGCGTCGGTCATGGCCTACATCGGCCGCTCGGGGTGGAACAGCCTGCGGATCGCCGGCGCGATTCCCGGCGACGAGCTGCTGGAAGCCGTTGACGCTTCCTATGACGCGGTGGTCAGCAAGCTGCCGAAGAAAGATCGACCGGACCCGTCCTGACCGGCCCGCTTCACTCGCTGGCCCGCGTTCGTTCGCTGGCCCGCTAGCCCGGCGCTGCGTTGCCCGGGGACAATGACCGCGTGATGTGGGTCGACCTCGACGGGGCAGTCAACGTGCGCGATCTGGGCGGGCTGCCGGCCGGCGACGGGCGGCAGGTGGCGGCGGGCCGGCTGCTCCGCGGCGACGACATGAACGACCTCTCGGCGGCCGACGTCGACCTGCTGGTCATCCAGATCGGCCTGACGACCGTCATTGACCTGCGTAGTCCCGCCGAGGTGCAGGACCGGGGGCCGGGGCCGCTGATCCGCGCCGGGCCGGTGCGGAACGTCAACCACTCGCTGCTGCCGGAACTCGGCATCGCGGCCGAGGTCACCGACGCGATGGCGGCCCGCATCGACCGGGCCCTTGCTCGCTGCCCCGGCGACGTCCGGTGCGGCCTCTACCTTGGTTACCTGGAGGAGCGGCCGGCCCAGGTGGTGGCCGCGATGCGGGACATCGCGCGGGCCGACGGCGCGGTGCTTGTCCACTGCGCGGCCGGCAAGGACCGGACCGGAGTGATCGTGGCGCTCGCGCTGAGCGTGGCCGGCGTGCGGCGGGACGCCGTGATCGCCGACTACGCGGCCACCGCGGAGCGGATCGGCCCGCTGCTGGCCAGGCTGCGCGGCGCGAAGACGTATGCGCCCGGTGTCGAGCGCGAGCCGGCCGGCGAGCATGTCCCGCGGGCCGGGACGATGGCCGCGTTCCTTGACCAGGTGGACTCGCGTTACGGCGGCGTGCGGCGCTGGCTGTCCGGACATGGATTCGGAGCCGCTGACGTCCGGATGCTCAGATCCAGGCTGCTGGACGCGTGAACGGCCGGCCAGCGCCTACGTCAGGGATGAGAACAGGTCCCCGTGCCGTTCGACGCGGTCCAGGACCTCGCCGGCGGTAAATCGCAGCAGGTCCGGGTCGCCGCCTCGCTCGCAGGCACGTACCTCGTCCCAGGTTACCGGCGCCGAGACGTACGGGTCGGCGCCGCCGCGCAGCGAATAGACGGCGACCGTGGTCTTCGCCTGGTGATTCTGGCTCCAGTCGATCAGCACCCGGCCCCGGCGCAGTTGCTTCGTCATGTTCGTCACCACAAGCTCGGGGTGCTCCTTCCCGATCGACTGGGCAATCCCGAATGCGCGTTCCCTGGCGGCGTCCCACTCTGTCCTGGCCGGGAGGGCGACGTAGACCTGCATGCCCTTAGAGCCGCTGGTCTTCGCCACCGGCTCGCGTCTGCCGCGTGCCAGCCGGTCGGCGATCCAGGACGCGATGCGGCAGCACTCCACGATCGAGGTGCCCGGCCCTGGGTCAAGGTCGAAGACCAGGTGATCTGGCCGGCCGGGTAGCTGAGCCCGGCGCCCGGCATGCCAGAGCGGGACGTGGAACTCGATGGCAGCCAGGTTCGCCGCCCAGATGAGGGCCGGGCGGTCGTTGATGACCGCGTACTCGACCTCCTCTCCGGAAGATCGGCCTCGTCCTTCTCCGGCGCTGCGCGAGGGAACCTTGACCGTGCGGATCCAGTCCGGCGCGTGCGAGGGCACGTGCTTCTCGATGAAGGACTTGCCGCCGGTCCCGTCGGGGAAGCGGCGGAAGGTGACCGGGCGATCCATAAGGTGCGGCAGCATCGCTCCGGCGATCCGCGAGTAGTAGTCGAGCAATTCCCCCTTGGTGAAGCCGCTGGCGGCATAGAGCACCTTGCCGAGATTCGATAGCGAAAGGTGCCGGTCGTCGACGGTTACCATGACACGCTCGGGGCTCACGTCGACACCTCCCGCCATTCCTTGCTGCGCTTGCCCTGGCGATAGGGAGCGTCCCGGCGCTTGGCGACGATGCCGGTGAGGCCATGCTGCGCTGCGGCCGCCAGCACGTCATCGCCGCGCGCATCCCGGAACGAGTCGCCGGTCAGGAGGGAGGCGCCGGACAAGGCGAGGGACTCAAGATGGCGGCGGCGCTCATCGTAGGGCAGATCGAGTAGTGATCGCCCATCGAGATGCAACACGTCGAAGACGACATAGGTCACCGGGGCCTCCCTGGCGTGCCTGGTGATCTGGGCGCGGCTGGACCGGTTCAGGCGCCGTTGCAGGCGGCCAGGGCTGGGCAGTCCGTCGGGCCCGAGCGCGATGATCTCGCCGTCGAGCACGGCAGGGCGCGCCCCGAGCCGCTCCCCCGCCTCGCGCATCTCGGGGAACAGGGCGGTGATGTCCTCGTCATCGCTGCCGAGGGCGCGGGCCCGGCCGCCATCAATGTAGGCGATCGCCCGCAGGCCATCCCACTTGACCTCATACGCCCAGCCCTCGTCGGTCGCCGGCATCGGCCCGGCTACCGCGAGCATCGGCCGGATCCGGCCGGGAATCGGCTCGAAGCCCGCCCTGGCGGGATCCATGCGATGGATCATCCAGTTCTTGCCGTGGGTGGCGAACAGGACATAGCGGCCGCGGGCTCTCGACCCGTGCAGCACCACCTTGACCTCGGTCTCGGTCCATTTCTCCAGCTCGTACTCGCCGCGATCCCAGATGCTGACGTGACCGCCGCCATACTCGCCCTTGCCGATGTCGCCTTCGAAGCTCCCGTACTCAAGCGGATGATCTTCGGTGTGCACGGCGAGGTGGTTCGACGCGGGATCCTCGGGAATGCCCTTCGGCACCGCCCACGAGACCAGCACCCCGTCACGCTCCAGCCGGAAGTCCCAGTGCAGCGCCCGCGCGTGGTGCTCCTGGATCACGAACTCCGGCCGGCCCGCGCCGCGCCGCCGACGCGGGCGCCTGGTGCCCATGGGCTCGGGGGTCCTGGCCGGATCGCGCTTAGCCAGGTAGGCACCGAGCGGGGTGCCGTCATCGCTGGCGGACTTCCCCGGACGGGTGCGTCGAGGCGGCGGCATCCTCAGCCCATACCCGGGAGCGCTATGGCTACTCCGGGCCGTCAGGAGGCGGGGCGCCCGATCGACTGCAGGCGGTCGCACTCGTCCGGCGTCAGCGCGGCCGCGACCGCGGCCGTCTTCGCGGCGACCTGCCCGGGCCGGGTCGCCCTGACCGGAAAATACCCACCCCGGCGGGGCACGGTGTGGCATCATCGCAGGTACTAGCCCTGAACGGCCCGCCGTGCCGCCA
>WNFB01004166.1_pt1 | contig 13177 bp, 12 predicted proteins | sample 5400501 | NCBI WGS metagenome assembly WNFB01 (sample SAMN13153341, study PRJNA577476) | soil metagenome | isolation source: 200 cm saprolite under Douglas fir tree site 2 hole 1 | place: USA:California | collected 2015-04-18
CCGCTGCGCACAGCGCCGTGCCGATGGCGGCCCAGGAGGGCAATGGCAGCAGCGGCAGGGCGGCAATCAGCAGCCCGGGCACGACCGGCAGCCACCACCATTGGTTGGGTGGGTTGGCGACGCGAGGGATGTGCCACTGCTCGTTGCCGCGCAGCGCATCGACTGTGTTGGTGGCCAACAGATAGAGGTAGGCCAGGGTAACGACGGCCGTACCCGCCAGGAAGACGCCGTTCCAGGATGGCGACCAGCGCCTGGCAGAAGTGCGGCCGAAAACCATCGGCGGCCCGATGTCCGCAGTCATCGTGCGTCAGCTCGTGGCCCGCCTGGGCCGGCTGCGCCTATTTCGGCCGCACTTCTGGCATCGACGCGCGCTGCCGCGTGGCGCAGCGCCGGCTGGCCTAGCACGCTGGGATTGTAGGGGCTGAAGCTAGCTCTTGAGCCCGGCCAGCCAGCCCCCGTCCGGGTCCGGCCGCTTGGGGAAGCGGCTGCGCTTCTCGGGGCTGAAGCACTCCTCGATGAACACCTTTATGGCCAGACGAGGCCGTTCGCCGTGGGGCGCGGCGCCCAGCGCTTCCAGGCTGGGCTGATCGTCCACGATCTGCGCGCGGCCGTTCACCCGCACCGTCCAACCTTCGCCCGGGATGAAGAACAGGAGGCCAAGCTGGGGATTGTCCATCAGATTTTTGTGGCCGAAGAAGAGGTTGTTGCCCCGGTAGTCGGGGATGAGCAGCGTTTGCTCATCCAGCACGGCCACAAAGCCCGGCCCGCCGCCTTTGGGCGATACGTCGCACGCGCCAGTCGAGGTCGAGGTGGCCATCACCATGAATGGCGAGCGGCGGATGAATTCCGCCATCCATTCCGTCAGCCGCGGCTGAACCTTGTCGACAACCTGCGGCTCGGGGGGCCCAAACCGCTCCTTGAGCTCGGCTTCACGGAGTGCGTGGGTGGGGGTCATACGTGCCTCCTGATGTTGCCCTAGTTTATACGCCCGTCAAACGAGGAAGGCCAGCACCTCGCCGAGGAAGAGTGGGGTGGCGGTGTGCATCGCGATGTGAGCCTGGCCGGGCAGCGTGACGATCCGGGCGTTGGGAAGAGCGGCGGCCACGGCGTTGGTCGCCACCACATGCTTTGGTGGGCTGGCGCTGCCTAGCAGCATGAGCGTGGGCGTGGTGATCTTGCGCAGTCGCTCCGGTTGCAGCTCGTAGGCTTCCGAGCCGCGCACGTCGCGCACGACGGTGTGCGCCGCGGCCACGCGGTGGGTCCAGCCGGCAGTGCGGCGCTGGAGCATGACGCGGCGGTCGTCCTGCTCGGCGACCTCACGCAGGAAGGTGGCGACCACCTCCTCGGGCTGGTCGGCGGACAGGAACGCCTTCAGCCGGCGCAGCAGGTTGGGCGGATGGAACTGAGGGCCGCCGCGGATTGGGATGGGCGGCTCGTAGAGAACCATCTTGCAAATGTTGGGCGTCAGCAGGGCGGCCTCGAGCGAGCACAGGGCGCCAAAGGAGTGCCCCAGCAGGAAGACCGGTTGGCCGGCGCTGTCCACCACGGCGGCGACGTCTTCGAACTCGCGTGCGAGCGCATGCTGGGGCGAGTCCCCGCTGGCGCCGGCGCCGCGGCGGTCCATGGCATGCACGGTGAATCGCTGGCGCAGCGCCGGCAGGACGGGCGCCCAGTCGGTGTGGTTCACGGTCGTGCCGTGAACCAGGACCAGCGGCGGCCCCTCGCCCGAGCGCCAGACCGCCAGGCGGGTGCCGTCAGAGGAGGTGACGAGGAGGAGGGTGTCGGAGCTAGCTGCTGGCTGCAGGCGAACTAGGAGCTGGCCGTCTGGATTACCTTGCGAAGCGCCGCATTGACGGCCGCCGCGTTCGGAAACAGTTTCGCCACGTCCGGGTCGAGCAACACTAGGATCGAACCTTCGGCGTAGCGCTCCAGATACTTCCCGCGAACGCCGTGGCGGAAGTCATATTCGGGTAAAGCATCGTCGCGCTCGGTTTTAAGCGTCTTCCTCATAGGTCAAGCGCTCACGGGGTGTCGCAACCCGCGCACTGACGATCCGAATGTGGTCACTTCGGTCGGAATGTACCACGACGATTAGCCGGCGAGCTAGCGACAAGCCAACGGTGACGTAACGGTCCTCAGCGGGGCCGGGAATGCTCTGGATCGTCGATGCTCAACGAAAGCGGATCGCCGAACACGCTGGCAGCCTCATCAAAGCTGACCCCATGCTTTGCGGCATTGGATTGTGCCTTGGATTCGTCCCATTCGAAAACAAGCGCCATTTTCGCCAGAATACGACGCGATCGCGCAGCTGGGCGTTGGTTCAGATCAGGTAGGGTGATCTGGTGGGACCGAGCGACGCCCTACACCTGCGGCTGGCGGTGATCCCCTGGCCATTCTGCGTTCCCGCGACCCGTACGCTGAACTGAGAATCATCCCATCCCGGTGCGCGAGGCATGCGAAGCGGAGGAAAGAGGTCGAGAGGGTAACCAAAAGGATGTGACGGCAACGTCAGTACGTCGCGCTTGCCTCACCTACCTAAAGGGCGCAATCGAAGAGTTCGCGAGAACGCGCCCGACGCGGAGATTCTTGGACGGGAACGCGTACGAGACACCTTCCGGCGTGCGTTACAGCTGGAGCTCGCGGGGGCGGTACTGGAGGGCTTCGGCGACGTGCTCGGGGCGGATGTCGGCCGAGGCCGCCAGGTCGGCGATGGTGCGAGCCAGCTTGAGCAGGCGGTGGAAGGCGCGCGCGGAGAGGTGCATCTTGGCCATGGCGCTGCGCATCAGGTTCTGGCCGGCCACGTCCAGGCGGCAGAACTGGCGGACCTGGGCCGGGCCCATGTCGCCGTTGCAGATGATGTCCGTGCCGGCGAAGCGCTCGCTTTCACGGGCTCGGGCAGCCTCGACGCGAGCTCGGACGGTGGCCGAGGGCTCGGCCGGAGCGGTGTCCGCCAGCTTCTCGTACTCGATGCGCGGCACGTGCGTGTGGATGTCAATGCGGTCAAGAAGCGGACCGCTGATCTTCTTCTGGTAGCGCAGGATGGCCGTCGAGGTGCAGGTGCAGTCGCGCACCGGGTCATCGAAAAAGCCGCAGGGGCAGGGGTTCATCGCCGCGATGAGCATGAAGTTGGCCGGCATGGTCACGGTCCCGGCGGCGCGACTGATGGTGACCACGCCATCTTCCAACGGCTGGCGGAGGACTTCCAGCGCGCGGCCCTGGAACTCCGGCAGCTCGTCCAGGAACAGCACGCCGCGATGGGCCAGGCTGACCTCGCCCGGCTTGGGCCATCGCCCGCCACCGACCAAGCCGATATAGCTGGTAGTGTGGTGCGGGGCGCGGAATGGCCGCTGCAGCACGAGCGGCGTTTCCGATGGGAGCAGGCCGGCAACGCTGTAGATTTTGGTGACCTCGATCGCCTCGTTGAGGGAGATCCTGGGCATGATCGACGGGGCGGCGCGGGCGATGAGCGTCTTACCGGCTCCCGGCGGACCGGTCATGATCATGTTGTGTCCGCCGGCCACGGCCACTTCGAGGCCGCGCCGAACGTGCTCCTGGCCGCGCACCTCCGACAGGTCGAGGTCCGGTTCGGGCTCGGCTTGGCCGTTCGCGGGGTTGAACGGCACCGGATCGAGGTGCAGCAGCCCGCGCAGATACAGCGCCAGGTCGGCCAGCGATTGGATGGGGATCACGGTTACGCCCTCGACGAGGGCCGCCTCGGCGGCGTCGATGGCGGGCACGAACACGCTCTCGATGGCCTTGTCCTTGGCCAGCGTGACCATGGACAGGATGCCGGCCGTGTGGCGCAAGCTGCCGTCGAGCGACAGCTCGCCCAGGAAGAGCTGCTGGCCGGCTTGCAGCGGCAGTTGCTCGGACGCGGCTAGGATGCCGACGGCGATCGGCAGGTCGTAGGCGGGACCTTCTTTCTTGAGGTCCGCCGGCGCCAGATTGGCGGTAATCCGCTTATCGGGGAAGTACAGGCCGGAATTGCGAATGGCCGCTCGCACACGCTGCCGGGCCTCGTTGACCGCGGCATCCGGCAGCCCCACCACGTCGAACCGCGGCAGCCCCTGCGAGATGTCGATCTCCACCTGCACCAGCGCCCCCTCGAGCCCCACCACGGCCCCGCTGAGGCACTTAGCAAGCATGCTGGACCGGATTGTACGTCTTCTTCCGCTCCATCTGGTCTGATTACTTGATGGACTACGTCATCCGGATCGCCGCGGCTGAGGATGCCGACACCCTGCTGGGGCTGATTGATGCACTGGCGGATTACGAGCATCTCCCTCGGCCGGATGGGGAGGCGCGGCCGCGGCTGGTGGAGCATGGCTTTGGGGGCGAGCGGCTGTTTCGGGCGCTGCTGCTGGAGGTGGGCGGAAGAGCGGTGGGCTATGCGCTGTACTTCTTCACGTACTCGACGTTCCTGGCGCGGCCGTCGCTGTATCTGGAGGACATTTTCGTGCTGCCGGAGGAGCGTAACCATGGTTACGGCACGGCACTGATGCGCCACCTGTCGCGGGAGGCGCTGAAGGCCGGCTGCGGACGGATGGAGTGGCAGGTGCTCGATTGGAACGAGCCTTCCATCCGTTTCTACGAAGGGTTGGGCGCCAAGCGCATGCGGGACTGGCTGCCCTACCGGCTGACGCCCGAGGCGATGGAGCGGCTAGTCGAGTAAGACCGAGCGAGCAAAATAGATGCCATGAGACATATCGATGTGCATACCCACTTTCTGTGCCTGGACTTCGTGAAGCACCTACAGGGGCGCTCGTCCCTGCCGCGGACGGTTCAGGAAGGCGGTGTATACGTCATGCAGTGCGCGCCTGGATTGCGATTGCCGAGCGTGCCAAACATCGTGGACATGGATGTCAAGCTGAAGGACGCGGATGAGATGGGCATCGAGCTGTCGGTGCTGAGCCACGGCATCCCGGGGCCGGACGTGCTGGGTGGCGACGAGGCCGACGACTGGGCCTGCCGGATGAACGACTACCTGGCGTCGATCATTGACCGTTACCCGGGCCGGTTTCTAGGCTTCGGCAATCTTGGGTTTGGCAGTGCTGAGCGTTCCCTCGCAGAGGCCGACCGGTGTATCAGGCAGCTTGGCTTCAAGGGCATCCAGCTCTTCTCGAACATCAACAACCGAGTCCTGGATTCGCCCGAATTCTTGCCGGTCTACAGGCACATTGCCGAGCTCGGCGTGCCGCTCAACATGCATCCCGGCATCCCGCTCAATCGCGTCGGCGTGGACCGCTCCAGCCTGATGGTGTCGCTGGCGTTTCTATTCGATACCGGTCTCAACACGCTGCGACTCATCGAGAGCGGAATCTTCGACCAGGCGCCCGACCTGAAGCTCATCGTGCCGCACGTGGGTGGCGTCCTGCCCTACCTCAAAGGTCGGATCGAGGCGTATAGCCGCCACACGCTGCAGTTCCACGACATGGTGCCGCTGCAGCACCCTGTCGGCCATTACCTGGACAAGTTGTATATCGACACGGTGTGTTACCACCCGGAAGCGCTGGACTACTGCCACCGGTTGCTGGGGCCCGACCGCATCTTGTTCGGGACCGATCATCCCTTCGGCGATTACAAGCTCAAGGCGGAGATGGTGGATAAGCTCGACTGGCCGGACGCCGACAAGCAAAAGATGTACGAAGGCAACGCGATGGCCCTTCTGGGCGTCTAGTCCCGGATATCCTGCAGGAACCACTCAGTGGGAAGCTCGCGGCCAAGCCCCTGGGCGCGCGCGGCCTCGTAGACTTTGCCGGCCACAGCCCAAAACTGGTTGCCCTGCAGATTGCCCCGCTCGGAGTAGGTGATCTCCTGGTCCGACGTGCGGCCGGGAGCGCGTCCGGTGAGGAGATCTTCGAACGACACGCGCCTGGCGCGCATCTGGAGGTCGCGCCGGCGCAGCTCGGTGCGGCTCATACGATGGTGCTGCCAGACGGGATTGTCGGGCTGGGCGTGGTAGCCAACGTGCTCGTCCGGCACTTCCCACTCGGGCCGGCCGATAGGTCCGGGCGCGGTGCCCAACCGCAGGTACACGTCGACGCGCTCCTGGAAGGTGGCGTCGTCGGGCCGGCCGCCGATGCATGTGACGTGGGTGCCAGGCTCGAGCCAATCGGACATGGGCAGCGGCACGGCTGAATCGGTGCAGCCGGCTACGGCGTCGGCCCCTCGGAAGACCTCGCTGGGATGGTCCACCGCCTCGACCTCGAGGCCGTACTGTTCGGCGATTTCGCGCGCGTAGGCCTCGCGATTGGCCTTGGTCGGGCTGTAGACTCGGCCCCGCCGAATTCCGGGCCGGGCATGCAGGAACGCGGCGACGTGGCTGCGGGCCATACCGCCAGAGCCGAGCATGCCCAGCACCTCGACCTTCTGCTTGGCCATGTACTTGAGGCCGATGCCAGAGTCCGCGCCGACGCGGAAATGCTGCAGCACACCATCGTTGATGATGGCCAGTGGCTCGCCGGTGCGGACGTCATTCAGTAGGATGAGGCCGCAGAATTTGCCTGGCCGAGAGCAGTACTTCTCCTGGGTGCGCGCGCCCTCGTACTCGCGCTCGTAGATCACGTCGGACTTCATGCGGATGGCGAAGTAGCCCGCCGTGGCAGAGCCGCCCTCCATGGTGCCCCATTGATAAACCCGCTCGTCCTCGCCCGTTGGGATGCGGATATCGATACGCAGCCGGCAGACGGAGTCCCCGCGGGCGAGCTGCTGGTAGGCGTCTTCGAGGGCGTCCATGGCCATGGGCATGGTGAGCACCTGGCCGACCTCGTCGTTATTGATGAGCAGCATGGCTAGGCCGGCTGGCGGCCGCGGACCTTCTGCAGGAGGCCGGCAGCGCGCTCGAGAGTCTCCATTTTCTTAGGGAAGGCGAAGCGGATCTTCGTTCGGCCGAGGGCCGGATCGTGGTAGAAGCTGCTGCCGGGCACGGTCGCCACGCCAACGTCGCGGACGAGGTAGGTGGCGAAGTCCAGGTCGCTGCCGTAACCGAAGCCGCTGATGTCGGTCATCACGTAGTAGGCGCCGTGGGGCTGGTAGACGCGGAAGCCGAACTCGCTCAGGACCGGCAGCAGGAAATCGCGGCGCTCGCGGTAGCCGGCCAGGAGCTGGTCGTAGTAGCTGGGCGGCAGGTGCAATGCGGCGGCCGCGGCCATCTGCAGCGGCGCGGCGGCGCCGACGGTCATGAAGTCGTGCACCTTGCGTATAGCGTCCGTCAGCAGCGGCGAGGCAATGGCGAAGCCGAGCCGCCAGCCAGTGACGCTAAAGGTCTTGGATAGGCCGCTGATGGTGACAGTCCGGTCGGCCATGCCGGGCAGGGTGGCGATGCTGATGTGCTCGCCCTCGTAGACGAGGTGCTCGTAGATCTCGTCCGTGAAGGCCACGGCATCGTGCTCGATGCACAGCTGGGCGATGAGGTCCAGCTCCTCGCGAGCGTAGACCTTTCCGGTGGGATTGTGGGGCGTGTTGATGATGATGCCGCGCGTGCGGCTGGTGAAGGCGGCGCGGAGCTCGTCGAAATCGATGGACCAGTCGGGCTCGTGCAGCGTCACGAAGCGCGGCGTTGCCCCGGACAGAATGCAGTCCGGCCCGTAGTTCTCGTAGAAGGGTGAGAAGCAGACGACTTCGTCGCCGGGGTCGATAATGGCCATGATCGAGGCGAGCATCGTTTCGGTCGCGCCGCAGCAGACGGTAATCTCACGCTCGGGATCGATGCTCCGCCCCCAGGCGCGGCCGTACTTCTGGGCGATGGCCTGGCGCAGCGGCGGCTGGCCCCAGGTGATGGCGTACTGGTTGTAGTCGTCGCGGATGGCCTGGACCGCCGCTTCCTTGACGGCTTCAGGCGCGGCGAAATCAGGGAAGCCCTGGGCCAGGTTGACGCCGCGGTCGCCGTGGTACTGCAGGATCTGGCGCGTCATGTCCCGAATCACAGACTCGGTGAAGAGGCCGGCCTTATGGGAAATGCGCGGCATCGACGTTTAGCTAGGAATGGCTCCGAGCTGCTGCAGCAGGCCGAGCGTGTCCGTCTGATCCCAGCGCTCCACAATTTGGCCGCTGGCGATGCGGTCGATCACGATCCCGCCAAACGTTATCTGCTTGCCTGTTGGGGGAATGCCCATGAGCGGTCCTTGATGGGTCGCACGGGCGGTCCAGCGCCAGACCACTTTGTCGCCCTCGGCAATCAGGTCGTCGATGGTTGACCGTATGTCCGGCAGGGCGGCTCGCACGGCGGTGATGGTCTGCTTTTGGCCCTCACGGCCGGGCGGCTGCCCCGGGAGCGGGTTGTGGGTCACAAAGTCAGGCGCAAATGCCTCATCGATGACTGCTGCCCGGCCCTGATTCCAGAACTCATCATTGAGCCGCCGGACCAGGGCTTTGTTGTCTTCAAGCCCCATAGTGCCTCTCTCCTACTGAAGTTTCGACGCGTGCGTGGGAATGCTATCGCTAAAGCATCGCCCGGAGAGCTGTTTCCAGATCGGTGAAGGCGAAGCGATAGCTGCTGTCGAGGAGGCGGGCAGGGCGGACGCGCTGGTCGGGCAGGAGTAGCTCGCTGGCCATTTGGCCGAGGATGAGGCGGGCGGCGAAGGCGGGCAGGGGCATCAAGGCCGGACGGCCCAGGACGCGGCCGAGGGTGGCGGCGAACTCGCGCTGGGGGACGGGGTTGGGGGCGACGACGTTGACGGGGCCGCTGACATCGTCTTGTGTGAGCGCGTGGACGAGAGCGCCGGCGACGTCCTCGAGGGCGATCCAGCTCCACATCTGGCGACCGTTGCCGACAGGGCCGCCAAGGCCGAGCTTGGCAACCGTGAGCAGCGGCTTGAGCGCGCCGCCTTTCGGGCTGAGGACGATGCCGAAGCGGGTGTGGGCGGTACGGATACCGGCCTGCTTAGCCGGGTCGGCGGCGGCTTCCCACTGGCGGCAGACCTCGGCTAGGAAGCATTGGCCCGCGGAGCTGCTCTCGTCCAGGACCTCGCCGGGACGGTGGCCGTAGTAGCCGATGGCGGAGGCGAGTACGAGGGTAGCGGGCTTTTGCGTGAGCTTGGCCAGCGTTTCGGAGAGCAGGCGCGTTCCACGAACACGGCTGTCGAGGATTTCCTTCTTCTTGGCCGCGGTCCAGCGGCCGCTGGCGATGGATTCGCCGGCCAAATGGACGGCGGCGTCGAAGCCTTCCAGTTGGCCGCCCTCGAGCCGGCCGGCATCGGGATCCCAGCCAATGGCGCCGGGCCTGGGGGAGCGCGTCAGGGCAGTGACGGAATGGCCGGCTGACTGGAGCTTGGCGCTGAGCGTGCTCCCGATCAGGCCGTGGGCGCCGCTGATGAGGACGTTCATGGGCGGACGGTAGCGCGGCGGATGTGACGCGGTGCGCAGATTCTGTTCGGGGTTCCCTCACCCTATTCCCTCTCCCGCTGCGGCGGGAGAGGGAATAAAGGAGCGCAACTTTGGGGGGAAGGCTGTCGTCAAAAAGGGGTGCGCGCTGTTAGGCTGAAACGGCTTCCGTGGGCCTAACCCGTTTCGCGCTGCGTAATCCCCTCGTCATTGCGGCGATCACCGTCATGCTGGCGGTGTTTGGGCTGTACTCCTACTTCACGATGGGGATCGGGGTGGTGCCCAACATCAGCTTCCCGGGGGTGACGATTGTCACGACCGATGCGGGCGCCGACCCGGCCACCGTCGAGACGCAGATCACGAAGCCGCTCGAGGACGCTGTCTCGACGCTGCCCAACATCGACCAGATCGTGTCCTTCTCGAACGAGGGCATCTCGCAGGTCACGGTCCAGTTCACCACGGCCGCCAACTCGCAGCTGGTGGCGGTTGACGTCGAGCGGGTTGTCAACTCGGTGCGGTCCAAGCTGCCGGCCGAGGCCGAGCCGCCGTCGATTACCAAGTTCGAGACCAGCCAGATACCGGTCATCGTCGTTACGCTGTCCGGGCCGCAGCCTCTGGACCAGATCCAGCAGGTGGCCAAGGATCGGGTGCAGCGCGCCTTCGAGACGGTGCACGGCGTGGCCGCGGTGCAGCTGACCGGGGGGCCGACGCGAGAGGTCCAGGTCAAGGTCGACCTCGACAAGCTGCAGGCGCACGCGCTGGGGCTGAACTCCGTCCAGCAGGCGCTTCAGACGGAGCAGATGGAGCTGCCCGCCGGGTCGCTGCCGGCGAGCGGCAAGGACGTCAACGTGCGCTTCAGCGGGCTGGTCAAGACGCCGGCCCAGATCGGCAGCATCATCGTCGCCCAGCAGCCCCAGGGGCCGGTGTACGTGCGCGACGTGGCGACCGTCGACGACGCCTTCAAGAAGACGACCACCATGAGTCGCGTCGACGGCACGCCGGCAGTAACCTTCGTGGTCACCAAGCTAGCGTCGGCCAACAGTATCCAGGTGTCGCGCGACGTTCGCAAGGTGATGGCCCAGCTGGAGCCCAGCTTGCCCAGCGGCATGCATTTCGGCGTCGGCTACGACGTGTCGCTGTACGCGCAAATGTCGTTCAACACCATCCAGAAGACACTGCTGGAGGCGGTGCTGTTCACCGGCCTCATCCTGCTGCTGTTCCTGCACACCTGGCGCAGCACGCTCATCGTCCTGATCTCGATCCCGACGTCGGTCCTGAGCACGTTCGGGGTTATGAACCTGCTGGACATGAACCTAAACCTGTTCTCCATGCTGGCGCTGACGCTGTCGGTCGGCATCCTGGTGGACGACAGCATCGTGGTGCTGGAGAACATCTACCGCCATCTGGGGCTGGGCGAGCCACCCTGGGTGGCCGCTATTAACGGCCGGGGCGAGATCGGCCTGGCGGCCATCACCATCACCATGGTGGACGTGGCCGTGTACCTGCCCATCGCGCTGATCCCGGGCATCTCAGGCGAGTTCATCCGGCCCTTCGCACTGGTGATCGCGGCCGCGACGATCACGTCGCTGCTGGTGTCTTTCACGCTCACGCCGCTGCTGGCCAGCCGCTACCTGCAGTTGGAGCAGGCGGTCAGCCAGGGCGGTGGCTGGCTGGCCCGCTTCGGCCGCAAATGGGACACCGGCTTCGAACGGCTGGGCCACACGTATCAGCAGCTGCTCGGGCGTGTGTTGAATGGCCGCGTGCTGCGCTTCCTGCCGGGCTCGCGGGGCAGGCGTGGCATCGGGGCGCGCTGGCTGGTGATTGCTATCGGCTTGCTTAGCCTGGTGGTGGGGTTGGGCACACTGGCTACCGGGCGGATTGGCTTTGACATCTTCCCCAGCGGCGACCAGAGCGAGGTTGACTTGACGGTGACCATGCCGGCGGCGACCACGCTGTCGCGCACCGATGCCGTGGTGCGTGAGCTGGAGTCGCGGCTGAAAGGCTATCCGGAGGTCAAGCAGGTCATCTCGAACGTCGGCGCCACCACAGGCCAAACCATCTCGTTTCAGCCGGTAAGCGACACGGCGCTGGTGCGGGTGCTGCTGGTGCCGCCACGCCGGCGTCAGCACAGCGCGGCGGAGCTGGCGGACGATATGGGGGCGAAGCTGGGCCAGGGCATTCCGGGCGTGAAGATCCGGACCGGGCTGCAGAACGCATTCGGCTTCGGGGGCTTCGGCAACCAACCGATCCAGGCGGCCGTTCGCGGACCAAACCCGACCGTGCTGAACAATCTGGTGGAGCAGGTCACGGAGGCGGTCAAGAGCACGCCCGGCGCGGTGGACGTGAACAACGCTAACGAGCGCGTCCAGCCAGAGTTCGTCATCAGCGTGGACCGCGACAAGGCGGCCGACGTGGGCGTCACGGCTCAGCAGGCGGCAACGGCACTGCGCACGGCGGTGGATGGCACGGTGGTGAGCAAGTTCCGGCGCCCGGGCGAGGACGACGTGGACATCCGGCTCATTGCCGGCGAATCGTTCAGGGCCACGCCGGACAGCTTGGGCACGCTGCCGCTGCTGAGCAGCAAGGGCGCGATCGTGTCGCTCGGCCAGGTCGGCATGATCGGCAGCGGCGCCGCTCCAACCGAGATCGATCACGTGGACCGCGATCGGTCGGTGATTGTCAACGCTTCGGCGTCAGGACGGCTGGTAGGCGACGTGCAGCGGGACGTCGAGGCCAAGGTGGCCAACATCACCCTGCCGCCCGGCTATAGCATCAAGTACTACGGCCAGGCGCAGCAGGGTGGCCAGGCCTTCGGGGACATCTACAAAGCCGTGTCCATCGGCCTCGCCATGATCTACGTGCTCATGCTGATGCTGTTCGGCTCAGTGACGCTGCCGCTGGCAGTCATGATGTCGCTGCCGCTGGCGGTAGTGGGCGCGTTCAGCGCGATGGCCATCACGGCCACGCCCTTCACGTTGTTCTCGCTGCTGGGCTTTACGCTGCTGGTTGGGCTGGTGGGCAAGAACGCCATCCTGTTGGTGGACTTCACCGATACGCTGCGCAAGCGCGGCGAGGACCGCACCACGGCCCTGATGCAGGCTGGCCCCACGCGGCTGCGGCCGATCATCATGACCACCACGTCAATCATCGTGGCCCTGCTGCCGGTGGCGGCCGGCATCGAGGAGGGCTCGGAGTTGCTCAAGGCCGCGGCCATCGTGCTCATCGGCGGTCTTATCACGTCCACGCTGCTGACCCTGGTGTTCGTGCCTGCCATGTACACCATCTTCGACGACATCCAGGCCTTTGTGGTCCGCCAGGCGCGGCGGGTTTCGAAGCCGCGGCCGCTGCAGCCCGAAGAGCTGGCCATCGCACATCCGAACGGGGCCAGCCCCCACTCAGTTACTCAGCAGGAGACGCCAGCCCACGCCGAATAGCGGCCAGCAGCTCGTCCAGGTCGAACGGCTTGGGAAGGTATTCGTAGGCGCCAAGTGCTTGGGCCTCCCGGTCGACAATGCTGGCGGAGATCAGCAGGATGGGAACGTCGGCGCCGTACTTAGTTCGCAGACCCTCGGCCAGCTCCGCGCCGGCAGTGCCCGGCATGAACATGTCCAGCACGATCAGATCCGGCGGCGCGGGCGGGCTGTTCAGGGCCTCATCCCCGCTGAGCGCGGTGGACACGCGGAAGCCCTCTTCGGACAGGACAGCTCGGATGAGCTCGACGATTGTCTCGTCATCGTCAATGACCAGGATGTTTGTGGCCACGGAGCAGTTCCTCTTTCGATGGCCGCATGTGCAAGTACTGTGCCAACCCAGGCCTTTTTCTTGCTGACGGCTGACAAATGGCACAACCTATGCG
>WNFB01009310.1_pt1 | contig 13175 bp, 15 predicted proteins | sample 5400501 | NCBI WGS metagenome assembly WNFB01 (sample SAMN13153341, study PRJNA577476) | soil metagenome | isolation source: 200 cm saprolite under Douglas fir tree site 2 hole 1 | place: USA:California | collected 2015-04-18
TAACGGTCGGCTCATCCATTCCATCACGTCGGAGCAGGGATTTCGCTTCCATACTTGTTCGGTGGCCATGGACGGGATCTCGCTTTTGAATAAAACTGCATCTTGCCATCCGAGTCGGAAGAGAATCCAGCTTGAAACGTTGCCGAATATCGAGGCTCGAATCCTCGGATCGAGCTGGTCAACATACTGATGGGCCAGCGTAAGACAGAGCTGGAATCCTCCCGCTTCCGATAGGATGACGTCAAACGCGGAAGTCTGGAAGTTCTGAAATTCATCTGCATATAAATAAAATGGTATTCGGTCTTTAGGCATTTGGCACTCCCGCCGAAGTGCCGCTTGTTGAAACTTGGAAACGAGCAAGGTGCCGAGCAGATTGCCCGATTCCTTACCGACTTTGTTGAGGTTCACGAGAAGCACTTTCTTGCTTTCCATGAGGTCGAATATGTTGAGTTTGGCATCCGGACTTCCAAGCATGGCCTTTAGGCTCGGCGTGAGGAGAAACTTTGCCATTCTCGTCGTTATGGGGGTCGCGGAATCCTTCGGAAGATGGGGAAATTGCTCCTTCCAGTACTGAAGAATTTCGTCGTTTCGGATTCTCTTGAGGATGCTCCGCCGTTTGTCCTCAGAAACGAGAAAATAATAAATATCCAAGAACGAGCAAGCCCTCGCTTCGAGGATAGTATTCACCGTCCATTGGAGGATTGATTGCCACCGGTCTCCGGCTGCGTTCTGCGACAGCTGTTTAAATGTGACCATGAGGTCGTCGGCAAGCTGAGTTTTCTCGGCATAGGTCGCCCAACTCATGAAGTCGATTGGAATGGGCGTCATTCCGTCAAGGTAAATCGTGTCTGCGACTCGTTTTTTGGGGATGTGATGGATGAGCCGTTCTACGAGGTCACCTTTGGGGTCGAGGACAGCAACGCCTTTGTCCCCGTCAATATCCTGGAGTGCACTCCAATGAATAAGCGTGCTCTTGCCGTGTCTCGTTTTCCCGGCGATATAGACGTGCTGCGTTCTTACGGAATCGGGAATCCCGAACTGTCTCATTCTTCGGACCCGATGATGATGCCTGAGGCGGTGGAGGGGCTAGGGCGACCTTTGCGTTGGACGCTGATTACTCTGATGCCGAGAGCATTTTCCAATTCTCGGAGGTTGGCATCCGGATTTGCGGTAAGGATTTCGGTGATTTTTTCCCGAATTGACGTCGGCGATAGAATTCCACGAATGAGATTCTGAATCGAATCGTATCGGTTTTCATAAGCAACAACGATGTCGTTAACCGTCATGATACTCTGACGGGGAAGGCTTCGCTCGATGAATTCGGTCACTTCTTTCGGGACCGTTTCGGCGAGCTCAGGGTGGTCGATGAGTTCCTGGATCTCGACGACTGCCTCGCCAAGAGCTTCGTCATATTCCTGAGCAGCTCCGAGGAGGTCGGAATACTCTCCGAGGTATTTTTGGAAGATAGTACGATAGTTAGCCGAGTATTCTTGCATCTCATGCATTGCACCGAGAAGCTCTCGTTTGCGAGCAAGTGGTGCTGCAGCCAAAGCCGTAGCGTAATTTTTACGTTGTTCTTTCAGGGTTGCTACGGCTTCCCGAAACTCATCTCGCCTTAACCGGGCTACGTATTTCTTGAAAACCGAGGGGGAGTCCTTAAGCGGCGAATATTTCTTCTCAAGAGTGGGAAGGTCATCTTTCGTATCAGGGGCCCCGGCAACCGCTTCAGCAGCCTGGCGGACCTCGGGCTCATTTTTCTTCTCCGAGATCCGGTGCGAAAACTCGGCAGTAATATAATCCAGTGCTTTGTAAGCCTGATGAAATGCCTCGGACATCACTGAAATGTGCCCTTGGATTTCCGGCAATCGGTCTTTGAATTTGTACAATCCCTCCTCTAGCTCGCCTTGGTGCTCTGTTAGTTTTTCTCTTACAGATTGCATATAGTCAAGCAGGTCTTTTTGCATCGCATAGGGCAGCATAGAAAATCGGTTGAAAAATCTGGGATTGTTATAGCCTTCAAATTCGGCAGTTTTTGCTTTGAGGTCTGCCAGCTTGATTTCAAGCCCAACCTTCACTCGATTCTCAAGAGTGTCGAGGTTTTTCGTAGAGGGATCGATGTTGAGGTCTGTCAACCGTTTCTTGAGGATGCTTTCTGAATCTTCGCCTCTTGCTTTTCTCAGCCAGTTTTCTCTCTCAAGTTTCTCGATTTCTTGAATCATCTGCTGTCTTTCTTGAAAGATCTGCCGTCTTACCTCTCTTACCTTCTTCCTCAAGTACAGGAGAAATACGATGAGCAGCAAGAACGCCACCACACCCGCGATGTAATATGGGTGCTGCCACCAAGCCCTGAACGGTAGTTCACTAGCAGTGATCGCAATCGCCAATGATAGCGACGGGCATTCTAATTCGAGGATACGAAGACCGATAGGGTTGCTGAACGAAAGACGATCAGGAGTGAGTGAAACAATATCACGATACCCGTCGCTCGACAACGGACTGGACGGCGCACCCGTAACCCGCAATTTTGCAGCACCTTCGGCGTGCAGCGCACTTCGCGGCGCGATACCGTTGGCGGACATTGGACGGTACTCTAAGGAGCAGTCGAACGGTACTCCAGGGAACCGCAGCAGGCGTATAATTATCACACCTCTACCCTTTTGGGTAGGGGTAACCAGGCTAAAGGACGCATCGCGTTCGCAAGCCTGCGCTTCTCGGACTTCCCGTAAGGGAAGGGGAATTCACTTCGAGGTCATGGAATGGATTCCTTCGAGAAGATGTACTCAGTCAAAGAGGTGAGCGCGATTACAGGATGGTCGATAGACACAGTTCGCCGGATGATCTATCGGGGCCATCTTAAAGCAGTCGTGCTTCCCCAGTCGGGGCGGCGGAAGAGGATCTACCGTTCGACCCGAATTGCTGAGAACGCGTTGAGGCAGTTCCTCAAGGCGAACCAGAACTGAGTAGGGGGGCGGCGATGAGCCGCCCCTTTTGTCGTGTGTGTATTACGTACGGAGTTGGCGCATATCAGGAGTTTTCGGATTATTGAGCGTGCCGCATTTTCAGCAAGTTACGTGTTTTCAGTACGGCGTGGAGTTCCGAATCCCTCCTCCTCCGCCATATCTTTGTTTTCAATAGGTTGGATTCCATCCTAAAACATTTCCTAAGAATTCCTCAAATCTCCGTATTAGCCAAACAGAGGAATTTCTTATGGCTGGAAAATTTTCGATCTACAAATACGTGAAACTTGACGGCAAGGGCTGGCGGTACGCGCGTGCCGCGTTTCACTCCAACGGAAAAATCAAGCCGAATATCGTGATCGTGAAAGGTGCGAACGGCAAAGCTACTGAGGAGAAGCACGCTGAAGGTGCTTACTTCCTCAATTTCAATAACACGTGGATACCTGTCGGCGCGGATGCGTTGGAGGCTCAGCACCAACGCAAGGTCAAGCTTAATCAAGTCGAGTATGAGAGGCTGAGCGGTAAGACCGCCGCTCCCGGGCCAAACCTCGTCCAACTGGGGAGGAAAGTCATCAAAGACGAAGTAGACGCATACCTAGCAAACTTGGAACTTGCGAAGCGTCCATACAAGACTGTTGGAGAGAAGCGTCGTTTTCTCACCTCGTTCCTGAGGATCGTTCCAAAGAAATTCGTGGACGAGTTTAGCCGGAACGACGTGCTCACTTTTCGCAACGAACTCATGGTTGACTATGACCCGGAATACGTCGGCAAGCAGATGATGGCGGTCGTGACGTTCTTCAACCAGTGGCTCCGGCTCAACCTCAACATCCAAAAGTGCGACTGGCCGGAGCACGAGCAGAATCCTCCTGAGCCGTACATCGACGCGGAGATCGTCGCCCTTGAGACTCACACGAAGGGTAAGACGAATTTGTTGGTGCGGCTGTTCAGGTCAACGGGATGCAGGGACATGGAGGTCGCGCACTTGACCGACACCGACATCAGTCCCCGTACGAAGGAAATCCTCATTCGGCAGAAGCCGTGCTTTCACTGCAAAGAGTGCATCAGTCGCGGGAACATCTGGAAGCCCAAGACCCCGGCAAGCACGCGCAGCATCCCAGTGAGCGACGGACTCTTGGCGGAACTGCTGGCATTGCCCAAGGGGCTGCTGTTCCCGAACGAGGACGGCAACCCGGACGTTCATTTCCTCGATAAGCTCAAGCGCAAGGTGAAAAACTCCGGCGTGCCGCACGTCAAGCTGCACCGCTTCCGTGACACGTTCATAACGAACAAGCTGCGTGACGGCGTGGATGTCCGCACCGTGCAGCGGTGGGCGGGCCACGAGGACGTGAACGTCACAATGGGATACGCTGCGTGGCTCGACGGTCAAAGCAAGGCTGCGAGGGATGCTGCAAACCGAGAGGATTTTCGTTACCGCAAAACGTGTAGCATAATACTCAAAAGTCTTGAAGACTGTTGCGCGATGCAAAAATAAATTAGGTCAATTCAGAAGCGTCAGACCACCTCGGGCCATTGAAGCGCGGCTCAATAAACGGAGTGTCCCTGCTTAACGCAGCCGGAGGCACGTCCGGTGCTCCGAACAATGAAGCCTTCTCGTAACCGAAAGGGCAATCTCGTTGGCAGTTAATTGGTTGTCCGGTCGCCTTTGTTCTACTCTTCGGACATGGCCGCAAAGAGGAAATCACCGAAGAACCCGTCAAGATTAGCCAGCCGATTCGAAGTTCGCACATCTCACCGAATGACCGAAGACCCACCAAGAAAGCCTATGCGAAATGCAAAGATCGCCACCTTCGAGACTGGTCAGGAGAAGCCTCCGATAATCCTGTCGGACGAAGAGATGCGCCAGGACTACGAGCAGGCTCATCCGGAAGAACTGAAGCGAACGACAAGCCACGTCGTCTACAGCAGTGCCCGCGACAAGAGAAAGTACCGACAAGCACATGTAATGAAACACTGGGACGAGACAGATCGCCAAATTTTGTTTCTTCTGATCCTTGGGGACTCCCACAAAAGCATGGAAATCGAACTAGGAATTAGTAGACAAGCCATTGAAAAACGGCTTGAACACATGCGCGAACAAGTCGGGGTGCAAGAAGACACCCAATTGCTCCTTTGGATTCTCGGATTTGTGACTCTGTATCCTAACGGCAAAATGACCACTACTGGAACATCGCTCATTGAGTCTCATGACTACCGCACTCAGTTCGGTCGCCGTATCCTCACTTCCGTCAACCTTCCCTCTCTGGCTTCAACGAAAGACTAATAGCTTCTCCGAAATCCGCAGGTTGCAATCCGTCAACCTGACGCTCGTTCTACCACGGTTGAAGCCCTTGAGACGATTATTGGCGTCTCCTTTCTGCTGCTCGGACTATCCGCCACCGACGACGTTTTTCTTTGGCTGCTTGGAGACGCGCTAGAGAGATTCCACACCCATGTCGAACACCCCGAGGAATATTTGCTGTCGCGGAAGCGCAACGAACACTTCCCAGTAACGCTCGACATCGCCGCAGAGCGAGCGAACATCCTCGGGCGTCTTTGCCAAACGACTAGGCGTGCGTTGCTGACTGAGCCGCATCTCCTCGGTGGCCATGCAGAGGCTCGCAAACTCACCTCCGACTCGCTCGGAGGAATCTGCAACGCGGCACACACCTTCAATCGGTTAACGCAGATTTCCGCGTGTGCCGAAATAAACCGACCAAGCTCGCTGCACTGGTTGCAATCGGCAACGTGACGCTCCCTTAGATTTGCTTCAAACTGTGCATGTAAGAAGCGGTTTCTAATCCGCCGATATGTTCAGTACATAAGATAAGTCAGGCAGGTTCCGACGCAAACGGACGATTCAAAGCCTGACAAAGACGGGGCGTGACGAACGCTTCGCACCCTTAACTAAAAAGGAGAAACACTATCAACATGGCTACAACCACATGGACTGCTTCGGAGGAATCCGAAATCAAGTCCATCATGGAGTCCACGGGCACCGACCGCAAAACTGCGATCCGCAAAATGCGCTCGGCGTCCAAAAGCAAATCCACCAAAACCAACGCAGCCTCGGAACAAGTTCCGAAGCTGAAGCTGGAAGAACTCCTCAAGGTAGTTATCCCCGTGGCGGCGAAGTTCAAGTCCCACTACGGCTCTACCAAGAAGCTGATCGGGGAGAACAAGCAGCACATCCTCCAACTGTTTGATTTGTTCGGCGTCTCCCAAGGCAAGCCCGGGAAGAAGCTGGACATTGAGGACAACTCAATCACCCGCGACGAGTTCATCACCGTGTACTTCGGATGCACTCCTAAGTATATGTTGCAAGAACTCGGCATCAAAAAAACCAAAGCCGAAGGCGAAAGCAAAAAGAAAAAGCCTGAGGACACCGAGAACTACAAACTGGGTCACGCCGCAGGCGTGGAGTTCGCTAGTACCGACAACGTCAAAGCCGAAATCAAAGACGGCGTCAACAAGAAGTACGAGCGCCAACTCGGCGAGCTTGAAGCGAAGCTGAAAACAAAAACCAGCCACTCGGAGATGCTGTCCAAGATTTTGGACGCCATTGAAAAAGTGGGCGACCACGTTCCGTTGCCCCTGATTGAACTCGCGAAATCCATGCGGGAAGTCATGAGGACCAAGAATGTTGTCGCAGAAACCGAAAAAACTCTCGCAACCGCAACCGCAGGACTTGCGGAAGCGAAGTCGGTCGTTGCGAAACTTGACGCCGATGCGTCAAGGCACATGGTCGCACGCATTGAAGGCTCCGACGAGTTCGGGGTTTTCATGAAGAGTGCCTGTGCCCCGTTCACCGCTGCAAAGGCAGTCGGCATCTTCGTAACGCAGGAAAAGGCGATCGAAAGCCTGCGTGAACGTGATGCGGCAAAGAAAAAAGCCCAAGCAGTCTGAAGCTGCTTAGGCTTTAAGTAACCGTAGTCAACCGTTGGGCGGAATCGCAAGCTTGGTTTGAGAGCGCCAAGAGCAGCGAAAGCGAAAGCGGTTCCGCTCAGCAAAATCTGAAGGGAGTATATCATGGCTTTCAAGAGAAGCAACATCGGCTGGACGATCAATACATTCAACCCGTGGGTCGGATGCGACAAGATAGCGCCCGAATGTTTGCATTGCTACATTGACCGTGAAATCCGCAAGCACACGGATTGGGGAAAAGGCAACAGAAGTTTCCGCAAACCTTGGGGCGAGATTTATTTAACCAAGACTTGGGACAATCCCTACCTGTTTGAGGAGGAACTGATCAACACCGATTATGCGAAGAGGGTTTTCACCTGCTCGCTTTCAGATTTCTTTCACGCCAAAGTTGACAAGATGACGATCCCTTGGAATGCGAAACCTATGCACACCAGAGTTGCCACGCTGGTCAACCCCGACAGTATATACGAAGCCAAGTTGCGTGACTGCGCATGGCGGATAATCAAGGACACGCCGCACTTGGTTTACCAGATTTTGACGAAGCGGCCAGAACGCATCGTTGACCACCTGCCGAAAGATTGGGGCGAAGGCTATCCCAATGTTTGGCTCGGAACTTCCGTGGGCTGCAACCTGACGCTCAGCAAGATCGACTCGCTGCGCAAGGTTCCGGTCCACCCCGAGGCTGTGCGGTTCGTCAGCGCAGAGCCTCTGCTTGAGGACATCAGCGAAGAGATAAACTTGGACGGGATCGGCTGGCTCATCGTGGGCGGCGAGTCGGGCAGCAACCCGGAGTACCTATATGATGCGGCCGCAGACTGGCGCAAGGATTTGAACAGCGGGAAGCCGGGACGCCGCACCATGGACATTTCTTGGGCGCGGAATTTGCAGCGCCTCGCCTACCGCCATGACGTGAGGTTTTATTTCAAGCAGGTCACGTCGGGGCGTTCCGGCGTCGGCGAAGATGCCCTCGGCAAGGAAGATACCCACGAGTATCCGAATCCGCCGAAGGGCATGGTCTGGATGCCGGAACCGAAACAAGATTTGGTAATAATAGGACAATAGGAGAAAAAACATGAAAACGATTGAACAAACGAAGATATGTCATCTGGAGGCTTCAAGCCTCCATGCGGGATACAGGCGGACCGGGGCGCTTTGCAGCTTCGCGTCGGCGGGAGAAGACATCACTAGCGACCCGGCAGGCGTGACGTGCAAAAGCTGCAACAATACCGCACGCTACGTCAGCCTTCGGGAAAAATCTTTCGACGCGGCGGGACTGCTGCGGCACGACATCAAGAGCAGGCTCGACGCCGAGACGCTGTGGGATCGTTTCGAGGACAGCAAGCTTTGGCCCAACCCGGACGGCTTTTGGTCTCAAACGCGTCCCCTCATTTCAGAGCATTGGCAGCAGAAGGAACAAATCCGAAAGATCGAAGCTTTGGTGCCCGAACGCTTCAAGGCTTATGTCGAGCGCAGGCGCAAGCGCAGCCTGAAGTTCCTCGGCAAGGTCAACACTATCGTCATGCACGCCTATGACCCCGAGCACTACAAAGCAACCGTCGAGCGGTACGCAAGGATGCACAAGCTCCTCCGCGTCGCTGATCGCAAGCTGATCGTCCGCAAGCTTGACGATGCGGCGATATACAGGCTTTATTCCCCCGGCTGGGTTGAGCGCAACGGAGGGGTCGGGATCGGCGTTCAAGACTGCTGGAAGTTGGCTGAATGCGACAGGAACATCGTCTTTTCGTACCGGGACGCTTACGACGAGGACATGGTCGCATTCGTCGAGAGCGCGGTCTATTTCCTGTACGAAGACCCCGACGAGGAGGAAACAAATGAACCCAAGGGATAAGCTGATCGTAGTAGTTAAGGAGATAACAGAAGTGCCCGCTGGCTTCACGCCCGTTGACGCTGTGCCCGGTACGGCGGCGCACGAGTACATCATGGACGTGGCAAAGCTTGAGACCATGGTCACCGACCCAAGGTACACCGGCTCCTTCATCGAGTCTTACGGCTACCTCTCGATTTTCCGCGACGGCAGCAGCTTAAAAACCGAAATTGCTTCCGCCGAGGAAAGAAAACCAATAAGCATAGACCACGAGGCACAATGATATGAACCCAAAAGGTAAGTCGGCAAAACTGTAACACCAGCAGCGCGAAGAGTTCGAGAAGCTGATCGCGAAGCCGTGCGAACAAGGAGGAGCGAGCTATGACTAAGCTGGAGAAGACCGTGAGCGCAGCACGGAAGCGGTTGCGCTCCGGCCACAGAATTCAAGCGATCAAAGCTGTGAGTGCAGCTTACCCCGATGCGGGACTCAAGGGCGCGAAGGATTTCGTTGATTGGCTGGAGATGCAGGCTCTCTCGATCAGTGCGGCGGCTAGCTGGTGCGTCGAACACTGGCAGCCGTTCAACTTCGATCAGCCCGAGGGACATTACATCGTGGCGCATGCCGACGACGCGCTCACTCTCAATACCGCTGTAGGCGGCGGTATGCAGCCGTCACAGCTACTTGCCGCGCTCAAAGCAGCAGGCTACTTTTCGGATGGAGAGAAGCCTAAGGCTCCTTCGAAATCGGCGAAGTGCAAGTGCGGAAACCCGGTCTGCGCAGACCAGTGGCACAGACTGGCTCGGTGGCTTGAGGAAGACGCCGGAAACTGGCGCAAGCTGGAAGCGTGGTTGAAGGCGATGTGGGACGAACACCCGGAAGCAGACCGCACCTTCGCGGCGGCACCGGGGCTTGTGCTGGTCTGGTCCGGCGCGAAGATTGAACTGACAGATGAAATCGCGGAAAGTCAGGGCGCGTGAGATGCACGTTAGGCTCTAAATGAGTCGGCACGTTTTATTCTTCTTCAATCGCAGCTTTCGCTCGCTCGCAGCAGCCAATCAACTTGGGGATGTAATGTGGCTGCGGGCTGGCATCCTTGGAGTGCTCGTCGCAGAAAAACTTCGTAACGCGACCGGATAGCAAGTCCCACGTAAGCGCGTTGGTGGCGGGATGCGGCAAGGTTCCTTTTCTCTCGCACCTTGGTCTCTTCATCGGCTGCTCTCCAGTGCATTGACTCAAAGTTGTCCTCATAAGAGGGATTCAAATTTCATTCGAACTGATTGGCGATCTCAGCAACAGCCCGGCGTCCACAAAAATGATCGAGCGGGCGAGCCGGGGCTTATTTTTCCCAGAATTCAGTATTAAGAGGTGAGTGCCTAGTCAGCGCTCAGTTCGGCGACTACCGGACTCTTACTTGGGTGATCTTCTCAAAAGATCGGGGGCGGTCATGAACCACCGCCCCAAGCTGTACAGCCCAGACGGTTCATCGGGTCAACCCAACCCGTGACGGTACAGCTATGAAGGACAAAGGTTCATGACAATCGAAATTTACAATTCGAAATCCGCATGCGCCCTCAAAGTCGAGGCGCGATATGGCGAGTAAAGAAGCACTAGAAACAGTAGCACGCATCCGCAAGAAGCACCGCAAGAAGTCCCTGTCGATCCGCATCCAAGAGTCCGAGCTTTACGATTGGAAGCCCGGAGTGCGCATGACCCTGCTGATCATCGCGCTGGGTCAGCGTGCGGAGAAGGAAGACTACTCCAACACTTGGGTTCAAGAGGACTGCCCGTGGACAGCCGAAGAGATGGTCGGCTGGTGTGATTTCGCGCAATGGCGAATCGCCCAGCGCGTGGGCAAGTCCGAGGATCAGGTCAACGAGGACATCCAGCAGTTCGAGCGCGACGGCGTGCTTGAGATCGAGGAATGGACGGACACGAACAACGCCAACCATAACAGGTACCGGGTTGTGGAGGCGATGATCGACGACAACCAGCGCCCGGATCACAAGCGCACCACCAAGCGCCCCTCCCGCTACAAGGTCAAGAGGGGACCGAACAAGGGGTCGTTTTCCCGCGCCAACCAGCCGGGACGATCCGAAAAACAGCGCCAGATCATGGAGGAAGACGGTGAGTGACTATACCGTATGTCAGCCGTCACCCAACGGCATCTCAGCCGTGACCATCCGGTATCTCAGCCGTGGGGCATCCGGTATGTCAGCCGTCAGACCATACGGTATCTCAGCCGTGACTATCCGGCATGTCAGCCGTTGCCGCACGGCTGAGATGCCGTTAAAGGTGGGATATACAGGAAGGTCTTCCAAGGCAGGGTTGCCTTTCAGGTGTGTCTTTTGCAGGTGGGTACTTCAGCACGACATGCAGCTAGTTGGCGCGGCGCTGCCGCGCTACTGGCTGAGGACTGTCGTTCTGCACTTCAAAAACAAAGACAAAATCAAAACCGGAGGGGATCGTGAGCGATAGACCTAAAGGGGTAGTGACTTACCGTTCGCCCAAGAACCCTCTCGCTGAGGAAGCGAAACAACACCAAGAGCAACTGCAACGGCAAAGAGAGGAACGGGCTGCGGCGGATCGGCAGCGCCGCTACGACAACGCCCCCAACCGCATCTGCTACGCCGAACTCTACGAGCAGTGGAAGGCGAACGGCGGCGGCAAGCTGCCCAAGTGCAAGAAGTGCCTAACCACGATCCACTGGGAGGAGCACCACAACTGCCCCGGATTCATCCCGCGCTACCGGACGAACCGCCTGACCCCGGAAGAGCGCCGCGCTTTCCACGAAGCCCAGATGGAGAACGACGGCGACTGGGACGACGACCAGTACGATCCCACTACTCCGGGGGACGCCGACTACCTCATGCACGAAGCGGAGACTGGCGAGACCCGCGACCAAGTCGTGATCGAGGGCATGACCGAGGAGGACTACCTGATGGAGAAGTTCGGCTACATCCCAAGTTTGGAGGACTTTGAGGAATGACAATCGAAGAAGCATTCAAGCACTATCGGGAGCACGGCTTCCCGCACTACAGGCTCTCCCAGCACGCCGATGGTAGGAAGATTTTGTCTTTAATTGAAAGACCATGCTCCTCTTCTGGTCGGAAGAGATGGTGGACCGTAGGTGAAGTGCGACGCAGAGGAATTGACGCAGATGGAATGGCTAGACACGCAGGCAATGCTTTGGTTCACCGGACGCTGGTGGTGGTTCCCCAGCGCACAGATCGGCGCGGAATCGGTTTTCGAATGGAAAAACGGCAGGGCTTACATGTTGGAACCGGATGGCAGCGCCGTCGAGGGAATTTTGTTTGTTGGCGAAGTCGCGACTGACTGATGTGCTCAGCGGTGCTGCGACCCGCGTTTTGAGCAGGCGAAGTTCGCGTGCGCACAGTATTGGAAAGATGGGGCGGTCAGGATGCCGATGCTCCAAGTTCAATGCCGCTTCAGCCATAAAGGAGAGGGAGGAGCGTATATATGCGCCGCGCCAAGCGCCTCGACCGCCAGCACGTCCTTGTCCGCAGCGATGTGCTCCTGCACGGGTTGGAACCCTGCACGCTGGACGCCCTTCGTCAGGTCATCGAGCAGGGCCTAATGCCATGGGGTTTGGACTTTACGGGCGATGACAACTCTATCGTGATTCTGCGATTCGCCCGGCCCCGTGCCGGGTAGGCGAGTCTTACGGTCGGCGAACCGGACGGACAGCGATGCGAGTTCCCAACTCGTGCCGTTCTCGGATACGCTCCTGAGTTTCATTCATTCCTCGCAGCCAGCGGGCGCAGTGAAGTCCTGCGGCCACGGATTTGCTATAACGACGTACAAGGATTTGGTTCCCAACCCCGTTACCTCGTTCGACGGGTCTCGATCCATCGTTTGGACGAGCACCCCCCCGTTAAAGAGGCTGTATTGAAACTTAGCTTTGGCGAGGATGCAGGCTAGCTGCTTTTGCGATGGTCGGGACTTGCTATCCAACGGCTCTGTCACAGTCAACGTTGCCGAGTCGTCACAGGCTTTGTCTTCGTAATATGTAACTTTGCAGGAAACCTTAATCCGTTCGTGCTGAAAATAGGCGATGTCGGCCAGTCTAGCCGCCTCACTAAAGCGAGCCGCCTTTTCCTGAGCCTTTTTCGCTTCTTTCGCTGCTTCCTCATCTGCCTTCGCTTGGGCCTGCTTCAATTCGGGAGCGAACCTTGTTTGACACGCGGCATAATCCTCATTCGTCATCCCGTCGTAGAAGTCGCCGCGTCCATCATCGTAAACGTCTCTCACCGAATGCTCGTAAATCCAGTTTCCATCAGCAGCGATTTTTTGTTGAATGTCGGAGTCATTCCCGTAATTGCCGAAGCTAAAGATCTCTGCATAGATAGATTGATATTCGCTCATTTGTGTGCGACCATGAGGGATGGTCACCCACAACAGTCGCCATCGGGATTTCGCAGCCCTGGAAGGTCGCCGTCGCCAAGCCATCGGC
>WNFB01003929.1_pt1 | contig 13171 bp, 13 predicted proteins | sample 5400501 | NCBI WGS metagenome assembly WNFB01 (sample SAMN13153341, study PRJNA577476) | soil metagenome | isolation source: 200 cm saprolite under Douglas fir tree site 2 hole 1 | place: USA:California | collected 2015-04-18
GGAAGTGCATCGTGTAGATGAAGAGGTGCGGTGGCGAGAAGAAGTCTTCGAACGGATGCGACTGATGCCATTGCCGATCCCAGTTGAAGCCGATGCCGAATGCCAGAAGGTCGAACGCGACCGCGACCCACAGCGCGCGATACGCGATGGCGACTGGCGATGGGGATGTGGTCGATCGGATCGAACTGGAGACGGCCATCGAGAGTTCACGCTAGAATCGATTCGCTTTCCCTGGTAGCTCAGCGGTAGAGCGAGCGGCTCGTGGTCAAGGGCAGCCCCTTGGGGAAACTCAGGGGTGTTACTGGGTGAATTGCGGGAAACCTTCGGTGTGTTGTCACCATGGCAATCCGCAGCCAAGCCCGGGGCAAAGCTCCGGGAAGGTTCAGAGACTATGCGCCCGGCGCCTAAGGTCTACAGGGCTATGGCGAAGAGATAGTCCACGCCCGAGGGAAACCTCGGGGTTCTGTGTAACCGCCAGGTCGGAGGTTCGAGTCCTCCCCAGGGAGCAGAAAGACCGCCGAGAGATCGGCGGTCTTTTCATTTTCCGCGTGGCCTTGACATTCATGCCCGTTAGAACTAACGTTCTAACTGATAGATACGCTCATTTGCCGCACCTGCGGCCGTTCATTCGAGAGCCGAGCACTCGTTCACGGAAAGGTCCGAGACCTCACGGGACGACAGCGTTGTCTGACGTGTCTTCCGTATCGAGTGCTGACTCATCCGCGACGCCCCGTCTCGCGGATCGCGAAGCAGCTGAGATGCGAGGCGTGTGGGAGGACCTTTGCGGCGAAGCAGGTGATCGACGGTCAGCTGCGCTCGCTCTATCGACGGCGCTTTTGTCTTGACTGTTCGCCGTTCGGAGCACACAACACTTCGCGAACGCCCCCTGGCGCACTTGCGGGTGACGAGCTCACCGAGCACCGACGCAAGAGGCGTAACGCGAAGACCTACCGATACCAGAAGAAGCAGCGAAAGCTCGTGAAGGCCCAACTGGTCCTGGCGCGGGGTGGACGCTGCGTCGATTGCGGCTACTCCGGCTCGGCCTCAGCGCTTGAGTTCCACCACCGGGAGGCCGGCGGCAAGGACTTCGCGATCAGCGCTTTTGGCGGATCGAAGTCGAAGCTACTCGCGGAAGCCGAGAAGTGCGACCTCGTGTGTGCCAACTGCCACCGCCTCCGCCACCTCGTCGAGGATGCGGCTGCGAAAGGCGGGGCCGTCGTCGAATACCGTCGCAGCACGAAGGTCCGCGCCGTGGCGTTCATGGGGTCTACGTGCCACGCGTGCGGTCGAGACGGTCCGCCTGCGATATTCGACTTCCATCACTGGGACCCAAAGACGAAAGCCTTTGGCATCGGTCAGGACGGCATCCCTCGTCAATGGGCGAAGGTCGTCGCCGAGCTTGCCAAGTGCGTGATGCTCTGCGCGAATTGCCATCGCGAAGTGCACGCCGGCGTGCGCGAGCTCGACGAAGGCCTGCTCGGCCTGGCGGAGGACGCGCTCCCGTACGTGGCGTGACGAGCCGCGTGGCACTATCGCGCCCGTGGCTGCACGCTCGTTCGAGGACTTCACGGTGGGCGACGTGTATCGCTCGCGCGTCGGCCGCACCATCAGCCAGGCCGACGACACGTGGTTCTCGCTCCTCACCCACAACACCAACCAGATCCACTTCAACGCGCACTACGCGGCGAAGAGCGAATTCAAGCAGCCGCTGGTGAACAGCTTCCTCACGCTCGCGGTCGTGACAGGCCTCATGACGCCGGACACGAGCGAGCGCGGCATCGCGCTGGGCATCAAGGACGTCACGCTCCCCGCGCCGGTGTTCGAGGGCGACACCCTCTACGCCGACACCGAGGTGCTCGAAGCGCGTCCCTCAAAGTCGCGGCCGGGGTGGGGCATCGTCACGCTCAAGCAGCGCGGCATCAAGCAGGACGGCACCGTGGTCCTGGTGATGACGCGCGTGATCATGGTCCCAACACGCGACACCGCGGCCGGCGCGCCCTTCCCCGAGCCTCGCGGCTAGCCATGGATTTCAGCGCGACGCCCGAGCAGGAGTCGATCCGCGACGCCGTGCGCGCGCTCTGCGCGCGCTTCCCGGACGCGTACTGGCGCGAGCAGGATCGCACGAGCGCGTACCCCGACGAGTTCGTCCGCGCGCTCACCGACGCGGGGTGGCTCGCGGCGCTCATCCCGGTGGAGTACGGCGGCGCCGGGCTGGGCATCACCGAGGCGTCGCTCATCCTCGAGGAGATCAACGCGTCGGGCGGGAACGCCGCGAGCGCGCACGCGCAGATGTACACGATGGGCACGCTGCTGCGCCACGGCAGCGACGCGCAGAAGAAGAGCGTCCTGCCGCGCCTCGCGAAGGGCGAGCTCCGCCTGCAGGCCTTCGGCGTTACCGAGCCCGAGGCGGGATCGGACACAACGCGCATCAAGACGTTCGCGCGGCGGAACGGCGACCGCTACGTCGTGAACGGCAAGAAGATCTTCATCTCGCGGACGCTGCAGTCGGACCTGATGCTGCTGCTCGCGCGGACGACGCCATACGAGGACGTGAAGGACAAGGCCGAGGGCCTCTCGGTGTTCCTCGTGGACCTCAAGGCCGCGGTCGCGGCAGGCACGATCAAGATCCGCCCGATCGAGACGATGCTCAACCATCACACCACCGAGCTCTTCATCGACGGCCTCGATCTGCGCCCGAGCGACCTCGTCGGCACGGAGGGTCAGGGCTTCCGTCACATCATCGACAGCTGGAACGCCGAGCGGATCCTCATCGCCTCGGAGTCGCTGGGCGACGGTCGCTGGTTCGTCGAGCGCGCGTCTCGCTATGCCTCGGAGCGCGTGGTCTTCGGGCGCCCGATCGGCGCGAACCAGGGCGTGCAGTTCCCGATCGCGCTGGCGCACGCGCACCTCGTCGCGGCGCGCCTGGTGCGCGACAAGGCCGCATGGCTGTTCGACGCCGATCGCCCGTGCGGCCCGGAGGCGAACATGGCCAAGATGCTCGCGTCGCAGGCGGCATGGGCCGCAGGCAACGCCGCCATGGACACGTTCGGCGGCTACGCCTTCGCGAAGGAGTTCGACGTCGAGCGCAAGTTCCGCGAGACGCGGCTGTTCCTCACCGCCCCGGTGAACAACAATCTCGTGCTCGCGTACATCGCCGAGCACGTGCTCGGGCTCCCAAAGTCGTACTGATGCAGAGGCTCGAGCCGTTCGCCGCGATTGGTCCGATGCGCAGCTTGCTGTACACGCCCGGGCACCGCGAGGCGATGGTCGCGCGCGCGGTCGACGGCGGGCTCCCCGTCCCGCCTGACGTCGCCCTGCTCGACCTCGAGGACGGCGTCCCGCCTGCGGAGAAGGAGAACGCGCGGCGCGTCGCCGCCGCCGCGCTTGGCCGCCCGCGAACGAACGGGCTTCGCTTCGTCCGCCTCAGCGGACGCAGCACCAGCGATCAGGCCGAGGCCGATCTCGCCGCGGTCGTGCGCGCGGGGCTCGATGGCATCGTCGTCCCCAAGGTGGCGCGCGCCGCGGAGCTCGCGATGCTCGACGAGATGCTCACCGAGCGCGAGCGCGCGGCCAAGCTGCCCGCCGGCTCCGTCAGCGTGATCGCGTCGATCGAGAGCGCCGCGGGACTCATCAACGCGCCGGAGATCGCGCGGTCCCCGCGCCTGGCCGGCCTGATGTTCGGCTCCGAGGACTTCGCCGCCGATCTCGGCCTGCCCGTCAAGCGCGAGGCTGAAGCGGCTGAACTCCTGTACGCGCGCTCGGCCATCGTCGTGGCCGCGGCCGCGGCCCGCATCCTCGCGTTCGACGGGATCTGGGCGAACTACAGGGACGAAGCGGGCCTGCGCGCCGACGCGCAGCTCGGCCGCGGGCTCGGATTCGCGGGCCGGCAATGCATCCACCCCGACCAGGTCGCCGTGGTGAACGAGATCTTCTCGCCGACCGCGGACGAGATCGAACGTGCCGGCCGCGTCGTCAAGGCGTTCGAGGACGGCGTCGCTCGCGGACTCGGCGCCGTCGCGCTCGATGGTGAGATGCTCGACGCGCCGATCGTCGCGCGCGCGCGGAGGGTGCTCAAGTACCTACACTCGAAGTGATGCCGGTGGATCGCGAACGCTACCGCGCCATCGCCGGCTCGTTCCCGACCGGTGTGGCCATCGTCACCGCCCGGGATGCGGACGGGTCCCCCCGCGGCCTCACCACACAATCGTTCGTGGGTCTCTCCACCGAGCCGCCACTCATGCTGGTGGCCATCGACAAGACCTCGCGCACGCTGCCGGCGCTGCGGCGCGCAGGGGCATTCGTGATCAACTTCGTGAAAGTGGGCTCAGACGAGGTGGCCACGAAGTTCGCGTCGAAATCGGACGACAAGTTCGCCGGCGTCCCGTGGCGCCCGTCCGGCGTCGCGATGGGCGCGCCGATCCTCCACGAGTGTGCGATCGCGTACGCGGAGTGCGTGATCACGCAGGAGCTGGAGGCGGGGGATCACTGGATCCTCGTCGGCGGCGTCGAGGGTGGCGAGGTCCTCGGCGGGACACCGCTCCTCTATTACCGCCGCACGTACGCGGGCTGGGTCGAAGAAAAGCCCGCACCGCAGGTGGGCTGATGAGACTCGCGACGTTCGATGCCGGACGCGGCCAGCGCGTGGCGATCGTGGGCGCCGACGACACGCTCATACCGATCAACGACGCGATCCCGGAAGGGCCGACCGACATGATCGGCGTGCTCGAGGCGGGGGACCCGCTCTATGCGCGCCTCCGCGACCTCGCGACGCGCGCGAGCGGCGGGGCGAAGGTCGCGACCGTCCGGCTCTTCGCGCCGATCCCGCGCCCGCGCCGGAACGTCTTCTGCGTCGGGTGGAACTACTCGAAGCACTTCCAGGAGCGCGCCAAGATGCGCGCGGAGGCGGGCGCGCCGGGCCAGCGGGAGGTCCCCGAATACCCCGCGCTCTTCTCGAAGAATCCCGCGACGGTCACCGGTCCGGATGCGCCGGTGTGGTACCCCGACCCGCACTCCGAGCAGCTCGACTGGGAGGTCGAGCTCGCGGTGGTGATCGGGCGAGGCGGCCGCGACATCAGCGAAGAGGGCGCGATGTCCCACGTCTTCGGCTACACCTGCGCCAACGACGTGTCGGTCCGGGATGTGCAGCGCCGTCACGGCGGTCAATGGTTCAAGGGAAAGAACTTCGACAGCCACCTTCCGATGGGGCCGTGGATCGTGACCGCGGACGAGCTCGATCCCTCGGCGCTGCGGCTGCAGACACGCGTCAACGGCGTCACGAAGCAGGACTCGAACACGCGCTTCATGGTCTTCAAGCTGCCGCGGCTGATCAAAGAGTTCTCGGCCGGGACCGCGCTCGAGCCCGGTGACATGATGATCACCGGCACGCCCGAGGGCGTCGGCTCCGCGCGGAAGCCGCCCGAGTTCATGAAGATCGACGACACCGTCGAGGTCGAGATCGAGGGCATCGGCGTGCTGCGCAACACCGTGCAGGGGAGGCCGTAGAACGATGGCTACGAACGTGACGTTCAGGGCCAACGGCGGCACCACGACTGGCTATCTGGCGCTCCCGGCTTCGGGGAAGGGGCCAGGCGTGATCGTCGTCCAGGAGTGGTGGGGCCTGAACGATCAGATCAAGGGCGTGGCGGACATGCTCGCGCGTGAAGGATTCGTCGCGCTCGCGCCCGACTTCTATCACGGTAAGGGGGCGAAGATCGGGGAGCCGAACGACGCGCAGAAGCTGATGATGGAGCTCTTCCAGGCGAACAGCGCGGCGAAGGACGCCAAGGGCGCAGCCGTGTACCTCGCCTCGCATCCGGCGATGACCAGCAAGAGGGTCGGCGCGATCGGCTTCTGCATGGGCGGCTTCCTTGCGATCCTCACCGCGAGCGTGGCGCCGGACATCCTCGCGGCGGTCGTGGACTGCTACGGCGTGGGTCAGCGCGCGCCCGATCTGAAGCCCATGCGCGGCATCCCGATCCTCGGCATCTTCGGCGGCAAGGACCACGGTGCCAACGCCGAGGCCGTCGGCGCGCTGGAGAAGGCGGCCCAGGAGGCTGCCGTCCCGTTCACGAAACACGTTTATCCCGAGGCCGACCACGCCTTCATGAACGAGCAACGGAAGGAAGTCCACCGTCCGCAGGACGCGAAGGATGCCTGGTCGAAGATCCTGCCGTTCCTCAAGAGCAATGTGAAATAGGGTTGCGACCGACCTAGCGACCGCGGGGACGTATCGTGTTCCGCGTGATTCATGAATTCATGAAAACATGGGACTGGGCTTGAGCCCGCTCCGAACGGGGGAGCCGCTCCACCGTTTCAAGGCCGGCCTCTTCAAGGCGCTCGGCAATCCGTTACGCCTGCGCATGCTCGAGCTGCTCCGTGGCGGTGAGATGAGTGTGCGCGACCTGCTGCGCGAGCTCCGCGTGGAGCCGTCGACCGCCTCACAGCAGCTCGGTGTCCTCAGGCAGCAGGGTGTCGTGGACAGTCGGCGTGCGGACGGCACCGTCTACTACCGGCTCACGGATCCGCTGGTGGGAGAGCTCCTCGACGTCGGTCGGCGGATCTTCGCCGGACAGGTCCACGATCTCCAGCATCTGCTCGCCGCCGACGCCCGCGTGACGAACGCGCGGCAGCGGCGGGAACGGCGGGCCGGCGGTGCCCGCGGTGGAGCCTCGAGATCTTGATCAGGTGACGTTCGCGGGCCCGCTGCCCGATCTCGTACTCACGTGGCGGCTCGACGGGACGAGCATCTTCTTCGGGGCCGTCGTGCTGTCGATCGCCATCGTCACGACGGTGTACGCCGCCGGCCACGGTGCGCATCAGCGCGGCTTCCCGGGCAGTGGCGTGCTCTACGCGCTCTTCGTGCTGGCGATGCTCGGCGTCGTCCTGGCCGGCGACGCGTTCTCTTTCGTTGTTGCGTGGGAGACGATGTCGCTCGCATCGTTCGGGCTCGTACTCACGGACCACCGTCGCGCCGAGACGCGTCAGGCCGCGTGGGTCTATGCGGTGATGACCCACGCCGCGACCGCCTTCATCGTAGCTGCGTTCCTGTTGCTGGCGCGGTCGACGGGCTCGCTCGCGTTCGCGGACTGGGCGGCGCGATCACCGGCGCTCGATGCGGGCACGGCGAGCCTGGTGTTCGTTCTCGGCCTCATCGGTTTCGGCACGAAAGCCGGCATGGTGCCGCTGCACGTATGGCTACCGCGGGCGCATCCGGTCGCCCCGGCGCATGTCTCGGCTCTCATGTCCGGCGTGATGATCAAGCTCGGCATCTACGGGCTCGTGCGCCTCGCGTTCGAATGGCTCGCGCCGGGGCCCGCGTGGTGGGGTGGCCTGATCCTGGTGCTCGGTGCGCTGTCGGCCGTGCTCGGTGTGCTGTACGCGCTGATGGAGCACGACCTCAAGCGCCTGCTCGCGTATCACAGTGTCGAGAACATCGGGATCATCCTCATCGGCCTGGGCACCGCGGCGGTTGCCCGATCGATAGGCGCCGCTCCGATCGTGGCACTCGCGCTGGGCGCGTCGCTCTTCCACGTCGCGAACCACGCGACGTTCAAGGCGCTGCTGTTCATGGGAGCCGGGGCGATCGACGCCGCCGTCGGCACGCGCGACATCGAGCACCTCGGAGGATTGCTCCGGCGGATGCCGCTGACCGCCGCCGGCTTCTTGGTCGGCAGCGCGGCGATCTCGGCGGTGCCGCCACTCAACGGGTTCGCCAGCGAATGGCTCACCTTCCAGGGCCTGCTCACGCTGGGGCGTGCGGCAGCGGAGCCGCAGACGGCCCTGGTCCCGCTGGTCTCCGCCGGCGCGCTCGCGCTCACGGGCGCGCTCGCGGTCGCGTGCTTCGTGAAGGCGTTCGGCGTGACCTTCCTCGCGCTTCCACGGAGTCCGCGGGCCGCGGCCGCACGGGAGGCCGGGCCGCTGGAGCTGATCGCGATGGGCGCGCTCGCGCTCGCGTGCCTCGTGCTCGGGCTCCTGGCCGCGCCGGTCGTCGAGATCATCGGCACGCTCGTCCCGACCGCTGAGATGCCGGTGGCTGGCGCCCTCGGCACCGCGAGCGTCGGCTCGGGGCGGCTCGTTCTGCCGATGCTCGGGCTCGCACTCCTCGCGGTCGCTGCTTTCGTGGCCGTCGCGCCACGCGTGCTCGGACCGGTGAACAGACGCATCGCCGAGACCTGGGCCTGCGGCGTGACGCTTCAGCCCGTGAACGAATTCACCTCGACCGCCTTCGCGAAGCCGATCCGTCTCATGTTCCGAGGCATCGTCCGGCCGGTGCGCGAGGTCGAGGTCGTGCACCGTTCGGGGACGCGGTTCGTAGCGAGCGTCCGGTACCGCGCCCACGTAGCGCCGGTGTTCGAGCGGTACGTCTATCGCGCGCTGACGGACGGTCTCGTCTCGCTCTCACGGATCGTGCGCCGGGCGCAGAACGGGTCGCTGCAGACCTACCTCGCCTACGTGTTCGCCGCCGTGCTGGTCGCGCTGGTGCTCGCGCGATGACCGAGCTGGTCTCCGCGGCTGCGCAGCTCGCCATCCTGCTCGCGCTCGCGCCCGGCGTGAACGGTCTCATCAAGCGCCTCAAGGCGACGCTCCAAGGCCGTCACGGGCCGCCCCTGCTGCAGGGCTATGCCGACCTGATGAAGCTCCTGCGCAAGGACGCCGTGGTGTCCGAGCACGCGACGGTCGTGTTCCGCTTCGCGCCGCTCGTGTACGCCGCGGCGATCTGCGTTGCCGGTCTGCTCGTGCCGGTCCTCTGGCTGCCGGCACCCCTCGGCGCCTTCGGCGACGCGATCGTCGTCGTCGGCCTCTTCGCGTTGGCGCGCTTCGCGCTGGCCCTGGCGGCCCTCGACACCGGCAGCGCATTCGGTGGGATGGGGGCGAGCCGCGAGGTGGCCGTGGCCGCATTGGCGGAGCCGGCGCTCCTGCTCGCCATCTTCGCGGTCGCGTGGCGCACCGGCGGGACGGATCTCTCGGCCGCGACCGTCTGGATGCTCGGACACGAAGCCGCGGCCGTCGCACCCAGCCAGCTGCTTGCCATCGCGGCGCTGGTGATCGCCGTCATCGCCGAGACGGGTCGCGTGCCCGCGGACAACCCCGACACGCACCTCGAGCTGACGATGATCCACGAGGGCATGCTCCTGGAGTACTCAGGCCGGCCGCTTGGCGCGCTCGTCTGGGCGACGCTGGTGAAGCAGACGGTCCTCTTCGCCCTGCTCATCGCGCTGTTCATGCCTTTTGGTATCGCGCGCTCGCCGCAGGAGCTGGCGGTCTCGCTGGCCGCATTCGTGATGAAGCTCGCCGCGCTCGCGGTGCTCATGGCGGTGATCGAGTCGAGCACGGCGAAGCTCCGCATCCTCAAGGTCCCCGAGCTGCTCGGTGCGGCGTCGGCGCTCGCCGGCCTGGCCCTCGTCAGCGCGGTGGTCGTGCGATGAGCGGCGCGGGTGGCGTTGTCGACGGACTGGCGATCGCGCTCCTCGGCGTCGCCCTGACCAGCGTCGCGATGCGCGGCCTGATCGCCGGGGTATGGCTCCTCGTGGTGCAGTCCGTCATCCTGGCGCTGGTGGCCGTGGCGATCGCGGTGTCGTCGGGCGCACCGCACATGTGGGGCGCGGCGGTGCTGACCCTCGCGGTGCGCGCGATCGCCGTGCCCGCGGTCCTTTTCCTGGTGCTTCGTACCGTGGCGCTCCGCCGTGAGATGCGCCCGCTGCTGCCTACGCGGAGCGCGCTGATCGCGGCCGTCGCGCTCACCCTTGTGGCGTTCGCGGTGGCGCCACGGCTCGAGCTATCCAATGCGTTCCCCGCGCAGCGCGCACTGCCGGTCTCGCTCGCGCTCACGTTCATCGGACTCCTGCTCATGACGACGAGGCGGAAGGCCATCTCCCAGCTGATCGGCCTGATCACGATCGAGAACGGCATCTTCCTCGCTGGTCTCATCGCCACGCTGGGGCTGCCCTTCTTCGTCGAGATCGGCATCTTCTTCGACCTGCTCGTCGCCGTCGGCGTGACCGCCGTGCTCACGATGCGCATCAATGAGCACTTCGACACGATGAACACCGACGAGCTGCGCAGGCTCCGCGGATGAGCCTGGCGCCGTTCCTCCTCGCGGCACCGTTCGTGGCCGCCGTGCTATGCCTCGTTGCCGGCCGTTTCGTCGGCCTCGTCAGCGCGGTCGGCGCCGTTGCCACGGCCCTGCTCGCCGTCCTGGTGGCGTTCGACTCGTTCACCGCACCGCCGCAGCACGCGATCTTCGGGCTGGTGTACGTCGACGCCCTGTCTGGCCTGATCACGCTGATCGTCGGGCTGATCTCCGTCGCGGCCACGCTCTATTCCGTCGGCTATCTGCGCAACGCCGTGGCGGCGGGCGAGATCACGGCGGGTCAGGTCCGGTGGTTCCATCTGTGGATCCAGCTCTCGATCGGGGCGATGATCGCCGTGCCACTGATGAACAACCTCGGGCTGATGTGGGTGGCGATCGAGACGACGACGCTGTTCACCGCACTGCTCGTCGCCTTCGTGCGCCGCGGTCACGCGCTCGAGGCGGCGTGGAAGTACCTGATGCTGGGCGCCGTCGGTCTCGCCTTCGCGCTCTTCGGCCTGCTCTTGACCTACTACGCGGCGAGCCAGTCGCTCGGTGACGCCGCCGGCGCACTCGATTGGGACGAGCTGCGCGCGAACGCCAAGCTGCTCGACCCCGACCTCATGCGGTTCGCGTTCGCCCTCGTCCTCGTCGGCTTCGGCACGAAGGCCGGTCTGGCCCCGATGCACACCTGGCTGCCGGACGCGCATGGGCAGGCGCCGACCCCGGTGAGCGTCATCCTCTCCGGCGCGCTCCTCAACTGCGCGCTGTACGGCATCCTGCGGTTCCATCTGCTCACCGCCGGCGCGGCCGGCGAGCGTTTCTCGTCCGACCTCCTGCTCGGCTTCGGTGCGCTCTCGATCGCGATCGCCGTCCCGTTCGTCCTCGTGCAACACGATCTGAAGCGGCTCCTGGCGTACTCATCGGTCGAGCACATGGGCATCGTCGCGCTCGCCGTCGGCATCGGTGGGCCACTCGGCCTGTTCGCGGCCGCCTTCCACATGTTCAACCACGCCGTCGGGAAGACCGTGCTCTTCGTGGCCGCGGGCGCCATCGGCCAGCGCTATGGCACGCTGCGCCTCGCCCGGCTGCGCGGCGCGATGGAGGTCGCGCCCATCCCCGCTCTCGGCCTGCTGCTCGGTACCCTTGCGATCACCGGCTCGCCGCCATTCGCGCCGTTCGCGAGCGAATTCGGGATCGCCCGCGCGGGCTTCACCGGCCGCCCGTTCGCATTCGCCGGCGCGCTCGTCCTCGTCGCGGGGACGGTCCTCGTGTTCGGCGGCATGCTGTTCCACGTCCTGAAGGTCGTCCTGCGAGCAGCGCCTCGGCACCTGCATCCCGCGGCGTTCCCATTCGGGACGGCGTTCATCGGCGTGCCGCTCGCGCTGCTGCTCCTGCTGGGAGTCTGGCTCCCGCCTGTCCTACGCGACGGCTTCAACGCGACAGCTCGCGTCCTCGGGGTCGCGCCGTGATGGCGATGACGCTCCGGTCCGTGCCGACGGACCGCCTCCCCGATGCCTGCAAGTCGCTGGCGAGTGACGAGCAGGCCAGGCTCGTCGTGATGACGGGAACCGACGAGCGCGAACAGGACCGAGGCTATGGTCTGTACTACACGTTCGCCCTACCGACGGGCGCCTTGGTGACCGTCGAGTCCCACGTCGACCCCGACCGGCCCGAGTACCCATCGGTCAGCCGCGTGGTCCCGGCGGCGCATTGGTACGAGCGCGAGGTGAAGGATCTCTTCGGGGTCGAGCCGACCGGCCATCCCGATCCGCGACGACTCGTGCTGCACGACGACTGGCCACGCGGGCAGCATCCCCTGCGGAAGGATTTCGACGGCAGGACTCCCGTGCCGCGGCAGCCGCACCCGCACGACGCGATCACCGGTGTGCGCGGCGAGGGCGTGATGGAGGTGCCTGTCGGCCCGATCCATGCGGGGATCATCGAGCCCGGCCACTTCCGCTTCGGCGGTACGGGCGAGCTCGTCCTCCAGCTGGAGGCGCGGCTCTTCTACACGCACCGCGGCATCGAGAAGGCCGCGGAGGGCGCGAGCGTCGACCGTGTCCTGTTCCTCGCCGAACGGCTGTGCGGCGTGTGCTCGCTGTCGCACGCGGTCGCGTATTCGCAGGCGATCGAGTCGCTCGCGGAGGTCATACCCTCGCGGCGCGCTCTGGTGATTCGCAGCGTGCTGCTCGAGCTCGAGCGCATCTACAACCACGTCGGCGACATCGCCAATCTGTGCGCGGGCGCCTCGCTCCAGCTCGGCACGTATCAGGGCGGGGTGTTACGGGAGCGGCTCCAGGAGCTGAACGCCGCGGTCGTGGGGCATCGCTATCTGTTCGGCGTGGCGTGCCCCGGCGGCGTACGCCGCGACCTCGATGGCGCGGCACGGGAACGCCTGCGCGGCGAGCTTGCCTCGATCGAGGTCGAGTTCGACTCCTACCTCGCCGCGCTCCTCGCGACCGAGTCCTTCATGGAGCGGCTCGTCGGCACCGGCGTGCTCGCTCGCGATGTCGCCGACGAGCTCGGCGCCGTGGGCGTCGCCGCGCGCGCGAGCGGTGTGCCGCGCGACGCACGCGCCTCCCACCCGTATGCGGCGCTGCGACCGGGCATGGTGGTGCCGGCGGTGCGTACCGAGGGCGACGTGCGAGCCCGCATGCGCGTGCGGGCGGACGAGATCATCGTCTCGTTCGGTCTCATCCGCGTGCTGCTCGCGGAGCTCGACGAGCTCCCTGTCGGCGACCTCGGTCACCCCGTCGGGTCTCTTGCGCCGGACCGCGTCGCGCTCGGGATCACCGAATCGCCCCGTGGTGAGAACGTTCACTGGGTGCGGACCGACGCGCGTGGCGCGATCGCGCGCTACCGCGTGCGCTCGGCGTCCTACAACTGGGCCGTCGTTCCGTTCGCCGTCGCGGGCAACCTCCTTCCCGACTTCCCGCTGATCAACAAGAGCTTCGAGCTCTGCTATGCGTGCCTCGACCGGTGACTCGCTGATGCCGTCGCTCCTCGGGCGTCGCTTCGGCCGTCGTACCGGCACCTCGTCGTGGCCCGCGATCGTGACGCCGAGGCCGGACGGAGCGCAACCGGTCTTCGACGCCGCGC
>WNFB01003932.1_pt1 | contig 13165 bp, 12 predicted proteins | sample 5400501 | NCBI WGS metagenome assembly WNFB01 (sample SAMN13153341, study PRJNA577476) | soil metagenome | isolation source: 200 cm saprolite under Douglas fir tree site 2 hole 1 | place: USA:California | collected 2015-04-18
GGCCTGGGCGCGGTTCCGGCACTGGCAACATTCTACCTGCGCCGCCAGATCTCAGAAACACCCCGTTTTGCCCTATCCATGCAAGGCAATATTGAAGATGCAACTCGGACTGTAGAGCTGGTGACGAAGAAGCAAAAGGGACTTAATAGTAATAATGGCACTGCCGCTATAACTGCACTTCCACAAGAGCTTGCTTCAAGTCCGTCCATGGTAGGGGTACCCCTTGAGGGTAACCTGGAAAGCAAGCCGAAGCCACCGAGATCATGGCTGTACCTGCTGCTCATACCGCGCTATATGCGCTGGTTAATCGGCACGGCTGGTGCGTGGTTCTTGCTGGATATCGCCTACTATGGCACGACCATCTCCAGCCCGTTGGTACTCAAGGCACTTAACTCGCACGCTAACCTGGTAACCAACATGTTCTATACCCTGATCATCTTCGTGGTCGCTGCCCTGCCTGGTTACATCGTAGCGATCTTGACGATTGATCGTCTTGGGCGTAAGTGGATTCAATGTTTCGGTTTTGGCATGATGGCACTCGCTTACGGGCTGATCGTCGTTGCTCCGGCTCTCTCGAGCATCACGCTGGCGTTCTTACTGGTCTATGGTGTGAGCTACTTCTTCACCGAGTTTGGCCCAAACGTCACCACCTTCGTCTATCCGGCGGAACTCTTCCCGGTTATGGTACGTACAACTGCGCACGGGATAGCTGCCGCGCTCGGTAAAGTCGGTGCTTTCATCGGTGCCTTCGCCTTCCCCTACCTGCTGCTCAACTTCCATCTTCAGGGGGCAATGGCCGCAGCTGCTATAGTTTCGCTCGCCGGTTTACTGCTAACCATATTCACCCTACCCGAACCAAACCAGCGCTCTCTGGAAGAGATATCCGATGAACACGCGGTGAGAGCCGAGCACGAAGAACGAGAATTGGTATTGACGAAATAAAGAACACACGCCACAATAGGGCATTTGACAGAGTCAAATGCCCTATTGTGGCGTGTGTTCTTTATTTCGTCGTAATTAATCATTACTTAGCCAACATTTTACCTGCCGCTAATCATGCCTTGATATCCCACTAATCACCTCGTGCTACCCTTGTAGTACAGGTATGGTTATCTTGGATGGGTGGCCTTAACCTTATTCATCATGTATTTTGTTCAGCAGAAAGTAGAGAAACATATGTTATCAGCCAGATTCCCAGCGCGATGGATGAAGCAACATCACCTGATGTCTTTATGCTCAATGATAGCAGCATTTGCACTTATTTTGACAGCGTGCTCAACTTCATCCACCACCACGAGTTCAACTACCTCGACAACGACAACATCTACAACTCCAACTGTTCAGGCACCAGGAGACTTTGGTCTGGGTGCCCTTCCGGGGTACACCGTTACACTCTTCGCGCGTCCAAGCACCACCTATACCGCCCCAGATTCTGTTGTAGTGCTTGGAAGTCACATTTTTGTCGACTACCAGAATGTCACAGCAAAAGACTGTACGGACACGAATACGAGTACCGTCGTTGAGTACAACATGGATGGAACCGTAGCAAAAACCTATACCGTTCCAGGCCCTAGCGATGGATTGCGTGCTGACCCATCGTCTGGTTTACTCTGGGCCACATCCTGCGAAGATGGCAATCCGAAACTCGTCACCATCGATCCAGCGACTGGAACCGTCACCCCTTACACTTTTCCTCCCACGCCACATGGAGGGGGCTATGACGATCTCTGCTTCATCAACGGCATGGCATTCATCGCAGCATCGAATCCAAACCTGAATTCGGCTGGAGTGAACGTCTTTCCCGCCATTGATAAGATCACGCTGAGCGGCGGGAAGGCAGTACTGACGCCAGTGTTAATGGGCAATGCTACCGCTACCGACATGACCACCAGCACGAAGGTATCATTGAACGAAGTAGACCCTGACTCAATGACGGTGGACTCACAAGGACAACTGGTGCTGGTAGACCAGGCAGGGACTGAACTGGTATTTTTGAAAAATCCCGGCACGCCTCAGCAGCAAGTCTCTCGTGTGCCTGTTGGCAATCAGTTGGACGATACTGTCTGGGCAACTTCAACCAAAGGACGTTTGTTGGTAGTGGATAGCGCAGGTAACGTATTCTGGATTAGCGTGCCTCAATTTATTCCAGGAACGGTGTATACAGAGGGTCCCAGTGATTCTGGCACAGCCAGTTTCCTGGGCGTGGTTGATCTCAAGACTGGTATAGTCCCACCGGTCGTGGTCGGGTTCGGCAGTCCCACCGGTATGCTCTTCGTTCCCAATAGCTAGAGCTAATCAAGGAGGGGAATGGAGTCACGAACGCATGCAACAATTGGGCATTTGACTCTGTCAAATGCCCAATTGTTGCATGCGTTCGTGTTTTTCCGATGGCCGAGCCTTTTTATTGTTCTGCTAAATTGACTTCTCACCTATCCCTTTAGCAAAGTTTAACAATCATTTAACATATCCATAAAGCATAGTTAACGACAGAGTGTTACGGTATGAATACGATGACAACAGGAATATTGACCTGTTTATGTACGTCGCAGGGATAGGAAAGAAAAATCTTTATATGGAATATGTGGCTAAAAAGGCTACATTAGGAGGACTTATGTCGAAACAATTGCGTATTACACTTTTGTTAGGAGTGGCAATCGCGATGAGCATGTTCATTTCAGCCTGTGGTGGAAGCACAACTACAACTACTGGTAGCTCTACGCCGACCACCCTTGGCACCCCAGGTAGCTTCAATTGTATATCTGGAACTCTCACTGCCAGTGGTTCGACGGCACTGGCACCACTGGTGAAAGCAGTAGCGCAGAAATACGAGGCTAAGTGTTCTGGTGCGACTATCACTGTCAATCTGGGTGGCAGTAAGACCGGCCTGGCAAATGTAGAAGCAGGGTCCGTCAATATCGGCAACTCTGACGTTCCTGCATCAGCAACGCAGGCCGACCTGGTTGATCACCAGGTTGCAGTGGTTGTCTTTGGCATCATTGTCAATAAAGACGTTACTTTGACAAGTATTACTACTGCCCAGATCAAACAAATATACGGTGGCCAGGTTACAAACTGGAAGCAAGTTGGCGGCCCTGACTTGCCAATCGTCGTGGTAAGCCGCCCTACCAGTTCTGGCACACGCGCCACCTTCCAAAAATACGTCCTCGGCGGCCCCGAGACTATCAGTGGCCCAGCGAGCCTGACTACTGACAGCACAGGTACAGTTATCACCAACGTCGCACAGAACAATGGCGCCATCGGCTATGCCGCCACCGGCCCTGCTAAGCTGAATAGCGGTGTGACCCTTCTACCGGTAGACGGTGTTGCTCCTACAACCGATAACGCCAAGAACAACTCGTACAAGTTCTGGAATATCGAACACATGTATACCAAGGGCCCGGCAGTACCTCTCGCCCAGGCACTTATCGACTACATGACAAACGCTGACGCCAAGGCAGTGGCAGCACAGCAACAATTTGTCGCGATTAGCGATATGTCCCCTGATGCCATTAGTGCCCACAATGCTGTAAGCTAACATCCACCGGAGCAGCGCACTGCACGCGGAACCTTGTGTTGCCGCTAGATGCAGTGTGCTGTACGCTGTGAATTCTGTCCCTGAAGAAGGAGAAGACCTGTGCAATTTATGCAACGAGCACATCTGACCGATCGGGTAGTTCGTCTCGTGTTTTTTATCTGTGCGCTCTTGCTCGTCGCAGTCATTATCGGGGTGATTGTTTTTATAGGCTCGAAAGCATTCCTGGTTTTTAGTGAAGGTGCTAACGTTGGAACTTTCTTCTTTGGCACGTTTTGGGATCCCACAGGTGCCGCCAATGGGACCCCCTCATATGGAGCAGGCGGGCTGATCTTAGGCTCCGTTATCACTACAGTGATCGCAGTAATTATTGTCACACCTTTTGCTATCGGCACGGCGGTGTTCTTTACAGAAGCTGCTCCGCACTGGCTTGTCAGGGTTATGCAGCCGCTTATCGAAATCTTTACCGGTATACCCTCCGTGGTGGTTGGTTTCCTGGGGTTGCTGGTCGTCGTACCGCTTTTGCAGAAACTGTCGGCTCCGCTAACAGGTAATTTCCCTACCGGCGGCTATGGCTGGGGAGCGGCAACCCTGGTGCTGGTGATTATGGTGCTGCCTACCACCTTGAGTATCGCTATTGACGCGTTGCGAGCCGTACCCGGCAGTGTGCGCGAGGCCAGCCTGGCCCTGGGTTCTACTCGCTGGCAGATGATGAGCAAGGCAGTTATTCCAGCCGCCGCCGCGGGCCTAGGAACCGCTATTGTGTTGGGGTTCACCCGCGCTATCGGAGAAACATTGGCCGTTTCCCTGGTGCTCAATGGCGACCAGGTACCCAACAATATCTTCACACTCAAAGCTTTCTTCCAGCCGAATGTAAATATCACCGCTCTCATCGCACGAGATTTCGGCGAGACCTCTGGGGCAGCTCAAGATGCCTATTGGACGCTTGCGTTCGTCCTGCTTGTGATCACGTTCGCCTTTGTCTGCATCAGCCGCTTCCTGGCTAGTAGGAGTGTTTATAAATGAGCATGCAAGAAGTTGCCCCGTCTCCGGCTGTGTCGCTTGAAGAGCGTCTATCATCTCTCAAGCGTCTTTCGCGACGCCTGGCGGTGGGAAACGGCATTGCGATGGCAGTTCTCTGGATGATTACAATCCTGGTAGCAGCCGTCTTCGTATTCATCATCGTCCGTCTATTGATAGAAGGTGCTCCCACGCTGGTAAAGGCCGAATTTTACGGGACCAGCGAAGCAGGTATCGCTCCGGAGTTGTTCAACACCTTTTATATCCTGATCCTGACTGAAATTTTCCTGTTTCCCATCGCACTGGCGGCGGCTATTTTCCTGGTCGAGTATTACCCGCAGGGACCACTGGTAACCGTCATTCATTTCGCGGCAGAAACGCTGTCGGGTGTCCCATCGCTGGTGCTGGGTATGTTTGGTTTCCTGGTCTTCGCTGTCTACGCTCATATGGGCACCAGCAGGCTTGCAGGGGCGCTCACCTTGTTGTGCCTCAACCTCCCGCTGGCGCTGCGCCTTTTCGAAGAGGCGCTTGCAACGGTGCCACGCGACCTGCGCGAGGGCGGTCTTGCCCTTGGCGCGACCAGGTGGCATATGATCCGCACTGTGGTGCTGCCTTCGGCGCTGCCTGGCCTGGTCACCGGGCTGATTCTCACTGCAGGCAAGGTCATTGGCGAAGCAGCGGCCTTGATTTTTACGATGGGTCTGTTTAACCCGATCAATGTGTTTACCCTGAGCCCATTTATTGCCAGCGACACACTCACCACACGCCTCTACTATCTCAAAGGTATAGGGGCAGGAACCTCAGGTTTGACTTCGTCCCAGGAGAGTGCTTTGGCAGCAGGGCTATCGGCAGTGTTAATCATCCTCCTGCTGGCGATCAATTTCGCCGCACGAGGTCTTGGTCGATTTATTCAACGTAGGATTACAGCAGCGTAACTTTACGAGGTACCCACAGGGGATACCTCTCTTGCTTTTTCGTAGTCAGTCATATCACAGGGTGCAGGGCCGTGGCAAGGTCTTGCGCACTTACAGCAAACCCGTTAGAATCGAGGATAGAGCTGTTATGAATGTTTCGGTAGAATCGCATGGAGAAGGAAATCCCATATTTCCCGAAGGCGCAAATATCTTCTCACGGAAAGTCGCACGCAGCGGCCATATTTCCTACGAGGGTCGTCCCTATTTTATCAGCAAGACACTCGCGGGTCGTTACATCCGGCTGGTGGTCTTTGCTGATCGCCTCATTGTTGATACATCTATTCCGCTACATAAAGAATACCCACTAATATAAAAATGAAATGTAGTGACATCCCTTGCGGGTGTCAGGCAACTGGGATATCCTTAAGGGAGGTACAATGGAGGCCCGTCTTAATAGACCTCAGCAGTCGCAGGTCAATCAAACCGGGGTTGTCAATGACCCGGCCAACGAACCGGCGGTCGTGCTTGGGGAAAAGGTAAATCGTGAAGTGGACCCACGAAAAAATCTCAACCTGGAGGCTGACGTAAAAATAGATGTTCAGCATCTGAATTTTTACTACGGTGCCAAACAGGCCCTCTATGATGTCTCGTTGCCCATACGCGAACATCAGGTTACCGCCCTGATTGGGCCATCCGGTTGCGGCAAATCGACCTTTTTGCGCACGCTCAATCGCATGAATGACCTCATCCCCGGAACTCGTACCGAGGGAGAGGCGAAATTCGATGAAGAGAATATCTATGACCAATCTACAGATGTGGTGCTTTTACGCCAGCGCATCGGTATGGTGTTTCAGCGTCCCAATCCATTTCCCAAATCGATTTTTGACAACGTCGCTTACGGCCTGCGTATCCAGGGAAAGCCTGAACGGCAAATCAAGGAGATGGTAGAGGCGAGCCTGCACGGGGCTGCGTTGTGGGACGAGGTGAAAGATCGTTTGAAAGCCTCGGCACTGGGGTTATCCGGCGGGCAGCAGCAGCGTCTCTGCATTGCGCGCGCGCTGGCGGTCAGGCCCGAAGTGCTCCTGATGGATGAGCCGTGTTCTTCGCTTGATCCTATCGCCACGCTGAAAATTGAGGAATTGATTACCGAGTTGAGCAAGGAATATACTATCGTCATCGTGACGCACAATATGCAGCAGGCGGCACGTGTCTCACAATATACAGGGTTCTTCCTCTCTGGAAAACTCGTCGAGTACGCACCCACGGTAGATATCTTTAAGCGTCCAAAGAAAAAAGAGACCGAAGATTATATTAGTGGACGCTTTGGTTAAGAGCCTGACACCCACCAGGGGTGTCACTACATAGCTTACAGCTGGAAGGGTAACATGGCACGAAAAATATTGGTGGTTGACGACGAGGCGGTGTTGGTAGAGACGATAGCATATAACCTGGAACAGGCCGGTTACCAGGTCATCACCGCCGCCGATGGTGCCAGTGCGCTACAAGCGGCGCATCGCGAGACACCAGACCTGATTATCCTGGATATCATGTTGCCAGAAATGGATGGCCTGGAGGTCTGCCGCCAGTTACGCCGCGAGAGTAATACTGCTACTACCCCCATCATGATGCTGACGGCCAAAAGCGACGAAATTGATAAGGTTGTGGGATTGGAAGTTGGGGCGGATGATTATGTAACCAAACCCTTCGGGCGGCGCGAACTGTTGGCGCGTGTCCGGGCTTTGCTGCGGCGCGCCGATTATGTTCCCCCCGCGGCAGAAAAATCTGCACAGGAGGCAAGCAGCGAGGTTCCGCGTGCCAATCGCGAACTGGTAGCCGGTCCCTTGCGCATCGACCTGGCCGGGCGGCGTGTCAATTGCCGCGGCCAGGAACTGGAACTCCAACCCAAACAGTTCGATCTGCTGACCTACCTTGTCCGCAATCGAGGCACGGTTTTGACCCGCGACCAGTTGCTCCACAACGTATGGGGTTATGACTACGCGGGAGATACGCGCACCGTCGATGTGCATGTGCGCTGGCTGCGCGAGAAGTTGGAAGAGGACCCGGCCAACCCGCGCCTGATCCAGACCGTGCGCGGCGTCGGCTACTGCTTCCGTTGGTAGAAAATAAAAAATTGCAGGCAGATGAGTGTTCCAGGGCGAGCACAAGGCATCGCCCCTACTATGGACGAGCGGCTTGACAGGCTGCTTCGTAAGCATAGTAGGGGCGATGCCTTGTGCTCGCCCTGCGACTTGTGGTCTGCACACTTTTTATTCAGGGGCGAAAGAATGTAAATGCCCACAGTCCCCAAAAGTTGATAGCCACGGAGAGCACAATCAGCAGCTTCATACACCATGTAGGTGTACCCTGCATTCCAGATGCGGCCAGTAAGAGGGCAAAGGGAAGAAAATCGAGGACAAAGCGATATCCAAACTGGTACCAACCGGTGTTAAAATACATCAGTAACAACGACATGGGCAGGAGGCAGGCCAGGAGCAGTGCTGCCGGCAGCCAACGCTGCTCCTTGTTTTTGCGCCAGAAGGCCAGGAATACGAATAAGAGCGCGGGGGTTGTCCAAAAAATGCCCGTACCCATGGGACTAAAGCTCAAATAGGGGCCATGAGACAGGGTAAAAGGCGGATTGATTAGCATATAGTGCAGATTGGTACGAATAAAGTGTGGACTGAACTGTCCATAGGCGTGCAGGTTGCCGCTGACAAAGTGATTGACGTTCATCGTGGTATAGCCAAAATCGAGCAAAGAACTAAAGCGAGCCTGGTTATAGATCAGCATCCCAACAAGAAATACTCCCAGCACGCCAAAGAAGCTCCCCCTGAAAACACTCCTTGCGGGCGTCAGGTACCGCTCACCCTTTCTCCGCCTGGCAAGAAAGGCCGAGAGGGTCAGCACGACAAAAAATGGGAAAGCCAAGAGAGTGATGCCGCGGGAAAGTGCCGCCAATCCCAGGTAGATGCCAGCCACGATTGGTCGCTGCTTGCCCAATGTCTCGCCGGTGTAAAGGAGCAGGAACGTCGTAGCCACAATGTGTGCAATATACCAGACGTTTCCTTGTAGCGTGGCGTACAGGTGTTCTGTGCCCAGAGCGAACAGTACCATTAACCACGCAACGCTTGCAAAGCTTAACTCCTCCGTTTGCCTCTGAGAGAAACGCTTCAAGACATTCAGCATCAGCCAGATATTGAGAATACCCATGCCAAGCGAGAAGAGCAGGCTGATGATACCCTGGTAAGACAGGTGAAAGATGGCGACCAGGGGCAGGAGCAGCACGGCTGGCAGTGGTGGAAATGCAACGTACCAGTGACCGTGGTAGAAGGTATAGTCGCTCGGATTGGGGGGAGTATCGTGCAGGTATAGTTGCCCATGCAGCCATCCATCGGCGAGATAGATAAAATGCTGGCTTCCGCCAACCCCTAGCACGCTATAGTGTATCCAGGCGCACAATATGTAGATTGCGGCCAGGCTGGCAAAGAGCAGCGTAACATGTTTTCTTTGCCAGGTACTGGTAGTTGTCTGGATATCGCTGGCCAGGCCAACCAGCCTGTCACTTTGCGTTGTTACGCCCACTTCTCTATCCCACTTTTCTATCTCACTTCATGGTATCATTATAATAAGTCCAGCAAACGGGGTTGGGGACTTCACCTGGGATTTGATAAAGTAGTGCAAAATGCGTTATATATAAGTGACATTGTATTGAGATGCAAGACGAACAAAAGAAAACGAGAAAGCCTTGCCTGGGAGTAAACTATCATGCCATTTTTTGAAATAGATTTTATTGCACTGCTCACAACCATATTTTGGGTCTGGATGATGCTTGACTGCATTTTGCAAAAAAGAGTCAAACTGTTCTGGCTGCTCTTGATCTTCTTTACCCATATGGTGGGAGCGGTCATTTACTATTTTGTTGCATGTGGCCATAAAAATCCGGTTGATGCATTGAGCTACTATGTGTCCTATCTGAAAAATGCCTTTAAGCAAAAAAATCCAGCGCGGCCCTTTCAACCGATCCAACCAACCTTCACTCCCCCGGTATATCAACCGGCCCGACCAGCTCCTACCCCCCAGGCATATCCCAGCTATGAGCAGGGGTACAGCACACAACACTATGAACCAGCACCAGTACCAGTAGCTCAACAAGAAGAGTCGCCCTTTTACCATCCCCAGCCTCAATATGAGGAACAACTCACCATTACCTATCCAGAGATGCCGCCACAACAGATGCCGCCACAACAACAGAAATAAAAGCATGTGGTATGATGGTGATTGAAATGTAGTGAGAAAACCCCTATATAAAGGAGCCAGACTTGACGCGCTTGACCACCAATCTTACACTTGCCCCCGATGCTGCTATCGATTTACATATGCACACGAACTACAGCGATGGACGCTGGCCCGCCCAACAACTGATTGATTACCTTGTAGCTGAAGGCTACAGCCTGGTGTCTGTGACAGACCATGATCGTGTCGATACAGTTGCCAGTATCCAGGAATTGGCCGCCGAGAAAAACCTGCCTGTGCTTGCCGGAGTGGAGATGAGCACTGAATGGAAGGGCAAGATGGGCCATATGCTCTGTTATGGCTTTGATCTCGAAGCCAATTATTTGCGGGATGTCACCGGGAACGTCGTGCGTGTGCAGTTGGAAAATACCTATCAAGTTCATGATGAATTGCTGCGCCGGGGTTACAAATTTCCTCGCGAAGAAGAGATATTGGCTGAGAATGGTGGCAAATTGCGCAGACCAGCGGACAATGGCCGGCTCTTGCGCGAACATGGATACGCCAGCGATTGGCAGACCGCCTTGAAAATCATTCGCGAAGCCGGGTTCCGCTCGATCATGGCGGACATGGCAGAGACCGTGGAGGTCGCCCATCGCAGTGGTGCAGTGTGCCTGATCGCCCATCCAGGTCGCCGCGAACAGAGCTTCACCTTCTATGACCCGGCCCTGCTTGACGAACTGCGCGCTGAAATACCCATTGATGGCATAGAGGTCTACCATCCCTACCACAGCCCTGAGATCGTCAAGACCTACCAGGAATATGTGCGCAAGCACAACCTGCTGCTCAGTACCGGCTCCGACTCCCATTGTATCCCCGGTCGAATGCCCATGAAATATCGTGCCGAGATCAGCCGGCAATTGTTGGAACGGGTGGGTATAGAGGTGAAATAGACAGACAGATGGGCATGGCGGAGGCAAGCGCCGCCACTACTATACTCTGCAAGAGCGCGCATCCGCCGTCTATAGTAGTGGCGGCGCTTGCCTCCGCCATGCCCATCTGTCTATCGTTACAATAATGCTTTATGGTGTTGGCGTCGGAGTTGGTGTGCCCAATTTGCTTGCCTTCCCACCAAGGAGGCGATCCAGCATCTGTGGGTTGGTTTGAGCCTTCTTGATCAATCTGGTAAGCTGCTGCTGGGTCAAAGTTCCTGCGTCAACGGCGGGCTGCAGTGCTGTCTGTAGCGCATTCCCTACAATCGTTTGCAACTGGGTGGAAGAGACGTTTTGGGCTGTGGCAATATCGGTCAACGTCTTGCCCGACTGCAACTGTGCTGTAAGCTGATCGGGAGTAAGATGCAGCCCTTGCGCAATCTGATTCTTGATGTCAGGGGCATATTGTTTCAGAATTTTGTTTATCCCATTGCCAGCTGGTTTCGTAGTAGTGGTCGCTGACGTAGTCGGTGTGGGAGTAGCTTTCTGACTTGTGTCAGCCGATGCGATATTGGGTAGGATCACAAAGATGCCAATGCCAATTGCTACCAGCACCAGAACAATAGCTCCAATAATGATATAGAGTAGTCGTTTTATTTTCATTTATCTCCTGGATACATTTTGATATGTATTATACTTATTTGCAAGCTGTCACTCACTCTATGTGACACTTCTAATAGTACTATAGGGGGTTAAAATAACTGTTTAGAAAGCTTCAAGCTTTTCTCAAGATTTGAGGCAAAAAAATTAAAATTAAAACACAGGCAAATACCTTTCAAGCTCCCAGGCGTGGACCTGGGTGCGATACTCTATCCACTCAATCGTTTTAGCTTCAAGAAACCCCTCGTAAATTGAGTCGCCCAGCGTCTCGCGTATGAGGGTATCTTCACGCAGCCCATCCAGTGCTTCGCCCAGGGTGGCGGGAAGCAGGCGGGAACGGCGGTGTAAACGTTCATTTTCATCGCGCAGAAAGAGACTCTCGTCCATAGCGGCTGGCAGGGGCAGCTTGCGCTGGATGCCATCCAGCCCTGCTCGTAACATCACAGCCAGGGCTAAATAGGGATTACAACTGGGGTCGCAGCAGCGCAATTCGATACGAGCGGACAACTGGCGGTTGATGCTGGGCCGCGGCACGCGAATAAGAGCCTCGCGGTTCACTCGCCCCCAATTGACAAAAACAGGAGCCTCATAGCCATGCACCAGGCGTTTATATGAGTTGACCAGGGGAGCAAGAATGGCACACATGCCGCGAGCGTGCGCCAACTGTCCGGCAATAAAATAGTGTCCAATATCCGAAAGGCCGTACTCCCCCTGCTCGTCGACAAAAGCGTTTTGTCCTGTCGCGCTGTGAAGCAGTTGTTGATGGGTGTGCATTCCAGAGCCATTGATGCCGTAGAGTGGTTTTGGCATGAAGGTGGCATAAAGGCCGTGCTGCGCGGCAATGGCCTTGAGCACATATTTGGCCGTCATCAGCCCATCAGCAATTGAGAGGGCATTGCCGGTCTCAAAGTCGAGTTCGTGCTGACCAGCCGCCACCTCGTGATGGCTTGATTCAATATTGATGTGCATCTGTTGGAGAGCCTGCACCATCTGGCGTCGAACAGTGGCTGCCAGGTCAGTGGAGAGATCGAAGTAGCCGCCGCGATCGTGGGGTAAGGGGGTTGGCATCTTATCTTCCAGCCGCAAGAGGAAAAACTCCAGTTCAGGAGCCGCGAGAAACGTGTAGCCCATCGACTCTGCCAGTTGGAGTGCATTCAAGAGTGTAGCACGCGGGTCGCCATCGAAGCGTTCGCCATCGGGAGTGCGCACATCACAGATGACACGCGCAACGACATCATCGCCAGCCGCCTGTTCGCTGTTGTAGGTGCTCAATTGCTGTAATATGGGTGCCACCTGTGGACGAACCTTTCCTGGAAGGATGGCAAACGTGGCAAGGTCAGGGAAGAGGTACATGTCACTTTCCGCCACGCGGGCAAAACCTTCTATGGCGGAGCCATCAAACCACTTGCCGTGCGTAATGCAGTCAGGAAATTGCTCAACGGGAATAGTGACGCACTTTGCCATGCCTACCACATCGGTAAATTCTAAGTTGACGAAGCGCACGCCCTCGGCCTCAATTGTCGCCAGGATGCCATCTCGTTTAGTTTGATGCTCTTGCTCTGACATTTCTCACACGCTCCTTTTCCTCGAAAAGCTCTGGCCCATTAGCGGGTAAGGCCTATTATAGCAGATCATCCAGCACTCACAAGGGGTATTTCAAATTTTGGCAGGCGACAGGGCGAGGACTGCCTTCACCATTCCCCGAATGCGGCTGCCATCGCCCCTACCATGCCCTTCCCATTACCCAAAAGGTGTGAAGCCGCTTGGGAAGGGAAACGGCGCTTGATGACACATACAAAGGGCGGCAGATGTGGTTGGGCCTGGCATGGCGGAGGCAAGCGCCGCCACTACTATACACGTCGAGCCCGACGTGCTGT
>WNFB01003933.1_pt1 | contig 13164 bp, 14 predicted proteins | sample 5400501 | NCBI WGS metagenome assembly WNFB01 (sample SAMN13153341, study PRJNA577476) | soil metagenome | isolation source: 200 cm saprolite under Douglas fir tree site 2 hole 1 | place: USA:California | collected 2015-04-18
CGGCTGCCGGGAATGTCAGCAAAGCCATTTCCATCAAAGGGGAGATCAACGGGAAGGAAGACCTGTTCATTGACGGAGAGGTCCAGGGGAAGATTCATATCACCGACGGCGCCGTGACCGTAGGGGCAAACGGCCGCGTCACCGCCGATATCGAAGCGCGGGAGATCGTCGTGCGAGGCAAGGTTAAGGGAAGTCTTCGCGGGCGCGAGCGCGTGCAGGTCGGGCGCACCGGGGAGGCCATGGGCGACATCGTTGCGCCCCGGCTGGTGGTGGAAGAAGGGGCGATCTTGAGCGGCAAGGTGGACGTCACGCGCGCGGAGGATGCACGAGGCCCCCGCTCCACCCCCAGCAAAGAAACGCCGCGTCCCGTTCCTGTCCGCGCCACCGAGCCACGGCCGTAAGCATGAGTTTGCTGAACAAATTCCGCGCGGGTTCCGACCGTCAGGTCGCGCCCGGGAGCGGGGGCCGAACTGGCGCCGGCACTGCGACGGCGCCGGGCAAGCGGCCCGGCCCGGGGTTTGCTCCGTGTGGTGGCCGGCTTTCCAACGCCTTCAAAGATTTCCTCTGGCACCTCGACGGAATCAACCACGGCACGCTGCTTGACCTTGGGCCGGTCTGGCAGACCACCGTAAGCTTCTTCATCGAGCGCGGATTCAAGGTGTACACCGAAGACCTGCTGCTCGCATGGAAGGATTTCCTCCGCGCCGAAGAGGAGCGCCTGCGAGCGCTGCCGCCCGGGGAGGGCGCCGTGGAGATATCGCCCGCCGCGCGTGCCGAGGATTTCTTGCGCGGTAGCTTGCAGTATCCCGACGAAACGTTTGATGCGGTGTTGATCTGGGACCTGCTCGACTATCTCGAAAGCGAGCTCGCGACGCGCTTGGTGGCGCGGCTTGCCGCGCTGCTGCGCGAAGGCGGCGTGGTCCTGGCCATCTTCCACAGCCGCAAGCCGGAGGCCTTCCATCGCTATCGCGTGCTCGATGCGCAGAACATCGAGCTGATTCCCGCGCCCGCTCTGGTGGCTCCGCAGCGCATCTACCAGAACCGCGAAATCCTGAACCTGTTCAGCCGCTTCCACACCTCGAAGACGTTCGTGGGCCGCGACCAGCTTCGCGAAGGCCTCTTCCTGAAGTAGCTGCTTTGATTTTGTCTCTTGCAATCCGATTCGCACTGGAGTAAAAGGGAAGTAGCTTCTGGAGCTACGGAGGAGAGATGACTCCACCGGGCTTAGAACTGAATCAAGCTTGAGCACACCGCTCTTGCGGTGCGAGCTGCCTGCGGCCCTGCAAACGGGGCTGCGGCCGCGACAAGCAAAGTGGCGAACCGGGGAGCTGCCAGGCTTCCCGATTCGCTTTTCCGGCAGCGTTGGACAGGCTTGGAGTGGCTAGCGAACCCTTGGAGGTGTTTCGCAACCGCGGCTGATAACTGGAGCGGCCGATTTAAGCGTCCGGCGGGCCGAAGCGTTCGTCGCCGCGACGCATTTCCCAGAACAATTGACGCAGCTTCTCCCGCTGTTCCGGCGAAAATATTTCGCGCATGGTCAGGCGGTTCTCGAGCATCAACTTCTGCACCGCAAACTGTGTTTCATTCAGTTGGCTGAGCTTCTGGTCGATCAAGGCGCGGTCCGGCTTCTCTGCGGCCAGCGACTCGCGGAGTTCCAGGCGCTTCACGTGCGCTTCTGCGCGGCTGCGGATCATGGCCTTCTGAAACGCGCTCTGCTGCGCCTCGATCCGCGCCGCCTGCTCCGAGGTAATCCCGAGGCGTTCGCGGAAGGCGGGATTGCGCAGCATCATCGCCGCATGCCGGCGATGATTGCGCCGGTGGTGACGCCGGTGCTGGCGCCGCCGGTGGTGGCGCCGACGCAGTTGGTTCTGGTCGCGCCGGGCTTGCGGCTCCGTCTGGCTTGAGTCCGGCGAATTCACCAGGGTGCTTTGTTCGGCGGCTGCGCCTTGCGGCGCCGCCAGGAGCGCGCTCGCAGCCAGTGCCAGCGCCCCAACCAGGAGTTTTGACTTCCATACCTTCATTCTTGTCCTCCGATCAATCCTACTGCGCAGCTACTTCATCGAACCCGATTGTCGCGAGAAAGTTGCGCCGCTACATTGGCGCTTCGGTCGCCGGTGTTGGTCTCAAACGTGGCCAAGAAACGAAGAGGCGATGCGTCCCTGGCATCGCCCGGAATTGGCGCGTGGTGGGACGGCCGTGTTCCGTCCGCAGGTCACACGGATGGGGGGGGGCGAAGGAACGCTAGCCGCCGTACCTCCACGACCACATCCAGCGGATCACGTCGCGCTGGTAGGCGATGATGTCTGACTGCCAGAGAATCACCCAGAGCATCAGGGCCATGGCCAGCGTCGAGACGCACAGGGCCACAGCCATCTGGGATTCGGTGGCGGGAACCGCAAGCCGGCGGAGCAGCTGCATTGTTTTTCGCCTCCTGGCGCGCGTGCGCCAAGCAATACTATCCCTTGCTCAGACGCTGCAAAGGCAATCACTGGACCATTCCAGGAAAACCTTGCCAGATCGTAGTAAACGGCTTATTTTCAATGAGGTAGGTGGCTACTAGGGAGGCAATAAGTCATCAGCGAACGTCCCTCGTGTGTAATCTCTGTCATAGTTTTGCTACAGGCTTTCCTGTGCTTGCGGCCTCAGGCACCGTTGAGAATCCGCAGGACGGCTTCGTTCCATCCGGCAGGTCCTGGCGCGGCAGCGCGGATGACGTGGGGCAGCCGGGCTAATACCTCGCTGTCGAAGCGGCCGTTGGGTTGCGGCAGAAGTACGGCTTGATCGACGGCATTGAGCAGGGAGAGATCGTTGGGGCTGTCGCCCAACCCCACTGAGCGCAGGCGGTCGCGGGTCGCGCGGCGGTAGAGTTTGACCAGGAGACGCACGGCACGGCCCTTATCGCTGCCGGCGGAAAGGTGCCAGAAGCGTCCCCCGCGCACGACGTCCATTTTGCGGCGCTTGGCGGCTTGCACGAACTTCTGCGTTCCCTGCTGGCTCGCGCCAGCGAGGAAAAACGGCTCATCAAACTCGCGCTGCCGCGCCAGTTCCGCATCGCGCACGCTGAGGCCCGTGTTGTGGGCAATTTCCCGCCGGCTCATCTGGTGGAAGCCGACCACGTTGACGCCGGCCTCGGCGGCTAGCTCTTCGAGCGCCGCGATCACCTCGGCGTAAGGGCGGGCGAGCGCGACGCGCTGGTAGCGGCCGACGCGCTCGGCTCCTTCGATGCGCAGGTTGAAATAGCCGTACGGGATAAAAACCCCGCCGCCGTTTTCGGTGACAAACGGGTGCGCGTGGCCGAGCTTCCGCCGCAGCTCCTCAAGCTCGGCACGGGTTTTGCTGGTGACGAAGACTAGGGGCACGCGCCGGCGCTCGATTTCTGCGAGCGCTTCTTCGGCTGCTTCCCAGGAATAGGTGTGGTGGTCGAGCAGCGTGCCGTCGAGATCGGTGAAGATCAGGTGTCGTGCCGGCAACACGGCTACAGGTGGCGGAAGACTTCTTGTTCGTCCTCCGGGGCGCGCGGCTGCGTCTTGTTGCGCAGCCATTCCCGGGCGAGGTCACGCGCGCCGAGGCCGAAGGCAATCGCCGCGGCAACGACAATCCCGGTGAAGAAGATGGCAAAGCTCACCAGCAGGGCGGTTCGGCCGATGCGCAGCTCTTCGAGCGCCACCACCACCGCCAGGCTCATCACCAGCACGCGCACACCTCCGGCCAGCAGGCGCGCGCCGCCCCACTGCGCATTGACTGCGGCCAGCAGCGCGCTACGCGCCAGAAACTTGCTGACCATCGAGCCCAGCAACAGCACGAGCGAAGCGGTGATCAGAGCCGGCACGTAGTTCACAAATCGTTCTATCATCTGCTGGGTTAACTGCGTGTTCACGGCGCTCAGCGCTAACAGAACGATCAGCAGCCATAAGACCCCTTCCACCAGCCGCGCGCCGAAGTCGGCCGGGGAACGAAAGATGCGCGTGCGCTCGATGGTGCTGGCCATCCCCGTCTGTGCCACCATGCGGTCAAAACGCAGCCGGATCAGCAGCCAATAGACCCCGCGCTGCACCAGCCGGGCCACTAGGCCACCCACCAGCAGGATCACCACCACGGTTACAATCGCCGGGACCACCACCCTGAGTTGTTCGGCGAGCCGATGGATCGGTTCGACAAACGCTCGATCAACTAGACCTTGCATAGGTCTTCTCCTTTCCGGCTTGGGCGTTCCAGTGCTCCGCCAGATAAGGCTTTTCCGCTTCGAAGACGCTGCACAACCGCTCAATGCGCTCCTCGACCTCGACGGCGTTGCTCTCGCGCACCTCGAGCACAAACGAGGCGGTGCGACCCAAATAGAGCGGCACGAGCGACTGCAACAGGTGCTCGCGGTCGAGCGCGTGGTGGTGCCAAGCCGACGCGAACTCGTAGATCAAATGCACCCAGAGCCCGTCGGGAATGTGAAAGTCGCCGTGGGGTTGATTGGCGCTGGCGCCCAGGGCCACCAGCGTCTCGGGCGAGAGAAAGCTCTGGTAGATCTCGTGCAAGTCGGCGACGCCCTGGCTGTAGGCTTTGATCATCCGCTCGACATTGACGCTGATCGGCTCGACTCCCACGTCAAACGGGAAGCCGAACATGGGCACCGGTTCGGACCCGTTTGTCTTCTCCCAGACTGGCTCATGGGTCTCCATCAGCGCGAACACCGCGCCCACCACTTGGCGGAACATGCTGGTCAGGTCGGCGCCCGGATCTTTGGCGTCGTGCAGCTTGGCGCCGAGATAGGACTGGCCCACTTGGAAGCCCTCGGCGATCGCCGTCACCGTCATCCAGATGTCCACGCCGAAGCGCGCCACGTCAGTTTCCCAGACGTCTTTTTCCAGATAGTGAGCTGCCAGCCGGCCTGACAGCCCAAACTCGCCGCCGATCGGCTGCCGCACGCGCTTTCCGAAAAGCGCCCGAGTGATGGGATAGACGATGCCGTTGGTGATGGTGCCGTCGTACTTGTGCCGCAAGTAGTAGGGAGCGATGTAATCGAAGTCGCGGTCGAGGATGGGTCTGGCTAGCAGGTCGATCCACGGCGGGGCGATGCTCCGTAGGTCGGCGTCCACCACCACGCAGGCTTTCGCGTTCGTCTGCTTGGCCAGCGCGAAGATGGTGCGAAAGGCGCTGCCCTTGCCGGGGATGCCGTGGTAGGGCGTGCTGATGCGTTGGATGGGATGCACCGGATGGGAGACTTGCAGGAGCGCATCGTGGTCCAACTCGGCACTCAGGACGGCCTCCCGCGTGCCGTCTTTCGAGCCGCCGTCGGAATTGACGACGATCGCTTTGCGCTCGGGGAAATACTTCGTCAGGCCTGCGGAGACTGCGCGCACCACTTGGCCGATCGTGCGCGCATTGTTGTAGCTCGGAATGCCCACGACAATCTCGGCCTCGCCGATTTCTTCCAGGCGGGCCAGCAGTTCGCTGGGCAGGAAATTGTCCACCCTTTCCTACCTCGCATGCGCGCCGGATTTTCCGCGCCTAGCTGCGGCTGGTGGCCAGTGCCTCGGCCTTCCTTGCGGCGAACTCCGCGTTGTCCGCGTCCACCGCTTCCCGCAGCGCCCCCAGAAAGCCCGGCAGCGCCGAGCTCACGCGGGCCCAGTTTGGGATTGGCGGCGTGCCCAGCGGGTCGGCAAAGAAGTCGTCAATCGCCGTCTTCAGTGCGCGGGCAAAGGTCTCCACGGCCGTCTCTTCCTCGTGGCGGTCGAAAATCAGCCCGTTGATCATCGCATCGGCATGGTAGCGGGTGATGGTATCCTCGGCGGTGCGGAGGTAGCGGGTCAGCAGGGTTTGCATGTTGCCGGTGTCGAAGCTGACGCCCTCGGCCGCCAGAATGCGGAAGAGCGCCTTGCCAATGTCCACAGCCATCTTCATCAGGCCCCTCGAGGCGTCGTGGGGGGAAAGCTCCTGGTGCTTGTGCTCGTAGTTGTCGGCGATATCCACCTGGCAGACCCGCTTCTTTGAACAGTTGCGGTGGACCTCCGCCAGCACACCGATCTCCAGGCCCCAGTCGGAGGGGATGCGGTTGATCCTGGCGAGGTCCGCCTGCATGGCAAACTCGCCAGCCAACGGATAGCGGAAACTATCGAGGTAGCGCAGGAAGGGAAGGAAGCCGAACAGCGACTGCATCGCCCGCACCAGAGGCGTGATGAACAGGCGAGTGACGCGCCCGTGCATGCGGTCGCTCACCCGCGCATAGTAAGCCTTGCAGAATTCAAAGTTGATGTTCGGGTTCACCACCGGGTAGCATAGCCGCGCCAGCATCTCGCGGTTGTAGTTGACGATGTCGCAGTCGTGCAGCGCAATCACGTCGGCCTGATGGCTGGCCAGCACGTAGCCGTAGGCCATCCAGCATGAGCGCCCCTTGCCGTCCGGGCCGATGCGCAGCCCGTTTTCCTCCAGTGTGCGGTAGAGCTGCTGCACTCGCGGCCCGTCGTTCCAGACGATGCGCACCTCGCCGGGCAACACGGACAGGCGCTGTTCCGCTTCGTGGAACTGCTTGGGGGTGGTGGACGCCATGCTGGCCACGAACTGACGGACGTAGCGCACTTGGCTGAGCTGGCGCAGAATGCCGTCCATCGCCGGCTTTTCAAATTCTGAGTACAGGGCCGGCAGCACCAGCGCGATCGGTTGTTCTTGGACGAAGCGTTCCAGTTGTTGCTCGAGGAGTTCGATTTTGTGTTCGCCGAGGGAATGGAGGGTGGCTACAACTCCCGATTGGTGGAAGTCTGACATTCCTTCCTCCTCGAGCCCGAAACTCTTTTCGCTGGGGCCGGACGACGAGCGCTGAAGCGTCCTTCCGCGCTCCACCCGGGGAAAACGCGGCGCGTTTGTGTACAAAACCCCTGCAAGCGCCGCCTTTCCGCTTACAATGCCATTGTAGCAATCGCCGCGGAGCGCTTCAAGGAAAACCAACGCAAGTGGAACCGGCTTACGTCCCTCTTGCCGGGCCGCTCGGCGCGGGCAGCCCCTCGGGGCCCTGCTGCCCGCGCTCTACGGATCGCGTGTTTTACCCGGTACCTCCGGGGGTGCATCCCGCGGCTAGTTGCCTGAGGCCGTCGCCGCCTGGCCGGCCTTCGGGACGCTGAGGTAGCCGGTCACCTTGTCCTTAGCCACTTGGTTCACGACCAGTTCGAGCGGTTGCTTGGTGCCGCGCGTGTAGAAAAAGATGGGTTCGTTGGCCGTGCGGTTCCGCCTCTCCACGCGGACGTCATTCACCACCATTGCCAAGTTGAACTGGTTCTTCTTTGGGTTGGTGCCGCGCAGCTCGACGGTGATGCTGCCCACCTTCTGCGGCTTGTTCTTGCCCTGGATGGAAAACTCGATGTAGTCCCGCTCACCCAGCCGGCGGAGTTGATCTATCTCCTCGTGGTTGCGGGCGATCAGCGTTCCCAACTCGCTCCGCGCCATCTGGAGATCCTTCCGGGTGACATCCAGGTCGGTGCGAACCCCGGTGACCTCGCCTTTTACTGTCGTCACCTCTTCGGTGCTGGCCTTGGTGGCCAACTCGCCCTTGACGGCAGTGTCCATGGCGGCCAGTTTCTGGGCGTTCTCCTCGCGGATCTGCTGTGCCTCTTCCCGGGCGTGCTTCAGCTCGCCCTGGGTGAGGCGAAGCCGCTTGGTCACCACGCTCAGCTCGCCCTGAAGCTCGGCGTTGGTGGACTCCGCCTGTGTCAGGCGCTGCTGGAGCACGGTCACATCCTTGTCAAGGGTTTGCTTCATGGTTTGCATGTTGGCGTTGAGAGCCTGTCGGGTGTCCTGGGAATGGCTCGTGGCGTTCCAACCAATCCCCAGCCCGGCCACCGCGAGGATGGCCAGCACGATGATGGCTGGCGCGATCCACCCCGGTGTACCTCGTACAACTACATCTGGTTCACGTTCCTCTGCCATAGTCCTCCCCCTTAAGAAAATAGAAGCTGCCGCCCGGCAGTGCACGCGCTCGTCCAAAGCAGCTTTCTTGAAACGCCCTTTTAAGTGCATGAAACTGCAACGCATTAGCAGGGTATCTTTGTGACTGCGGAGGGCCTGTGCGGTACTGGGCTATGCAATCTTTACCTGCCGTCAGCGCTTTCGGCTAGAGCAGGAGGTCACGCTGGCGAAGTTCGTCCAGCATATGCTCGGCACCGGCGAAGACGACGCTCTGCATACCGGCCTGTTCCCCGGCCGCGACGTACTCCGGCTGGTCGTCAACGTAGAGGATCTGCTCGGCCGCGACGTTGATCTTTCGGATGGCTTGGCGGTAGATGGCAAGTTCAGGCTTACACGCGCCTGCCGTGCAGGAATACACCCGTACGGGGAAGTGGCGCACAAAACTGAAATAGGTTTCTAGGTGAGCCACGTGGATGGGGTCAGTGTTGGAGAGCAGCCCCAGGCGGTAGCGGGAAGCCAGTTTGGCGAACAGGTCTTCGTCCAGGATGGTTTCGCGGACCAGGCAGCTATTCCAGGCCGTGCAGAATTCCTCAAACGAAAGCGCCAGGCCGAAGCGGTGCGCCAAGTGGGCCTGCCAGTCGCGCGGTGCGATCCGGCCCTCCTGCCACTCGCGCCAGCGGGGATCGGCCTGGATCGCCGCCCATACCTGCTCGGCACTGAGGTCCGCGCCGGCGCCGAGACTGCCAAGAGAGCGCGTGAGGTCCACGTCCACGATGACTCGCCCGATATCGAAGATCAAGGCTCGAGGAGCGGGGGCGGCGGGATAGGCCACGGTCAGTCTTGCTCGTGTTGGACGTCCGGAACGGAAGAGGAACGCTTCGGGGATTTCTGGCCCCGCGCACGCAGCGCACCGACGATGCCTGGCAGCAGCGAAAGGAAAACCACCACGGCGATCACCCAATGGATGCGCTGGCTGATGTTGGGCACCACCGAGCCGAGGAAGTAACCAATCAAGACCATGGTGCCGACCCAGAAGAAGCCGCCGAAGATGTCGTAGGCGAGGTACCGGGCATAGCTCATCCTGGCCGCACCGGCCACCGGCGGGCAGAATGTGCGCACAATCGGAACGAAGCGGGCCAGGATGACCGTCTTGCCGCCGTAGTTCTCGTAGAATTCATGCGCGCGTTCCACGTGGCGCTTCTTGAAAAGCAGCGAGTCTTCGCGGCGGTAAAGCGCCTCCCCTGCCTTCCGGCCGATCCAATAACCCACCTGGTCACCCGTAATCGCGCACAGAGAAACCAGCCCCAGCAATGCGGCGAGACTCAGATGGCCGGTGGCGGCGAAGATGCCGGCTGTCACCAGCAGGGAGTCCCCGGGCAGGAAGAATCCCACGAAAAACCCTGTTTCAACGAAAACGATCAGGCAGACGAGCAGCGTGCCGCCCCAGCGAATCAGTCCTTGGACGTCGTAGATAAAGTGAAGGAGTTGCTTGAGCGACTGCAGCATTCCTCTGCGTTCCCCGCGGCGCTTTCGTTGCCCGCTTGCTCGGCCACCAGAGTCCATCCGATACGGTAGCAGAAAACCGCCGGGTTCTCGCAGCATTCTTGCCACACCAGTGACAACCACGCCACCCCGGAGAAGAGCGAAGAGGGCTTGAGAATCATTGCGCTGGCTTTTCCTTCCACCCAAAGCCTCCGCCCGCGCCCCCACTGGCTTCGGGCTGGGAGCCTGCCGGCAGGCGAAGCAGTTCGCGCAGGCGCGGCAAAGCGCGGCGCGCCGCCGCGGCGCCTGCGGCCATGGCTTCGTCAGCGCGATGGAAGTCGTCCCAGTTGATACTCTGGATGTCCGGCTCAAGCAGGATATCAGCGGCAGATTCCCACGACGCGCTCTGGTGCTTCTGCGCGGCTGCCAGGGCGCGGCTGAAGACCTGGAAGATGTTTGTAGGCGCCGTGCCATCCCAACTGTTGGAACCTACCGAGACGCCCACGACGCAACGCGCGCCGAGTTCGGCAACCGCCTGGGTAGGCACAGGAGCCACCAAGCCGCCATCCGCCAGACACCGCCCGTCCACATGCACCGGCTCAAACAGTCCGGGGAAAGCGCAACTGGCGCGCAGCGCAGGCACCAATTCGCCGCGCGTGAACACCACCGGGTCGCCGGTGCCCAGGTCCGTGGCGACTATTGCCGTGGGGATCAGCAGCGCTTCGAAAGTCGCCGCATTGAAGCAGCGCTGGACGAGCTCGGCCATGCGGTCGTTGCTGGCGAGCCCCAGCCGCGTTGGCCGCCATCGGCCGAAGTCACGGAAGCGAATGTCGCGGCAGACCGACGCGATCCGCGGCAGAGGTACCCCGCTGGCATAAGCCGCCGCCAGGATGCTGCCCACGCTTGTGCCCGCCATGCAGTGAATGGGGATTTGATTCTCTTCCAGCACCTGAAGCACGCCGAGGTGCGCAAACCCGCGCGCGAACCCGCCTCCCAGAGCCAGCCCAATCCCAGGAGGCGTGGCGGTGCCGTCGCCGGTAGTCACTCGGCGGACCTGTTCGACGAGCGGGCCAATCAGGGCGCGGTAAATTGCAGTCACGTAACGAGGATGGCTGGATGCGCCGGCGCGCGCAATAAACCCATAGAACTATCGGAGCGGTACTCGGGTACTTGGCCGGCTGACAGCCGGATTTGCGCCGCACCGAGTAACAGTACCAGCCTACTAGCCTATTGAAGCGCTTGTACCATTCCTACAAGGCGGCGTCCCAGTCAGAATCATCGCCTAAATTCATTCACGCACAGCGGGGTCGTGTCGAATGACAAGCGCTTACTCAGTTTGGTTGGGCCAGCCAGTGGTCTTGCGGGTCGCTGCTGGCGATCTGAAGGTGCCGCTTCGCGGAACAATCATCGGCGAATCGAACGGCGCGGTTCGCTTGCGCATCGGCGAAGGCTGGGACGTGGACATCTACAAGGCCATGATCCTGGCCGTCGAAGAGGACAACTGGGCAAGTACGATTACGTAGGGGAATGACATCTCCTTTGGACGAGGACAGGCAAAACCGCATTGGTGAGCGCCAGGCAGCGGCCCTGCTCGGCCTCCCGGCCGCAGAACTTCGGCGGCTTTCGCGCCTGTCCGGCCTGGGTCGCCTCGAGAAGAGCGACCACAGCGAGCAAATAGTTTTTACGTACGACGAGCTGCGCAGGCTTTGCCTGCTGGCAGCTCCATCGCCCGATTAAAGTTTCTTCCGGCCCTGCCTCGTCTCAACCCCCCGGCCCCGGGTTTTCACCCCCTGACAACCCGGGGCCTTCCTTTTTTCTACGGCGTGTCTTGCGCGGGTTGACGCCCTTGTGATAAGCAGCGGCGAACCTTTGGCTCCGGCGGGACAGGCAACTCCGGCCGGCCGGGCCTATAGCTGCGCATGACACTCACGCTTCTTGACTGGGGCGCGATTGCAGCCTACCTGCTGCTGACGCTGCTGCTCGGCCTCTACTTTCGCCGCCGCTCGAGCCGCAGCACCGAGGAGTACTTTGTCTCCGGGCGCGAGGTGACTTGGTGGCTCGCGGGCACCTCGATGGTGGCCACGACCTTCGCGGCCGATACCCCGCTGGCCGTTACCGGGCTGGTCTACATGCAGGGCATCGCCGGCAACTGGCTGTGGTGGAGCTTTCTCCCCTCCGGCATGATGACGGTCTTCCTGTTCGCGCGGCTGTGGCGCCGCTCGGGCTTGCTCACCGACGTGCAGTTCGCCGAGATGCGCTACGCCGGGCGCCCCGCGGCGTTCCTCCGCGGCTTCCGCGCGCTGTATCTCGGCCTGCTGATGAACTGCCTGATCCTCGGCTGGGTCACCAAGGCCATGACCAGCATCGTCAGCACGACGATGTCGGACACCAGCTTCTTCCGGTTTTTCGGCCGGGCGATCGCGCCGGTTTTTGGCGCGAGCCTGGCCGGCAGCGACGGCGCTGCGCTGGCCATCTGCATTTTCTTCCTCATTCCGTTCACCGGCTTCTACGTTTCGCTCGGCGGGCTGTGGGGAGTGTTGTGGACCGACCTGTTCCAGTTCGTGCTGAAGATGGGCATCGTCATCGCGGTGGCCTACTACGGAGTCGCTGCCGCGGGCGGAATGGGCGCGCTGCTCGGGAAGCTTGCCGCGATGCGCGCCGCCGCGGCACCCGGGGCAGCCGATATCACCGCGTTGGTGCCGGATTTTTCCCGCGGGCTCACCGCCGAGGCGCTCTGGACGCTGCCCGTGCTGACCTTCCTGGTCCACCTCGGCGTGCAGTGGTGGGCGTTTTGGTATCCGGGGGCGGAGCCGGGCGGCGGCGGCTACATCGCCCAGCGCATCTTCAGCGCGCGCGACGAGCGCCACGGCCTGCTCTCGGTGCTGTGGTTCAATATCGCGCACTACGCCGTGCGCCCCTGGCCCTGGATCCTCACTGCGCTCGCCGCCGTGGTGCTCTATCCCGGCCTGGCGCATCCCGAATCGGGCTACATGCTGGTGGCCACCGCGCACGTGCCCCACGCCCTGCGCGGCCTGCTGATCGCCGGCTTCATGGCCGCGTTCATGTCCACTGTGGCAACGCAGCTCAACTGGGGCAGCTCGTATCTGGTCGCCGATTTCTACCGCCGGTTTATCCGCCGCGGCGCGAGCGAAGCCCACTACGTCCACGCGTCGCGGGTGACCACGCTGCTGCTGGTGGTGGCAGCGGCGTACGTTTCGGTGCAGCTTGCTTCCATCAGCTCGGGCTGGCAGTTTGTGCTCGAAGCGGGCGCCGGGACCGGCAGCGTTTATCTGCTGCGCTGGTACTGGTGGCGCATCAATGCCTGGAGCGAGATTTCGGCCATGGCGACGGCCCTGGTGGTTTCGGTGCTGCTGCACCGCTGGGCGCCTTTTACCGGCAGCGGGCCGGTGCTGTTCGCCAAGAGCACGTTGACGACTACGGCGGTGACCACTGTCGTCTGGGTGGTTGTGACGCTGCTGACTCCGCCGGAGCCGCAGGATGTGCTCGTGCGCTTCTACCGCCGCGTGCGCCCGCACGTCACCGGCTGGGCGCGAATCGCGCGCCTCGCGCCCGAGGTGCCGCCGACGCGCGACCTTGGCCGCAACCTGACGGCGTGGCTGCTTGGCTGTGCCATGGTGTACGCCACGTTGTTTGGCATCGGCAAACTCTGCTTCGGGCGCATCGCGACTGGCGCTGCGCTGCTTGCGCTCGCCGCGCTCTGTGCCGCGCTGATCTACGCCCGTATCCTCCGGCCGCCCAGCATCGGTCGATGAGCAAGGTGGCTGATCGCCGCGC
>WNFB01003936.1_pt1 | contig 13160 bp, 15 predicted proteins | sample 5400501 | NCBI WGS metagenome assembly WNFB01 (sample SAMN13153341, study PRJNA577476) | soil metagenome | isolation source: 200 cm saprolite under Douglas fir tree site 2 hole 1 | place: USA:California | collected 2015-04-18
GGGCCTGCATCGCCTGCATGGCATCCGAGGTGCCGTCCCGGGTGTGCACGATCAGATCCCAGTTTCCCGCGCTCCCATCCCAGGGTTGGGGGGACGCCGGCGCCCCGTTCCAGTTGAACGTGTAGGGCGCTGGGGCCGCACTGGCAGAACGGTTCAGCGCGCTGGGTACAAGGGCGATCGTAGCGAGAATGAGCGCCATCAAGATCAAGCGTTGCCGGCGTGATTGGTGAAGCAAAGATTCTCTCCTCCAGCATCTAGTTAGCCGGGGAGCGGAATGAAAGACAATCCGCAAGGTGCTTCGTCTTGATGACGGGAGCGCCGCAGGTCGGTGGCCGTGAATACGCCAGCGGCGAGTGGCCGTCCGGTGGCCATCCCGCGCGGATCGGCGATGCGACCGCTCCTTTACGAAGACGAGTCGGACAGGTCACACGGCCCGTGCAGTTAGGCCACATTGCGGCATATCTGGGCACTGAGGGACGCCGGGGACCGGCGAAAAATCCCACTCGCTCCTGAGATCTTTTGGGCACTCCTTTCAGAGGGATAGGCGTTTGTCCCGTTGACACCCAGGGCGCCGGTCACTACCATGAGTGACTGCGGCGGCGCTTTGGCCACAGGGCGAACTCAGGCCTAACGAGCGTCGAAGCGGCCGCACCAGATAGGAGGGGAGGGTCGATGATCCCGGGCACCCGGCGGGGTGGGTAATCTGGTCACCCCGGCGCTCGACTTGGCGGATCGGTCGGTGATGGCGGACGTCGCGGCACCCGTCACCGACGCCGCGATCCGGATTTGTGTCGTTGATGACCAGCGGCTCTTCCGGGAGACCCTGGCCAGAATGCTGGCCGGTCAACCCGGGATGGTCGTGGTGGGAGAGGCTCACAGTGGGGAGGAGGGCATACGACTGGCCCTGACGACCAGGTCCAACCTCGTGCTCATGGACATCGGGATGCCGGGGATGGACGGGTTGGAAGCGACACGGGGCATCAAGGCTGCCGACCCCTCCATCCAGGTGATCGCCGTTACCGCCTATCCAAGTGAGGGCGTCTTCTACCGCGCCCTCGAGGCCGGGGTTGATAGCTTCGTCCTGAAGGACGCGAGCCTGGAGGACCTGGTCAGTGCCATCAGGCTCACTCATGGAGGACACCGGCTGTTTGATGGGAGCCTGGTGCGAGGCTTCATCGACGGTCGGCGCGGCGCGGCTCAGCTCCCGTATGGCCTGACGCCCCGAGAGATGGACGTCTTGCAGTTGCTTGCCGCCGGACATTCGAACCGGGGCATTGCCGCGAAGCTGAGCATCAGTGAAAAGACTGTCAGAAACCACATCTCAAACATCTACGCGAAGCTGGCGGTGAACGGCCGCGCACAGGCGGTCCTGTTTGCCGTTCGGAACCGGATGGTGCGGGCAGAGGGTGGACCGTCTGGCGCACCGGGAGAGACGCCCCGCCGACGTCATTGACATGCCGGCCAATCAGGCCTATTCTTCCGCCGTTACCGTGCTAGACGTGCGGTTTGTTACGTTCCTCCTTTACCTCCTGTTCACCACCGCCTTCGTCGGGTTTTTCAGCGGTATGGCGCTGGCGTTCCTGTGGGCGCTCCGATGCGCACTCGGGCTGGAATCCGCCCGGCTCGAAGGGCGGCTGGAACCGCGGCGGGCGCTTCGAGGGTTCGGCCTGCTGGTGAGCGGCCTCCTCACTGGCGGGGCGGTCGTGCTTGGCGTCGGAGCGGTCGCATTCCTGACCGTCGTGCTGGTCACCGAATTCATCTTCGGGGACTCCCCGCCGGCCGAGGCGCTCTCTGTGATCTTCCTCCTCCTGGTCGGCGTCGCCCTGGCGGTGGCAGCACGCTTTGCCCTATGGTGGCGGCGCACGGTCTGGATCCGCGTCCTCGCAGAAGAGCGCTGACTGGCATCCGGACCCGGGAGCCGCGCAACCGCGGGTCGCTTCCGTGATCTGGTTTCTGCTGGGCTTTGTCTTAGGGGCAACGGTGGGTGCGCTCGCCATGGCCCTCCTCGTCGCGGCCCGACGTCACCGGCCGGACTGAGATCCCTCGTGCTGTTCTGGTAGGGCGCCCGATACCGGCAGCTTTATCCCGGATCGGGTCGGGACGGCCGCCTCATGCGCGGCGCTCCCGTCGCGCCTACGATACGGCCCGGCGGGGAGACTATTTGTGAAAGAAGCGCAGGTCTGCGGGGCGATTCTCGCATCTGGTGATCCGCCAGACGCCAGTTCCACGGTCGCGGTCGTGGCTGACCGGCGCCTGTCGGTCGCGGCTCTGTCGGCCTTGCTGCTGAACGATTCGCGGCGCAGCCTGGCCGAAGCCGTGCGCGGCCTGGAGGAAGTTCGGGCGGCGCTGCACCTGTTTCGTCCGGTGATCCTTGTTGCGGAAGTGTCGACCATCGACTGGCCGACTGGCCTGGACCCCGCCGCCTGGAACGGACGAACCCTGCTGCTGCTGGATCCAGAGGACGACGCGGAAGCGTTCGTGCGGGCGGTTCGGTCACGGGTCCAGGGTTACATGTCGCGGACCGCGTCCAGCCAAGCGCTCGAGACCGCCCTCGAAACCCTCCGCAGCACCGGGTACTACCTGGATCCGGTCCTGGCCGGGCGCATCCTCTGGGCTTCCGAGGAATCGCGGAACCGCCCGTCTCCCGTCCCCGAGCCCGAGCTCAGCCAGCGGGAGCGCGATATCCTGGCCCGAATCGCAGTCGGCCGCAGCAGCAAGGAGATTGCCCGCGAATACGCGGTGAGCGCCAAGACGGTCTGCAATCACATCAGTAACATCTACGCGAAATTGAATTTCAGCCACCGGGGGCAGCTGGTGCTTTACGCAGCCCAGCAGGGGCTCACCACCCTGTAAATGCGGGGAACGCTATGGGTCAGGAGCCCATCAACGGGATGGGGCGTCGTCTCATTCCTCGCCCGGGTGTAGCGGGCTAGGATTCTTTCAGCCTCACCCGGCGAGGGTCGTACCGCGTCCTCCTGTGCGGTGTTCGTCTCGTCGGAGAGGGCCGTCTGTGATCGAACCTATCTACCGACCGGACGCACCCGCGACTGCCCCCCATACCCTGATGCTGGTCTCGGCCCGGGCTGACGGCCGGCTCCGCGACGAGGTCCAAGGGCAGGCTCGGCCGCGCCCCGAGTTTCTCCACCTCGCCCAGACCTACGGGGTGGAGCTGCTGGACTGGTCGCAGCTCCCGGCTGGACCTAACGGCCGGTCCCATCGCCAGTCGGTCCGTCACGTGATCGCTGCGCTCCGCCGTCTCAAGGACTACGAGGTCGTGTTCTCGGACGGTGAGCATCTGGGCATTCCCCTTTCGCTGGCGATGCGGCGTTTGGGGATCACGACGCCGCACCTGACGATCGGTCATCACCTGACCACCGCCACGAAGAAGCCATTCTTTCGCTGGCTCGGCGCCGACCAGCGAATCAGCCGGATCCTGGTCCATTCGCGGAACCAGTTGGAACTTGCCCAGCGGCGACTCGGCATCTCTGGCGCGCGGCTCGCCTATATCCCGTATTTCGTGGACTCGGCGTTCTGGCGTCCGAGACCCGATCCCGAGGATTCGCTGATCGTCTCGGCCGGCCTCGAGCACCGGGATTATCTGACCCTGGCACGTGCCTGCTCAGGGTTGCCGGAGCGGGTGTTGATAGCGTCGGGAAGTCTGCACTCGCCGCGTGCGCGTTGCCGGATGCCCGAGGTCCTTCCGCCGGGCTTCGAGATCGGATTCGCCACGTACGGAACTCTCCGGGGGTGGTACGCGCGGGCCAGCCTCGTGGTGATTCCGCTCATGCAAAACGACTTCCAGGCGGGAGTCACATCGCTGCTCGAGGCGATGGCGATGGGGAAAGCCGTCATCGTCACAGCCACTGACGGCCAGGGCGACGTGGTCGAACACGGCGTCACAGGTCTGCTCGTGCCGCCGAGTGACGCGGGCGAACTCCGCCGGGTGATTCGATGGCTGCTGGCCCACCCCGCGGAGCGGGCCCGCCTCGGGGCGAACGCTCGCCGCGCAGTCGAGAACGAGTTCAGCCTCGAGAAGTACACGAGCCGCCTCGCGGCGCATCTCCGAGAGGTGGCGACCGTCGCACCGGCGGCCGCATGAACGGCGTGGCGGACCGGCCCTCGCTGCTCCTGTTCCTGGTTTCTGCCGATCACATGCATCGGGACGCGGCTTGCGCCACCCTCGCGTGGCTGGCGGAGGCCGAAGGCTCCCTCTTCGAGTGCTACTACGATAGCCCACACACCGGCGCGCACTTCTCCGGGCTACCAGGGTTCTATGACCCAAACGACCTCCGGGGCGGGACGGTCGTCGGCGGGCACCACCTCGAGGCCTTCTATCTTCTCCTCCAGCGGTTTCGGTGCCAGGCCGCCTGCCTCGGGCCGGTCATGCTTGAGGGTCCGCTGCAGGATGCCGGCGTGCCCATTCGTTCCTGCGCAGGCGACATCACCACGTTCTACCGGGAGGTCTTTGCCACAAGCACCGTATTGTGGCCCGATACGGTCCTGGTCATTGGTGACGGTGGCTGCCCGCAGGGGATCTCGCTTACCCCATTTGCGTTTCCAGAGGTTGTCCACCGCCGCGCGCTGGCCATCGCCGACGGTGACGATAGGGCCCTCTCCCGACTGGCTTCGGGCCGTTCGGTGGAAGGGGTCTGGGTAGCACCGGGACGGTATGCCGCCTGGCGGGCCGCGGGATATCCGGTGAGGAACGGTTCGGTATTTTCCACCGGCCGATCAGTTGCCGACGAGACGGCCTCGATGGCGGATCGCTGGCGCGACCGCGCCGAAGGCTTCATCCTCGGAGACCCAGAGCTGATCGGCCGCATGATTCCGATGGCTGCCCGACGCCGCTGGTTGCCCCTCTACGGCATCCCCCAGGCCGATGTGGTCTCACAGATGGCGCATGCGCTCGCCACGAAGCCGGTGGTGTACGGGCGGCATCAGCACGATCAGGATTTCTTCCAGCTGTCCCGGCTTGGGGTTGCCTTCCATACTCTGGATCCTGGGAGGCCACCGTTCCCCGTGATTCGCGAGGCTGCCGGTCGCTGGCCGGCCGCAAAGGCGCATCGGGACGACCCGCCCGTCGAAGAGCTACGGCGCTGGGCTCGCGAGGGACGCATTCTCACGACCCTCCTTTTCTGGACGGGGGTCATCGGCCATCTCGAGAACCTGTATCCGCTCACCGAGGTGTTGGCGCTGACCGGATCGTCGGCTGGGCTCATCGTCACGACCGAGAGCTTCTTCTACATGCCGTACCCGCCGCTGAGCCTGGTGCAGGTACCACGCGAAGCGGGCGGCCTGTTCCCGCGGGTCGACCTGCTCCTGGCCGACGCGGGTGTGGGCGTGATGATCGAGGCGGAAGCTCCACCGGCCCGGTTCGCCCGAACCCTGAAGCAGAGCGTCGACGACCTGGCGAACCACCTTGGCGATCGACAGCTCGTCCCCAAAGGGTGGTGGGGCACGATGGATGCCGTGATGCGCCGCCGACGGCGGCCCATCATCAGCCGGTATCCAGACCCCCCACGGTTTCGGATCCGGTACTCACCGCGACCCTGGTCGATGGATGGGAGGAGCGCCGCTAGCGGTGCGGCAAAGCGGCGTTCCAGTCTCCGATCCCTCATCCGGCAGACAGCGCTGCGACGGTTCTTCGAGCCCCTTCGCCCGTACGATGGCTATCAGCCAGGCCGGCCCGGCCGCGCTGTCCTGGAGGCCGTCCGAGACGCCGGCTTCGAGTACGCGTTTACGAAGGCCGCATATGGCCCTGCCCCGAAGGTCGTCTCCGGGATCGACGGCCTGACCGTGCTGAACTACACGGCGGGGCGCTGGGACGGCTGGACGCCGTTCGTCACGATCAACTCGCTGGCGGACCTGCAAGATGCGGAGCGGCGGCTGCTCCGGCGCCGCCGTCCAGGCTGGCTGGTCAGCACGCTGGACAGCTGCCTGTGGACCTTCACCGGCCCCATCTGGGAGCGCGGGCGCGACCTCCAGGCGATCTGTCGCTGGGCGGCCGCGGGCGGGAGTTCGGGACGCCTCATCAACGTTACCCCCGGCACCCTGGCGCGATATGCTGCGATCCTCCAGGAGGAGGGCATGGTCGAGCTGGTAGACGCGGAGTGAAGGAGATGACGCCGGTCAAGCGTGCTACGAGACCTACTGGTGGCACCAACCTGCGGGAGATCCCGCGCGAAGAGTTCCGTTTCCTCGAGTGCAATCTCCCTGGCGCAGCCGCTTGCCTCGACGTCGGGTGCGGTGACGGCCAATCGATCTGACGGTGGCTCATGGACCACGTCGGCACCTACATCGGTGTCGATGTCTCGCGCAACGCGGTCCAGAAGGCACAGCTGGTGGCCGCCGAGATCTTTCGGGTGCTGCGGCCGGGCGGCGTCCTCCTGGCGACGGTCCCGAACGTCGCCTACCGGCGCGGCCGCGCCGAACTGGCGCTGCTCGGGCGCTTCGATCCGTACGGTGACGATCGGTCGGTCGTGCAGCCCTGGCGGGATCCTCACATTCGGTTCTTCACGATCGGCTCCTTGCGGCGAATCCTGCAGATGACCGGGGATTCGCCCATTACGATCAGCGGCCACGGCGGCATGCTCCTGTCGGATATCCCTTTGTCGGCCGCACACTGTACCGGCTCCGACTCATCCGTGGCCGTGCGAGCCGCCTCTACCCATACCTGGCGCGCGCCTGGGCGCAGCTGCTCGCCCTCCGCCTCCACGTGGCGGGGACCAAGCCCGAACTGACCGGCTGAATTCGTCTCGGCGCTTCTAAGGGCGGAAGACCCGGATCGGGCTGGGGAAAAGTCCCATTTACCCCTCCCTGGCCCGGGCCTAGCATCACCGTCGCACACGGAGGATTGCCGTCTTATGGGCGGCCCTTTATGACACCCGAAAAGCCGCTGCTGGTCGTCGAACCGTCAGGCAGCCAGCCGTTGGGCCAGTTGCTGATTCGGCACGGGCTGGTGAGCCAGGACCAGGTCGAGGAGGCCCTGGCTCGGCAGGCCGAGTCCAACGCCCGCCTGGGCGACATCCTGGTCCAGGCCAAGCTGGTCCCCGAGCGTGAGATGACCAGGATGCTTGGGGAGCAGCTGGGCGTGCCAGTGGCTGACCTGCGCCGCACTCACAGTGACGAGGACGCCCTGACCCTGATCCCGGAGGCGTACGCCCTCAAGCACCTGGTCCTGCCTCTGAGGGTCAACGGTAACGTCCTCGACGTCGCGACTGCCGACCCCTTCGACCTCCCACTCATGGCCGAGCTTCGCGTCATGACTCGCCGGGAGGTTCAGGCGGCGATCGCCTCCCGGAGTGAGCTGCAGGAAGCCATTCGCCAGCGGTACCGCGTGTTGCCGGGGGTGACCGAATTCGTCAAGGCATTCCAGCAACAGCAGGGCCGCCGGCTGACCGCCTCTGTCCCCGACCTGGCCGTTTTGTCGGAGAACGCGCCGGTCGTGCAGATCGTCAACCTCCTGATCACCCAGGGGCTGCGCGACCGGGCGTCCGACATCCACATCGAACCGAAGAAGGACTACATCCGCGTCCGATACCGCATCGACGGCGTGCTGAGCGATGTGCTCCAGCTTCCCGTCGCGCTGGCGCCGGGGATCGCATCACGAATCAAGATCTTGTCCGACCTCGACATCGTCGAGCGGCACCGGAGCCAGGACGGCCAGATCCAGATCAATATCGACGGGCACCCGATCGATATCCGAGTGGCGACCGTCGAGACCATCTGGGGTGAGAAGATCGTGCTTCGGCTCCTGGATAAGGCCCGCACCATTCTGCAGCTGCACGAGTTGGGGTGCGGCAGCGTCCAGTACCAACAGCTCAGCAGCTTGCTGCGCTCGCCCTTCGGGATGATCATCGTAAGCGGTCCCACCGGGAGCGGCAAGACCACCACCCTGTACGCCGCAGTCAACGAGCTGGACGGGGTCGGCCGCAACATCATGACTATCGAAGATCCGGTCGAGTACACCTTCGAGGACTTGAACCAGGTCCAGATCCGGAAGATGGCTCAGATCACCTTCGCCAACGGGCTTAAGGCCATCCTCCGACAGGACCCAGATGTGATCCTGATCGGGGAGATCCGCGACCTCGAGACCGCGGAGATCGCCGTCCAGTCGGCGCTGACTGGCCACCTCGTGCTGTCGTCGCTCCATGCCACCGACGCGGCCGGGGTGCTGCAGCGCTTCATGGAGATGGGGATCGAGGGCTTCCTGATCTCCTCTTCGGTGGTGGGCGTCGTGGCTCAGCGGCTTGTCCGGCGGGTATGCGAACAGTGCCGCGTGCCATACGACCCGACGTTCGAGGAGCTTGAACTGCATCGGCAGTTCTCGAATCTGGAGAATCCGGCTTTCGTTCATGGCGCCGGCTGCAATCACTGCGCCCGCACCGGCTATCACGGACGGCTCGGGGTGTTCGAAGTCCTGAAGCTCACCGATGGCATCAAGCGCCTGATCGCGGGCAAGGCGGAAGTCAACGAGATCCGAAAGCAAGCCATCGCGGACGGGATGATCACCATGCGGCAGGATGCCGTTGGCAAGGTCGACAAGGAGGTGACAACGATGGCCGAGGTCATTCGCTCCGTCTACATGACCTGATGCCGACTTTGCAGAAGTATCGAGCCCTGGCGTATTCGTTCGAGGGAGCTCGAACCAGCCGCACGGTTCGGGCGCCCACGATTGAGGATGCCAAGCGTGTCCTCTGGGACGAGGGCTACCGGATCGTCGACATCAAGCAGCGACGCTTCCGTATGCCGAGTCTCCATCAAGTCTTTCCCACCTTCTTCCGCGTGCGCAAGTCAGAAATTATCCTGCTGACGCGCCAGCTGGCCACATTCGTCAAGGTAGGCGTGCCACTGCTCGATGCCTTTGCCGTCCTCCACGAGCAGACGGGATCGAAGGAGCTCAAAAGCGCCCTGCAAGACATGATGGTGGATCTGGGTCAGGGTCGACCACTCTCGCTCGCGATGAGCCATCATTCGCGGATCTTCAACCGACTCTATGTGGATATGGTCCGCGCCGCCGAGGTCAGCGGCGAGCTCGATGAGGTGCTGAACCAGCTTGCCTCTTACATGATGCGTGACGACACGGCGAGCCGGAAGATCAAGAGCGCCATGATCTACCCCGTCATTGTTCTGGTGCTCTCGATCGGGGTCATTGGGGTCCTGGTCTCGGTCGTCCTGCCCGCCTTCGTCCATTTATTTGGCGAATTCAATGCGGAGCTGCCGCTGCCGACACGGATTCTGATCGCGATCGGCAAGTTCTTCGAACAGAATCGTATCCAGCTCGGGGTCGCCACGCTGGGCGTCGCAGGTGTTGTCTCCGTCTTCTTTCGCACAGCTCTCGGCAAGCGGTTCTGGGATCGACACATCGTTCGGCTTCCATACCTCGGGCGGGTGATCCAGTATTCGATTATCGAGCGATTCCTGCGCACGTTCGCGGCGATGACTCGCGCCGGCATCCCGGTCACGCAAATGTTCGAAACGGTCATCCAGTCGACCCAAAATCTTATTTTTCAGCAGCGGTTGCGCACGGTTCAAGAACAGATGATCGCCGGTGAGGGATTCTCGGGGCCGCTCCGACAGACCGGGTTGTTCCCGACCCTGGTGATCCAGATGATCAGGGTCGGTGAGGAGACTGGAACCCTTGATTACAACCTGGAGCAGGCCGCCCAGTATTACGGCACCGAGATCGACTTTCGTACCAAGGCGATGATCGCCGTGATGGAGCCCGGGCTGGTCGTGTTCGTCGGTCTGGTCGTTGGCTTCGTCGCGATTTCAGTCATCTCCCCCATGTACGGGTTGATCCATGCCATCAAGTAGTCAGCAACAGCCACGGCCTCGTCGTCAGCAAGGGTTCGGCATCATCGAAGTGCTGGTGGCGACCGCCCTGCTCGGCGTGGCCGTGGTTGTGCTCCTGGGAAGCCTCGCCTCGCTGGTGCTGGGCGCCCGAGTTGCCGAGCGTCGGACGGTGGAGGAACGGATCGCGCGGAATCAGATCGAGGTCATCGTGGCCCAACGTCCGCGGGCATGTCCCTCGCCGAGCACGGCGTGGGTGCCCGTGGATGCGGTCAACTACTCGGTGAACATCTCGTGCACCGAAATCGTGGTGAGCCCGAGTCTGATGGAGATCGCCGTCACGGTTTCGGATCCGTCTGGGGCCAGCACGACCCTGTATGACGATCTGGTGAGCCCGTGAGCCGGCGTCACGCCGCGCGAGGCGGATTCACCCTCGTAGAGCTGATCGTGGCCCTAGCGGTCGGCGCACTCGTGACCGGTTCGGTGTTTGCCGCCTTGCTCGTCCTGTACAGGATCGACGACACCTGGCAGAATCGCTCCCAAGCCCGGTCCATCGGCCTGCTTGCCGAGCAGACCCTGGAACAGGACATTCGGTCGAACATCCTCCTCCAGACCGGCCCACAGACGCTTGTCCTTCAGAGCCCCTCCACGATCAGCCCGGCCGTCGGTGAGGTCAGCGGCTACTGCGTCCAATACTCGATTCGCCCCGGGCCCGATCCGAGTCTGCCTTTGCTGGTGCGCTCCGTGACGGACCCGAGCGGGGCCACGCTGTCGGTCCAGACGGTCGCCCACGGCGTGACGGATTTTACGACCGTGCCTTACGGTCAGCAGGTATTGGTCACACTGACCCTCTCCGTCGCGGGCGGCGGGAATCCCGTCACCGTCACGCCCGTCCTCACCGGTGCCGCTCGAAACAGCCTGGGAGGGAACATCCGATGCTGAGGCCGAGCCCCACGCGAGTGGACGGCGACCAGCGAGGAGCAGTGCTCATCGCGGTGATCGTGCTGGTTGCCCTGCTCTTCCTGCTGGGCACCGTCATGGCGCTCGGCGTGACGTCCGCGCTGCACACAGTCGACCTTGTGGCTAACGAGGACGCGAGCCAATACGCTGCCGAGTCTGCGACGAGCCGGGGCGTGGCCCAGGCCGTGGTCAACTCTGGGGTCTGCAGCGGCGCCGGAACCTTGAACCGCCAACCCTACGCCTTCACCTGCGCGCCGCCGATGAGCAACGTGGATATCTCGGCGGTGCAGCAGTGGGCGATTCCCGCGCAAGTACTGGCCAGCGGGCAGTCTTTGAAATTCGACCTCGATTATCCGGCCAGCGGGAGCGCCGTGACGTTCTGGACTGTCTTCGGCTGGCGAGCGCTGACCCCTGGAGCCGAGCTCAGCGTCTGCATCGACAACAACAGCGGAAGAGGCAACTGCAACGGCGGTTCGGCGGCGTACGGCACTCCGGCCCCCAGCTACTTTCTCGCGGGGCCGACATTGGGCAACAACGTCAACTTGCACCTCTCGGGTGTGGCCGGAACAGTGCGGGTGAACCCGTTCGTGGTTCGCGGGACAACGGCCCGAGTCGGCGGCGACTGGCTCGTGACGGTGGTGGGCCAATCCGGGCCCGACGCTGTCGAGGCGGACGTGCTGATGCCCGGCAATGGAGATGCGGACGACTGGCGCGCGAGCCTCTGGAATACGGTCCTGCCATGAGCCGGGAACTCTGCGCCGTCGATTGCACTACCAGTTCCGTCCAGGTGGTGGTGCGCCGGCGCTCGGGTCTGCCGGCGGCGACCGCGGCCGATCTGCCGACTGAAGCCATCGACGACGGGAAGGTCATGCAACCCGTCGCGGTGCACCTGTACGTCACCCGGCTTCTCAAGTCGCTTGGAGCGAGAACGGTCGACTTGCGGGTCACCGTTCCGGACTCGGCGTGTGTGAGCAGATATCTCGAGTACCCGAAGATGCCGCTCCGAAACCTTGATCGTTCTCTGCGCCTGGAGGCGGGCCGCGAGCTTCCGATGAGCCCTCGAGACGCTTATCTGGGCTGGCAAGTCGTGGAGATCAGGCCGGATCGCATGCTGGTCTTGCTGGTGGGCACCTGGCGGGACGTGCTGGAGGGCTATCTCGAGGCCCTCGACGAAGTTGGACGAGTTCGCATCGCAGAACCACGGTCAATGGCGCTGGCCCGAGCGGTCGGCTCGCCCGACGGGGTCCTGCTGGATTGGACCGGAGAGGATATCCAGGTCGTGGGTGTGGAAGGGCGTCGGGTCACCTACACCGCAAGCACCACCCTGGCAACGGGGACCGAAGATTCCGTGAACCGCCTGGTCCATGTTATCGCCACGCTGCTCCCCAAGGCGCAAGGACGGACCAGCGCTGCGAGCCGCCCGTTGTTCCTGCTCGGAAAGCTTTCGGAGCGGGCCGATGTGGCGCAAGCCCTCGTGAGTGCGCCAGCAGGGAAGGGATTCGACATCGTGCCGCAGTGGCGTCCGCCCGAGCCCTATCGGAGCCTGGCGAACACCTGCCAGGTAGCCAACATCGGGTTGCTGATGAGGAACTGATGATGACTACGCGCCTCCCAGAGCCCAGCTTTCCAGCGGTCAATCTCATGGCAGACCGAGAGCGGATTCGCAATGCCGGGAGACCCCCCGTTCGGACGCGGTTCTGGATCCTGCTGGCAGGGTCCGTGGCGATTCTGATTGTCGTCATGGGCATCCAACTGGTGCCCACTTTGCTGGTGCAGCGATGAGTCCGTGATGTTGGCCAGGTTGAGAGGCTCCCGAGCGATTCGAAGAAAACGATTTGGAGGAGGATGGAAGATGGTTCGTCAGGCAATGCGGAAACGGCACCGCAACCAGGGGGGGTTCACGCTCATCGAGTTGCTCGTCGTGATCACGATTCTCGGCGTTCTCGCGGCTATCGTGTCGATCAGCCTGCTGGGCGTGACCAACATTGCAAAGAACAACGCTGCGAAGACGGAAAAGGCAACCGTCCAGGTTGCCTTTGATGCCATGCTGCACGACCAGATCATTGATCCGTTGCTGCTCCCCGCAGCCTGCGGGTCGATTGGAGTCGGCCTTGGCAGTGAGGGCCCCTACACGGCCGACATGACAAAGTTCCCGAGCGCGCCTGCGATCGGTGGCGGGCCCGGCGCTGGTGGCGTCCAGACCTACAAAGGAAGCGGCACCGGTGTCGTGACGGTCCTAGCCACCTTCTACCTCCGACAGCCAACGACCGCCCACACGTACGCCTGCGACAACGACGGCAACATCTATCAGAAGTAGATAGTTCCCTGTCCCGCCCATCCCGGCGGGACGATTCCCGTGTGCAGGAAGGCGCCCTCGGGGCGCCTTCCCTTATTTGATCTCGTCTGGG
>WNFB01003939.1_pt1 | contig 13152 bp, 17 predicted proteins | sample 5400501 | NCBI WGS metagenome assembly WNFB01 (sample SAMN13153341, study PRJNA577476) | soil metagenome | isolation source: 200 cm saprolite under Douglas fir tree site 2 hole 1 | place: USA:California | collected 2015-04-18
TGTGGCGGCGCCGGCAACCACCTCCCGGCGGCTGGGGAGAAGGTCGCGAAAGCGACACCAGTCAGCTGCGGCGAAGCCATGGTTCCCCAGATCGGTGTTGTGGCGCCGCCGACCGGGTAGTCCGCCAGTTTGACGATCGCGTCGCTGGGGTCGTCGGTCGTCGCGCCCGAAGGCAGCGAAACGTAACCGAGCACTTCGCGATTACCGCCCTGGTCGACCCGCAGGATTACCGGCATGCTGCAAGGCAGCGTCGCCAGCGGGGTTGGCGCGGGCGACGGTGACGGGGAGTGCAAAAGCGACATCGGAGGCGACGGCTGCACGCCCGCAGTGCCCGCAGCCGAGCCGCAACCGATGATGACGATCGCCGTGAGGACAATGGCAAAGCGCCGCATCAAGAGGGAAACGAGGCGCACAGGGGTTACGACACGATACCCCGGCGACCCCGAATTACCAGCTCACTTCCGGCGAACAGCAGCCAGCCTGAACGACGCCAGGCAACCCAATGCGACGATCGACAGCACGACCGGCGTCAGGCCAATGCCGAAACGGCCGATCACAAGGCTGATTCCGCCGGGGACGACCGCCCCGCCCAGCATCGAAGCAGGAAAGAGCCATGAGGTGGCGCGTGCGTCACCCGGCCTGAGCTTCGCGAGCCAAACAATGCCAGTTGGAAAGATCGGCGCGATCGCCAGGCCGGCGAGGATGTAAGCGACTGGCGCCGCGATCGGGATGACTGCGGCGAGCAGGGCAATGGCGGCCACGGCCGACCCGATCATCACGATCACGCGCTCGGGCATTTCGGCGGGCACGAGGGCGGCGAGTAAGCGGCCCGTCGCGAGCGCCAGCCAGAAACCAGACGTCAGCGTCGCCGCGGTAAAAGACTGAAGGCCGAGGGACTCGAGGTGGGACGGCATCCAGCCGCCGATGCCAGTCTCGAGGCCGACGTACAGGGCGAAGGCGACCATGAAAATCGCTAGCAGTCCCATCGATTTGCCGGTGCTCCGGCCGGCCATGAATGGCAACCGCCCTGACACCTGGGCGGCGAGCGGCACGAGCAGCGCCGCAAGCGCCGCACCGCCGCCATAGAACAAGCCAATGTGGCTGCGGCCGACGGTCGACACCAGAATGGGACCCGCGATCGCGCCGACGGCGTACGCACCGTTTAGCGCGTTGAGCACTGCGGTCCGCCTGAGGCCTTCGCTGTGCGCTACCAGCTGGTTGCAGCCGATGTCGAGAGCGCCCCAGCCAGCGCCGAGGACGAGCACGCCGGCCAAGAAAGCCGGCCACGACGGCGCCAGGGCGACCCCTGCGCACCCGAGGCCGAGACAGGTCAGCGCGCCGATCACGAACGTGCGGCTCGGCAAGCGCTGCAGCGCGCGCATGGAAACGAGGACTCCCAACAGGGCGCCGAAGGAGTGGACGCTCAAGACCCCGCCGGCAACCGATAGGCTGACCTCGAATCGGCGCGAGAGGTGCTCGAGGAGGGGACCGTACGCGGAGGCGAGGATTCCCATCAGGAAGAAGATCGCGGCGATCGCCACGAGTGCCGCCCGGGTCAGATGGATGCGGTCGCCGGCGGCAATCAAGTCGACACAAGGCTACGTAACCAGTAGGATTCGTCGCCGTTGGGCTTGCGATGACTGCGCTGAGCAACCTCTTCTCATGGCTCGTCACTGCCCTGTTCGGGGTGCTCTTCCTGCTCCTCGTTTACGAGAGCTGGGCGATCATCACGCACCACACGCCGATCACCGACTATATACGGCCCGCTGTGCACGACCACCCCGCGTGGGCGTTTGCCGTCTCAGTCGTGATCGGCATCCTTCTAGGGCACTTCCTGTGGGGCCCCGCTCGCGGCCGGACGTCACCATCGGACGGCCAGCCGTGAACCTCTCGCCCGAGGCGATCCTTGCCCTGATCACGACAGCCGGCGTCGGGATCGCCTTCCTGCTGATGCTCGAAGAGGCCATCGCCTTGAGAAGGGGCAGAGACCCGATGAGCAATGGGGTGCGCGCATTCGTGCGGCGGTTCCCGAGGGGCACATACGTCTTCGCGGTACTCATCGGGATGGTGCTGGGCCACCTGCTCTGGCCGTAACCGGGCGCTGATCTGAATCCACTCTCATTTTTGACGCGCTCTTTGACGATCTCGATATTTCTTATCGGGTAACTCACTGCTTATAACGGTTCTACTTGGTCGTTCTTCGACGAAAATGGTCGTTGGCACGGGGCGCACGGTGGGGGAAGGAGAAAAAGCTGAGCATTAGCCCGGGGACGACCCTAGGTTCATATCTGATCGTCGAACAGATCGGCCGGGGCGGCATGGCCACGGTCTACAAGGCCTATGAGGAGCCGCTCACTCGCCACGTGGCGATCAAAGTCCTGCCCGAGTTCTTCGCCGAAGACAAGGACTACCGGGTTCGCTTCCAGGTCGAGGCGGTTGCAGTCGCCAAGCTTCGCCACAACAACATCCTCACGGTGTTCGCCTACGGCGAGGAAGAAGGCGTTCCGTACATCGTCTGCGAGTTTGTGGACGGAGGGACTCTGGCCCAACGCCTCGATGGCGTGATGGCAATCGCTGACGCGCTGCTGGTGCTCACGCCGGTGGCCTCGGCCCTCGACTACGCGCACTCGCAGGGCGTCCTGCACCGCGACATCAAGCCATCGAACATCATGATGTTGAGCGACGGCACCCCGGTCCTCACTGACTTCGGACTGGCCAAGGTCCTCGGAGGTGACACGATCACCGTCACCGGCCAGGTGCTTGGCACCCCGGAATACATGGCCCCAGAGCTGGTGCAAGGCGACGGGGCTGGACCCGCCGCAGACCGTTATTCGCTTGGGGTCGTGGCCTACCAGATGCTCACCGGTCGCGTTCCGTTCCAGGGCAACACACCCGGAGCGACCCTCATGGCGCAGGTGCAGGATCCTCTACCCCCCGCGCGAGAGATCAACCCCGAGCTGAGCGTGGAGATCGCCGTCATTCTCGACAAGGCATTGGCGAAAGCCCCGGCGGAGCGGTACGAGACCGCGTCGCAGTTCGTCGCGGACCTGGCGTCGGCCGGTTTGCCCCAGGCGATGGAGGCCAACTAAGGCTCGGACATCCGGTTCCGCCGCACAGACGGCCGGTTATGTGCGAAGGTCGAGAGGTGACGCGGCCCCACCCGACAGAGATCCCTTACCTGCTGGCATTCTTCCCCAGCCTGCGAGCGGCGTCGGACCGCACGTTGAGCATCTACTTCCCGATTCGCCCTGACGAGTACGACGCCAGGCTCTACGAGGGAGAGCTCAAGCGAATCGTCGAAAAGCACTGGCACAAGCTCAGCGATGAAGACCGCAAGGTGGTCGATCGCGAGCTCCCTCGCATCAAAGCGCAGCTTGCGGAGCTTCGCCCGGTTGCGTGTCCCTTCATGGCGGCGTTCGCCGACGAACCCAAGGGCGTGCTGAGGCTGATCCGGCTCCCCGAGGAGACCGAAGACCGGTTGGAGGTGGACCCGCCATTGCTCGCCCCGCTGGAGCTGATGCTGCGCAAGCACCCGCCGTCGCTTGTGGTCATCGTCCACAAGGAGCAGGCTCAGACTTTCGCCTCGATCCTCGACGAAGTCATCCCCCAGCACCATTTCGAGGGCGCGCAGGTCAAGCACATCAAGTCGGGCGGCAACAAGAATCCAAGCCTCCAGCGCCAGGAGGAAAACCGCGTGAAATCCAACATGGCCGCGGTGGTGCGCATCATCGACAGAGAGGTGAGCGCCGTCTCCTACAAGCGGCTGTACCTGGCCGGCCCCGATGAAGCGGTGGCGGAGCTGGAGAAGCTCTTGCCTCCTTCGCTCAAGAAGATCATCGCGGGCCAGCTGTCGGCGTCGATCGACCGTAGCGTTGGCGAGCTCGAGGTCGACATCCGCAAGCAGCTGGGCGCTACGCGGGTTTAGTCTCCGGCGGCTTCTTGCCGTCCAGGAACTCCTGGTAGCGGCGGTAAGCCTCCTGCTTGCGGCTATCGACGATCTTCGTGTAGCCCTGCAGGGTGTTGAGGTTGGCGTGGCCGAGGACCTCCTGCACGAGGCGCACGTCGCCACCTGTGACCTCGAGCAAAGTGGTCGCGGTCGTGTGCCGCGCCACATGCGGTGATTTGAACGACCACGCGCCAAGCTCTTTACGCAACCGGCGGACGATGAATCGCGCGCCCGCGCCGGTGAGCCTGCGTCCGCGGTCGTCCTGAACAGAGCGATCGAAGTTGATGAACAGAGCCATGCACGCGTCCTCGCGCGCCGCGAGGTATTCCTCCAGCGCTGCGCGCGCATCGGCGGTGAGGTAGACGGCTCGCTGCTTGGAACCCTTGCCGGTCACGATCAGCCGGTTGCCGGTGCGCGGGAAATCCGTGCGGTCGAGTGCCAGCGCTTCGGAGATCCGGCAACCGGTGCTGATCAGGAACTGAACCAGGGCGCGGTCGCGCTTCTCGGCGACCGTCTCGCTTGGAAGTGCGGCTAGCAGGCGCGCGAGCTCGTCCGGATCGATCGGCTTCGGCAGTCGCTGCTCGAGCTTGGGCAGCGTGATGCCGTTGGAAAGATCTTTGTCCATGAGACCTTCGCGAGCCAGCCATCGCAGGCATGAGCGGATCGCGACCAGGGCGCGTGCTCTCGATGCCGGGCCCTTCAGATGTCCCGCAAGGTAGCGCTGATATGCGCGCAAATCTTCGTGGCGCAGGTCCGCAAGCGCGAGGGAATGTCCGTTCGCGGCCAGGAAAGACATCAGCCTGTTCAGCTCGGATTGATATGCCCGAACCGTGTTCGGACTCCGGTTCGCCTCGAGTTGAAGCCAGCCGACGTATTCAGAAGTTGCGGCCTGCAGGTCGTGGGGCATATCGAGGCCGCCTGCATGTTGCCATAACGGGGGTGGAGGGGCGAGCCTCTCCCTTAGAGTAGGTCGCATGCGGGCCCCCCTGACCGCCCTTGCCTCGTTGTTGTTGCTCGCCGGATGCGGCTCTGTTGGTGGTGTCGGCACGCCGGCGGCCACGGCTTCGAGCGTCGCGGTCAAGAACAGCGATCTGCCGAGTGACATGCACAGGTGCGATCTGTCGGGTGACATCAACGATTACCTGAAGAAGATCCAGACCAAGGATCCGAGCACGTACGCGACGATCAAGGCTCAGTGGGCGGCCGCGCAGAAGGACGGCGCGACGGCGGCGGACGTCGAGTTCTACACCGATTCCGCTGCGCACTGCACCGCCCTCGAGTCGAACGGCTCACAGATCGGGACCGCAACTTACAAGCTGGTGGTGAACTTCGTGTTCCTGTTCAAGGACCAAGCGAGCGCCGAGAAGGGCTACAGCAGCGATTCGATCTTCGGCTTTAGTGCTTCGACCCTGAAGGCGTCGCAGGTCCCGGTGACGGAAGGAACCGCGACCGGTCTGGGCAAGAATTCGATCGTGCTGTCGATCTCGATCTCCAACCAGGCGTTCTACGTGGCGGTCTGGCAGAACAAGCAGTTCATGGTCATCCTCGGCATCCTCAACATCGACACCGGCGCGGATAAGAAGATCGCGCTGGCGGAGAACGGCCGGATCCATTAAGCGGCTTCGGGTGCTCCCGGGCCCGTTAGACTACGCGGGCCGATCGCAAAACCGCGCAACGTCCCACCCCGCCCTCGGCGCCGGCAGGCTCCTTCGGCTCTGCTCCGCACAGCGTCAGCACTGGCGCTTGTGGTCGTTGTCGCCCTCGTTTTCTACCGGGTCATGGACTCGACGGGACAGGGCGTAGCGAAGGCGAACGTTGCCGGAATTCAGATCAAGCCGGCCGTTTCTGTCTCGCAGCCGCTGCTCCCTGGCCTCGATGATGGCGCGTGCGTGAGCTTTGCACCGACGAGTGGACACGTCGGTCAGACGGTGTTCATCGATGCCGGCCATGGCGGGCTCGATCCCGGTGTCGTCGGCGCGACCGCCACCGGTCATCAGGTTCTGGAGAAGGACGCGGCGCTGGCCGTGGCGTCTCGGCTGGCGGCGCTGTTGCGCGCCGACGGGTATGGCGTGGTGATGTCGCGCACGCGAGACACAACGGTGATCAAGCTGTCGGCGGCCGACTCGAACTATGGGGCGATCACCTCGAGCGCGGTGCACCGCGACCTGGCGGCGCGGGCGGCGTGCGCGAATGCCGCCGGTGCCAACGTCTTGATTTCGATCCATTTCGACGGCTTCAGCGACCCATCAGTGGGCGGCACGGAGACTTTCTATGACGCGGCTCGGCCGTTTGCTGCTTCCAACCACCGACTGGCGGCCGACCTGCAGTCCGCGCTTGTCGCGCGGTTGGGCGTGGCGGACCGCGGAGTCTTTACCGATGATCAGCTTGCCGCCCCGACCCTCACGGCATCAGGCGACAGTTACAACCACCTAATCGAGCTGGGCCCGCAGTCACCAGGGTGGGTCGACAATCCGAGCCAGATGCCGGGCGCGCTGGTGGAGCCGCTCTTCATCACGAACCCTGCCGAGGCGTTGATCGCGAGCGATCCGGCGGGTCAGCAGAAGATCGCGGACGCATTGGCCGCGGGTGTGTTGAGGTTTGCGTCCGCGCCAGCCTGAGTGCAGCGCGGGCACGCCTGGTGCGCCTGGCAAGAATCGAACTTGCTGCCTCTTGCTCCGCAGGCAAGCGCTCTATCCGGTGAGCTACAGGCGCGTGAGCGGTTCAGTTTAGGCGAGCATCGACCGCTGCCGTGGCTGTCTTGAACGCCGCCGCGTCGAGGTTTGTGAGTACGACGAGCGCGACAAACACAGACTTGTGCCAGCACGCGAGTCGCACCGGCGTACGGTCGTAGGTCCATGCGCTGAGGCCGAGTCCGGTGGCTGTTCCGCGATTCAATCCGGGCGGCAGCTCGCCTGGCGCCGGCGGCACGAAACCAAGCACGCCCGACTGCCAGGCCCGATCCGCCTGCCCCTCATCGCCGAACACAACCACGAGGCCGGCCGCACTCTTCGCCTTGGAAACGGCGGCGAGCTCAGCGGTGCATGCGGAGTCGTCTGATGTGAACAGTGCGATCGCGGAGCTCGTGGCACCCAGTGTGCGCAGCGACTGCCACTCGTCGGTGAGGCGGCTCGCCAGAACAGGCGAGGACGCTTGCAGATTATTGATGTAGATGTCGAGTGGACCGCTGCCCGCACACCGGCTGAGGCCGCTGGAGACATCGCTCGATTGCAGCACGGCGTCGGCGATGGCGGTGTGGGGCGATGGGCTGGGTGTCGGAGTTGGCTCCGGCTGCGCAGTGCTTTGGCACACGGCCATGAGAACGACCGCGAGGAACATTGATGAAGATCGACCCACGAACGCCGCAGTCTAAACTGAACCGCTCGCGCGCCTGTAGCTCACCGGACAGAGCGTTCGGCTCCGGACCGAAAGGCAGCAGGTTCGATTCCTGCCAGGCGCACTTATACAGGTTTGTATAACACTGTTTTGTATAACGGGGTTGTGGTCCTCCCAGTGCCCCCGTCCTCGATGCGCCTCGAGGCCGAGGTTCGCCAGACGGGTCGACATTACGAGGGCGAGTAAATTTCGGCTCCCCTGGTCAGGTTGGGCCCGCAATAGTCGAAGGTGGGGTCGCATGTGTTGTTGTATCCGCCGGTCAGCAGCACCCGACCATCGCCGAGCAGCGCAGCGGCCGTCTCATACAGGCCGCTGTAGACCATGTAGCCCGTCGCGCTCCATGTCCCGGTCGAGGGCGAGTAGATGTCCCCCTGGTAGGCGTCGCCGGCGATCAGCACCCGACCGTCACTGAGTCGAGTGGCCGTCGCGAGAGCATGCGCGACGGTCATCGATCCCGCTGAGCTCCAGCGGTTCGTGGCCGGGCTGAAGATCTCGGCAGAGCTGAAGGCGCCGTAGCCGTCACCTCCCGCCACGAGCACGCGGCCATCCTGAAGTAGGGCGGCCATCGCGGCTCGGCGCGCGACGGCCAGCGAGCCGGCCGAGCTCCACTTGCCGGTGGCAGGGCTGTACCGCTCCGCGCTGGCAAGGAGGCCGTTGGAGTTGTAGCCCGCGGCCACGAGGACGGTGCCGTCGGACAGCAGAGTCGCCGTGTGGTAATAGCGAGCAGTCTTGAGGCTCCCGGTCAAACTCCACGTGCCCGTGCTGGGGTTGAACAACTCGGCGCTGCCGATCGCCGCCCCTGTATTGGGATTCTGGCCTCCCGCGACGAGGACCTGACCGGTGTTCAAGAGGACGGCTGTGGGGTAGTTGCGCGGGACGTTCTGGCTGCCCGTCAGGACCCACGTGTTGGTCGCCGGGTTGTAGATCTCGGCACTGGCGGCGTCGTACGGGTCCCCGCCACAACAAGGACCCGGCCGTCGCCCAGGCGCACCGCGCCGTGATCGCCTCTGGAAACATTCATGGGCGCGGTCAGAGTCCAGGTTGCGCTCGCGGGATCGTAGATCTCGGCGCTCGCGTCATAGCCACCGCCGGCCACCAGCACCCGACCGTCCGTGAGGAGCGTCGCGGTGTGGCCAGCGCGCACGGAATTCATGTTGGTGGTGGCCGCCCAGGAGTTGGTCCCGGCCAGCGCGGGCGAGGTCACTAGCCCAATGGCCGCCACGGCCGCCCACGGAGCGAACCAGGAGTACTTGCTGCGCACGATTCCTAAGCTGTCAATAGGCTCGGGTTCCCCGGTTGGATCCCTCGACGCCTTCGGACCTACGGCGCGTTCCAGCGCAGGACCGCGTTGCCGGGTGCGGCATCGCCGGCCGGCTGCAGGGTGAGTTGAGCCTCCTCGTAACTTGGATCTTTCCGGTCAGCCTTGAAGGTGATCGAGCCGAAGTAGTACCCGGATCCGGTAAGCGAAGGCCAGACCTGAAGCGGGCCCTGGAGTCGCGTCACGCCGCCGCCGGTCAGCCACAGCTCATAGGTCGTGCCGCTCGGCGGTGAGGAGAGCTTCCCCGACATGAACACGACGTCTTCTGATGTCGGGCACGTGTACAGCTTCCCGTAACTCACCGAACCCGGCTGGGTGGCGCGGAGGACGGCAACGTGCCCGCCCTTGCACGCGATGACGTCGAACACCACTTCGTTGGTGGTTTCGAGCTGTGCGACATCTGCGTTGGCGTGCCGCGAAGTGGCCAGCTGCGCCGCGGCGACGTTCCAGGTGACTACTCCCGTGACGGACGCAAAGATCGCGGCCACTGCCGCATACCGCCAGATGGGAGCGAGCCGCCGCCCTCGCACCACGTTCCGGACCACACGCTGACGCAGTTCTGGCGGCGGGCGATGCCGCGAAGCGGCCGCGAGCGCGGCGGTCAGCGTGTCCGCGGCCTCGGGCACTTCCTCAGGGCGATCGAGCCTCTCATCGTCGTTCATCTGGTCTCACTTCCTTGTGCTGGATTGGTTCTTCTGGCGTCTCATCGGTGATCAAGGCTTGGCGCAGCTTTTGCATTCCAAGTCGAGCCCGCTTCTTCACGGTGCCGAGGGGCAGGCTGAGCTCTTCAGCGATTGCCGAATGACTGAGCCCAACGAAGTAGGACATAACCAGGACCCGTCTCTGGTCGGGGGGCAGACGACCGAGTGTGTCAAGCGCCCGCTGGCTGTCCACTTTCGCGAATGCCGCCTCTTCGACGTCGACACCCTCGGCGATCGCCGTTGAGATGAGTGCTGCGATCTGGTCGGCGATCTGGGTTCGTCTTTGTCGGCTGATTCCACGCAGGTCGCGAAGGATGTAATTCCGGGTCAGCGCCCAGAACCACTGGGTGAAGTGGCCGCGCGACGGGTTGAACTGCCCGGCGCGGCGCCAGAGGAGCGCAAAGACCTCCTGCGTCGTGTCTTCTGCCTGACGCGGACCGAGCACGTGGGCCGCCCACGCGTACACGCGGTCTCGATAGCGGTCATAGAGGACCTCGAAGGCGGCGGCGTCGCGCTCGGCGACGCGCGCACACAACGCCTCGTCAGGCGGCTCCAGTTGGATGAAGGTTCCGGAAGATTCCATCAAAGGGCGGTGGCCCCCACAGCAATCATGCGGTTGGTACTAGCCCAAATCAGGGCATCTGGATCCCTCGAAACAGCAGGGATCCATACGTAAGCGAAATGGCTATTGGCCTCCAGACGACTCTATCGCCGTTAGCTCACAGCCTGAACGTACTGGAGGCAGCAGCGATGACTCCCTCAGAGCAGGAATGGATGCTCCGCCATCTCACCCACTCGCATCTCTGGTCGCATACCCTGTCGCGCCGCCAACTTTTGGGTCGTGCGCTGGGAGCCACCGCCACCGGAGCTCTGCTTGCCACCATGGGATCCGAGCTCCTCAACGCCCAGATCGTTCTGGCAGACGAGAGTGACCAGGTCGTCCAGCCGACCCCGATCCCGGGCGGCGACTTCGGAACCCATCACTTCCTGCCGGGCCGCGGCAAGGAGGTCTCGACGATCAACAACTTCAACGGCATGGTCGCGATCGGTCAGCTGAGGGGTGCCGGCACGGGTACTGACACGGCGACCGGAGCCGCGACTCGGCTCAGTTTCAGCGTCGATAACCGATTCCTGGTGGGTGAGTACATCGGGATTGACGGCATGCCACATCGCGCCGCGTTTGGGGTGTTTTGACTGGATCTCTTCACTGGCCCGGTGGGCCAGGGACACATCCACGACTTCAATGCCGGAATTCCCCCGAGCGGCCTGTTTTGGACGGCCGCTGTGCCGATCGACGACGTAGAGATCAACCTGGGCAGGGTCCGCGCTTCGTTCCACGTCTCTGATTTCCCGTTGGTTGATACCATCCCCTCTCCTAACCCGGCAGCGACAGTCTCGTTCGACATGGAATGGAGCGGTGAGACGGCTGATCTCAAAGTCAACGACCTCGTGACCGGCTATGCGGGTGAGTACCACGAGTGCTCGGCCACCATCGAATGGACTGCGCGGGAGCCGGGCTTCACGTTCGTATCCGACGCAGCCAGCACGTCAACCACGAGGTTCGCCGAGATCGGTCGGGAGCGGAACGGCAAGTTCTTTAGTGGTGAGTAGACGCGCCTAAGCGAGGACCCTAGGTAGCTAATGCGACCCGCGCCCAACACCGTACGTACTGGACGGTGCCGTGGCGCGGCGGACTCGCGGGCATCCTGAAGGTCGACCGCAATCCGAGTTACGTGCCATACCGTCTCAGTCGGCCCATCGGCCAGCTCCAGGCTCGCCAGACCTTCGTGTGTTACGGAATGGTGAGCGAGTCCCCGACGCCGGCAGAAGGGGTCGCATTGAGAGCCGAGGGCGCTCGATAACCGTCGCGGCGGACTTTCGCGTGACGAGTCGCCAACCGGATCTCACCCCAGTTAAGAACTACTAAAAGGTTCTTATTGTGGAAAGCTGGGTGCACCAGTTGTACAGATGGGTATTATCCGGCCAGGTATAACTGCCGCCAATTCGAGTTGGCGCCGAGCGAGGTCGAAAAGACCCGCCGAAGACCCGCCGCGCGATCACGAGTCCCAGCGACACCCACGTTCGCGCGAACCTTTTAACGGAACTTCACGGCTGGGCTTACACCCGCCCCGTGGACGTCCGAAACGATCGACCCTGGCCGGACGGTCCGGGGGCCAATCAGCGCCCTGTTTATCCCTGTGTGCTCCCCATTAATGGCCCACGTTCCATCCCATGTTGCGCGCGTCTTGAGCTGACGCGACCTCGGCCAACCCAATCGACTTGCGCCTACCGAATCCGCGCTGGCCGCCTCCGGTGGCGGCAGCAGATCCTCTCGGGGACGCGCGAGGCCGACCGGGCCAACTGACGCAAGTACGAGGATCTTTTAGTCGCGTGTGCCGAAGGGCTCTAAGCCTGGCTGTGAATTGGCGGCTGTCACGGCCGCCTTGCGCAGGCGCAGCCCGAGGATTGTGATCCAAGTCCAGACAATGATCAGCATCACCCTCTGCGAGAGACCCGGCGGGACCACAAACGTCAGCATGAAACTGGCGGGGATGACCAGGGCGCCGTGCCCAGCGAGTAGATCGCGAATCGGCGATCGTCCCAGAAGCGCCTCGCGTAAACAAAACCGGCGATGAGTAGCGAGAGGAAAGACGAGGCTGAAGGTCATGTGCATGTTCCCGTGGAAGCTCACGGCCCGGTTGCCGCCATCGGCCACGAAGACCCCGGAGTCGACCAGGCCGACGCCGGCGAGCGCCATCAGCACGCTGCCGATTCGGTCCCGCCGCGATGGCGTCAGGTAGGAAGAGACTTCACCAAGTCGCAGGAGCCGGTGAGCTTTAACTCCGTTGACAGTTGCGCGCACGAGCCTCTGGGCATTAGCTACGCTCCCGATTGTCTCCACTCGGCAGTGGGTTTCAAGGCCTATGGTCCCGAACTGGTGGTCCCCTTTAGTCCGGACGGCTGCGCCCATCTGATCAAGGACACTGTGTCAGCGCACCTCCACCAGGAGTCTGATCCCGGTCCTTTCCTGCCCATCGAGCGACAAGTCGATGAAGGACGGGATGCATATCAGGTCGAGGCCCGCCGGCGCCACGTAACCACGGGAGATCGCCTTGATGGCCTGGTTGACGGCGGCAGCCCCGATCGCATGAATCTCGACGCGACGCTGAGTCCGGATGACTCCCGCAATGGCCCCGGCTACCAAGACCGGCTTGGAGGTGGCAGCAACTTTGAGCACCTCTTTGGGGACCTTGCCCGCACCCGTCATAGCTAGGAGATCCTTATCAACTGCTGTTGTCGATGCACTGGATCGGAGTGGCCGTTGGCCCGCCGTGGCCGGGCTTGACGAGGGGACGATCAGCCTACGCCGGAGCGCCGTTCGGAGGTCGGGAATCTTCCGGAGCGGTCTCCTCCCGGCGCGGCTCAGTGTGGAACGTCAAGCGGCCCTCAGGACTGACGTCGACCACCACCGTATCCCCGCGTGAGATTCGGCCCCGAAGCAGCTCCTCGGAGAGCTCATCTTCTATCCGGTTCGTGATTACCCGACGCAGCGGACGGGCACCGTAGATCCGATCGTAGCCCTCCTTGGCGAGAAGGTTCTTGGCCGCGTCAGTCACCTCGATCATTATCTGCAGCTCAATTAGATGCTTGCCGAGCCGCGCGATCTGAAGATCGACAATCTGACGAATCTGGCTGGTTGTCAGACTCTTGAAGACGACCACGGCGTCAACTCGATTGAGAAACTCAGGGCGGAACATCCGCTTCAATTCCTCGTCGATCTTCTCTTTCGGGTT
>WNFB01027306.1_pt1 | contig 13152 bp, 12 predicted proteins | sample 5400501 | NCBI WGS metagenome assembly WNFB01 (sample SAMN13153341, study PRJNA577476) | soil metagenome | isolation source: 200 cm saprolite under Douglas fir tree site 2 hole 1 | place: USA:California | collected 2015-04-18
CAATGAGCTGAAGGAGGAGCTGAAGGGGTAGGCGTGAGCAACTGGAACAGGTGCATGGGTCACAACTTGAGAGCTTTCCAGCCTTTTGCCGAGCCTTTTTGTTCCTTCCCCCCTTGTAGGGGAAGGTTAGGAAGAGGGGGCTCACGGCCTGTGCTCTGCCCTACACCCCCTCTCCCTGGCCCTCTCCCACGAGGGGAGAGGGGACCTAGGGCCTGAAGTGTGGGAAAAATGGCTGAAGTTGGGACTGGTGGAACAGGCGGTGCTACTACTGCAGGAGGGAAGGCCACGATGACAGACTGGCTGCCTCGGCTGGTCGCACGAGTGCCGGCCGCCGTTCATACTAAACTCCTCGTCGCCTTCCTCGCCATAGTGGTGCTGCTCATCACGGTCGGCGCTGTCGGCCTTCGGGTGCTGGGCGAGGCCAACCGCCACGCTGAGGAACTGGTGGCGCTCCACCGCAAGATCGCCGCTTACCGCCAGATCCAGCACGACACCACCGGCCAGCTCTACAGCGTCGCCTCGGACCTCTTGGTCCCGGACGAACGGAAGCTCGAGGCGACACTCCGCCAGCTCAGTCAGTTCGGTTACGACCTCGACCGGCTCCAGTTTATGGCGCAGAACGAGATCGAGCTGTTCGGCCGGGTGCGGCAAGAATATGACCAGTTCATCCAGGTAGTGACCCACGTCGTCGAGCTCATCCGTGGCGGGAAAGTTGCTGAGGGCCGGGAGCTGCAACTCACGCAAGCCGGCCCCTTAGCCGACCGCCTCGAGCGCCTCACGAATGAGCTGGTGAACAAGGCCGAAGCTGACATGGTGGCGCGCGTCGAGGTGAGCCATGACGGGTACGTGACCGCCCGCTGGGTGATCATCGGGTTTGCAGTCGGGAGCATTGGGCTGGCGCTCATCCTCGGCTACGCGATTTCGTGGTCGCTCGTCGGGCCAGTCCAGCGGATGGACGTGCGGCTGCGACAGATCGCCGCAGGCGATTTCTCCCAGCGCGTTGAGGTCCCGAACCGGGATGAGCTCGGGGCTCTTGCCGCCAATCTGAACCGCATGAGCGAAGAGCTGGGGCGACTCTACCAGCAGCTCGACGCCGCGAACCGTCACAAGTCCGAGTTCCTCGCCAGCATGTCTCACGAGCTGCGCACACCGCTCAACGCCATCATCGGATTCTCCGAGGTTCTCGTCGATCGCCTCTTCGGCGACCTGGGCGCGAAGCAGGAGGAATATCTCAAGAATATTCTCGAGAGTGGACAGCACCTCCTCTCGCTCATCAACGACATCTTGGACCTGTCGAAGGTAGAAGCCGGGCGCATGGAGCTGGAGCTCGGGAGCTTTTCGCTCTCCGGGGTCCTAGAAGACGGCCTGACCATGGTCCGGGAGCGGGCAAGCCGCCACGGAATTACCCTCAGCCTGGACGCGGACCCGGCAATCGACGTCATCGAGGCCGATGAGCGGAAGGTCAAGCAGGTGATCTTCAACCTCCTTTCCAACGCCGTTAAGTTCACCCCAGATGGGGGCCAGGTTGGGATCAAGGCGGAGCTGGACTCTTCACCACGTTCAGGGCAGGCTCCTTCGGCAAGCTCAGGACAGGCTCTGAGGGAGGTACAGATCACCGTGTGGGATACGGGGATTGGCATCGCCCTGGAGGACCAGGAACGGATCTTCCAGGAGTTCCAACAGGTGGGAGGAATGTTCGCGGAGAAGCGGGAAGGGACAGGCCTGGGCCTCGCGCTGGCCAAGAAGTTCGTGGAGCTGCATGGAGGGCGGATCTGGGTGGAGAGCGAGGTCGGCCACGGGAGCCGCTTCACCTTTACCCTCCCGGTCCGCATCGCGCCCCAACCTGAGACGACTCCAGCGCTAGCGGAATGCACGATAGACGGGTCGGAGCGCGAGGGTCCGGTTGCCCTCGTGGTGGAAGACGATCTGCAAGCGGCCGAGCTCCTCCGCCTCTATCTGGAGGGGGCTGGGTGCTGCGTCGAGGTGGCTCGGGACGGCGAGGAGGGGTTCGACAAAGCCCAGCGACTCCATCCTGCCCTCCTCACCCTTGACCTGCTCCTGCCTAAAGTGGACGGTTGGGACCTCCTCGTCCGCTTGAAGGGGGAACCCGAGACCCACGAGATCCCGGTTGTCATTGTCTCTATTGTTGATCAACGAGGGAAGGGCTTCGCCTTGGGAGCGGCCGACTACCTGGTCAAGCCTGTGAGCCGGGAGGAGCTGATGAATGCGCTCCAACGCCTCAGCCTGACGAGACGGTCGCAGCGGGAGGCGGTCAGCATCCTCGCCATCGACGACGACCCAATGGCCGTGGAGCTGGTAGAAGCAATTCTGACCGAGGAGGGATTCCGAGTCCTCAAGGCATACGGTGGGGAAGAGGGGCTAGCTGTGGCGCGTCAGGAAGTGCCAGCGTTGATCATCCTGGACCTCGTGATGCCCGATGTGGACGGCTTTGCGGTGGTCGAGCGGCTCCGCGCTGATCCCACCACCACTGCCATCCCGATTGTTATCCTCACGAGCAAGAGTCTGACTCCGCACGAGAAGGAGCACCTGAGCGGTGAGATTGCCTACCTCGCTCGCAAGAGCGAGTTCTCGCGGACCGCGTTCGTTGAGCTGGTCCAGAGGCTCTTGCCGGGAGAAGTCTCGGGGCCGGCGAGCCGAAGGTGGGCGGAGCACGGTCGGAAGGAGAAGTCTCATGGCGGGTGAGCTCATCTTGATCGTCGAGGACAACGAAAAGAATCTGCAACTGGTCCGCGACCTCCTTCAGGTCAAGGGCTATAGGACCCTTGAGGCCGAGACGGCGGAGCTGGGGATCGAGCTAGCCCGCCGCCACACGCCCCACCTCATCCTGATGGACATCCAGCTCCCCGGGATGGACGGCATGGCAGCCCTCGGCCAGCTCAAGGCCGACCCTACTACGGCGAAGACCCCGGTGATCGCGCTCACCGCCTTCGCTATGAAGGACGATCGGCAGCGCTTCCTCTCGGCCGGCTTCGATGGCTACCTGGTGAAGCCGATCAATACCCGGGAACTTCCGGGGGTAGTACGGGAGTTGTGTGAGCGGCAAGGCTCTCACCCCGGCCCTCTCTCAGAGCGGCAGGGCTCTCACCCTGACCCTCTCTCAGAGAGAGCGCGAGAACCCATGATGGAACAGACCCGGAAGGTCCTGGTAGTGGACGACACACCGCGGAACATTCAGCTCTTGGACGCCATCCTCAGTCCCCGGGGCTACACGGTGGTCGCCGCCAGCTCAGGAACAGAAGCCTTGGAGAAGGTGCGGGTTGAGGCCCCCGACCTGGTTCTGCTCGACATCGTCATGCCGAGGATGTCCGGGTATGAGGTTGCTCAGCGTCTCCGCGCCGATCCGGCGACCCGTTTCCTTCCCATCGTCATGGTCACCGCCCTCGGGGCCCAAGAGGAAAAGGTCAAGGCGCTCGAAGCAGGCGCCGACGACTTTCTGACCAAGCCGATCAACCAGCTCGAGTTGCTGGCCCGGGTCAAGTCCCTCCTGCGGATCAAGGAATACCACGACACGATCCAGGCCCAGGCGGCCCAGCTCGCCGAGTGGAACAAGACCCTCGAGGAGCGGGTGCAGCGCCAGGTGGAGGAGCTTGAGCGGATGGGCCGTCTCCGGCGCTTCCTCGCCCCCCAGCTCGCAGAGATGATTGTCTCGAGCCAGCAAGAGCAGCTTCTGAAGGAACGATCGAGCATTTCGCCGGGGATGGGATGATGATCTTCTTCAACGACCCCCTTCCCTGCCCTGACCCCGCCGAGCGCGCTGTCCGTATGGCGGTCGAGATGCGTGCCCGGGTCGGCGAGCTGCGAGCGGCGTGGCGGAAGCGCGGCCATCAGCTCGACTTCGGCGTCGGGGTCTCGATGGGCTACGCAACGCTCGGCAAGATCGGCTTTGAGGGGCGCTTCGACTACGCAGCGATCGGGACGGTCGTGAACCTCGCCTCCCGCCTCTGCGACGAGGCCAAGGGCGGTCAGATCCTGATCTCTCAACGGGTCTACAGCATGGTCGAGGAGGCGGTCGAGTGCCTCGGCCTCGACCGCCTGACCCTTAAGGGTTTTTCCAAGCCAGTGATTGCTTACAACGTCATCGGCCTCAAAGGTGGGGGATAATTGATGGCTCGCACCAATTCTCGATTCAACCAAGCCATTGCGCGTTCGTGCTTCGACAAGGCTCAGCACGAACGGGTTTGTTTCGCGCGACTGTCTGCCCCGTTCGCCCTGAGCGTAGCGAGAGCGAAGTCGAAGGGTGAATGGCGGCATCTGTGATGGCCTGCATGAAAAACGAACTGGTATACCTGATTTAGACAAGGAGGGACCGCCATGAAAATCGATTTTCACGCCCACGCGTTTCCCACAGAATTCTTTCTTAAACTCAAGGAGTACTATCCCAACGACACAGTCTTGCGCGAAGATGCCCAGGGACAGTTAGCCGCCATTTGGGCTGGCACGCCCTTGCCGGCCTGGGACCATGGCCAGCGAGTGGACGTGATGACGAAAGCGGGAGTGGAGATCGAAATTCTCTCGACCCCGTCGATCTATGTCCGCGTCGATGAACACAGCCCGGAGTTATGCCGTCTGGTGAACGATACCTTTGCCGAATCGTGCCGACAGAGTCCAGACCGTTTCAAGGCGTTTGCCAACATCCCGTTCAATTCAATGGAAGCTGCGCTTACCGAACTCAAACGGGCGCTGGCACTGCCTGGTTTTGTTGGTGTACTGATCACCTCGAACGTCGGCGGCAGATATCTGCACACGCCCGAGTTCTTGCCGTTCTGGGAAGAAGTAGCCCGGCACCGAGTGCCGGTATTCATGCATCCCCAGCCGCCACCCGGGTATCACGATGATGACATCGCGCCGTTGCTGGCCTTTCCTGCAGATACCACGCTTTCCACCATGAAGCTGCTGTACAGCGGCCTGCTGGAGCGTTTCCCCGACCTGATCCTCATCCTTGCCCACCTGGGCGGCACGCTCCCCTTCCTCGCGCGCAGGATTGATCTTGGTTTCGACGTGCCGCACTTCTCTGACAAATACAAACAGATTCCGCGCCGGCCCAGCGAGTACATGAAGAAGCTGTACTTCGACACGGCGCTCGGTTGGCATAAACCGGCCTTCGATTGCGCTCGCGCTTTGGTCGGTATCGAACACATCGTCTATGGCACCGACTACTTCATGCAGGACAGCACCTTCATGGACTGGACTAACGCCTTTCTCGACAGCCTGGATCTATCTAAGGGTGATAAGGAGAAAATCTACAGCGGGAACGCGGAGCGGATTATCAAGTTGTGATTATTTCATCGGGCCGCAAGGGTACGGGTTCCCTCTCCCGCGCGGGAGAGGGAGAAAAAGCCCTCTCGTTAAGCCCACGAGGTCTCCACATCACCCTTGCGCAGCTGGTGGGCAATGACTATCTGCTGCACCTCGCTGGAGCCGTCGTAGACGCGCGCCACGCGCAGGTCGCGCCAGATGCGCTCGATCATGTACTCGGCGCGGATGTAGCCATTGCCGCCGAAGATCTGCAGAGCGTCATCGACCGTCTGCCAAGCACTCTCCGCCGCCATGAATTTTGCCGTCGAAGACTCCCGGATGGCCGGCAAGCCCTGATCGAGCATCCAGGCGGAACGGTAGACCACCAAGCGTGAAGCCTCGGTGCGGACGCTCATCTGCGCCAGACGAAAGGAAATCACCTGGTGATCGACCAGCGGCTGGCCGAAGGTGCGGCGCTCGGCGCCATACGCCAGCGCCAGTTCCAGCGCTTTCTGTGCAGCGCCAACGCAGCGAGCCGCCAGAGTAGTGCGGCCTTCCGCCAGGCAACGCTTGGCGTAATCAAAGCCTTTTCCTTCCTCACCCACCAGCGCCTCTGCCGGCACGCGGCAGTCTTCTAAGATCACCTCGGCCACAGCGGAACCACGGTGACCCGTGGTATCGAAAATCTGGCCAATCGCGAGCCCAGGAGAATCGGCATCGACGATGAACGTGGAAATCCCTTTGTCAGTCCGGGCGAAGAGGAAGAAGTGGTGGGCCTTAGGCGCGTTGGTGATGAAGACCTTACGGCCGTTGAGGACGTAGTGGTCGCCTTTGCGCTCGGCTTTGGTTGCGAGTGCGCCGGCGTCAGAACCAGCGCCCGGCTCAGTAAGAGCAAATGAACCGATCCACTCGCCAGCGGCCATCTTGGGTAGATAGCGTCGCTTTTGCTCCTCGTTGGCGAAACGCACGATCCCCACACAGCCGATGCCCGTGTGCACGCTGAGAAAGGTGGCAAGCCCCCACGGTCCTCGACCCATCATCTCGTGCACCAGCGCCTTTTGCACCACCGAGAACCCTAGGCCGCCATACTCGGGCGGGATACTCAGGCCAAACAGGCCAAGCTCTCGCATGCCGTCGATCAGACTCTGGGGTAGTTCGCCGGTTTGCTCAATCTGTTTCCAGACGGCGTTGGCCTTCTCTTCGACAAAACTCCGCACCGACTCGCGGAGCAGTCGGTCTTCTTCAGAAATGCCGAAATCCATCGCAACTCTCCTTGGCGACTCAATCGTTTCTCTTCTCGTAGTCCTTCCGATCGCCCGTTTTTCTTAACGCTGGATCGTTGGAACGATCATCTGAAGTTCCTCGGATCTCGATCCTGCCACAGGTCCAGATACTTCAACCCTGATCCTGTATTGAACAGCACGATACGCTCCTCTCTACCGACCTTTCCTTGCTCAAGCAGTTTCCTGAGCGCCGGCAAACACGCCGCACCCTCAGGCGCGGTAAAAATGCCTTCCGCCGCGCCGATCTCTTGGATTGCCGCCGTCAGCTCTGCGTCACTGACACTGACGGCGGTTCCGCCACTGCGGCGCAGAATGTCGAGCATGAGAAAATCTCCTATCGCTTTCGGCACTCGCAAGCCAGCAGCAACCGTCTGGGGATTCGCAACTTCCGCTCCAACGCTTGCGCCTGTAGCGAACGCTTGCACGATGGGCGCGCAGCCTTCAGCCTGCACGGTCACCATGCGCGGCCGCTTCGCGCCGATCCAACCCAGGCGCTCCATCTCGTCGAAGGCCTTCCACATGCCGATTAACCCCGTGCCGCCGCCGGTTGGATAGAGCACGACGTCCGGCAACTCCCAGCCCATCTGCTCGGCGAGTTCATAGCCCATCGTCTTTTTGCCCTCGATGCGATACGGCTCTTTGAGGGTCGAAACCTCAAACCACCCTTCGGCTTCTTTGCGTTCGGCGACGATGCGCCCGCAATCGGTGATCAACCCGTCCACCAGCGTCACCTTGGCCCCATACTGCCGGCACTCGATCAGGTTCGCTGGTGGCACATCTCTGGGCATGAAGATGTGGGCTTCAAGCCCTGCCTTGGCAGCGTACGCAGCAAGCGCACCCCCTGCGTTTCCCGCTGACGGCACGGCCAGCTTGCGAGCGCCAAGCTCCTGAGCCATCGAGACCGCTACAGCCATGCCACGTGCCTTAAACGAGGCAGTCGGATTGAGCGATTCATCCTTGATATACAGATGCCGCATCTCTAGCTGGTCGCCCAGTCGCCGCGCGTGCACCAAGGGTGTCCAGCCTTCTCCGAGCGTGGTGATATTCTTCTCTTGTTCGACTGGCAGCACCTCGCGATAGCGCCACAGGTTTGCACTGCGCGTGGCGAGCGCTGCTCGTGTCAGAGTCACGGCCGCACGCCCCAGGTCGTAATGGACCAGCAGAGGCTTGCCGCACCTGTGACACAGGTTGTACAGCTTACCTGGTTCATATCGCTCGCCGCACTGTGAGCAGGAAAGATGGGTAACGTTCATAGGGGTACCTTGGAGAGGCTATTTTCTCCGAGGGTTTCCTCCTCCTTCCTCTTTTCTGTGTAACAGTCAAGAGTTGAGAAGCGGTTGCACCCGCGGCAGAAATTGCGTACATGAAAAAACTCTGCTGCAACACGACACCCGGCGGGCGCAAGCCGGCCTTTGACAGGGAAAGAAAAAGTTAAGGACCCAGACGATGGCAGACTCGTTCGAAGACCGCTACATGGATGTGCTGCAAAATATCGAGTCCGCCATCGTCGGTACCTATCGTCAACATCCGGAGCTGAGCGATCGGAACGTGAAAGATGTGCTGGACGTCCTGATCCGCTCCTACCAGATCGAGGCGCGCGGGCACTCCCTGCCGGCACCGAGGTTCTCTTCACCGACAAAAGAGTTGTACGAGAACGTCCGATCGATGTGCAACTGGCGACTGGGAAAAGAGTCCTTGACAGACGAGGGCGGTCAACCGCTGGAACTGGAGATAAGCCCGCAGACGACCGCCGAAATCATCGCGTGTCTCAAGCGTATACGTCTCTCGCTCAAGACCCATAAAAGCGGCGGCCGGCGCGGGTACCTGGACTTCGTAAGCCAGTTTGTTCCATGAGGCGAATGACCTGCATTCCACTTTAATCCTCGCGTCGTTCCACGTCCGCCTCGTCGAGCGGCTCTTCCACCGCGTTTCGCAACCACGCAGGATCAAAGCCGTTCTGCGAGCTGGCCTCGATGTAGATTACCACTTTTCCACCGTCCGATTTTTCGGCCAAGTTGGCGATGGCAGGAAAAGCCTTAAACACTTGAGCGCGGGTGGCCGCGAAACTCAGCCTGACCACCCTATTGGACGGCTGCCCAGGTGGAGCAGCAATCGGCGCTCCAAGCCCAGCGGGCTTCGGCACGACGACATTTCCTGAAAGAGATCCTTCACTGACTCCGACAGGGGATGGAAGCGGGGAGTCAAGGTCGATCTCATCTTCAGAGAGAGTGCAACCGAAAGCCACCTTCTCTCGTGGGAGCTGGTAGCGACCATCAGGGCCGAGGCTCGGGATGTAACCGCTAGTGTAGGCAAAGACACTCTCGGCGACGCCGCGCGCGATAGCTTTCCGCAGCGCCGCAACAAAGTCGAGACGCGGAGGCTCCAAAAAAGCGAAGAACGCATCCTGCACGTCGGCAGTTCTGACGCCCCATCTCAGTGCCTCGCCGGGAGCGACGGATTCCCCAAGGCGCAGCCGCTCGACAATCTTCCTCGACGTCACCGAGCCGTGGACTTTCGGGGTTCCAGCATTTGTGAGCAGCTCCATTACTCGCTCATGGATACCGGTTGCCTGCAGTGGGCGACCACCCACCTCGATTCGTTCAATTTCCAGGCTGCCGCTCTCCACCCGCGGAAGCCACACCGACGCGTACAGGGCGCGAAACGCGGACTCGGCCGCAGCCTCCTCCGTGCGCCGTCTCTCACGCAGTTGATCGAGCTGATCTTTTGACAGACGGAGCTGTTGTTTTTTGTTCTCTACTCGCTCGATGGCAAGCAGGTAACGCACCGCCCGGCGTAGGGCTTCAATCTGTTTCTTTTCCGGAATCGCTAGGCCCACGCCATTGCGGTATTTCCGCGGACGGTCGCCGTATTTTGAGAACAGCTCTTTGGCAACGCGGTCCTGCTCGGCCTTGCTCTCGGCCGCAAACTCGAGCGGCAGGTAGCCCACCAGGAATGTCGGGTCTTCGTCCGGCAGGTCCTGGGTTTTGCCAGGCCAGACCGTTGCCGCCCGATGTCCCGCCAGCCGCTGGGTTAGCATCTCACGGATGCGGCCCTTGATCTCCTCAGGGTTGCGCGAGACTTCGCTCTCGGCGTCCTCAATCAGTTTCGTGACATTGGGGTCCTTTTTGAAGCAATAGCGGACACCGTCGTAATGGAGGCAGAGGCACGCCGTGCGCAGTTCGGAGAGCACGGCTGTAGCAGTGATGTTGTCGAGATCAGGACCGACGCAAGCGGTAAGCAATTCGCTCTCCGTCACCCCGGGCGGTAGTGGCTCGCCTTCGCCTGCCCCCTCACGTCGTAGGCCACCGAACGAGTAGACGAGGATAGCAGTCGCTAGCCGTGTTGCCGGCTTGACGCTCGCCAGTGCCGGATTGTCACGCGCCAGGCGTTCGTCGATCCGTTTGGCGCGCGCATTGGGTCCGTCGATGTCCGCGGTAATCACCGGGTCGTAGTCGTTCTGCACTCCCAGTTCTTTGAGCAGCTTGACGCGTACCTCGACATCTTTGAGCGGAACCTCGCCCGGGCCGAGCACAGGCTGGGCGCCACCATTCTTTTTCAAGGAGGAGAGACACGAGGCGAGAAAGCGCAGCGCGCCACGGGTACGCTGGAAGCTGTCCACAGCAGTCCAGCGCTCGCGCATAACGTCGATTAAAGCCGGATGGAAAGGGTAGGCCGCTTGCATACGGTCACGCAAGGTCACGCCTTCTTCCTCGGCCTGTTGACGCGCGGCTGGTGTCTCGGCATACGCCCGCCGCATTCCGGTCACAACTTCTTGGTACACAACCGCCACCTCACTGGCGGTCGCCGGATCAGGCGTAGCGCCGAGCAGCCGCCGCTGTAGGATCGGCAGGATCTCGTCCCCTGTAACGGGCTCGCGCAGTTGGTCCACCCGTGCGGCGAGCTTGTCCATCTCTTGTAACAGGGCGATGTTGCCCAACGCTTCCCGCGCGCTCCATTGCAGCGAATAAACCATCGCCGCGTTCTTACTGTTGGACACCTCGACGGTCAGGCTCTGGAAGAAGTCCTTGGCTTGGCGCTGTAAGGTGGAGTCGAGCACGGCAACGGCGGCCGCACGCTCCATGTATTTGAGCACTTCGTCGAGGAGCAAGAGAACGGGGCGACCTTCCGCACCAGTGGTGAGTAGTTCTTTAATAACATCGCCGCCAGGAGACACACGATCCTTGTCGTGACCCGCGACCAAAGCGAATGCCTTTTCTCCGCCGATTTGCCAGGCGAGCCAGCCCCACATGGTCTGGATCTTGGGACCTCCGTCGATGGCTTTGCCGTCGCGGGCATCGAATTTCTCGCCGTCGAAAACGGCAACTGCTACTTCGCCCGGATCGGCAAAGCCTTTGCTCTCCGGAATCACATTCAGTGTCTTGCGCGCACGCGCGGCATGCCGCAGCGCAGCGAGCGTGTGCGACTTGCCGCCGCCGAAGGGGGTGCGCAGCTTCAGGACACGGTTGTAGCCGCTCTTGCCAGCGAGTGAGGCCAGAACCTCATCAAGCAGTTTACGGAGGTCGGTCGTGAGGTAGGTAGAACGGAAGAATGCCTCCGGATCGCGGTTGACCACCGGCACGTTCGGATCGTTGGCCGCGATAGCGCCGAGATCGATGGCGAAGACCGCTTCGGTGAGCGCGCCTGATTCGACATCAGGATGTAACTTCACTAAGTCGGTCCAAGGACGCAGCGCTGTCGTGGTCATGGTTCTTCCCTATCCCCGAACAGTTTCGGTGCCGTAGGCGATGCACGCCAAGATATCTTCACGAGTGAGCTGAGGATACTCTTGCAAGATCGACTCTATGGATTCCCCTGATGCGAGGAAGTCCAGCACGAGTGACACCCAGGTCCGCGTTCCCTTGATACAGAGCTTCCCATGACAAATCCCGGGATCGATGCTGATGCGTTCTTTCCAGCCCATTGTATTCATTCTTACAGAGCATATAGAGAGCGTAAGAGGAGTCTCATGGTAGTTGCTCGTGACTTGTGATCATGCCGGTAGCCCAGGCAACCACACTTTCAGCCAGGCGAATCGCTTCGTCTACTTGGGAAGGCGTGATCTCCTCCTCATAGCCAGGATAACGAGCCTCGACCGCATAAGGAGTTAAAGCACCAGCGTCAGCGACATTCGGAGGCGCCAATAGCCCACTTTGTGTCAGGATCTCTAGCAATGCTTCGATGTCATGTGCGAGTGGAAACTCGATTTTGCGATGAAGAAGGACGGCGTTCAAGGCTTTTTCCGCTGCCTGTTGAGTATGGAAACAGACCTGCTCAGGCAGGACGTCGTGGCGGTTTTTGCCTAAGCGAGCCAGGTTCAGATCGCTTTCGGCATGTGCCAGCCACTCTTCCGGTGATCCAAGAGTTGATCGCTTACGGCGTCTACCCCTCGGCTTCATAGACTACCCGTCCATGCCGGACCGCCTCTCGGTAGACTAAGCCCGGTTGATCTGCCAGTTCCTGCAAGCGCTTTTCTGGGATGACCAGGATATCCATAGGCATGGAAATCCCCCGCAACGCGCGCCGAATACGCACACTTTCTTTGCGGCTGCTTTCGACTTCGTCCCCTGTCACCACCAGAATGTCCACATCACTATGGATATCCGGTTTACCCGCTACAACGGAACCGAACAGAATCACTTTGCGTGGTTGTGCGACGCTGACGATCCTCTTAACGGCTGCATCGATCTTTTCCGGTGTGACGGCCCAGGGAACACTCATGGTCAGCTCCAGCGATCAGGTTGATATGTGATACAGTTAAGTGTTGTCAAAGTAATTTCTTCGCCCAGTTTTTTCCCTTCCGGAAGATCCGTCAAGAAGCGAATTTCACTGGGAAGGCTCGCCAGTGGCTTCTGTTCACCCTCTGGCAGCAAGATCGACAGACTACCAAATCCTCCCTCGCCCCAGTGTGTCCATTGGTTGGATCGGAACCAGACACGCGAGCCCCTTTCGAGACAGGTCCGCGCCTCTCGCCGGAGAAACCCAAGGTAAGTTTCGACCAACACTCTTTCCTGCTCATCCAGCACCAGACACACCTCTTTCCATTCGCCTTCCAAACGCTGGATCATTTGGTCGGTCCTCTCACGAGCAGTCATACTCCGCTCCTGGCAAACAAAGGCGCTACCGACGCTTCGATCAAGGCCCGCCAGTTGGCAAGCAGCTTACCGAGTGCGGCCTGCTCAGACGAGGTTGTCGTGACAAGTCCCTTGGTACCGTCCTCGCTTTTTCCTTTGAGCCCTGCTCCTGCTAACGCTTGGGCGACAAGGCGCAGCCGCTCACGATCCGGGCGGGATTCGTCCAGGAACTTGGTCAAGTTCCGTGGCTCGTTCTCAATGAGCCAGAGCACGCGGTGCAGTACATCAATCAGTTGCGCGGGTGTCCCCACCTGCGCATCAGGCAACCCTAACTTTTCGTCGTGCCCCCGCTCGGTGAAGTCATGCAAACGGTACTTGCCCTTTTTCTTCTCGACCAGCGCTCGGCTACCCGACGAAAGCCCTCTTTGGCCGTCTAATTCCACTGGCTGACCAAGGGTGAAAACGATCGCCTCGCCCGCGTCCAGTTCGGCGGCTTTGTAAGTGTAGCGCCAGAGGACGTAGAAGCGACTCGGGCCGTCCAC